>FWPU01000690.1_pt1 | contig 108941 bp, 95 predicted proteins | sample 2228361 | NCBI WGS metagenome assembly FWPU01 (sample SAMEA103939777, study PRJEB20133) | metagenome | reverse complement strand
CGAGCCGGACGTGCAGGGCTATCCCTACGACCCGGAACTGGCCCGTCGACTCCTGGACGAGGCCGGCTACCCGGACCCGGATGGTCCGGGCCCCGGGAAGCGGTTCGAGCTCATCTACAAGAAGTCGCAGAACGAGCTGCGCCGAAGAATCGCCGAAGCGATTCAATACCAGCTCGAGTCTGTCGGCATCGGCGTAAGACTGCGCTCGTACGAGTGGGGAACGTTCTTCTCCGATATCCGGAAGGGGAACTTCCAGATCTATACGCTCACATGGGTCGGCGTGACGGACCCGGACATCTTCCGGTACTTGTTCGCGTCGGAAAGCGTGCCGCCCGGCGGAGCGAACCGGGGCGGATACCGGAATCCCGAGATCGACCGGCTGGTGAAGCTGGGCAGGGGTGTCATGGATCGCCAGGAGCGGAAAAAGATCTACAGCCAGGTGCAGAAAATCCTGGCAGAGGATCTCCCGTACGTCAGCCTCTGGTACAGCATGAACGTGGCGGTCTTCGACAGGAGAATCCGCGGATTCCGCCTGTTTCCCACAGGAGATCTGATCAGTCTGCGGGACGTCCGGATTGACTGAAAGCAAAAGAGGGGAGGGGGTGTCATGCGCTCCTTTGTCGTGCGCAGGCTGGCCCTGACGGTCCCGGTCGCCATGGGCGTGGTGACTCTTGTCTTTCTGTTCCTCCATTTGATCCCGGGCGATCCCGTGGAAGTGCTCCTGGGAGAGCAGGCCCTGCAGGCGGACCGGGAAGCCCTCCGCAGGGATCTCGGCCTGGACAGGCCCCTTGTCGTCCAGTATGGGCGCTTCGTGGCAGGCCTGTTCCGGGGGGATCTTGGCACGAGCGTCCACCAGCGAAGACCGGTGAGCGAGCTGATCCTCGAGCGATACCCTGCCACCCTGCGCCTGACCGCGGCGGCCATGGTGATATCTCTGGTTCTGGCCCTTCCGGCGGGCGTGGTGAGCGGTCTGCGACCTTCCTCCTTCTGGGATCAGGCCACGATGTTCGGGGCACTCCTGGGCGTTTCGATGCCGAATTTCTGGCTCGGTCCTCTGCTCATCCTGCTTTTTTCCATCCACCTGGGCCTGCTGCCGGTTTCAGGCAGCGAAGGAGCGGAGTCCATCGTGCTCCCTGCGCTCACGCTCGGATGTTCGATGGCCGCCATCGTGGCGAGGATGACGAGGTCTTCGGTGCTGGAGTGCCTCCGGGAGGACTATGTGATGACCGCCCGGGCCAAGGGGCTTTCCGAGACGGCCGTCGTATGGAAGCACGTGCTGCGGAACGCCCTGCTGCCCGTGATCACGGTTTCCGGGCTGCAGTTCGGGAGCCTCTTGGCCGGCTCCATTATCACCGAAACCATCTTTTCCTGGCCCGGCCTTGGGACGCTGACGGTCCAGGCGATTCAGACCCGGGATTATCCGGTGGTTCAGGGCTGCGTTCTGACCATCGCCCTGAGCTATGCGGCCGTCAACCTGTTTACGGACCTTCTCTACGGCTGGACCGATCCGAGAATCCGATACGATGGGACTTCCTAGGATTCGGAACCTGCCGGTCCTTGTCGGGACCGCGATCCTGATTGCCCTCGTGGGAGCGGCTGTCGCAGCCCCGTGGGTGGCGCCCCGGCCTCCGGGCGAGATCCGTCTGGAGGCGGCCCTGAAGGGACCCTGCGGCCAGGCCCTGCTCGGGACAGACCCCCTGGGCAGGGACGTGCTCAGCCGCCTGCTGTTCGGCGCCAGGGTGTCGGTCGTGGTGGCCGCGGCCACGGTTGCCGCCTCACTGATCGTCGGCACGCTGCTGGGGTTCATGGCCGGCTACTACGGCGGCGTTGTGGACGAGGTGATCATGCGCGTGGTGGACGTGCTGCTTGCCTTTCCGGGAATCCTGCTGGCCGTTGCGCTCACGGCGGTGCTCGGCCCCAGCCTGCGCAACGTCGTTCTGGCCCTGAGCCTCATGGGATGGGTCGGGTACGCCCGGATCGTCAGGGCCCAGGTGATGACCGTGCGCGAGCGGGACTACGTGCGTGCGGCCCGCAGCGTCGGCGCCGGAGACGCCAGGATCTGGACGCGGCATATCCTTCCCAACGTTCTGGCCCCGGTGATCGTGGAGGCCACCTTCGGGGCGGCCGGTGCCATCCTGGGCGAGGCCGGTTTGAGTTTTCTCGGCCTGGGCACCCAGCCGCCGCAGCCGAGCTGGGGCGGCATGTTGAACGAGGGGAGACAGTTTCTTTTCGTTGCGCCTCACCTTACCCTGGCCCCCGGCATTGCGATCATGGCCGTGGTTCTTGCTCTGAACTTCCTCGGCGACGGGCTCCGGGACCGGCTGGACGTCAGGCTGCGAGGGGGCCCATGAGCGTGCCGAAGGGAGGGCGTGCCGGAAAGGGGCGGCTCGTGCGGTCAGGCGGGCCGGGGAGGTCTTTGCTTTGAGCTTCGCTGGCTGGTATCATCAAAAGAAAACCTTTTGGTAAAAAGGACTTCCGCGCCTTCCATGCCTCTTTTCATGAACCCCCTGCGTTTTGCGTTGGCCTTTTTCGCCATCCTGGTCGTGGTTGCGGTGGGGGCCTGCGTGGCCCTCTATTATGCCTTCACTTCGGATCTTCCGAACCTCGAAACCCTCAAGGACTACCGCCCGAGGCTTTCCACCCAGGTCTTTGACGACACAGGGGGGCTGATCGGGACCCTTTTCCTGGAAAAAAGGGAACTCGTGCCGCTCGAGGAAGTGCCCGAGGTCATGCGCCTGGCAGTGATCGCAGCCGAGGATTCAAAATTCTACTCCCACGAGGGACTCGACTTTACGGGAATTGTGAGGGCGATGGTCAAGAATCTTCTCGCCCGTGAAATCGTCCAGGGCGGGAGCACGATCACGCAGCAAGTCGTCAAGTCCCTGCTGCTCACGCCGGAGAAGAGCTACAGCCGGAAGATACGGGAGGCGATTCTCGCTTACCGTCTGGAGAAATCCCTGTCAAAGGACGAGATTCTGTATTTGTACCTGAATCAGATCTACTTCGGCTCCGGAGCGTATGGAGTCCGCAGCGCCGCCAAGACCTACTTCGGCCACGACGTAAAGGATGTGAATCTTGCCGAGGCGGCCTTGCTGGCGGGCCTGCCCAAAGCTCCATCGCGCTATTCGCCGGTGCGAAATCCCGAACTGGCCCGGGAGCGGCAGGCCTACGTTATGAACCGCATGCTGGAAGAAGGATTCGTGACCCGGGCGCAGGTGGAGGTTGCCCTGGCCAGCCCCGTGCGCATCGTGGCTTCGGACGAGTCGGCAAACGGCTCGGTCTTGTATGTGGTGGACAAGGTCCGGGATTATCTCATCGAAACCTACGGCAGGGAAGCGGCGTTCTGCGGGGGACTGCGAGTGTACACAACCGTTCGCAGAGAAGAGCACGCCGCTGCCGAGGAGGCTCTCAGGACGGCGGAGGCGGCCTACAGGAAACGGCATCCCCGCGGAAAGGGCGGCGGCCGCAGCGCCGAGACCCAGCAGGAGGAAGAACTGCAGGCCGCGTTGCTTTCGATCGAACTGCCCCAAGGATACATTCGCGCCATGGTGGGAGGCATGGACTATGGCCGGAGCCAGTTCAACCGCGCGACGGACGCCCGAAGGCAGCCGGGCAGCGCGTTCAAGGGGCCTCTGTACGCCGCGGCGCTCGACAAGGGTTTCACGCCGGCCTCGATCGTCGTGGACTCTCCCATCTTCTTCCACGATCCCGTGCTGGAAGAGAAATGGAAGCCCAGAAACTACTCGAGATATTTCGTGGGCCCGACAACGCTGCGGGACGCTCTTGCTCATTCCCGCAACGTGGTCACGATCAAGATCCTCAGGGATATCGGGGTTTCCTATGCGATCCGGTACGCTCAGCGGCTCGGGATCCGGTCCTCCCTGAGTCCTGAGCTCTCCCTGGCCCTGGGCACGTCCGAAGTGACCCTTTTCGACCTGGTGACGGCCTACTCGGTTTTCGCGTGCCAGGGCCTGAGGGTGGAACCGATCCTGATTCGGCGAATCACGGACGCCGAGGGAAACGTGCTGGAGGAACGGGAGCCGAAGGCGGAGCCCGCGATCAGCCCGGAGACAGCCTATTTGATGACCAGCCTGCTCGAGAGCGTGGTCCAGGAAGGGACCGGACGGGCTGCGGCGTCCCTGGGCGTTCCCTGCGCGGGCAAGACGGGAACGACGAACGATTTCCACGACGCCTGGTTCATCGGGTATACCCCGGACAGGATCACCGGCGTGTGGATGGGTTTCGATCGGCCCCGAAGCCTGGGCTCAGGAGAGACAGGAGGGCGGCTGGCGGCGCCGGCGTGGGTCGATTTCATGAAGAAAGTGCTCCCCTCTGGCAAGGCCCGGGAGTTTCCGACGCCGCCGGGCATCGTCTTTGCCCGGATAGACACCCAGACGGGCCTGCTGGCGGGGCCGAAGTCGGCGAGTACAAGGCTGGAATGCTTCCGGATGGGCACCGAACCGAACGAGATCTCCAGCGAGACCCTCGAGGCCGATGAGATCAACTTCTTCCGCCAGGAGCTGGAAACGCCGCCCTCCGAGGCTTTACCTCCACAAGACGAAACGTTAGACTGACGCGGCGCGGTCGACCCGGTCCCTGTTTGGCTCCGGCTTGTGACACGATGGATCAACGAAGGGGAAACCCGTCGATGACGACCAAGAAGAAGACCCTGGATACCCTCAAGCTGCTCGTTACGGACGGGTGCAACCTGTCTTGCACCTATTGCGTTCCCGAGCCCCGAAACAAGAAACTCCCGCGCAAGAAGGGGCTCAAGCACGGAGAATTGCTCAGGCTCGTGCGGGCTCTTGTCCCGCACGGGATCGTGAACCTGGACTTTCGCGGTGGGGAGCCTCTTGTCAAGAAGTGGTTCTTTCCGGTCTTTGAGGAGATCATGAGAAGCCAGACCTTCCAGAGGGTGAGCCTCATGACGAACGGAGTCGTCCTCAAGGATCACGCGGCTGCCCTCAAGGATCTGGGGTTGAACAGCCTGAGCGTCCACGTCGACTCCCTCAACTTCGAAAAGTACCGCAAGATCACGCGGGGGGATCACCTCTACCGAATCCATGCCGGCCTGCAGGAGGCCGAGAAGGTCGGGTTCGAAAAGATTCGACTCTACGTGGTGGTGATCAAGGGCCTGAACCACAAGGAGATCATCGAGTTCGCCCTGCTGACGAAGGAGCGCGCCTACGAGGTGGTCTTTCTCGAGTACGTGCCCTACGACGCCGACGACACGAACCCCCGGCGACTCGAGCTGCATTACCCGCTGGCCAAGGTCCGTGAGGACATCGACTCGTTCCAGAAGATCTTTCCCGCAGGGGAGCCGGACGGCAAGGGAGGCGAGTTCTACCGGTTCGAGGACGGCAAGGGGACGATCCGGTTCCTTCGGGCCGTGGACGGGCACGTGTGCGAGAACTGCACGAGAATCATGCTGACCACGGAGGGCCTTTTGGGCCCTTGTTTTCTCACCGAGAAATACGAGGATCTCAAGCCCCTTCTCGCTCTGAAGGAGGGGCAGGAAGGGCCCGGGGTGGCTGCCGCGGTTCGTCAAGTCCTGCGGTGGCGGCCCCGAAGGCTGCCGAAGCAGGAAAAGCCCTTCCGGTTCTGCAACCAGCTCACCTTTGTGGATGAATAGCGGCCTGTGCGGACGGCTGCCGGCCGGCGGGCGGGGCGTCAGAACTTCCACAGATCCCTCTGAACCGCCTGGAGACGGCGGAGGATCTGTTCCGATGTCGGCGAGGAAGCTGCCTGTGGCAGCGGGCCTTCCGGCTGCCCGTCGAGCTGATTGAGAACGGCCCGGACGCTGCGGGCCTGGCCTTCCTGATGATAGCCTCCCTCGAGAGAGAAAAGGATGCGGCCCTTGCAGCAGGTTCGGGCGGCCTTTTGAAGAAGGGCCGCAAGGCCGGCAAAGCCGGACTCTGTGACGTTCATGGTGCCCAGAGGATCGCCGGCGTAAATGTCGAACCCTGCCGAGACCAGGATCAGGTCAGGCCGGAATTGCTCCGCAATCGGCAGGACGGCTCTCTCGTAGATCCACAGGTAGTCCCGGTCGCCCTGCCCGCCGGGGAGAGGAATGTTGACCGTGTAGCCTGTGCCCTCTCCCGTGCCGATTTCCTCCAGTCTGCCCGTGCCCGGGTAGTACGGGTACATGTGGCTCGACAGGTACAGCACGGTCGGGTCCGACTCGAAGCTGTGCTGTGTGCCGTTTCCGTGGTGCAAGTCCCAGTCGACGATGAGGATTCTGGAGAAGAAGCCCTTGTCCTGGGCGTATCGTGCGGCGACGGCCACATTGTTGTAGATGCAAAAGCCCATGCCTCTGGCCGCCTCGGCGTGATGGCCCGGAGGCCGGACCAGGGCAAAACCCGCCTCGATGGTTCCTGCGTGGAGAGCGTCCACGAGAGCCAGGAGTGCCCCTGCCGCGTAACGGGCGACTCGGTACGTTTCCGAGGAGACGTACGTGTCCGGATCCAGGCGCAGGCCCGATGTGCCGCGGGTCGAATCGATTCTGCGGATGTATGCCTCCGTGTGCACCCGGCAGAGTTCCTCGAGAGTCGCCTCGCGCGGCTGGAGGCGAACAAAACGGCCTTTCATGTCCGGCTGATCAAGCATATCGTGGATGGCTCTCAATCTTCCGGGGCTCTCCGGGTGGTAGTCCAGGGCCTCGTGTTCCAGATAAAGAGCGTCCGTGACGATTCCGACACGTTCCATTTCGTCCCCCGCTTGTGGAAGCCCGGAACGGGGCCCGTTTGCCCCTTGATAGCTGCTTTTGGTAGAAAAGACAACACGCCGGCAGACACGCCTGAAGAGCGCTGAGGGGGGAGGCCCGCCCGGAGAGAACGGGGCGGCCCCAGGGCAGGCAGAGAGGAAGGAGAACCGAAGGCATGGACCAGCGAGAGAAAGTGGAGAACGTGCTGATCATCGGCAGCGGTCCTGCGGGACTGACGGCGGCTCTGTATGCGGCCAGGGCCAACCTCAATCCTGTGGTGTTCGAGGGGCCGCAACCGGGGGGCCAGCTCACGATCACGTCCGAGGTGGAGAACTTCCCCGGCTTCCCCGAGGGCCTTGAGGGGCCGGACCTCATGGCCCGCATGAGGAAACAGGCGGAGAGATTCGGTGCCCGCTGCCTGGTGGAAGAGGTTCTGGAAGTGGACCTGGCGGAAAGACCGTTCCGGGTCCGGACCGACAAGGCGTCTTATCTTGGCCGGACCTTGATCGTGGCGAGCGGCGCTTCGGCTCGCTTTCTCGGCCTGCCGTCGGAAAAGCGCTTCTTGGGCCGGGGGGTGTCGGCGTGCGCCACGTGCGACGGATTCTTTTTCAAGGATCAGGTCGTTGCCGTGGTGGGCGGAGGGGATACGGCCTGCGAGGAAGCCTTGTTCCTCACGCGTTTCGCCCGGCAGGTCTTTGTGGTCCACCGGAGAGATCAACTCCGCGCGTCGAAGATCATGCAGCAGAGGATTCTCGCCCACCCGAAGATCGAGGTGTTGTGGAACCGGGTGGTCGAGGAGATCCTGGGGACCGAGGAAAAGGGTGTGACGGGCATTCGGCTGCGGGACACCCGCACGGGCGAGACTTCCGAGATGCCTTGCGACGGGGTGTTCATCGCGATCGGGCACCGGCCGAACACGGACATCTTCAGGGGCAAGCTCGATCTGGACCCCAACGGGTACATTCGGGTCTCCGGGCACACGGCGACCAGTGTGGCAGGCGTCTTCGCCGCCGGCGACGTGCAGGACCCGAAATACAGGCAGGCCGTCAGCGCTGCAGGAAGCGGCTGCATGGCCGCGATCGACGCGGGCCGCTTTCTGGAGGAAGCCGGCTCCCCCTAGAGCGGTCCTGTGGCCGCGTTTCTCGAACGGACACGCACGGAATCAGGCGCTTCGTTCTCAGGCCAGCCCTGGCGCACAGCTGGCGTCGAACAGCGGAGAGAGGTTCTGGGAGAGGTCTTGAAAGGATTCGCTGCAGGGCGGACCTGGAGCGTACCGGAAACGGCTCTTCCCGAGGTCGGAACAGAGGAAAAGGATGTGGGAAGATACGGTGCCGTAGCCGGGGAGATGGACGCAAAGGGCCTCGTCGGTGCCCGGATCTCCGTGCCGGGCCAGCAGAGCAGACAGGAAGCGCTCCAGATCGTCCACAGAGCCGGGCGCCGAGTCCAGGGCCGATCGGATCTTGTCGCGTCTCGAATCCGAGGGGTCTCCGAGAGGCCTGTTGGTGATCACGTGGGCGCCGCGGGTCAGCGAGACGAGTCGGGGAGGGGAGACCGCGTTGGAGAGGAAAAACCCTCCCTCCGGGGACAGGCAGAAAAGGTTGAAGGGATTGTATCGGTCTACCCCCCGGGTGTGCAGGATCTCCAGAGCCTGCAAAGGAGAGCGCGCGGCCAGGCAGTCGAGCACCAGGAGTCCCCGGCTGCGCTTGGAAGGATCTCGAAACCCAGAGGATACGTTCGTCACGCCGCAGACCAGCCCGGACGGATTCACTCCCATCCAGGTGCCTCCGCACTCGAGATCCTTGCCGGCGAACAGGACGGGGCGGGCCGGGACGCCCTGCGGCGTCCAGAGGTGAGGCCCTTGTGACGGCCGCCCGAGGAACTCGTCCCTGTTCCCGGCGACGACAGCGGGAAATCCTGGTACGACTTCGTAGAGAATGCAGACTGTGCACACGGACTTGGACCTCCGGGCCGCCGGTCCCCTTTCCAGCAGGATGCCATAGCCGAGAGACAGGGGCAACGGCCGTGGGCCTGCGGTTGAAAGATCAGAAAGCCGGCAAACAGAACCGGCCGCAAGGGTCAGGGAGGTGAGGAGCATGCAGGAAGGGAAGGAACATTGCTCGAATCTTCAAAAGAACCGACAATCGTGCACCTGCACGTACGAACCGTGCTCGAGAAAAGGCGTGTGCTGCGCCTGCGTGGAGTATCACAGGTCCAAGGGAGAGCTGCCGGGATGCTTCTTCCCGCCCGAGGTGGAGCGAACCTATGACAGGTCGGTCCGGCGATTCGTTGCGTGCAGGGGCCGGGGATGAGGGCTTCCGGTTCTTCAAGGGAAGGGGAGAGCGGAAGTTTCAGCGTTCTGCGCACCTGCAGGACAGCCCCTTGGCTTCCAGTTCCCGTTGGAGGGTGGCGGCTGCAGCCCGCGAGAAATGGCAGCCCACGAGAACCCTGTGGAGGGTCCCTCCGGACTCGACCCGCCAGGTCTGGACGTACGGAAAGAGCCCGCGTGCGGCGAGGGCGGAGGCGGTCTCTTCGGCCCTGGACGGGTCCAGGGCCCTGGCGCACTCGAGGGCGTAGGGGAATTTCAGGATCTCGGGCTGATAGGTGCTGAGCTTTTCCATGATGAACTTCAGGATCTTTCGTGCGGACTCGGGCGAGGTGTAGCTCCCCACCAGGATGCGATACCAGAGGCCGTCCTGGGAAACGCCGTACAGAGACTGTGCAACCGGCCCCCGAACGTTGACAGGGGAAAGATAGGCCGGGAGACCGCGCGCCCGGAATTCCCTCAGGGTGGCCTCCGCGTCGGTCAGTTCTCGGGCAGAGCCGACGTAGATGCTGTAGGGCCGAGGCGGAAGGGCAAGCCTGCCGAGCGCGTCGGCCGTGGGAGGATCGGGCAGAGAGAGAACAGGAATCTGCTCGTCCTCCGGACGCGCCAGAGGCGGCGACTCGGCCGGCTGTTCGGACGGAGAAGCGGGGGTCTCGCTCGGAAGTGCCGGGACAGAGGGCGCCTCGGCCTGTGGTTCTGGCGGTTTCGGGGGCGGGGGCTCCGGGCCCGATTGCCCCGGGCCGGCGGACGAACCCAGGAAGAGCAGGAAGGCTGCAAGGAGCGTAGCGAGGCGGATTCCGGTGCCTGCCCGGAGCGGTTTGGAGATTGCGAACCTCCCGTTCCGCGGTCTTGGGCAGGCCGTGAGGGTCGTATCGAACTTTCTCTGGTACCGCTTCAGGGTTCTTCTCCCGGCGAGGCTATCGTTGCGGCTGCGCAAGGCCGCCGCTCTCGGTCTCTTTTGCGGGAGGGGATTATAGAGACCCGCCCTCCGCTGTGTCAATCGGCAGGCGCCCTCTTCAACGGCTCCTGAATCTCGTGCTATCATGGGCCAGTTTCTTTGCATGAGGAGGGTGAGACAGCCATGGACCGACGAGCCTATCGCGGGAGCGATCCTTACGGACCTCGGCGGACGGAAGAACCGGATCCGCGGCGGCAGTTCGATCAGTTCGAGGCTTCGAGCCTGTTTTGCCCCAGGTGCAAGAAGGCCGTCCCGGTGCGCAAGCGCCTCCTGCTCGTGCTGCCGGAAGGGGAACGGTACGAGTATCTGTGCTCGCTCTGCTCGAGCTCCATCGGGCGCAAGATGGAAGAGGCCAGGAAGAAGATTCAGCTGATCGTCACAGGCTGAGGGTCGCGGACATGCCCGCCAATCTTCCCCCCCATTACTACGAAGAGGAGAGGAAGCTCAAGAGCGCCCGCACGCCGGAGGAGAAGATCGCGATCCTGGAGAACCTGCTCAGCATCATCCCGAAGCACAAGGGCACCGAGAAGCTCCAGGCGGACCTGAAGAGCAGGCTGTCCAAGGCCCGGGCCCAGTCCCAGAGCCGGCCCGGGGGAGGGCGAAGGTCGGACGAGCACCATGTGGAAAAGGAGGGAGCCGGCCAGGTCGCGCTGGGGGGCTTCCCGAACGCCGGCAAATCCCAGATCCTGGCTTCGGTCACCAAGGCCGCGCCCCTGATTGCCGACTATCCCTTTTCGACTCTGAAGCCCCTGCCCGGCATGGCCCGGTTCGAAAACGTCTGGGTGCAGCTCGTTGACCTCCCGCCGATCTCGTGGGAGGTGACGGACAAGTGGGTGGCGAACGTACTGCGGAACGCAGATGCACTCTGCCTGTGCCTGGATCTGTCCGATGATCCGGTCGGACAGGCGGAACTGCTGCTGGAGGAGCTGCAGACCAAGAGGATCGTGCCTCTCCCCCGGGAAGCCGAAGGGGTGGAGATTCCGGCGGGCCATTTCCCGAAGCGGGTGCTCTTGGCGGGGAACAAGCTGGACCTGGCCGGCGCGGACGGGGAGCTCGAACGGCTCGTTGAGGCCTTCGGGGACCGCTACCCCGTTGTGGGCCTCTCGGCCAAGGAAAGAATCGGCCTCCAGGATTTCGTGAAAGGATGCTTCCAGATCCTGGACAAGATCCGGGTGTACACCAAGGCGCCGTCGAAGAAGCCTGACCTCGAGAACCCGTTCATCCTGCCAAAGGGCACTCTGGTCATCGATCTCGCCGAGGAAATCCATAAAGACTTCGTGAGCCGGTTCCGGGCGGCCCGCATCTATTGCCAGGACAAGTACGACGGGCAGAGGGTGGGGAAGGATTTCGTGCTCCGCGACGGGGACATCATCGAATTCCTCGTCTGACCCGCTTTGGCCTCGATTCTCGAACCAGGGGTTGCGCGCCGGCAGGGCGAGGGCGGAGGTGTCAGGGGGCCGGCCGGAACAGGCCAAAGACCTTCTCGAAGGCAGGCAGGGCGTTCTCGATCACGGTCTCTTGCACGCAGAAGGCAACCCGGAAATGGCCGGCCTTGCCAAATCCCCGGCCGGGAACGACGAGGACGCCTTCCTGCAACAAGGCCTCGACGAAAGGGATCTCGTCTGGCTCGGGGGACGGGGCAAACAGGTAGAAGGCCCCGTCGGGCCAGTGGAAACGGTATCCGATCCGCTCCAGTCCCGAGCACAACAGGTCCCGCCTCCGCTGGTACTCCGAGGCCGGCACCTTCAGCCCCGCCACCGAGGCGATCGCCCGCTGCTGGAGGGCCGGGGCGTTGACGAATCCCAGGACGCGGTTGGAAAAGGTGAGGCCGGCAAGGACGGTTCCCGCGTCTTCCATGCCTGGATGGATTGCCACGTAACCCAGCCGTTCCCCTGGAATGGAGAGGCTCTTCGAATAGGAATTGACGAGGATCGTCCGGTTGTAGCAGCGAAACAGATCGGGCAGGACGCGGCCGTCGAACAGGATGTCTCCGTAAGGCTCGTCCGAAATCACGTACACCGGACGCCCGGACTTCCGGGACGCCTCGTCCAGCAGGCCGCCCAGCCGGGTGAGGCTTTCCTGGCTGTACATGCGGCCTGTGGGGTTGTTGGGGGAATTGAGAAGGATGGCGCGCGTGACCGGGGAAAGGGCCTCCTCGATGGCCTGCAGGTCCAGCGAGAAGTCTTCTCGGGTGTGGACGAGCCGGACTCTGCCTCCGTGGTTGTCGATATAGAAAAGGTACTCCGGGAAGTAGGGAACCAGGACGATGACCTCGTCGCCGGGATTGAGCAGGGTCTTGAGGACGACGTTGAGGCCGCCGGCGGCTCCGCACGTCATGACGATGTGGTCTGCGGAGATGTCGCAGCCTCTGCGAATCCTGAGATCCCGCGCGACCGCCTCCCGGGTATGGGCGTACCCCGCGTTCGGCATGTAGCCGTGGGCGGCCGGGGCCGGGTCCTGGACGCACTGGCGGAGAGCTTCCCGGTACGGCTCGGGCGGATCCAGGCAGGGGTTTCCCAGAGAGAAGTCGAAGACGCGGTCTTCGCCGCGGATCTTCTTGAGGCGCGCCCCTTCCTCGAACATCTTCCGGATCCAGGAGGCCCGTTCCATGGCTTCCTGGATGTTCTTCGCCACGACCATCTCTTGTTCCTTCCTAATGGGTCTGCGCAAGGGCGGCCCGGATTTCCTGCAGCAGCAGATCCGTGTCTCGGTCCGTGCCCACGGAAATGCGGATGCCGTCCTCGAGTCTCCTGTGGGCAAAGGTTCGGACGAGGATTCCCCGTTCGAAAAGCCTGCGGTACGTGAAGGCGGCGGCCTCGGCAGAAGGGAATCGGGCGAACACGAAATTGCCTTCGGGCTCGGGGCACCGAAGGCCGAGGTCCCGGAGTCCCTGCAGCAGGCGGCGGCGGGTTTTCAGGACCCGTTCCACGGTTTGGCGGAAATAGGCGCGGTCCTTCAGGGCGGCGACGGCCGCGGCCTGGGCGACGCGGTTCAGGTTGTAATGGTCGCGGACCTTGTCCATTTGCTCGATCCAGTCTCTGGGCCCTACGGCGAGACCGATACGGAGCCCCGCGAGGCCGTACGACTTGGACAGGGAGCGGGTGACGACCAGATTCGGCACAGACCGAAGCAGGGACATGCAGTTTGTGCTGGCGAAGTCTGCATAGGCCTCGTCCACGACGAGGACTCCTTCCAGATGGCGGGCGAGCCGGGCCACGAAGTCCGGGCCCACGGAGAAACCCAGCGGGGAGTTGGGATTCGTGAGAAAAAACAGCTTGAGGTCGCGCCTGGGCGGCAGGGGGAGAGGGCCTGCGTCGGACTCGATCGCGACCGGCACGAGGTTCAAGGCATGAATGCTGGCCAGGGTGCCGTAGTACGAGTACGAGGGATCGTAATAGCCGACAGCCTCGCCGCGGGCCGCGAAGGTGCGGATGAGGATGCCGAGAATCTCGTCCGAGCCGTTGCCGGCCAAGACCTGGCGCGGGTCGACGTCATAGAGCTGGGCCGCGACCTCCCGGAGCTCTCGACTCGTGGGATCGGGGTACAGGCGGAGCCGATCGGTTGCAGCCTCGCGGATCGCCTCCAGGACGCGGGGCGAAGGGGGATAGGGGTTCTCGTTCGTGTTGAGCTTGACGACCCTTTGGCCCTCGCGCGGCTGAAGGCCGGGCTGGTAGGCCGTGAGGGTTCGGACGTGCGGGTTGACAGGATCCATGGGCAGGCTTTTCCTTTCGAGGGAACCGTCGTGGCAACCACGCGGGAACCAGATGCTTTTAGACAATGGAGATGGTATAAGTCAACATCCGGCCACCAAGACATCCGGCCAAGAGCTTTCCCCCTCGTTGCGGGGCCTGGATGGCTTCTCCCGGAGGCCCGGGCCTGCCGGGAAAAGGAGTTGCGGTCATGGAGTTTCAGGACATCCTCTACGAGACCCGGGATCATGTGGCCCGGGTCACCATCAACCGGCCAGAGAAATACAATGCCTGCACCACCGAAACGGTCGAGGAGCTCATCCGCGCCTTCGGCATGGCATGGACAGACCCGGGGGTAGGGGTGGTGGTTCTCACCGGAGCCGGGGACAAGGCCTTTTGCACGGGCGGCGACCAGACCATCCGGTCCAGGGGCGGCTACGCGGGCGCGCGGGCTCTTCTGCCTCTCGAAGTCGGGTGGCAGCAGGTCACGCAGCTCATCCGCACGGTGCCCAAGCCGGTGATCGCCCGCGTGAACGGCTACGCCATCGGCGGCGGACACGTGTGGCAGGTGGCCTGCGACCTGTCGATCGCGGCGCGTCATGCCCAGTTCGGCCAGGCCGGGCCCCGGGTGGGCTCCTTCGATCCCGGGTACGGGACCTCGGACCTTGTTCGGTGCGTCGGCCTGAAACGGGCACGGGAGATCTGGTACCTGTGCAGGCGATACACCGCAGACGAGGCCCTGGCCATGGGCCTCGTGAACGCGGTCGTGCCGATGGAGGACCTGGACGCCGAGGTCGACCGTTGGTGCCGAGAACTCCTCGAGAAAAGCCCGACAGCCCTCAAGATGCTCAAGTACGCCTTCCTGGCGGATTCGGACGGCGTTACGGGGATCACCCATCTCGGGGTGGGCGCCCTGTCGCTCTACTACGACACCGAGGAGGCCCTCGAGGGCCGCAACGCCTTCATGGAGAAACGCAAGCCCGATTTCGGCCCGTTCCGGAAGTGAAGCCGGCTTCTTGCCTTGCTCCGAGAGGGACCGGCTCCGGCGGTTCAGTCGACCTGTTCGAAAAGCCCCGCAGCGCCCATGCCGCCTCCGATGCACATGGAGACCACGCCACGTTTCAGACCGTGGTCCCTCATGTGGTAGAGGAGTTGGACAGCGAGCTTGGCTCCGGTGCAGCCCAGCGGGTGGCCGAGGGCGATGGCTCCTCCGTTGGGATTCAATCGGCGGCTGTCGAGCCACTTCTCGATACCGAGCTTGCGGACGCAGTAAATCGCCTGGGAGGCAAAGGCCTCGTTGAGCTCAAGCACTTCGATGTCTTCCAGACGGAGGCCGGTTTTCTTCAGGAGGAGAGGAATCGCCACCGAAGGCCCCACGCCCATTTCGTCGGCGCGGCATCCGGCGACCGCCTCCAGCACGAACCGGCCGAGCGGCTTCAGCCCGAGGTCGCGGGCCTTCTCGCTGCTCATGAGGACAAGGGCGGCCGCACCGTCGCTCATCTGGGATGAATTGCCCGCCGTGACGGTGCCGTCTTTGAAGAAAGCAGGCTTGAGCTTGGAGAGAACCTCGACGGTCGTGCCTTTTCTCGGCCCTTCGTCGACGTCGAAGACGAAGGACTGGCGGCCCCGGGTCCCCTCGTATCGGTAGGCCTTCAGAGGGACGATCTGCTCCCGAAAGGCGCCTTTTTCGATGGCCTCGATCGCAAGGGCGTTGCTCCTTGCTCCGAGTTCGTCCTGTTCTTTTCGGCTGATCCGATACCGGCGGGCCACGTTCTCAGCGGTCTCGCCCATGCCCACGTAGGCCGGGAAGAATTCAGTGGCCATTTCGAAATGGGGAACGATCTTGTTCCCGCCCATGGGGATCATGCTCATGCTTTCGACGCCGCCGGCCACGACGATGTCGTTGGCTCCGACCTGAATCCGCTCTGCGGCCTGGGCGATCGCGTCGAGCCCGGAGGAGCAGAACCGGTTGACGGTCTTGCAGGGAACGGCCTCCGGCAGCTTGGCGCGCAGCCAGACCTGGCGGGCGATGTTCATGCCCTGCTGTGCCTCGGGCATGGCACAGCCCAGAATGCAATCTTCGACCAGGCCGGGGTCCAGGTCCCCGGCGCGCCGGAGAGCTTCGAGAACCACAGTGGCTCCCATGTCCTCGGGCCGGACGTCCACGAGACTGCCGCGCTTGGCCCGGCCGACGGCCGTGCGGCAAGCGGAAACGATGACGGCTTCCTTCATATCCATTCCTCCCATCGGGTGATGCCCGTGCCGGCGGTTTGTGCCCTTGCCGCCCTCTAGTTCCTCAAGGGGCGGTTGTAGAGGAGCATGTGGTGCATGCGGGCCTGGGTGCGCTCGTCTCCGCAAAGGCTGAGGAAGGCTTCCCGTTCGAGATCGAGCAAGTAGGACTCGGCGACCGGGGTGCCCATGCGCACCTGCCCTCCGGTCAGAACGTGAGCGAGCTTGAAGGCGATGGCCATATCGTATTCCGTGATGTGGCCTGCGTGCTGCATGCCCTGCACATACACTTGGAAGGCCGCCGCCGCGTCCTCTCCGGCCACGAAGATCCTGCGGGGTCTCCGCTCCACGTAGCCCGCCTTGACCATGCCGAGAACCACGTTCTTGGCGTCTTGGATGAGCAGATCGCGGTTCATGGTGATGCCGTCGGTCTGGCGCAGAAACCCGAATTCTCTTGCCTCTTGGGCGCTGGTGGAGACCTTGGCCGTGGCGATCAGTTCAAAGGCCTTCTGGGCAAAGGGGAGCAGATTGTCGGGGGGATCGCCGATGATGCCCTCGACCATGCGCTTGGCCATTTCCTTGCAGCCGCCGCCGGCGGGGATCAGGCCCACGCCGACCTCGACGAGCCCCATGTACGTCTCCCCGCAGGCCTGAATCCGGTCGGCGTGGAGGCAGATTTCGCAGCCGCCGCCGAGAGCCATGCCGGCCGGCGCGGCCACCACGGGCTTCGGCGCGTACAGGAGGCGCATGTTGGCGTCCTGGAAGGCTTTCACGACCTGTTCGATCTGGGCGAAGTCCTTGTTCTGGGCGGCCACGAGGATGAGGAAGATGTTGGCTCCCACGGAAAAGTTGTCTGCGTGGTTGGCGAGGACGAGTCCCTCGAAATCGCGGGACACGACATCGACGCTGCGGTTGATCATGTCGATGATGTCGGCGTCGACGGAGTTCATCTTGGTGTGAAACTCGAGGCAGGCGACGCCGTCGTCGAGGTCGTACAGGGTGGCTCCGGCGTTGGAGGCCACGACTTTGTTGCGGGCCTTGCGCTCGGGGAGCAGGATGATGTCGGGATTTGCCGGGATTCTGCGGTAGTCGCGGCTGGCAAAATCGTAAAAGCATCGGCCGTCCGCCCTCTGGAGATAAAAGGTCTCCTTTCCGGCCTCGAGCATGTCGAGGACCGCCTTGGGAACGTCGATGCCCTCGGCCTTCATCTTTTCCACGGACTTGCGCACGCCGATGGCGTCCCAAACCTCGAAGGGGCCGAGCTTGAAGTTGAACCCCCATTTCATGGCGTTGTCGATGTCGACCACGGTATCGCAGATTTCCGGGATGCGCCTGGCCGCGTACACGAGATTCTCGGCCGTCACCTTCCAGGCCAGCCGGCCTGCCCGGTCGTCGGCGTAGACCAGAGTGCGGATCCGTTCGGCCACGTCCTCGATGGCCTTGACGGCCTGCAGGGAGGGGTAGTCAAACTTCTTTTGGACCTCGACGTATTCGAGAGTATTGTAGTCGAGCACCTTTCGGACCGTCTGGCCGTCCGGGCGTTTTTCTTTCTTGTAAAAGCCCTGGCCCGTCTTGTTGCCGAGCATCTTTCTCTGGACCATTTCCTGAACGAAAGCCGGCAGCCGGAAGATTTCCCGCCTTTCGTCTCCGGGGGTGTTCTCGTAAACGTTGTGAGAGACGTGGACGAGCGTGTCCAGGCCCACAAGGTCCGCCGTCTTGAAGGAGGCGGTCTTGGGCCTGCCCATGGCCACGCCTGTAACGGCGTCCACTTCGTCGATGCGGTATCCGTCCTGGATCATGACGTGCATGACGTAAAGCATGCCTTCCACGCCGATCCGGTTGGCCACGAAGTTGGGGGTGTCCTTGGCGTAGATCACGCCCTTGCCGAGGGTGTAGGTGCAGAACCGCTCGACCGTGTCGAGAACTTCGCGCAGCGTCTTCGGGTGGGGGACGATCTCGAGCAGCTTCATGTACCGGGGCGGATTGAAGAAGTGGGTGACGCAGAAATGCTGCTGGAACTCCTCGGGCAGGCCATCGGCCATGGCGGCCACAGAAATGCCCGAGGTGTTGGATGCGACGATGGAGCCCGGTTTTCGGACCCGGGCGACCCGAGCGAACAGGGACCGTTTGATGTTGAGGTTTTCGACCACGGCCTCGATGATGAGATCGCATTCGGCGAGCCGGTCCAGGTGGTCCTCCAGGTTCCCGGGTGTGACGAGTTCTGCGTTCTCTCGGGAGAAGAACGCCCTGGGCCTGGCCTGGAGAGCGTTCTGGAGCCCCGCGCTGGCGAAGCGGTTGCGCACGGCCGGATGGTCGAGGGTCCATCCCTTTTTCTTTTCCTCTTCGGTCGGCTCGGCCGGAACAATGTCCAGCAGATGACAGGGCAGGCCGGCATTGGTCACATGGGCCGCCAGGGCCGCTCCCATGACGCCGGCGCCGAGAACGGCGACCTTTCGGATAGGCTTTTTCATGTCGGCTCCTCCTGCAGGGGTTGCCAGGACCGGTTGGGAGATTCGGGGCGGTGGGGCCTGCTTGTCCGCTCTCCGTACGAGCGGGAATTATACGAAGACGAACTATTTAAGTCAAACACCATCCTCTGCTTTTGACGGCAAGCGAGAGTTCCCCGGGGGGCGAAGCGTCTGGGATGATGGCCTATGGACAGGCGGCGGGATCTCGAAACATCACACGGGGTTCGGCCGAAAGGAATCTTCCAGTCTCCTGTCGCTCGGGTCGTTTCATTGACGCGTCGTTTCGTGCTGTGCTAAAAATGATGAAGGGAAAAAGCCTTACGAGGGTTGTTCCACGAAAACGGGATAGAACCGGCTGCGGTGAATTGCATGAACTTACGGTCGATGGTCGCGGTTGCGCTCCTTGCCGTGCTGACGCTCGGCCTCCACGCCTGTGCGCTCAAGGGAGGGCCCTTGTCCTCGGCTTCCGGGGAGGGACAGGCGGCGAGCCCGGCAGGAAAAGGGGCGGAGCCGGCAGGCGGCAACGCCTATTACTATTTTCTTGTGGGCTATTCGGAAGCCTTAAGGGGCAATCTTCCGGGCGCGGTCCAGGCGTACGAGCAGGCGGTTCGACTCGACCCGAACTCGGCGTATCTGCGGCTCTCCCTGGCCCGGCTCTACCTCCAGAACGGTCAGATCGATCCGGCCCTGGAACAGGCTCGAGCGGGCGCGGAGCTGGCTCCCCAAGACACATCAGCCCTGCTCCTGTTGGCCGGGATCTATTCCGCCACGAACAGAGCAAAGGAAGCGATCGAGACGTACGAACGAGTCCTCGAGCTCGATCCGGAGCTGGACAAGCCCAGGCTTTTCTTGAGCTCCCTCTACGCGGCCTCGGGCGAATACGTCAAAGCGGTCGAGCTGCTGGAGGAGTTGATCCGCCGGTCTCCGGACTCGTTCATCGGCTACTACTACCTAGGCCGATTGTACGCGGAGCAGAAGCTCTACGGCAGGGCCGTGGAGTTCCTGACGAAGGCCGTCGAGCTCTCGCCCCAGTCCGAGGTCATCGTTCTGGATCTGGCCCGGGTGTACGAGCTGCAGGGAGACGGAGAGGCGGCCATCCGGATCTATCAACAGCTTCTGGAACAAAACCCCGGAAACCTGTTTGCTCGGGACAGGCTCGGGCAGGTCTATGTGTCGCAGAAACGGTTCGACGAGGCGTTGAAGGAATGGAAGACCCTGGGGACCATGGCCGGGTCGGACGGCACGGACGTGCATCTCAAGATCGGGCTGATCTATTTGGAGCAGAAGCGGTTCGATCTGGCGATTCAGGAGTTTCTCATCGTCCTTGCCTCGAGACCCGATGACCACAAGGTGCGCTACTTTCTCGGGTCGGCCTACCTGGAAAACGGAGAGCAAGAGGCTGCCATTCGTTGCTTTGAGCGGATTCCGCCGGAGGCCGAGGTCTATGCGGAGTCGCGGATCTATCTCGCCTATCTTCTCTCGGAAGCCCAGCGGCTGGACGAGGCGATCGCCGGGCTCGAGGAAGCTGTCCGGAACGCTCCGGATCGGGACAGTCTGTGGGGATATTTGGGAACGCTTTACGAGCTCAAGGAGGACTATGATCGGGCGATCGAGAGTGTCCAGAAGGCCCTGGCACTCACCCGGGACCCAGCCAAGTACCTGTTCTCTCTTGGGGTTCTTTACGACAAGACCGGGCGGATCGACGAAAGCATCGAGACGATGAAGCGCGTCGTCGAGCTCGAGCCGGACAATGCGGAGGCCTTGAATTACCTGGGGTACACGTACGCGGACAAAGGCATTCACCTGGAAGAAGCCGAAAAGCTGATCCGTCGAGCCGTGGAACTCAAGCCCGAGGACGGATACATCCTGGATAGCCTCGGCTGGGTCCTGTTCCGACAAGGCCACTACGCGGAGTCTCTGCGCGTGCTGCAGCAGGCGATCGGCCTGGTGCCAGACGATCCCGTGATGCTGGAGCATCTCGGAGATGCCTACGAGAAGACCGGGGCGTTGGCCGAGGCCCTGGAGGCCTACCGCAAGGCTTACGAAAAGGCCAAGGAGGAGGACCGGGAAAAGATCGCGGAAAAGATCCGGGGCCTCGAGTTGAGAATGAGGGGTCCTTGAAAGCTTCCGCTCGCGAAGGGCCTGCCCGCAAGGAATGCAGAATCCACCTGAAACCCGCGATCGCCGAAAACCCTGGCAGGCGGTCGGGCGGAAGAATCAGGGCATGAGCCTGCGTTGTGGCCTCCTCGTCTTCCGGGCCGTCCCGGTGCTCCTTCTCTTTGGGGTGCTTGCCGGTTGTTCCCCATGGATCCGCGGAGGCGGCCCGGGCGAAATCGGCATGCTGCCGGAGGGCCGGGAACTTCTCCGGTCGATCGAGGCGCAGCGAGCGCCCTCGGTGGCGGGCTCGGCAAGAGTGAGGCTGAAGAACCTCAAGAAGATCGACAAAACCGTAGAGTTCGACGCTGACATCGCCTGCTCCCGGTCGGGGCTCTGCCGTCTCGAAGGGCTGGATCTCTGGGGACATCTCTTGTTCCTGGCAATCCTCCGAGAAGGGACCCTGACCGTCTACTGGGCCGGAGACCGCGCCTACTCAGAAGATCCCTCGGATGCGGAACACCTGGAAAAGATCCTCGGCCTTTCCTTGAGCGGCCCGGAGCTGATCGAGCTCCTGCTGGGCAACCCGCTGTTCAAGAGCTTGAACAACGAACCGCAGGCCCGGGTTTTTCGGGATTCCAAGGGGCTCCTGGTCCTCGAGGCCTGGGACGCCGAAGGGCTTCGATACAGGGTCTGGCTGGACGCTTCCAGGCGCCCCGTCCGGAGCCGGCTCGAGGGCGCCGGAGCTTTGGCCGGTGTGGATGTTGCATTCGACCGGTACAGACAGGTCGGGCATTTCCTTTTCCCGGGCCGTATTCGGGTCCTCGACGGAGAGGCCAGAGAGCTTCTCTCCCTTACGTACGGGAGCGTCTCCCTGGGAGAATCCCTGTCCCCAGAACTGTTCGAGTTCACGCCCCCCGAAGGGTGCGAGCGGGTGTGGTGGTGAGCGGTTGCGGCCTCCAGGGCGGTCCCCCCAGGCTCCTGACTGCCGCGCTCGCAGCGGGATTTCTGCTGTTGAGCCCGGCCGACGCTCCGCCGGCGGGCATCGAGTCCGCCGCCGTCTCGCCAGCAAGCAGGGGCGGCCTGGCCTCGGGCGACACCCTGGTCATCCGGCTCGGAGCGGAGCCCGGGACCCTCAACCCCATTCTGGCAACCGACGCCTATGCTTCGGACGTGCTCGGCTTCGTGGGAGAGAGCCTTCTCAGGAGGAACCTGGACATGCTCGAACTGGAACCCGAGCTGGCCGAATCCTGGGAGGAGTCGCCGGACCATCTAACCTACGTGTTTCGGCTGCGCCGGGATGTGCAGTGGCATGACGGGGTGCCCTTCTCAGCCGAGGATGTCCGGTACAGTCTCGAACGGATTCTTGACCCCACCGTGGACGCAGCCCACCTGCGCAATTATTACCAGGACGTGGAGACCGTCGAAGTTCTGGATCCGTATACCGTGCGATTCCGGTATCGCAGGCCCTATTTCCGGGCTCTCGAAATCTGTGGGACCATCCCTCTGGTGCCGGCCCACGTGTATCAGGAAGGGGATTTCCATCAGCACCCGCAGAACCGAAGCCCTCTGGGCACGGGCCCGTACCGCTTCGTTTCCTGGGAGACCGGCCGGCAAATTGTCTTGGAAAGATTTTCCCGTTACTGGGGGAGGCCCGTTTTCCTCGACAGGATCGTCTTTCGGATCCTCACCGACAGCACGGTGGCCCTGCAGATTCTGAAAAAGCGTGAATTGGACTGGATGGGCCTGACGCCCTTGCAATGGCATCGGCAGACCGGCTCGGACCGGTTCGAGGAACGTTTCGCAAAGATCAAGTTCTTCGAGCCCTACTACAGCTACATCGGCTGGAACGCTCGCCGCCCCTGGTTCGAGGATGCAAAGGTGCGCACCGCCTTGACCCTGCTCGTGGACCGCCGGAAGATTCTGGACCGGCTGCTGTTCGGCATGGGGGTTATCGTGAGCGGAAGCGCCTACGTGAACAGTCCTGAATACGACGCATCGGTTGCGCCTCTGCCTTATGATCCGGCTCGGGCCCGGGATCTTCTCGCCGAGGCGGGTTGGACGGACCACGACGGCGACGGCGTCCTCGACCGTAACGGGATCCCCTTTCGGTTTGAGTTCTTGATCTCTGCAGGCTCGGTCTTCGCGGAGCAGCTGGCCACCATCCTCAAGGAGGATCTGTCCCGAGTCGGAATCCGGATGGAAATCCGCAAGCTCGAATGGGCCGCGTTCATTCAGCAGATTCAGGAGCGCAAGTTCGACGCGGTGACCCTGGGCTGGAGTCTCTCGGTCGAGTCCGATCCCTACCAGCTCTGGCATTCCTCCCAGGCTGTGGGAGGTTCCAATTTCGTGGGATTCGCGAACCCGGAGGCGGACAGGATCATCGAAGAGGCCAGGGTCACGTTCGACAGAAGCAGGCGGATCGCCCTCTACCACCGGTTCCACCGGATCCTGCACGAGGAGCAGCCCTATACGTTTCTGTTCTGCACGGAGAGCCTCATGGCGTTGGACCGCAGGTTTCAAAATGTGCAGGTCCACAAGCTGGGCTTGCACCCTCGGGAGTGGTTCGTCCCGGCCGACCTGCAGCGATACCCGTGAGAGACCCCGTGGGGGAGAAGACCTGATGAACAAGCGCGCCCTTCGGATGGAAAGGCGGCAGAAGCCGAACCCTGAGCGCGGCGGGCCCGTCGCTCTTGTGACGGGCGGCGCCCGTCGTTTGGGCGCGGCAGTGTGCAGGCATTTGGCTGGCCGGGGATACCGGGTGGCCGTCAATTACCGTTCGAGCCGCCGCCGGGCCGAGGATCTCGTGAGGGCCATTGAGGCGAGAGGAGGCGAGGCTTTCGCCGTGCGGGCCGACGTGACACGGCCGGCCGACGTCCGCCGCATGGTGGACAGAGTCTGTCGGAGTTTCGGCAGGCTGGACGTTCTGGTGAACAATGTGGGGGAATATCTCGAAAGGCCTCTGGCGAAAACCACCTACGAAGACTTTCGGCGGATTCTGGAGAGCAATCTCGCATCCGTCTTCCTCTGCTCTCAGGCGGCCCTGCCTCTCCTGCGTGCCTCTGGAAGGGGCAGAATCGTTGTTCTCGGATACGCGCCGGCCGGCCGGCTGTCGCCCGTGGCGCGGTGTCCGGTCTACCACATGGCCAAGACGGGCGCCCTCCTGTTGGCCAAGGCGTTGTCCGTCGAGGAGGCGCGACACGGGGTAACGGTGAACATGGTGTCCCCCGGGACCCTGTTCAACTCGGTCCTGAAACCGTCGGCCGACCCTCGCGACTACATCCCTGCCGGGCGCTTCTGCCGGTACGACGATATTCTCGCAGCCCTCGACTACGTGCTCAGCGACAGGGCCTCCTACGTGACCGGAGGACACTTCGTGATCAGCGGTGGATATGCGATCTGACGGACCTGCGGGCGTGGATCGTTCGAGCCAGCAGGACGAAGAGGAAAGGGATCAGGACGGCCGCGATGGTCCCGCCGGTGCGGGAGGCTTCCTGAGAATCTGACCGAGCCTCGCCCTGCGAGGCTGACGCCTGAGGCGGTGCCGACCAGCCTCCTGAGCCTGCGCAGTCTGTATCGGCGTCGTCCGTGTTTCCGTCGCAGTCGTCGTCGGTCCGGTTTCCGCAGATCTCCGCCGCCCCGGGGTACACGGAGGGGTTTTTGCCGCTGCAGTCTCCGGCGCAGGAAAGCCAAGTGTCGTCGTCGAGATCGAGCTCGTCCCGGGGCGTCAGGCCGTCGCAGTTCGAGTCCTGGCCGTCGCAGATTTCCGGCGCGCCCGGATAGACGCGGTCGTCCTGATCGTTGCAGTCGCTGCCGCCGCAGGCCGGGTCCAGAAATCCGTCGCCGTCCTCGTCCCGGTCGTCCGCCGCTCCCGAGCAGTCCTCGTCCACCCCGTTTCCGCAGATCTCGACGGCCCCGGGGTGCATGTCGGCACGCCCGTCGTCGCAGTCGTTGCATACAGGCCATCCGTCGCGGTCGCGGTCCACCTCGTTTGCGGGAAGAAATCCGTCGCAATTGGTGTCCTTGCCGTCACAGATCTCAGCCGCTCCTGGGTGGACCCTGTAGTCGGTGGCATCGCAGTCGGCTCCCCCGCACGCCGGGCTTGCGTATCCGTCCGCATCCCGGTCGCACGGGTCCGCGTACTGGATGAGGACCGTATCGGCTCCGACGGCGCTGTCGCCCCAGAGGATCTTGAAGTAGCCGTCCTCTCCCCACCCTGTCCCCCAGCTGTTCTTGGCGATCCATGCGTGCTCGATTTCGTCGTACCCGATGAGCAGCACTGCATGGCCTCCGATCCAGTCGCCCCAGACGTGCTCGTAGACGCCGCCGGTGTAATAAAAGAAATCGGTGTAAACGTCCAGGGTGGTGGGAAGGGGCCGTTCATTCAGGGCTGCCCGGATGGCCTCTACGTTGTTCGGCACGTAGGACCAGGACGAGATCCTCCGAAGTCCTTGGTCCCAGGTTCTGCAGCGGTCGGAACACGGGGCCGTGTCCGTCTCGGCGTAGGGCAGACAGTTCTCGTCCACCGTGCCGGTCGACTGGAGAAAGGCCATCGTTGCGCCCAGCCAGAACCCGGCGCAGGTGCCGGGACCGCAGGACAGAAGAAACTGCTCGGAAAGGTCGGGCCGTAAGGTCGGGTTGGAGGCGGAAAGCGCCATGGCCGACTCCACGCCGGCCAGGGCAGCGAAGGCCCAGCAGCTGCCGCAGCCGCCCTGGTCCTTGACCGGCGTGACCCAGTTGGCCCCGAGATGTCGCCTCCAGTCGATCCGGGGGGGGAGGTCTCCGGATCGGGCGGCCTGACGATTCTCGGCCGTGTCGCCATGGAGAGTGCGCACGCGGGTCAAGCCGAGCCGTCCTCGCCTATCCTCTGGCGCCAGAAGGCTCATCGTTGTTTCGCCTGCGCGCCACCGGGCTCCCCGTTCCTGGATGGACTGCTGCACCGACCGGAGCTCTCCGCGGTCTGTCCAGGCGGGCCGAGCGAAAAGCAGACAGAGGCCGCAAAAGACGGAAACGACCCGAAGGGCGGAGGCTGTTCGACCATGCACGCGGCAATTCCCTCGGTGCTGAAATCCGGACCTTTGTCCTCTTGCGGAACAAGCCCGGTAGGGCCTGACAACTACGCCATTTGAGCAAGAAACATGCCAGGGACCGCGCAACGTGTGATGAGGCCTGAATGCCTGTCGGAGCGCCCATGTTATCCCGGATCCGCCCTGGCTGCGGCCACGTTCTCGGCCGGGGGATGAAGTGTCTTCCTTCTGGTCCCTGTCCAGGGCGGGAAAGGGATGTGTCCAGTCCGATCGAGCGTGGCGGGAAGGCGTGAATTTTTTGCCTTTCGGGGAACAATTTTCGCCACCTTCCGGGGAGGAGGCCCAGCGGGTTTGTCAGCAGGTTTGATTGTCTCGGCGCCGGGAACATGATAAAGAGACCGGTGCGGTCAAGGGCGCTTTTTCTCGAGGGCAAAGTCAGCGCCGGCGGCCTTGTTGCAAGGCGGGCCGGCCTACAACACGGAGGAAAGGGCTGTGAAGCGTTTTCTCTTTGGCGTCCTGGTGGGGCTTGCTCTGGCCTGGTTTCTCCATTGGCGGGGCGCCGAGCTGCTCGACGCCATGGGCATAGCACCCGAGCAGGTCTGCAGGATTGTGGGGAAAATGGAACGCACGGCTGGAGTCGTGGGCGAGTCCGCGAGGAAGGCTGCTGATAAAGCCGGGAAGAAACTTTCAGACGAGCTTTCCCGGTAAGGGTCGGCACATCGATGAAGATAGCTGATGCCCACGCCCACTTGGACCTTCTTGCGGATGCCGGCCGTGCCATTGAAGACGCTCTTTGCCAGGGTGTCGAGATGGTCCTCGGCGTTTCCATGGGGTTTTCTTCTGTCCGCTTCACCCTTTCGTTGTCGGAGCGGTACCCTGGCGTTGTGCTGCCCGCGGTGGGCCTGCACCCCTGGCACATCGACCGCGAAGACCCGGGAAAAGCTCTGGAAGAGGTGTCTGGCGCCCTGGGCCGAGCCGCGGCCATGGGGGAAATCGGGCTGGACTACGGGATCCGAACTCGGAAGTCGCTGCAGAAGGAGATTTTCCGAAAACAGCTCGGGATGGCCGTGGACCGTGGTCTGCCCGTGGTTCTCCACTGCCGCCATTCCCACGGGACGACCCTTGAGCTGTTGAGGGAATACGGGGTCAGGAGGGCTGTTTTTCATTGGTACAGCGGCCCCCTGGATGTGCTGGAAAGGCTCCTTGGCGATGGATACCTGATTTCGGTCACGCCAGCCGTCGAGACGAGCCCGAAACATCGGGAGGCGGTCCGGGTGACCCCTCTGGAGCGGCTCCTGCTGGAAACGGACAGCCCTGTTTCCTATCAAGGAAAGGAAGCGGCTCCGGCCGATGTCGTGCGGGTTTGCTGCGAAGTGGCCCGCCTGAAAGAGGTCAGTCCAGAGGAGGTGGCGGGACGGACCAGTCAGACTTTTCGTGAATTCCTGGGGCTCCCTGCGGGTGAAATCAGGGAAGGGAAGCCTGGGCCCGAGACATAGGGGAATCCCTTCAGGCAGTCTCTAAGAGAAGGAGACCGGCCAGATGAAAAAAGTCCTCGTTGGAATCGGAATCCTGCTGGTTTTGCTCCTTGTCGCCCTTCTGGCAGCGCCGTTCCTGGTGGATCTGAATTCCTACAAGCCGCAGCTTCTCGCCCAGGTAAAGCCATACGTGGACCGGACAGTAGACTTCGATCGGATCGAGCTTTCGATCCTGACTGGCCTCGGGGTGGACCTGGAGGGATTGCGTGTCTCGGACGACCCGGCTTTTTCAAGCGAGGATTTCCTCACCCTGCGTCGTCTCAGAGTCCGCTGCCGGCTCCTGCCCCTGCTTCGAAAGCGACTCGAGGTTCGCGGAGTCCAGCTTTCCGAGCCAACGATCCGGATCATTCGCAACGAGCAGGGACGATTCAATTTTCAGACCTTGAGTCCTTTCCTTGCGACACCTGCGCCTTCTGAAAAGCCCTCTCCTGCGGGCGAGGACCGGCCTGCAGGCGCCTGGGAAGGCCTGGCCGCGCTCGTCATGGAGGAGCTGGAGGTAGAGGGGGGGACGGTGGCATATACAGACAGGCTCTCCGGGACCGGAGGCGGGCTCCTGACCGTGGAGGGGATCGAGCTGATAGTCGAGGATGTATCGCTCGATCGACCCGTTTCGGTCCGGCTGAGCGCCGCGCTGCTCGGCCAGGGGGAAAAGAACTTTGTCTTCGACGGCCGAGTGGGCCCCTTGGGCCGCACGCCGGCGATGGACGCGGTCCCGGTCCAGGCCCGCGTTTCGGTCCAAGGGCTTCCGTTGAGGCCCCTGGTTGAACTGAGCCGCCTTGTTCTTCCCCTGGCTGTACAGGACGGAAATCTCGATTTGTCCGTGACGGCCAATGGATCGGGAAAAGAGGGGCTTTCGGCCCAGGGCGAGATCGCGGCTCGGGGGCTGGTGCTGGAGGAGCGAGGGGGGGAAAAGCAAAGGACGGGCCCCCTGGACCTCGTGGTGCGGCATAAGATGCAGGCCTTTGCGACGACCGGCGAGGTGATGATCGAATCCCTTTCGGTTGGATTGAACGGAAACCAGATCGACCTGGAAGGGCGCGCCTCCGGACTTCCCCAAAAACCGGCCTGGGAGTTCAGGGGCCAGGCAGACAGGTTGCGGCCGAGCGAGCTGGCGGCGCTCTTTCCGATGTACGCCCGCAGCCTTCCACCGGATGCGCGGTTCGAGGGGCCCGTATCGCTTCGATGGGAAACCTCGGGCACACCAGAGGCTCTTGCTCTGTCCGGAACCTTGGGGCTCGACGGCCTGGCCCTGGAGATTCCGTCACAGGTCCGCAAGGATGCCGGGGTCCCGGCCCGGCTCTTCTGGGAGATTTCGAAGAAAGGATCACAGGTTGCCGTCACGAAGGCGGGCCTGAAAGTCGGGGAGCTCGAGGCGACAGCGGCCGGGGACGTTTGGCTCGAAAAGCCCCTGCGATTCGGAATGGTGGTGCAGACCAACTCGGTTCCTCTTCAGGGGCTGGGCGCACTCTTGATCCCCCTGTCGGCCTACGAGCTGCAAGGGGACCTTTACGGGAGAGCGGCGTTCCGGGGGACCTCCGATGATGTCTCAGCGAACGTGCAGGTCAACTCGGACAAGGCGGCTTTCCGCATTCCGCCATCGGCTGCGTCCAGTGACTCCGGGCAAGGCGAAGGGATGGCCGGAGCCGCGGAAGGGACGAAGCTTGAGGCTCAGGCGCGGAAACGGGGGGAAGAATGGACCGGGACAGCCGACCTTCGCGTGCGCACCGCCGACGTCCGGTCGATCCGGCTGGAGCAGATTCTCGGGCGCTTCGGTTTCCGGCCCGGCCTGCTCGAGGTGCAGGGATTGGACTTCAAGGCCTTCGAGGGGGAGGTCCGGTCGAGCGGGAAGGTCGGCTTGGGGGACCGGAGCTGGAGTTTTCAGCCTTCTGCAGAGGGGGTCTCGGTCGCTGCGGTGCTGGAGCAACTGACGTCGTACAAGGGGCTGGCGACGGGCAAGTTTTCGGCCCAGGCAAAGGCCGAGGGAAGACCGGCAGAGAAGGAGGGGACGAGCCTCCTGGCAGCCCGGGGAAACTTCCGGGTCTCTGACGGGACCCTCGAAAATTTCGATCTCGTGGGTGCGGTCCTGCATTCTCTTTTCGGCATGGAGGGGGTAGCGCAGGCCCTGGCTGCAAGGCAGGCGGAGGTGGCGAAGCACGAGCGGACCCGGTTCGATTCCCTGGATGGGTCTTTCGATTTGCAGGAACAGATCCTCCTGTTGAAGGCGAGTCTGCGCAACATCCGTACGAGGGAGGCCGCGGACACGGACGCCGTGCTGGAGGGCAGACTCCTTTTGGACGAACAGAAGGTAGACATGAAGGGGCAGGTTGTGCTTTCGGCGAAACACTCTGAGGATCTGGCTCGGAGGGTCGAGGCCCTGAAGGCCCTTCTGGACGCCCAGCGGCGCATGGTTCTTCCCGTGACCCTCAAGGGGAGCCTTAGCAAGCCCATTCCCTTCTTGGACACCCAGTACGTGGCGGGCGCCATGGCGAGGTACTACGGCAGGCAGGGACTGGAAAAGCTCGGAAAAGAGCTGGGTCTTCCAAAAAAGCAGGAAGGGGAGCGGCCCGTGGAGAAGCTCCTGAAGGACCTGCTCAAGAAGTGACCGGATCAAAAAAAGGGAAGGCACAGACGCCCGAGCAGCCCGTAAGCCGAGTTCTGTACCCCTCCGACGTTTCCCCCGGAGGGGGGGTGGCCATTCCTCTAGGGCGTGGGTTGCCCCGCGCCTCAAGCGATCTTACCCGAGGGCATCGGACGGGCCATCCTTTCTCCCCTGAGGGGGAGGCGCCCTCCTATTTGATCTTGCTCCGGATGGGGTTTGCCGAGCCGACCCGGTCACCCGGGCCGCTGGTGAGCTCTTACCTCACCGTTTCACCCTTACCCGCCCCTGAAGGGGCGGGCGGTCTGTTTTCTGTGGCACTTTCCTTGGGGTTTCCCCCACTGGGTGTTACCCAGCATCCTGCCCTGCGGAGCTCGGACTTTCCTCCCGTCCCCGAAAGGGACCGGCGGCCACCTGTTCTGCACGGGCGTTGTGCCTTCTTTCCAATCCGTGAATGATCGCCTCGTTCTCTCCGATCTCGGTTGACCGCGGAGCATCAATGCTCACAGTATAGGATTCTTCTGCAGTAGGGGCAATGACGAATTTCCCCGGTCTGGAGGACCTCGTTTATGGTCTGGAAGGGGATCGCCATGTGGCACCCCGGACAGATCTCGCTCCGGAGCACGACGACAGCGAGGCCGGCGCGCCGGGCGCGTAATGTTTCGTATTCCGCCAAGATCTCCTTCTGGAGGAGGGAGCACACGGCACTTCGCTGCCGACAGACCAGCTCGTGCTCCCGCTCCACGAGATTGGACTCTTCCTCCAGGCGCGCCTTTTCCTCTTGGACCCGGATCTCGATGCGCTTCACCTCTTCCACCTGGTCCCGGATTTCGCGCTCGAGGGACTCGATCTCGTCCAGGAGCCGCAGGATGGCGTCTTCCATCTCGGAATGGGTCTGCTGTGTGAATTCGATCTCCTTGAGAATCGCGCGGTACTCCTCGTTGGTTTTGACCTCGAATTTTCGCGATTGTTTCTTCCGGAGCTGCTCCACGCTTTCCTCGAGCTCCTTCTCGAGGCGTCTCTGGTTTCGGACGGTCTCCTGATGGCGCCTGCGCATCTCCTCCAGTCGGTTCCGGGCCGACTCGAGTTCTTTCTCGCAGGCCTGGATCCTGGCCGGGATCTCCTTCCTCCTTTTCTTCATCTCCTGCAGGGTGTCGTCAAGACGCTGGAGATCAAGCAGGGACTGCAGCAGCTGGCTCAAGGGTTTCCTCCTGCGGGCAAAAAAAAGTGCATCCTGGAGGGATGCACTTCGGTTGGCAGCGGCGGGCCGGGTCGCCACATCCCCAAAGGCGGGAGAAGGCACCCCGGTTTGGGACAAGAGAAACGCTCCCGCCTTGCCTGGTCCGAAGACGGCATGACCTTCCGGGCGTCTCGTGCGCTGGGGCTGATGGGCCCACCAGGGTTCGAACCTGGGACCTCCCGGTTATGAGCCGGTGGCTCTGCCAGCTGAGCTATGGGCCCATCATATCCGCCTTTCGGAAACACCGGGGCGACCTCCACCGGCGAAGCCGTCACGTTCAAGGTGTCAGCCTTCCACGAAGTTCTTGAGCTGCCGGCTCCGGCTTGGATGCCGGAGTCGGCGCAACGCCTTGGCCTCGATTTGGCGGATCCGTTCTCTCGTGACGTCGAAGTTCTGGCCCACTTCCTCGAGCGTATGGTCCGAGCGCTCCCCGATGCCGAAGCGCATCCGGAGGACTTTTTCTTCCCGGGGTGTCAGACTGGCAAGAATCTTTCGGGTCTGCTCGGCCAGGTTGATATTGATCACGACGTCCGACGGCGAGACTACCCCCTTGTCCTCAATGAAGTCGCCAAGGTGGCTGTCTTCTTCCTCCCCGATGGGCGTTTCCAGGGAAATGGGCTCCTTGGCGATTTTCAGGACCTTGCGCACTTTTTCCAGGGGCACTTCCATTTTTTCCGCGATTTCCTCCGGCGTGGGCTCTCGCCCGTATTCCTGGACGAGATACCGGGAGGTTCGGATGAGCTTGTTGATGGTTTCGATCATATGCACCGGGATGCGGATGGTACGGGCCTGATCCGCTATGGCCCTTGTGATGGCCTGGCGGATCCACCAGGTGGCGTACGTGCTGAACTTGTATCCCCGCTGGTACTCGAACTTGTCCACGGCCTTCATGAGGCCGATGTTTCCTTCCTGGATGAGGTCCAGGAACTGCAGGCCCCTGTTGGTGTACTTCTTGGCGATGCTCACCACGAGCCGTAAATTCGCCTCGATAAGCTCGCTCTTGGCGAACTTCGCCTGGATCTCCCCGACCTTGATGGCCTTGACGACCCGCTTGAGCTGTTGGGAACTCATCCGGGCCTCGGTCTCGACTCTGCGGATGCGGCGGTGGAGATCCGAAATGGCCCGGAAGGCTTCCTCGATCTCGGGGAACTTCATGTGCAGGCGCTTGACGACGCCGATCTTGTCCTTGGGATTCAGCAGGACCCGCAGGTATTCCGCCTTGATCCGTTCAGGAGGGTGTCCCAGTTTTTTCTCCAGTGCTGCGAGTTCCTTCTCGCAGCGCTCGATTGTCTGCAGGTGCCCCTTGAGGCGCTGGACGATGCGGTCCCGCTGTCGGGGCTGGAAGGGGATCTCGAGAAGTTTTTCCGCGATCCGTCTTTGGTTCCTGGCGATGCGGGTCTTCTTGGCCTTCTGCTGCAGTTCCGAGTGCCTGCGGGTCTTCAGGGCGAGCCAGGGGCGCTGCGAGTCCTGGTGAAGGCGGACCACTTCCTGGAGAACGGAAAGAATCCGGCCTTCCTGCTTTCGTTCTTCCTCCTCGCCGTCGAACTCCTCGTCGAAATTCTTGAGAATGTCCTTGCCGCGGACTTTTCCCGTGCGCAGCCGATCGGCCAGAAGAACCGCTTCCTGGACCGCCGCGTAAGTATGAAAGGCCTGTTCGCAGACCTGACGCTCACCGGCCTCGATTCGTTTTGCAATCTCGACCTCTCCCTCCCGCGTGAGAAGGCTGACCATTCCCATCTCGCGCAGATACAGGCGAACAGGGTCGTTCGTTTTTCCGAGGGCGCCGGAATCCAGGTCCCGTTCCTCCTCTTCCTCGGCCTGCTCCTCTTCGGCCGCTTCGGGCTCGGCCTCCTTCTGGAACCCGGCCCTCTGGGAGGATTCGATGACCTCGATATCCATGTCTCCGAACATGGACATGACGTCCTCGAGTTGGTCTCCGGCGATGAGGTCGGACGGGAGATACTCGTTGACCTCGTCGTAGGTCAGAAACCCTTTTTCCTTGCCCAGATGGATGAGCTTTTCGACTTCGTCGGCGATTCGGGTGGATTTCGGTCGTTTCATGGAATCCTTCCCAACTTCTTCCAGCCTGACAGGTTCAGGAAAGAAGAGCCTTTTCCTGCTGAATGATCCTTTGCTTTTCGCGGAACAGCCGGGCCTGCAATTCCGGCTGGTTGCCGATTTCGGCCTCTCGAATCCTTCTGTTCAGGTCCGAAAGCCGTTCGAGGAGGTCCCGCTTCTGCAGGCGCCGGATGGCGTCGGCAAGGGCGATTTCTGCCTCGGGCAGGGTGAACTCCCCCAGGCACGAGACCCGGGCCACGAATCGAGCCAGATCCTCGTCCTGCCGGAGTCTGCCCATGGGGGCACCGGCGTCGCCCTCGCCGGCGGATTCCGCGCAGGCCAGGATCAGTTCGCGGGCGGAAGGGCTCCGAACCTTTTCCAGCAAGCCGGATTCCAGGAAGCGGTGAGCCAAAACGGGGAACTGGGCCAGAACCTTGCAGAGCAACCGCTCCTCCGGGGACCAGTCGGCTCCCCCGTCCGGATTCTGCCGGCCGGAAGGGGCTGGTTGAGCGATCTTGTCACCCCTTGGTTTTGACAGTTCTTCCCTCAGGAAGGGTTCCGGAACGCCGGTTCTGTCAGCGATTTGCTGGATCCTGAGGTTCCGTTCGAGGGGATCGGAAATGCGCTGGAAGAGAGGGAGCATTTCCCGCAGGAGCCTTAACTTGGTCTCGACCCCGGCATCGGCACGCACTCCGCGGAGCCTGTCTTCTAGAAAGAGGTCCACAAGGGGGCGGGCACGCTCCAGAAGAGCCAGAAAGGCTTCCCGGCCCTGGGTCTTGAGATAGCTGTCGGGATCTTCTCCCGGGGGAAGATAGACGGCTTTGGCCGAGATCCCTTTCTCAAGGAAATCCCCGATGTTGCGAAACGAGGCCTTTTTCCCCGCCGGGTCGCCGTCAAAAACCAGGACGAAATTCCTCGTGAGGTGGCGGAGCGAGGCAATCTGGGCCTCGGTCAACGAGGTGCCCAGAACCGCGACAGCGTGAGTGAACCCGTTCTGGTGCATGGTCAGAAGATCGAAGTACCCCTCTACGAGAATGACCACGTCCTGCTCGCGGATCGACTGGCGCGCCTCCGAAAGACCGTAAAGAAAAGAACCCTTGCGATACATAAAAGAATCTTGCGAATTCAAATACTTCGGTGTTTCGTCTCCGAGAGATCGCGCCCCGAACGCGACGGCTCTGCCCTCGGCGTCGGTAATCGGAAACATGATCCGGTTGCGAAAGCGGTCATAGAAACCCCCTTCCGATTTTCTTCTGGCAAGGAGCCCGAGCTGGCAAGCGAGCTCAAGGGATGCTCCGTTCTTGTCCAGGAACCCGGCAAGGGCGTTCCATCGATTCGGGGCGTATCCGAGGCCGTAAAGGGAGACGATCGAGGGGTCAATCCCTCGCTGCCGCAGATATTGGCGGGCCCTGTCTGCCTCCCTGCTTTTCATGAGGGTATCGTGGAAGAAACGGCTCGCGAGGGCGTTCATGGCCAGGCCGGCCTGCCGCATTCGGTCGCCTTGGGAAGGCTGGCCGCCCTCGGCGCGCTCCAGAGGGAGGCCGGCGCGCCGGGCAAGCTCTTCCAGAGCCTGTGGAAAGGTAAGACGGTGAAATCGCATGAAGAAGGAATAGATGTCTCCCCCCACGCCGCAACCGAAGCAGTAGAAGGTGTTCCGATCCGGATTGACGACCAGGGAAGGGTTCTTGTCCGGGTGAAAGGGGCAAAGGCCCTTGTAGGACTTACCGGATTTCTGCAGCGAGACCACCGGCGAGATGACGTCCAGGATGGAAAGCCTTTCCGCGATTTCTCGGATCTTCTTGTCCGAAATCTTGCGAGTCAAGGCGCGCCTTCCCGAACACGGTGGCTCAAGTCGGATTTCATGCCTGACCGCGGAACCCCTTCCGCGGAATCAGGCACACGGAGCGACAGGAGGTCGTCTGCCCTGGACCGCCGCAAGCCGTCCTCCGGTCGACGAGCAAAGGAACATGCAGAGTCTGGGGTCCAGCCGTACAGAGGCGCAGCCAGGCTGAGGGAACCGCAGAAAAGGCTGAGCAGGTTCGCCGAGGCCTGCTGCTGGAAATCGGTCTCGAAGGTGGATGGCAAAACCCTCCGCCAAGGTGGGCAACCCCCGGACGCCTCGGGTTTTGTAAAAGCGAAAGAGAGCGATCCTCAGAGAAGTCCCTGCTTTCTCAAACGTTTCATCGTGCGCTTCTTTGCGGCCAGGGCTTTCTTCTTTCTCTTCACGCTGGGTTTTTCGTAGCGTTCTCTTCTTCTCAGTTCAGAAAGGATGCCGGCCTTTTCGCACTTCTTGCGGAACCGTTTGACAGCCATCTCGAAGGGTTCGTTTTCCCGCACCCGGATTCCCGCCATATCGTTTCGAGACCTCCTTTCGTTCGAAGACGTTGAAACCATCCTTCCGGGCGTTGAGAGTCGAGCCTGGAAGGGACAAATCGCAGCCGAAAAGATAACCTATTATTCTATCAAAAGAGCCCTTAAAGTCAACTATGCTGGCCGGCCGCCTTTTTCAACGATCCTGGAAGCCCCTGGGAGCCCTAGGTCTTCTTCGGGTCGTCGGCTCTCCATAACACTCTGAAAAAGCACGACCTTTCACCCGTGTGGCAGGCCGGTCCCGACTGCTCGACCCGCAGGAGAAGAGCGTCCTGATCGCAATCGTACCAGACGGAGCGCACCCGTTGAACGTGACCGGAGGTCCCGCCCTTCTTCCAAAGACAGTTTCGGGACCGGCTCCAGAAGTGACTGTATCCGCTCTCCAGGGTCTTCTCGAGGGAGTAGCGGTTCATGTAAGCCAACATCAAGACCTGCCCGGTTTCCTGGTCCTGAACGATGGCCGGGATCAGGCCCTTTTCGTTGAATCTGAGCCGGATGGTCTCGTCCATGGTGGATGGCCTCCACAAGTCTACGGGTCGTCAGCCCCCGGTTCCGCCTCGGATGAACGCCTGGTTGGGGGACGCACCGGGACGCCGTGGGCGAGCAAGTATCTCTTCGCCTCAGCGATGGTGTACTGTCGGTAGTGGAAGACCGAGGCGGCCAGTGCAGCGCTGGCTCGGCCCTCCCGGAATCCCTGGAGCAAATGCTCCAGAGTCCCGACCCCGCCTGACGCGATCAGGGGGATGCGCACTCTGTCTGCGATGGTCCGCGTCAGTTCGAGGTCATATCCGTTGCGCGTGCCGTCGCGGTCCATGCTGGTGAGCAGGATCTCCCCGGCTCCGGACTCCTCCATGGCCTGCGCCCATTCGACCGCGTCGACGCCCGCCGCCTGGCGGCCGCCGTGGGTATAGACCTCCCATCGGCCGGGCCCGGTTTTCTTTGCGTCGATCGCGACGACGATACACTGCGAGCCGAATGCCGCAGCAGCCTCCCGGACAAGGACCGGATCCCGCACGGCCGCCGTGTTGATGGAAACCTTGTCTGCACCCCTTTCCAGAAGGACCCGGATGTCGTCGAGAGACCGCACACCTCCTCCGACAGTCAGAGGCATGAAGACCTGTTCGGCTGTCCTGGAGACGACGTCGAGGAGGATGCCCCGTTCCTCGTGGGATGCCGTAATATCCAAGAAGGTCAGTTCGTCCGCCTCTTCGTGGTCGTAGTACTTGGCGATTTCCACCGGGTCCCCCGCATCCCGGAGATTCTGGAATCGCACCCCTTTGACGACCCTCCCTCTATCCACATCCAGACAGGGAATGATTCTCTTGACCAGCATGGTTGACCCGCCTTTGGTTTTCCGGCCCACCGGGGAAAGCCCGGCCCGGGATCTCAGAGATCGCCAGAAGCGGCGGAGAGCGCCTGAGAAAAGGTCATTTTGCCTGCATACAGGGCACGACCGATAATGACCCCTTTGAGTCCCTCGGGTTCCAACCGGGCCAGAGCCCGAACATCCTCTGCGGAGGTGACACCGCCCGAAGCAATGACCGGCCACGGACTCGCGGCAAGGACGGCCTTCAGGGCGGGCAGATTCGGGCCGCAGAGCATCCCGTCCCTTTGGATGTCCGTGTAGATGACGGCTCCCAGGGGCGCACGGCACAGGGAGGCGAGAAGATCCACCGCGCGAAGGTCCGTGAGTTCGGTCCAGCCCTTGACGGCCACAAGGCCTTCCCGGGCGTCCAGGCCGAGGACGATCCGAGAGGGGAACTCCTCTGAAAGTCGGCGAGCTTGCGCAGGATCCCTGCAGGCCATGGTTCCGATGACCACACGGTCCACGCCGATCCCGAGGTACAACGCAGCCCGTTGTCGGTCCCGAATCCCGCCACCGACCTGAACCGGGACAGAAACGGCCCGGATGATTCGCTCTATGCTGGCGAGGTTCTGGGGCGTGCCGGACACGGCACCGTCGAGGTCGACCAAGTGGAGTCGCGGCGCGCCGAGGTCGTGCCACATCCTCGCCGCGTCCGCGGGGTCCTCGTAGAAGACGGTTTCTGTGTCCATGCGGCCCTGCAGGAGCCGGACGCATTTGCCGGCCTTGAGGTCGATGGCGGGAATGAGTTCAATCATGGGAGATCCAAGCTCCGAAATTGGCGAGAAACTTGAGTCCCGCCCTCTGGCTTTTCTCGGGATGGAACTGGGTGGCCACCAGCCGGTCTTTGTGCACGACGGAGGCGAAGGAAATCCCGTATTCGGTGATGCCCAGGACGGCCGCCGGGTCCCGGGGTTTCACGAAGTACGAGTGAACGAAATAAAAGTAGGCCTCAGCCGGGATTCCGCGAAACAAGGGGGATTCCCGGGTGAGACGGACCGTATTCCAGCCCATGTGCGGGACCTTGAGGCCCGCCATCTCGGTCTGGTCGGCCGGGAACCGCAGGACCCGGCCCGGCAGAAGCCCCAGGCCGGCGGCCGGGCCGAACTCCTCCGATTCCTCGAACAGGATCTGCAGGCCCAGGCAAATGCCGAGAAAGGGCTTTCCGGCCTGAAGGGACTGCAACAGGGGTTCGACCAGGCCCAGCGAATGAAGACTGTTCATGCAGTCCCGAAAAGCTCCGACTCCCGGCAGAACCACAGCATGCGCGTCCGACAGATCCCGGGGGTCTCGGGTGATCCTTGCCGGCAGGCCCACGAGCTCAAGGGCTTTTTGCACGCTTCGCAGATTGCCCCGGCCATAGTCAACCACGGCGACCTTCTTCATGCGGTGAGAGTCCCCTTGGTGCTGCGGACGCCTTTCTGGCGCGGCTCGATCTGGCTGGCAAGGTCGCAGGCGCGACCGGCCGCCTTGAAGATCGCCTCAACGCAGTGGTGTACGTTGGATCCGTAATGAAGGCGCAGGTGCAAGTCGGCCTCGGCCGCGCTCGAAAAGGCTCGAAAGAACTCCTCGAACAGCTCCACGTCCATTTCCCCGACCCTGGGGGAGGAGAAGGCCGCCTGGAAGACGAGATGGGGACGTCCGCCAAAGTCCACAGCCGCCGTGGCGAACGCATCCACCATGGGTACAGAGGCTTCTCCGAAACGGCGCACGCCGATCTTGTCTCCGAGCGCGTCGCGGAAGCACCTGCCGAGGGCAAGACCGATGTCCTCCACCGTGTGGTGATAGTCGACGGCCGTGTCTCCGGAGGCGCGGACCTGGAGGTCGAAAAAGCCGTGCTTGGCGAACAGAGATAGCATGTGATCCAGGAAGGGAAGAGAAGAGTGGATCTCGTACGACCCGCTGCCGTCCAGAACGAGCTCTACGTAAACATCCGTTTCTCGCGTCTTCCGGTGGACCCGGGCTGTTCTGGAGGCAAGAGACCCCTCAGAAGACCCGAAAGAAGACCGACCGGAGCTGGGCTTTCGTTTCACTGGGGCGCTCCTTTCCCTCTCACCTCGATCGCCTTGGCGTGCCCGTGAAATCCCTCCATGCGGGCCAAATGGGCGGCCTTGGGCCCGAGTGCCGACAGGCCCCGGCTGGAAATCCGCAGCACGCTCGACCATTTCACAAAATCATATACACCGAGGGGAGAGAAAAAACGAGCGGTCCCCATGGTGGGAAGAACATGGTTGGGTCCCGCCACGTAATCGCCCAGCGCCTCGGCGCTGATCGAGCCCAAAAAGATGGCTCCGGCATTGCGGATTTTCGGAAGCAGGGAGTCGGGATCCCGCACGGCGAGTTCCAGGTGTTCCGGCGCGATCCGGTTCGCTACTCGGGCAGCCTCATCGAGGTCTCGCACCACGAAGGCCTTGCCGTTCTTGGCCAGGGAAGCTCCGGCGACACGGCTCCACGGGCCTTGACCGATCATGGTCTCAAGGGCCGAGACAACGTCGGCGACACAGTCTGGGCAAGTGGACACGAGCACGGGCACCGCTCGTTCGTCGTGTTCGGCCTGGGCGAGCAGGTCGGCCGCCAGAAGGGTGGGCTCGTCGGTCCCGTCCGTCAGGACCAGCACTTCGCTCGGGCCCGCCACCATGTCGATGTCGACCCGTCCGAAGACGAGCTTCTTGGCCGTGGCGACGTAGACGTTTCCAGGGCCCACGATCTTGTCTACGGCAGGAATCGTCTCGGTTCCGTAGGCCAGGGCCCCCACCGCCTGAGCTCCTCCCACCTGAAACACCCGGTTCACGCCCGCAAGGCATGCGGCCGCGAGCACGATCGGGGCGGAACGGACGGCCGAAGGCGGAGTGACGAGAAAGATCTCCTGGACGCCGGCGACCCGGGCCGGAATCACGTTCATGAGCACCGTGGAAGGGTAGACTCCCAATCCGCCCGGCACATACACCCCCACGCGGGCCAGAGCCGTAACCCTCTGGCCGAGGAGATTGCCCTCCTCGTCCGCGTATTCCCAGGAGGAAGGCCTCTGCCGTTCGTGGAAGGCACGGATCCTGGCCGCTGCGAAGGCGAGACAATCCCGGGAAACAGGATCCAGGGATTGGAGCGCCCGCTGGAGGGTGGGGGCCGGCACCTCGATTTGGTCCGGCCCAAGGGAAACCCCGTCCCAGAGGCGAGTGTAGTCGAGCAGTGCGGCGTCGCCGCGGTTGCGGACCTCGGAGAGAACCCTCCGGACTTCCGCCTCGACCTCGGCAAGTTCCGGGTGTTCGATGCGCTGGCAAAGCTTGTCCAGAGCGGCCTCGAATTCCGGTGTTCCGCTGGTGAAGATTTCCATGGCCGGATTTGCCTCCGAGAAGTGAGGGTGCCTTCAGGCCCGGGCGCGGCGAACCCTTGCACCCAGGTTCTCCAGCTTCTGGTCCAGGGCAAAGTAGCCTCGGTCGAGGTGATAGATCCGCGAGATTTCGGTGGTGCCAGAGGCGGCGAGGGCCGCGACCACGAGAGAGGCGCTTGCCCGGAGATCCGTGGCCATGACCGGGGCGGCCTGGAGCGCAGGCACGCCCCGGACAACGGCCGATGCGCCCTCTACACGAATGTCCGCGCCCATCCTCCTGAGCTCGGCCACGTGCATGAACCGGTTTTCGAAGACGGTCTCTCGAATGACGCTGGATCCCTGGGCCACGCACATCATGGCCATGAGCTGGGCCTGAACGTCGGTCGGGAATCCCGGGAAAGGGGCCGTCTTGGCGTCCACGCTCTTCAGACGGCCCGGGGAGACGACCCGGATCCCCGCTGGATCGTCCTGGAAGAGAACACCGGCTGCCGACATCTTTTGCATGACTGCGTGGAGATGCTCCTTGCGGGCGCCCACCAGGCGGACGTCCCCGCCCGTGATGGCGGCGGCGGCGGCATACGTTGCGCTTTCGATGCGGTCCGGGATGATCCTGTGGCGCGCGCCGACCAGGCGGGAGACGCCCTGGATCTCGATCCGCTCGGTGCCGGCTCCCCGGATTCTTGCGCCCATGGCGTTCAAGAAGTCCGCCAGATCGACCACCTCGGGCTCCATGGCGGCGTTTTCGATGGACGTGGTGCCCTCGGCAACGGCTGCGGCCATCATGAGGTTTTCTGTCCCCGTGACGGTCGGCGTATCGAGATAGATTTCGGCGCCCTTCAACTTCGAAGCCCTTGCTTCGATGTAGCCTCCGTCAAGCAAGATGCGGGCTCCCATGGCCTCCAGACCTGCCAGGTGCAGATTGATCGGCCGGGCGCCGATGGCACAGCCGCCCGGGAAAGAGACGCGGGCAAAGCCGTACCGGCCCACCAGAGGTCCCAGAACGAGCACCGAGGCCCTCATGGTGCGAACCAGGTCGTAAGGAGCCTCCCAGTGCTTGACTTCCCCCGGGATCGCACGGACCGTATCCCCCTCGATGCCGAGCGCAAGACCCAGGGTCTGCAGGAGCCTGCACATGGTGCGGATGTCAACCACGGCCGGAACGTTCTCGAGGACCCCTTCGCCGGACTCGGCCAGGAGAAATGCCGCAAGGCAGGGCAGGGCCGCGTTCTTGGCCCCCGAGATGAGGACGTTTCCTTCGAGCCGCCTTCCGCCCTCGACGATCAGCTTGTCCATTTGAAGACCTCCTTTCGGGGAGGCCCGCGGAAAGCCGCGGGTGAGCCCTTCTCACGGGGCGTAAGCCACGAGGACCCGGGGCTTGCCCGCATAGTCGTCAGCAACCTGGACCGATGCGAAGCACCCTGTCTGGTTCGCAAAGGCCACCAGAGGTTCTTTTTGGCCTTCCCCGATCTCGCAGATGAGGACGCCTCCCTTTGCGAGACAGGAAGGGGCCGCCGCAATGAGGGTTCTCAGGATCTGCATTCCGTCGGGCCCTCCGTCCAGAGCCCACCACGGCTCGTGGCCCCGCACTTCTTCGGGCAGATGCTCCCGTTCGGCCGAGGGGACGTAGGGAGGGTTGCTCACGATCAGGTCGAACCTCGCCTTTTGCGAGTGGAGGGGAGACAGGAGATCGGCCTGAAGGAAACGGATTCCTCCGGCATTCGGCCCGAGCGATGACAAGGCGTTCTTGCGTGCCACCGACAGGGCACCCCGGGAGCGGTCGGTCGCCACAATTCTGGCCCGAGGAAGGTGCCTCGCCAGCGCGACGGCGATGTTGCCGGATCCGGTTCCGACATCCAGGATGCGGAGGGTCTGGAAGGGGTCGAGCAGGGCCAGCCGATGAGCTTCGGCCAGGGCCCGCTCCACCACGTGCTCGGTCTCCGGCCTCGGGATGAGCACGTCCGGCCCCACATGGAGCGGAATCGAATAGAATTCTCGGCGTCCGGTGATATAGGCGACAGGCTCCCGGCGTGCGCGCCTCTGGACGAACTCTTTGAAGACGGACAGGGCTTCCGGCCCCACGGTCCGCTCGAAGCGGAGATACAGATCGATCCGGCTTTCTCCCAGTGCGTGAGCCAGGAGGACCTCGGCGTCCAGACGCGGGGTGTCGATTCCTTTTTCGGCGAAAAACTTTGCGGTCCAGGCCAAAAGACCTTGTATGGTCCAGAGCCGGCCGCGAGCGGCGCTGCCCGGCGTGGAAGGAGCCTGCGTGGTCATCGGGAGCCTCCCCTGGGGGTTGCCGCATCGGGCCCTCAGAGGGCCTGGGCGTTTCGCAGAGCCTCGGCCTGGAAATGGGCGATCAAGGGCTCGATCAACAGGTCCAGGTCGCCTTCGAGAACGTCCTGGAGTCTGTGGACGGTCAGGCCGATCCGGTGATCGGTGATCCGTCCCTGGGGATAGTTGTAGGTCCGGATTCTCTCGCTGCGGTCGCCCGTGCCCACCATGCTTCGGCGCTGTCTGGCGATCTGGTCGTGTTGCTCTCGCTCCATCTTTTCCTTGAGCCGGGCGGATAGAACGCGCATGGCCTTTGCTTTGTTCTTGTGTTGAGACTTCTCGTCCTGGCAGGACACCACAATCCCGGTCGGGAGGTGGGTGATCCGGACGGCCGAGTCCGTGGTGTTGACGCTCTGCCCGCCCGGACCGCTCGATCGGAAGATGTCGATCCTCAGGTCCGCAGGATCGATCTTGACTTCGAGTTCGTCGGCTTCGGGAAGAACCGCCACCGTTACCGCGGATGTGTGGACTCTGCCCTGGGCTTCGGTTTCGGGAACCCGCTGGACACGGTGAACGCCTGCTTCGTACTTCAGCCGGCTGTAAACCCGGTCGCCTTGGATCATGGCGATGATCTCCTTCAGCCCCCGAAGGCCGGTGACGTGCCGGTCGATGATTTCCACTTTCCACTTCCGGGATTCGGCATACCGGCCGTACATGCGGAACAGATCTGCTGCGAACAAGGCGGCCTCCTCACCGCCGGTCCCGGCACGGATTTCCAGGAAAATGTTCTTTTCGTCGTTTGGATCCTTCGGCAGGAGCAAGGCCCGGAGCTGCTCATCAGCCTTTCGAACCTTTTCGGTCAAGGCCTGCGTTTCTTGCCTGGCCAATTGCCGCAAATCTTCGTCCCCGTCGGACAAGAGGGATTCGTTCTCCTCGATCTGGCGCTTCCAGGCCTTGATCTGGCGGTGGAGGGAGACGATCTCCTGAAGCTGGGCATGTTCCTTTGCAAGCTGGCGGTAGGCAGAAGGATCCTGGAGGATCTCGGGCCGGCTCAACCGGACGGTGAGTTCGTCAAAGCGTTTTTCGACCTCGTCCAGATTCTGAAGCATGGTGGCCTCCGGGAGTCCGGCCGCCGCTGGTCTGGCCGGTTCCAGGGATTGCAGGACCTCTGCGCCCTGAGGTCCGGCTCATCCGCTTCGCGTCGGTGGCTGATAGGTTTCGCAAGGGGCTCGATGGGGCGCGGAGATCGGCACGGGCGCGCGGGGAGCCCGGCGGGGAGGTCTGGCGGGGCTACGTCTTCTGATAGGTCTTGCCGTACTTGCGGAGAAACCGGTCCACGCGGCCCTCGGAATCCACAAGCTTCTGCTTGCCCGTGAAGAAGGGGTGGCAGTTCGAGCAGATTTCGGTGGTGATCTTGGATTTCGTCGACCGCGTCTTGAACTCGTTGCCGCACGCGCAGCGGACGATGACCTCCTCGTACTTCGGATGGATGCCTTTCTTCATTCCAGGGGCTCCTTCTGTCGGAATCCGAACTCCCGCTCAATCTCACATAGGAACTTTACCGAAACAGGCGGCAGGATGCAAGCTGACGAGCCGAACCGCGTCACAGGTCGGAGCTGCTCATGGCGTCGAGGAACTCGCGGTTGCTTCGGGTCTTGCGCATCTTGTCCAGGAGGAACTCCATGGCTTCGACCGGGTTGAGAGGCTGGAGGACCTTGCGCAGAATCCATATGCGGTTGAGGTCTTCCTTGTTGATGAGAAGTTCCTCTTTGCGCGTACCCGATCGGTTGATGTCGATGGCCGGAAAGATCCTGCGGTCCGCAAGCCTTCTGTCCAGCACGATCTCCATGTTTCCGGTTCCTTTGAATTCCTCGAAGATGACTTCGTCCATCCGGCTGCCCGTATCGACGAGGGCCGTGCCGATGATGGTGAGACTCCCTCCCTCCTCGTGGTTCCGGGCCGCCCCGAAGAAGCGCTTCGGCCTGTGCAGGGCGTTGGAGTCGACTCCGCCGGACAGGATCTTGCCGCTCGGCGGCACGACGGTGTTGTAGGCCCGGGCCAGGCGGGTGATGCTGTCGAGGAGAATGACCACGTTCTTGTTGTACTCGACCAGCCGCTTGGCCTTTTCCAGGACCATCTCGGCCACCTGAATGTGGCGCTGGGCCGGCTCGTCGAAGGTGGAGCTGATGACCTCGCCCTTGACCGAACGCTGCATGTCGGTGACTTCCTCGGGGCGCTCGTCGATGAGGAGCACAATCAGGTAGCAGTCCTTGTGGTTGGCGGTGATGGCGTTGGCGATGGCCTGCAGGAGCATGGTCTTGCCGGAGCGCGGCGGGGACACGATGAGGCCTCTCTGGCCGAACCCGATGGGGACGAGGAGGTCCATGATGCGGGTGGAGAAGTTCTCGGGATCGTACTCGAGCTTGATCTTCTCCATGGGATAGAGAGGCGTGAGGTTGTCGAACAGAATCCTCTCTCGGGCGATCTCCGGGTCTTCCTGGTTGATGGCTTCGACCTTGAGAAGGGCATAATACCGTTCGGAGTCCTTGGGAGGCCGGATTTGCCCCGATACGGTGTGCCCTGTCCGCAGGTTGAAACGGCGGATCTGCGAAGGGGAGACGTAGATGTCGTCCGGCCCGGGCAGGTAGTTGTAGTCAGGCGCCCGCAGGAACCCGAAGCCGTCCGGAAGGCATTCCAGCACCCCGGATCCATAGATCAGACCGTTCTTTTCCGTCTGGGCCTGCAAAAGGGAGAAGATCAGGTCCTGCTTGCGCATGCCGCTGGCTCCCTCGATGTTGAGAGCCTTGGCAAGGGCAGCCAGCTCGCTGATCTTCTTTTGCTTGAGTTCTTTCAAGTTCATGAAGTTCTGGGACGTTCCATTCGACATGGTCCGTTCGCGCCTCCTGTAGGAGTTTGGATCAGGCCCGCGCTAGTCGCTGCGGGCGTGGCGGTTCGAACAATCTCTGTGCCATCGAGCGGAGAGAAAAAGGGGTCCGATGAAGTCGGTCGACCGCACGTTTGCCTTGCGAGACCCACGCTGCTATGCGTCTGAGGGGATAGCCCTTTTCCAGAGGGCCCGGCACGCCCGTCTGTATGTCTGTCAGCCGAAGGGAGCCGGATCCCGCGTTTGTCTATTCGAGTAGATGCTTCGAGGCTTGGAAAGGAAACCCTTGGGACATATCCGGAAAAGCGTTCAGGGGCTAGACGTCTTTCGCAGCAACTCTCAATTTACTTGAAAGGTCGCCCTCCTGTCAAGCCCCCGGCCTGTGCCGCGCTGCAATTGTTGAGTCGGCAATCCGATGGGTTTTCTTGAGCCTTGTCAGCCTGCCCGAATCCGGCGCCAGCCCGATGATCGCGATCTGCCGGCCCGTCGGATCGCGGTCCCGGCGTACGGAAAAGAACAGGTCCGGGCGGCATGCGGTGCAAAGCTCGACGTGGCGAATGTTTTCTTCCGGAACGCCGCAGGAAAGGACCTGGCACACATTGAGTCTTCTCAAGTCCAGGGTCCAGCCGCCCTCCGGACATGCCCTCAGGAAGGATTCCACCCCGGGGGCTGCCGCCGAGGCCAGACGGGCCACTTCCGTGCCGACCCGGTAGCAGCAGGGGCCTATCGAAGGCCCCATGAGGACTCGCAGGCTGGCTGGGATGGTCCCGAAGGCGAGGTTCATCCTGCGGACGGTCTCGACCGCGATTCTGTTCACCGAACCCCTCCAGCCGGCGTGGACCGCCCCTATTGCTGGTCGGGCAGGGTCGAGCAGGAAGACCGGCAGGCAGTCCGCTGTGGATACGGCCAGGGCCACTGCCGGGTTGTCGGTCAGCAGGGCGTCGGCCTCTGGCCAGTCTGCCGGAGGCGGCAGCCTTTCCCGGGAGGGAAAATTTTGGACAGTGGCCACGCGTGTGCCATGAACCTGCCTTGCCCGGAAGATCGCTGAAGCGGGAATCCCGAGGGCCGAAGCGACTCGGACGAGATTCACCTTCACCGCCTCCGGTGCGTCGCCGCAATTCCACCCGATGTTGAGGCTGTCGAAGGGGGGGGCGCTCACGCCGCCGCAACGGCCGAAAAAACCGTGAACGGTGATGCCGCGGGGATCGAAGTCGGGATCCTGAAAGAAAACCACTCCCTCTGTCTCTTTCTGGATCATCAGGCCCCCTGGTGCCTCAGACACGCCAGCACGCGCAGGAGTTCCTCGGGCAGGCGCGAGCAAAACAACATGGGCCGGCCTGTAGAGGGGTGGCGAAACCCCAGGATCTGCGCATGGAGGAAAAGCCTGTCGAACCCTTCCATGCATGCGGCCAGGCCTGCTGGCAGGCGTCGGCCCAGCCTCTTGAGCCCCGCTCCGCCGTAAAGCCGATCGCCCAGGATGGGATGTCCCTTTTCCGAAAGGTGGACCCGGATTTGGTGGGTTCTGCCGGTGTCGAGGCGAAAGCGGAGCAGGGTGAATCCCGGAAGCCGCTCGAGAACTCGCCAGTGCGTGACGGCCCTTCTCCCTCGGGGCGTGCGGGTGGACATCTTTTTCCGCTCGACAGGGTGTCTGCCGACAGGAGCGTCGATCACGCCGAACCGAGAGGCGACGCTGCCGTGAACCAGGCCCACGTAGCAGCGGAGGATCTCGTGGGCCTGAAACTGCCGGGAGAGGGAAATGTGAACCTCGTCCCGCTTGGCTGCCACGAGCACGCCCGAGGTGTCTTTGTCGAGCCTGTGGACGATGCCCGGCCTCTGGACGCCTCCGACAGCGGAGAGTTCGCCGAAACGGTCGAGGAGGGCGTTGACCAGCGTGCTTCCTGCATGGCCCGGGGCAGGATGGACCACCATCCCGGCCGGCTTGTTTACGACGATGAGGTCCGGGTCGTGGTAGAGAACCTCCAGGGGGAGTTTTTCAGGCTTGCACAAGGATGGGACGACGGCGGGGATCTGGATCAGGACGAGCCTGTCGGAGGGCTTCAGGCGGTACGAGGACTTCACCGTGCGGCCGTCGACTTTGGCATGGCCCTGGGCGATGAGTTTCTGAAGCTGATGGCGGGAAGGGAACCGGCCGGTTTGCTGGAGAAATCGGTCCAGCCGAGCCCCGACGGCAGACTCCGGCACGGGAAGGACCACGGTCGGAGATTCCGTTGCCCCCGGGGAAGAAGCTCCCTCCGGGAAAGGCGGCTCCCCCATCTATCCCTTTTGTTCCTCTAGCACAGGGAGACACCTGGGATCGAGGCGCGCCCGAGCTTCCAGGAGATCGCGCCCCATCTGTTCCATGAGCCCCTGCACGCTTTCGAAGCGACGCTCGTCCCTCAGGCGCTCCACGAACTCGACGCGGAGAGAGTGGCCGTACAGGTCTTCGTCGAAGTCGAACAGGTGAACCTCGATGGCGAAGGACTGCCCGGAGAAGGTCGGTTTGGTCCCGAGGTTGGCCACCCCCGGGAGTCTGCGGTCCCCGAGCCGAGTTAGGACCGCGTACACGCCCTTGGGAGGCAAGAGTTCCGAGTCGGTCTGCAGGTTGGCCGTGGGAATCCCGAGGGTGCGCCCTCTGCCGTCGCCTCTGACCACGGTGCCGGCAAATCCGTAATACCTGCCGAGAAGCTGAGCGGATTCGCGTACGCGCCCCTCCTGGATGAGCTGCCGTATGCGAGTGCTGCTGACCTGCTCGCCGCCGATGCGGAGCGGACGAATCATGCGGACGTCGAACCCGAACTCCTTACCCATGCGCCGCAGGAGATGGATGTCGCCCTCACGGTTTCGGCCGAACCGGAAATCTTCGCCGACGAGAATCATGCGGACTCCGAGCCCATCCACAAGAGTGTCCCGGACGAAGTCTGCCGGCGCTACCCGGGCAAGCTCCACGGTGAAAGGAAGGCAGAGCACCAGGGGAACGCCGCAGGCCTCGACGAGACGCAGTCGTTCCTCAAGGGTCGTGATCGCTCGGGGCGCCCGCGCTGGCGCCAGCACCTTCAGGGGATGAGGGAAGAAAGTCACGACGAGAGCCTGGGCCGAGCGTGTCGCAGCCTCGTCGAGCAAAGCTTGAAAGATCTTCTGGTGCCCCCTGTGCACGCCGTCGAAGTTTCCGAGCGTCGCGACGGTGTTGCGAAGAGACGAGGGGTATTCGGTGAGATTGTGGATGACTTTCATGGGTTCGGGACTGTTCGTACCCAGTGGAGCACTCGAAGTGGGATACGGCGACGCGCCGGGAATACGGATGGATCCTGCCTGGCGCAGGGTCCGGAACATACGGTTTCGACACGGTTGGACCCGGCCCGCAGTTCAGTAGAGAGTATAAGAGGACCGACCGGCCCTGTCAACGGCCCGCCCCGGCGGGAACGGGGCTCCGGCATGGAAGCCCCAGGGTGGAAAGGAAGCTGGACCCAGGGCCGTTCCACGGGACCGAGAAAAATTCCCCCAGGGCCGCTGCGACATCAGCAAATGTCTCCCGGTGGCCCAGGAAGGAGCTTGCCCGGGCTGATGGGGAGAAAACGAGCAGGGGAACCGACTCCCGGGTGTGGTCGGTTCCGGCATGGGTGGGATCGCAGCCGTGGTCTGAGCACAGCACGAGCAAGTCCGCATCCTCGAGGCTGTCGAGCAGGCGGGGAAGGGCGTCATCGAAGGCCTTGAGGGCGGCTCCATAGCCCTGCGGGTTGCGACGGTGGCCGTAAAGGGTGTCGAAGTCATTGAAGTTCGCGAAAAGGAGGCCGCTGTCGAACGTGTCCAGGAAATCGAAGACCTGGTTGAACACCTGGCGATTGTCTTCGGCCGGCAAGGACAGGGAGATGGCCTGCCCCGGGAAAAGGTCGCGGATCTTTCCCACCGAGGCCACGGGGATTCCGGCGGAGCAGAGAGAATCGAGAAAGGTCCTCCCTGGCGGAGGGAGGGTGAAGTCCTTCCGGTCCTTGGTGCGCCGAAAGGAGCCCGGGCTCCCCAGAAAGGGCCGCGCAATGACCCGGGCAATGCGCCAGGGCGCGGAGATGGCCCGGACATGGGAACAAAGATCGTAGAGCCTCTGGAGCGGCATCACGTCAAGATGGGCTGCGATCTGAAGGACGCTGTCTGCAGAGGTGTAGACGATCGGTCTCCCTGTGCGGAGGTGGATCTCCCCGAGAGCGTCGAGAATGGCTGTGCCGGAGCAAGGCTGCCCGCCGAGGAAGTCGTAGCCGGTCTGGGACCGCATTTCCTCGAGCAGTGCGGCCGGGATGCCTTCGGGAAAGGTGGGAAAGGGCCGGTCCAGAATGAGGCCCATCATCTCCCAGTGGCCCGTGATTGTGTCCTTGCCCGGGGATGCGGGTCGCATGATGCCGTAGAAAGCGCCGCGGCGGATGCGGGCAGCGCCCGTGTTGTTTCCGAGCACACAGGAGAGTCCGAGCGATTCCAGCGCGGGCAGGCCAAGCCCGCCCAGCGCCTCGGCGCAGTGAAGAAGGCTGTGGGCGCCCTGGTCGCCGTAAAGGGAGGCGTCCGGCGCTGCGCCGACTCCGACGCCGTCGAGAACGAGCAGCAAGGCCCGGCGGCCCCTGGGGCTCTTCATTTCAGCCTCGGGCGAGAATCGGCCGAGCCCTTGCGTGGCCTGAAAGGGCCGGCCCTGGTGAGAAGGACCCAGAGTGCGGCAGGCACGAGCAAGCCCGCCGAGCCCAGGGCGTTGGCGGCGAGATCTCCTTTCTCGAAGTTTCCTCTGCCCGAGAAAAGGTCCACGACTTCGTTGGACAGGCCCAGGAGGTTTGTGGCCACAAGGGAAAAGAGGAGGGCCTTGCCGGCTGTAAAGCGAAGGAGAAGCCGTGCAAAAAAGAAAAGGCCCGCCGAGACGAGAAACATGGAGAGGACGTGAAAGGCCTTGTCGGCCCTGAGGGGAACAAGACCCTGGAGGGGATCTAGGAGCCTCATGCTGCGCATCCGGGCCCTGAGCCGGGACAAGAGCGCCCACTTGTAAAACGTGCGAAGGGCGAGAGCCTGGCCGGCAAGGGTTTCTGCCTTGAGGGCCGGACTGCCGTCAGGCCCTCGCACAGGCACCCAGCCATCAAGACGTTCTTCGAGGACGGCGTTCGCCGGCTTGTACAGAAGGGCCACCTGGACCCACGTGCCGCTGCCGTCGGTCGAGGTCGGGCCCAAGAGAAAGACCCTGGCGTTCTCTGGGAGTCTGTGGAGGCGTCGAGCGTCTGCATGGGGGGCCTGAAGCAGATCCAGGCCGGGAACCCGGACGGACATGGGCTGATGCAGGCGGGAGGCGACGGAGAACAAAGCGCACAGGAGAAGCACCCCGGCCAGGCCGAGCAAGAAAGAACGTCGGTAGACGCTCGGGGGTTTGGACCGAGCGGAGCCTTCCCGTCTCGCGAGATGAGGAACAGCCAACCCTGTCTCCCGGCTGTCCGCCGCGGCGCTGCTCCTGCCCCGGAGGACCCCCGAGGGGTCCGGCAGATGCTCCGGAGCAGGAGCCGTTTGCGAACGAGCCTACGAGTAGAAGAGGCCCTCGTCCGTCGCCGGACCTCTTCTATCGTAAGCGATGGGGGCTGTCTTTTTCAATTTCGGAACCGGGGAAGGATTGACCCGGCGTTATGGGAAACAGGGTTTGCTACAGGACGACCTCGAGAACCGTGCGGTCCTCGCTCTGAACCGACAGGGCCTTGGCCTGCACATCCGGAAGGATCTGCGTCACATAGAATTTCATGGACGCGATCTTTCCGGCATAGAACCGGGCCTCATCGTTGTCTCGGACCAGAGCGGCAACGGATGCCTCGTCGGAGGCTCCCTTCTCCTTGAGAATGGAGTCGAGCTTTTCCTGGGCAATCGCCGCCTGTTCGAGAAGCAGCCATGCGCAGACGACCTCGGAGAACATTCTCAGATACGGTGTGGCGTGGGAGACCGGGTAGGCCATGTCGCCGCTCATGGTCTTGGTCTGGAAGGTCATGGTCGTCTCAGCCAGGAGATCCTTGGCCTTGGAGAGGGCCTCCAGGTAGGGCGCGAGCTTGGCGTTGGCCCGATTCGCTTCGACGAAACTGCCGATGTCGGTGAGGAGGTTCAAAAACAGCATGCCCCCCTTCATGGCGATCTTCCTGCCGAGCAAATCGAGAGCCTGGATGCCGTTCGTACCCTCGTAGATCGAGGCGATCTTGGAATCGCGCGCGTACTGCTCGACCGGATACTCCTTGCAGTAGCCGTATCCTCCCAGGACCTGAATGGCCTGCACCGCGGCCTCGAAGCCCATGTCGGAGCCGTACGCCTTGCAGAGCGGCGTGAAGAGCTCGACGTATCCGGCGCACTTTTCGCGCTCCTTCTCGTCCTCGGAGACCTTGGCCAGGTCCGAATAGTAGGCCGTCTTGAACAGGAGGGCCCGGATGGCTTCGGTTACGGATTTCTGGAAGAGAAGCATTCTCCTCACGTCCGGGTGCTCGATGATCGGAACTCGGGGCGCTTCGGGATTCTTCATGTTCCGCACGTCCACGCCCTGAATCCGTTCCCGGGCGTACCGGAGGGCATGCTGGTAGGCGGCCGCGCCGAGGGCCAGGCCCTGCATGCCGACCCCGATGCGGGCCTCGTTCATCATCTGGAACATGTAGACGATGCCCTTGTTCTCCTCGCCGATGAGATAGCCGATGCAGTTGCCTTCATCGCCGAAGTTCAGCGTGCACGTGGCCGAGCCGTGGATCCCCATCTTTTCCTCGATGTTGCCGCACCGGACGTCGTTGAACGGGCCGAGGGAGCCGTCCGGGTTCACCCGGAACTTGGGTACGAGGAACAGGCTGATCCCCTTGATGCCCGGAGGCGCGTCCGGCGTCCTGGCCAGGACCGCGTGGATGATGTTCTCGGTGAGATCGTGCTCGCCGCTGGAGATGAAGATTTTCGTGCCCGAAATCTTGTACACATCCCCGTCGCGAACCGCCATGGTCTTGACGTCTCCGACGGCGCTGCCGGCTCCGGGCTCGGTCAGGCACATGGTGCCGGCCCATTGACCGGCGTACATTTTCTCGAGGTACAGATTCTTGATCTCGTCGGACGCGAAGGTTTCGAACATGTGGGCCGCGCCGTGGGTGAGGGAAGGGGTCATGCAGAAAGCCACGCAGGCACCGGCAAAGAACTCGCTCGTCGTGATGCCGATGACCCGGGGCAGGCCCTGTCCACCCCACTCCGGGCTGGTCGAAACGCCGATCCATCCGCCTTCGCAGAACTTCCGGTACGCTTCATGGAATTCTTTGGGGAAGGTGACCTTTCCCTTGTCGAACTTGGCGCCCACGCGGTCTGCGACCTCGTTGAGAGGGGCGATCACCTCCTTGGCCATCTTGAGGGCCTGGTCGATGACCATGTCGAAAACTTCGCGGTTGAATTCAGCGTAGGGAGGGTAGTTGCACAGTTTCTCGATTCCCAGTTGTTCGTAAAGCACGAACTGGATGTCCCGGAGATCCACTAGGTACTCGGCCATGATTCCCTCCGTCTTGCTGGGCTTGCGGTCTTGTCGGCACCTGTCAAGGTACTTCACGATACAATCCATCTCTATATTATTCGGGTTCGTACTATTTGTCAAGAAAATCCGGCAGGCAAGAAAAATGAGGCAGCCAGGAAGGACAGAGGGGGTTCAGGAGCGGCCGAAGGTTCTTCGGAGCTGCTCTTCGATGAACTCGGTTTCCCGCCGGACCTTGGGACTCGACGAAAGCTTTCTCTCGAAGGTTCTGGCTGCGTGGAGAACAGAGGAATGGTCCCTTCCGAACAGGGCTCCGATCCGCTGAAGGGGCTCATCCGTGTACTTCCGGATCAGGTAGATGGCGAGCTGCCTCGGATACAGAACGGACCGTTTTCTGGACTTTGCGGCGAGGCTGTCCGCATCGATCCGGAAGTACCGGCACACGTGGGCCACGATCTCCCGCATGGTCGGGGTGTTGGGAAGGCCTGTGGGGAAATCTGCCAGGATTTCTCTGACCCCGTCCGCATCCAGAGGGACGTTCGAGAGTCTGTGGGCAGCGAGGACCTTGCGGAGGGCCGCCTCAAGTTCGCGCACGTTCGTGCGGACAAGGTCTGCGAGGATCTCGAGAGCATCCTCCGGGACCAGGGTCTGGGAAATCCGGGCGGCTTGCCTGAGGATGGCCAGCCTGGTTTCGAAGTCCGGAGGGCCGAGCGTAACGGCCAGACCGGAGACCGCCCGGGAGCGGAGGCTTTCCTGAAGGCCTGTCTGCCGGTCTGGGGGCAGGTCGCCGAGCAGGACGACCTGGCTGCCCCGGTTCGCCAGGGCATCGAGAATATAGGCGATCTCGGACTGGAGGGCCTGCTTGCCGCAGGCGAACTGGAGATCGTCGAGAATCAGGACATCGCAGTCGCGTCGGTACTTGTCCTTGAAGGTGAGTACGTCGCGGCCGCGCAGGTGCCGGATGAGGTCTGCGAACAGACCTTCCACGCTGCAGTAGCGGATGCGCAGGCCGGGGCTCCGGGCGCTCAGGGCGTGGGCCACTGCATGGCCGAGATGGGTCTTGCCCAGGCCTGTGGCGCCCTGGACGAAAAGGGGATTGAGGTCGTGCCGGAACGACGTGCACACTTCCTGGGCTGCGGCCCAGGCAAAGCGGTTGGCGTGTCCCACGACGAAGGTCTCGAAGGTGAACCGGGGGTTCCAGTCCGGGAAGGGGCATTCCAATTGCGGGCAGGGCGCCGGCGCCGCCGGCGGCAAGGAGGGCGCCTCTGGGTGATCCGTTGGAGCCCGGTCCTGCGCGCAGGGCTGGCCCGTTTCTGGATGGCAGTCTTTTTCGTCCGGGGCCTCCACGGAGAAGGAAAGGTTTGCGTCTGTGCCTACCTCGGCCCTCAGCAGTTCATGAAGAAAATCCTGGTAGCGCTCCTGGATCCACTTCCTCGTGAATCCGTCCGAACAGACCAGGACAAAACCACCCTGGGCGTCCAAGGTGAGCCGCGCGTCGCTTAGCCAGCAGGCGGCACTGGTCATGGAGCCTTCGCGTTCCAGCCGCTCCCGGATCCTTTGCCATACAGGATCAAGAGAAGCCTTTGGGTCGTGGCGTTGAGCTGCGGAGGCCATGGTGCGAGCGGAAGCTCCAATCCTGCGTGCAAGGAAGCCGCCCAGGGGGGAGTCGAAAAACCCAGGGGGCCGTGACGGTGAGGGGAAGGATCCCCCGAGATTGAGCGGGGAAGATAGAGGATCGCTTCCGGGCCCGCAAGGCCGATCGTGGCGGTTTTCGTGAACCGTTGTCCACAGTTCTGGGCAGCGTTCGTTCAGGCCCTAGAAATTGCGGGCGCGGGACACGGCGGGGCCTGTGGAAAGGAACAAAACAGGTGAGCGGAAGAGTGCGGTCGAAAATCTTTCTCCTTTGCGGCGTTGGATGTGTTGTGCACACTTGTGAACAGAGTTCTTCACACGGAGCGCAGAGCCGAAGATCTTCATGGAGCTCAACCGGGCTGAAGAATCCTCCAAAATTCGCCCTGCAGAAAAGATGGAGATTCTTCCTGATTGAGCCGGCCGTCGGTCTCGGAGAAGCCGCGCCCGGAGGCTCGATGAGAGCGGGGCGGAGTTTCAACAAGTTTTGCTTTGGACCGGGCGGCCGATTGTGCTAGCATGAAAGTGTCCGTCTGATCGAAAGCGGCCTTGGCTGGCAAGGACCGGGGAGGCGAAACATGAACCGAAGGCCGGCAAGAGCGAAACTTGCGCGCCGGGGGCAAGCCTACACGGAGTATGTGGTCATTCTGGCTGTGCTGTTCGGCGTTGGATTCGGTGTGGCCTCCATCTTCGCCGGGTTCGACGAACTGAGGCAGATGTTTTTCGGCTATTACGCGAGCCTGGCCAATTTTTTGAACCTGCCGTGCTTCTAACGCAGCCTTTGTAGGGGGTAGGGGGTGGGTATCGGTTTTCCCATTAAGGGAAAGGGTTTTCCCTCCCGGCCGGGGCATCAAACAAAGCCGGTTTGAGAGCCGCGGGCCGGCCCGAACCTGCTCACGAGGGGCGGATTTCAAAACCTGCTGTAAAATATAACGTTTTTGCTCGACTTCGGCCAGCGGAAAACATTCGGCCCTCACCCGGGCCGCGCAGGGTGAGCCAGCCTTTGGGTGGCACATGGATTGCTGAATGATTTCAGTAGACTGGCAACACAGCAACCCAAGAAGGGAAAGGAGGTGCAAGAATGAGGCTCTTGAGAAACCGCAGAGGGCAGGGCATGAGCGAGTACCTCATCATCCTGGCCCTGGTCGCGATCGCCACGATCGGCGCCGTGATCTTCTTTGCCGACAACGTGAAGAACCAGATCGCGAACGTCACAAGCGAAATCGCTGGAACGGACGCCACTCCCGCTATTGAAGGCGACGAGACGAACGCCCGTCAGAGCAGGGGCATGGCGGACTATACCGATGCGGCAAACCCCACGGGCTCGCCCTGATAGCCTGACGATCGGGTCTGACTGCCGCAGCCGGTTGACTGCGTAGATCTGGGGATGAGGAGGGAGGTTTCTTCATCCCCAGATCTGTTTTCGGCTCCTTTGACTCGAGGGTGGTTTTGGCCTAGGCTTTTCTCCTGCCACACTCTTCTTCTGGCAAGGCATACGGCAGGCTGAAAAAGGATGGCCGGATCGCAGAATCACAAAGCAGCAGGAACAACGGCCGGGAACTTCGCGCTCGCGCAGGGCATTTGCTCCGAACGACTCCCCGGCGAGCGGCTCTCCGGCAACGCCGCAGACCTTCGCAAACCGCCGGGACAGGCCCTCACCGAGTTTCTTCTCGTCATCCCCCTGTTTTTCTTCCTTCTTCTCGGCGTTGTTCAGTTCAGTCTCCTTTACAGCGCCTTCCAAGTCGTCCAGTACGCCTCGTTCTGTGCGGCCCGCGCCGCCGTCGTGAGACCCTGCGCCTCTTTCCGGCCCGAAGACAGCGGCGAGGCGTCGTTCACGCCGGCGGTTTTCAGCGCGGCCGCGCTCGCCGTCTCGGCTCTGGCGCCCTCGCAGGATCTGTTCGGCACCGATCTTCCCTATTCGTGGCAGCCTTCTCTGCCTGACACGCCAGAAGTCCGGGGCCTGGACTTCGCCTCGGTCGACGAGAACATACCTGCGTATAAATATGTGAATGCCTCTTACCTGAGTGCTGTCCGGAAGGTTTGCCGGGACGGCGAAAATTGGACCGTGGAAGCCTGCGCGGCAGAGGCCTGCGGCCAGAGCCTTCCGTGCGCAGGCTACGACCCCCTTCTGGACGTCCCGGACTCGGGCTGCGACGTGACGCTGGAGGTGACCTATCTGTATCCTTTGACGATCCCGTTTGTGAACCGCGTGGTATACGGGGTGTTCGTGAATTTCAGCTCTGTGGGACAGGAGCTTGGCCTTGCCCCGATCCTGGGGGCCGGCGGATCCCCTGAAGACGTCATGGTCTACCCCGTTCGGTCTCTTCCCTCGATGGAATCCTACGGCGCGAGCATCGGCGAGGCGGTGGCCGCGATTTTCAGCCGTTTCGAGTTCCCTCTGGCGTCACGCGAGCGCCAGACAGATCTGGCCCGGGCCTTGCAGGAGAGGGGCTGGTACCCGCTGCCCGTTCGGGGCCGGTGCACGCTGACCGTGGAGGGTTCTTCGGCTCCAATGCTCGGGTCGCCCTGAGAGGGGACTCCGAGAAAAAAGGGCCGGCACGGTCGAGGCAGATTCCGGGCAAGAGGCGATGATCAGGATTTTCGCACGTCAGATTGTTTCTCTCCGGTCGGAAAAAGGCCAGGCCCTGCCCTTTGTGGCCATGGTCGGTCTCCTGATCTTTCTGTTCTTTGCCATGACCATGAACCTGGCCGAACTTGTGAACACCAAGATCAAGGCGCAGAACGCTGCCGATGCCTCGGCCCTTTCCGCAGCGGTCTGGGAGGCGAGAGGACTCAACCTCGTCGCTGCCGCCAACGTGAATCTCGTCGCCCTCTGGGTCTATTTCCTCGCGGACCTCTACGTCGACGCTCTTCTTTTCGGGGCTTGCGGTCTTGTCTGCATGAGCGGCGAGGAGATCCTCATGCCTGCCTGCATACTCTGTCTGGCCTTTGCCCTGCTCGAGCTGGTGAGCTTTCTCGGATGGGTGGTAACTGCGGATCAAACCTGTGTGACCCAGACCGAGATCCTTCGGGCTTTCGGGCTTACGGGCCCTCGTCAGGGAGATCCCCAAGGAACCGGACTCGTCGTGGATCTGTTGGAGACAGAAGGAAAACAAATTCTGGATCTCAACTATTCCTTCAAACCCAATACGCAGGAGGAAAGCAGGGAACTTTACTCCTATGCGGCCGGTGCTGACGACATCTTTGGAAAGCCCACCTGGTGCGAGCTTGTCGTGGGCATTCTGTACTACATGTCCTGGGAACTGGTGATGAAGAGCGATCCGGACGCCATGCGCGAGCTTTGGCTCGGGAGCTCGGAGGCGGTCCCGGGCGAGTGCCGGGAGGAGGGGCTCTGCAATCTCGTGGCCCAGCTTTATGCCAGCGGCCAGTGCGCACCGGAAAACGACATCCTCAGAGTCCTCGCGGACAGGCTTCCCACCTATGACTTGTACCGTCTGGTACCGCTGGCGCTCAATACCGAGGTGACGGACCCGGACCCTCCGGACCCGGACAACCCAGGGCTTGTGCCCCTGGAGGAGACGCTCCAGGTCTCTGTGTGCGCGCGGAGGGAGCAGAGGCCGCCTGTTCTCCTGGGCGAGTGCCCGGCCGGCGCGCAGAACCGTTTTCCTTGCCCGAGCCAGGCCCAGTACAGCTTTGCCTCGGCTCGGACTTTCAGCTATTCGGCAAGTTACTTCTACAACGTGGCGATCGCGGGGGTTACGGGCCTTGCCGAGCCGATCCGGCTCATTCCGTTTGCCATGGACTGGCAGGCCCGCTTGTTTCCCCTGGACGAACGGGGCTACAACGGGTCCGTGTCCAAAATCCCGGACGAACCGGCGAGAGAGTTTCTGCTGGCGAACGTCCTGAGTTCCAACGGGCAGGCGTTTTTCCTTTACTAACGAAAGGTGAGGGGAGTCTGTGCAGGCATCAGGTCGATTCGGCCGCGGGCCCGGCGGGCAGGCTCTGCTTGAGCTTCTGATTCTGCTGCCCGTGTTTCTGCTTCTGATTCTGGCAGCCTCGGACCTCGGCAAGCTTTTCGCCATCAGCGGCAAGTGCGAGATCGGGGCCCGGTACAGCGCTCTCAAGGTCGCCAGGGGGCAGATGAATCCCGCGGAGGTGGCCAGCGTGGTCGAAGACCGGTTCTTCCGGGGCGTGCTGGACGATCGGTTCGACGAACCAGGGGACCCCCAAGATCTGGAGGAGACCGCGCTCACGATCCCGTATTCGACCGACTACTTCGATTCCTTTCCCTCTCTTTCTTCGCTGCCACTGGGGACCATCGAGGGCCGGGAGATCCGATTCGCATACGACCTTTCGCCGTTCCCGTACCGCAAGTGGCGGCTCCTGCCCAGAGCCGATGGTGGAATAGAGGAGAGCGCCTCTCCCATCGAGGCCCGGTACACCGCCTCGGGCCACTTTGTCGGGTACATCGACGACTTCTCTGGCGCCAGGGGCGCGGAGATTCAGCTGGCCCTGCTCAGCCCGATCGGAATCATCCCGCTCACAAAAACCGTGGCGGATCTCATGCTGATCGTTTACATCCTGTATCTGCTGCTGCCCTGAGAGAGGCAACCAGAGTGCTCGATCCACCCGAGAACCCGGGCTGTTCTGCTTTGACAGTTCGATTGGGCCTATACTAGCATGGCATCGCGCGAGAGGTCTTGCCGGACCGGATCCAGACACGTGCCCGGGACCTTTGGCGCCGATGGGGGTTGCGATGAGAAAATTCGATTTCAGACCCACCCTGCCGCTCCTTCTTTCCATCGCCCTGGGAATCGCCGCGGTTCTCATGGTCCGCAACTACATGGCGGTGGAACAGAAAGCCATGACCCGGGATCTCGAGCCCGTGCGGATCGTCGTGGCCCGTCAGAACGTGCCCGCAAGCACGCCCATCACCATGGACATGGTGGCGGCCAGACCGGTCCCCAAGAAATTTGTCCATGCCAACGCGATCTATCCGGAGGAAGTGGACCTCATCGTGGGCCGGGAGCTTCTTTACCCGGTGCGCGCGGGCGACCCGATTCTCTGGATGGATCTCAAAGGAGGCGAAAGATACCGCGGATTTTCTTCCATGATCAAGGAAGGCGAGAGGGCCCTGGCGTTGAAGGTCGATGAAACGTCCACGCTCTCCGGGCTCCTGCAGCCCGGGGACCACGTGGACATCCTGGGAACGTTCAAGCCAGGGGGGATGGGCAGTCAGGAGCCGGAAACCACGATCACGCTTCTGCAGAACGTGGTGGTTCTGGCCACCGGTCAGGCAACATCGGCCAGATCCGGTGCAGTGCGGGAACGAACCGGCTTGAGCACCCTCACGGTTCTCGTCACGCCCGAGGAGGCCGCTCTGCTCATCCATGCCCAGAAGGTGGGCACGTTGTACAATGTGCTGCGCAACCCCGAGGACATCGAGACCCTGGCCACGGTACCGAAAATTACGGCCTCGGACATCATCCAGCCCAAGGTTCGAGAGCAGATCCAGACCGCTCGGGACAATCGGGTTCTGGTGATCCGGGGCGGCAAGAAGCAGCAGGAGGTGGTGCGGTGAGCGGTTCACCGGCCCACGGTCCAGGGGATCCCCGGTGTTAGGCTCGAATGAGGCAGCGGCCTGCGGACGCCCCCCGGAGGGCAGGGTGGCGATGGAGTGAGGACCCCGAGCTCAGGAAGGCGAAAGGGAATGAACAGAGCGCGAATGGGCAAGGGATGGGCGTGGCTTGTGCTTTTTGTGGTCCTTTCGGCCGGTCGCGCACCGGCGCCGGCAGAGGCGGAGAGCGTCGGGGGTACGGTGCACATGAACCTCGGGCAGCAAAAGGTTCTCGATGTGCCGGCCCCGCTCCAGCAGGTCGCTGTGGGCGATCCCTCGGTGGCGGATGTGAAGGTCGTCTCCCAGGGCAGGCAGATTCTGGTCACGGCCGTGGGCCGGGGCACGACCGACATCGTGGCCTGGGATGCCGAGGGCAGGCAGTCGACGACCACGGTCCAGGTCGCCGCAAAAGACATCGGTTCGATCCGGGACGAACTCAAGAACGTTTTGGGCGATGTGGAGGGGATCAGCGTGCGCTCGGCCGGCGAGCGAGTGGTCATCGACGGAGAGATCTTCACCCGGCAGGATTTCGAAAGGGTGCGGCGTGTGGCCGCGATGTACCCCAAGGACGTGACCCTGCTCGCCACCATGAGCACGGCGGTCACGCGTCTGATCGCGTCCGAGATCAACCGGAGCCTCACAAGCAACGGCTTCGGTGACGTGCGAGCCGAAGGGGTGGGAGACCGGATCTTTCTGCAGGGTACGGTCAACGCCAAGGAGGACATCGACACCGTTTTGACGCTCTCAAAAGCCTATTACGACAACTGCGTGAACCTCCTTCGGGTCGGCGGCAAAATGGACGAACTGGTCTTGATCGACATCCAGTTCGTGGAAGTCGGCAAGCGGTTCCTCGAAAGACTCGGGGTGAACTGGGACGACACGGCCCGATTCCAGATTACGGACCTCACGTACACAAGGGGGTTCCTCGGTCGCTCGGAGGACGACGGCAAGATGGAGGTCCAGGGAGGAAGGAACTTCGGGGGAAACGTGAACCTCCAGCAGTCGGACAGCCGGGCGCGCACGCTGGCTCATCCCAGGCTCGTGTGCAAGAGCGGCGAGAAGGCCGAGTTCGTGGCGGGCGGAGAGATCCCCCTGCCGCTGATCACCGAGGAGCGGATCCTGATCACGTACAAGCCTTTCGGGATCATCCTGAAAATTTCGCCCATTGCACACCGGGACGGCCGGATTTCGGCCAGCGTGCAGGCCGAAAGCTCCACGATCGACAGCGCCATCAGCGTGGCGGGATACCCCGGGTTCAAGAAGCGAAGCGTGGAGACCTACGTGACCCTGGACAGGGACAAGGCTCTGGCCTTGTCCGGCCTGGTCAACCAGAGCGACACCAAGGGCGTCGAGAAGGTGCCGCTCATCGGCAAGCTGCCGATCATCGGCGAACTGTTCAAGTCCCGGGACTTTGCCAACGACGAGACCGAACTGGTCATCTTTGTGGCCTCGCGGCTGCTCGGGCCGGACGAGGAAGAAAACCAGAGGATGATTCAGGACCTCCAGAAGAAGTACGAAGAAACCGGGGAGGCCGTGAAGCCCGGCCTGTTCGACTGAGCCGGTTGAGGAGGCGAGTCCTTTCCGATGCGGCTTCAGGTGCACAACCGAGAAGACGGCTCTACCTTCGACTACGAGGTCGCCAAGCCCGAGGTGTTCGTGGGGACCTCTTCCACGAACGATATCGTGGTGTACCAGCCGTCTCTGTCCGGCCGGCATCTGAAGATCCGCGTGGACGGGGACCGTTGCGAAGTCCTCGACCTAGGCAGCCGGACCGGAACCTTCCTCAACGGGGTCCGGATCCGGGGGCCGGAAGTGTTCAAGCCTTCGGACGTGGTGTCCCTGGGAAGCTATACAATCCGCATCGTCGAGGATCACCTGCCGGCCGAGCCCCCCAGGCCCAAGGAAGCCCTCTGGGAAATCCTGGAAAGCCCGGAAAAGCGATTCGACGAAAGCCTTGTGCCCATCAAGCAGGAGATTCACCGGAGGCTTCTCGCCTTTCTGGACCTTCGAAGGCTCGATCTCAAGAACATCGACGACGCCGAACTGCGGGTCACCACCGGCAGGGCCGTCTGGAGCATCATGGACGCCATGGCCGAGGAGATCCCGCCCCAGCTCGACCGCGAGAAGCTCCACAAGGAGATGATGGACGAGGTTCTGGGCCTGGGGCCCCTCGAGGATCTCCTAAAGGATCCGGACGTGACCGAGATCATGGTCAACCGCAAAGACCAGATTTTCGTCGAGGTGGGAGGCCGGCTGTATCTGACGAGCCGTTCCTTTGCCACGGACCTGTCCCTGCTGGGGATCATCGAACGGATCGTCAGCCCCCTGGGAAGAAGGATCGACGAGAGCACGCCCATGGTGGACGCCCGCCTCCGGGACGGGTCCCGGGTGAATGCCGTGATTCCTCCCTTGAGCCTCAAGGGACCGGTCCTGACGATCCGGAAATTCTCCCGGACCCCGTTCACGCCCGAGAGGCTCATCGAGATAGGCACCATCACGCCCGAAATCTGCGAGTTCCTGCGCACCGCCGTGCTGCACAGGCGCAACGTCGTGATCTCGGGAGGAACATCGAGCGGGAAGACGACCCTGCTCAACGTCCTGTGCGGGTATCTTCCGCGGTACGAAAGAATTATCACGATCGAAGACAGCGCAGAGCTGCAACTGCCGCAGGAGCACCTGATCTCTCTGGAGGCCCGGCCGCCGAACATCCAGGGGAGAGGGGAAGTGACGATCCGGGACCTCGTGCGGAACTCCCTTCGCATGCGGCCGGACCGAATCGTTGTGGGCGAGGTGCGGGGCGGTGAGGCCCTGGACATGCTCCAGGCCATGAACACCGGCCACGACGGATCTCTGACCACGGCCCATGCGAACTCTCCGTACGACGCCCTCCGCAGGCTCGAGACCATGGTGCTCATGGCCGGCATGGATCTTCCGATCCGCGTCATCCGGGAGCAGATCGCCTCGGCGATCCATGTGGTGGTTCAGCTCATGCGCTTTCCGGACGGCACCCGGAGAGTCGTGAATGTGACCGAAGTGCTGGGTTTGGACGGGGAAGGAAACTACCAGATTCAGGAGCTTTTCCTCTTTCGGCAGCACGGGCTTGCCGAGGATGGCCGGGTGCTGGGAAGGATTGTGCCCACCGGCGCGGTTTCCAGGTGCTACCGGGAACTGGCCGAGAGCGGCATCCCGGTCCGGATGGAGATTTTCCAGCCCAAGTGAGGGCCGGACAGAAAGGTCGGATCACCGATGCCCAGAACGATCTACCTGATGCTCGTCTATTTCACGGTCTTTGTGTCCGTGGCCTTTGTGTCCACGTTTCTGATGAGCACGGGCCGGGCTCTGTTCCAATTCTACCAGAGCCGGTATCTCCAGAGCGTGAACCGGACCTTGGAAACCATGTTCATCTTCCTGAACCCGAGGCGGATCCTGAACATCAGCGTGCTGATCATGTGCGGGGTCTTCCTCGTCACCTTGGCCATCACGCGGCTCAACATCGTGGCCTCGATCGTGATGGCCATCATCGGCCTTCTGGTCCCGAGGCTCCTGCTCCAGTATTCGATCCGAAGGCGGAGAAAGCTTTTCGAGGACCAGTTCGTGCAGGGCCTGGAATATCTTTCGAGTTCGGTCAAGGCGGGCCTGTCTCTCGTCCAGGCCATCGAAAGCCTTGTGGAAAATTCCTCTCCGCCCCTCTCGCAGGAGTTCGATCTGCTGCTCCGGGAGTACAGGATCGGCGTTCCCCTGAACGAGGCCTTGCAGAACCTGGCCCGCCGCGTCGACAGCGAGGAGCTGAATCTCATGGTCTTCTCGACGATCATCACCCGGGAGCTCGGCGGGGACATTTCGGAGATCTTCGACCACCTCGCCGACGTGATCCGGGCACGCCACAGGGTCATGGACCGGATCGACACCCTGACCGCCCAGGGCAGACTCCAGGCCATGGTGTGCGGGGCGATTCCGTTCGTTCTGTACGGGATTCTGTTTCTGTGGCAGCCGGACTATTTGAGCCCTCTGTTCGAGTCCTTTGCAGGCCGGATCGCGATCTACGTGGTGATCCTGTTCCAGGTCCTCGTGATTTTCATCGTCCGGCGCCTGGTGAACATTCGCGTCTAGGGTGGAAGGAGCGAGACTTTGGATCTGTATCCGATCGCGATTTTTGCCTGCACCTTTGCATCCGTTGCGCTGTTCGCCCTCGCCTCGTACCGGATGCTCAAGGAGCTGCAGCAGGTTCCGCTCGAGGAGGACGGCATCTTCTTCGGTCTCCGGGGCCAGCGGGCAAGGAAAAACCTTTTCTATCGGGTCACCATGTTCCTGGTTCGCTTCCTGGCCAGGATGAACCTATCCTGGAACCTGGGCGAATACGAGCAGGGCCTAAGGCGGAAACTCGACGCTGCGGGAAGACCGCTGGACCTCAAGCCCCTGGAATTCCTGGCTTTGAACGAGCTTTCGGCCCTTGTCTTTGCCGTGGCCGGGCTGGCGGTCTCTCTCGCGCTGCCGGGCCGGGCAAGCGCCCTGGTTCCGGTCCTGGCAGGAGCCGTCGGCTTTTTCCTGCCCACCGCGTACCTCAACACGCTCATCCGCAGGCGCCAGTTTCTGCTGTTGCGGGACCTGCCGTTCTGCTGCGACCTGCTGACCCTTGCCGTGGAGGCCGGCCTGGATTTTGGATCGGCTCTGGAGCGGGTGGTGGCGAGCGGTCCTCCAGGGCCCCTGCGGGACGAGCTCAGCCTCGTCCTTCAGGAGTGCAGGCTCGGCAAGACGCGGCGAGAGGCCCTTGCCGCTCTTGCCGACCGTGTTCAGATGCAGGAGGTGTCCCATTTCGTGGGTGCGATCATTCAGGCTGACCGGATGGGCACGGGATTTGCCTCTGTGCTGAGGACCCAGTCGAGCCAGGTCCGAAATCGAAGATTCGAACGGGCCGAGAAGATCGCGCAGAAGGTCCCGGTGAAGATTCTCTTCCCCATTATCATCGCCAATCTGCTGTCCATCGGCGTCATTCTCATCGTGCCCCTCCTGAGCGCCATCCGGCAGGTGGGTCTATAGCAGCTCGATGAATCCGTCGGTCAGCGCCAAGCTGCGGGGTCGGGACAGGCATTGGGAGGTGCACAATACCACCAAGGGGATTTGCCTCTGCGCGGAAGCGATCGTGGCGGACACCTTTTGCCGCAGGGGCGTGGGACTCTTGCTTCGAAAGGACTGGAGCGGCCTGGACGGTCTGCTGCTCGTCCCCTGCGCCTCCATCCACACCCTCGGCATGCGCATGCACCTGGACGTCTGTTTCCTGGACAGCCGCATGAGGGTGGTCAAGGTGCGGCACGGCTTGGGGCCGTGGAAGCTGGCTTCTGGAGGTCCGGGGGCCCGTTACACCCTCGAGCTTCCGGCCGGCCGGCTCGATGCCACGGGAACCGAGGCCGGGGACCTGTTGTGCCTTCGCAAGCGAGCCGAGGAAGGCAGGACGAAGCCGGGCCTGCAGGGGGCTCCATGATGGAGAGCGACTCTTGATCGCCGTAGAGTTCTTTGTTGTCGACGGGCCGAATGTCGGCGCCCGCCACACGTTCCGGACGCAAGAGATCCGGGTGGGACGGGACTTCTCGAACGATCTCATCTTGAATCACGAAGAGGTGTCGCCGCGCCACCTGAGAGTGGTTGCGGGCAAGGAGGAGGTCTTCCTCGAAGCCTTGGAGGGAAATAGGAACACCAAGCTCAATGGCCTGCCCGTCAGCCACGAGCCTCTGCACAACGGGGATGAACTGCAGGTGGGCCCCTACGTCTTTCACATCTCCCTCCTCCGGGAAGAGGCGCCCGAACCGGAGGACGGCCTCGAGGCCATGAGGGAGGCCGGCAGGAGAAGCCGGGCGGGCCGCAGGCCGCCTCTGTTCCTGGTTTTGGCGGTTTTGGGCATTGCGGCCGTGTACGCCTTGGTGCGTCTCTGGGGGCCGGAGAGGGAGAAAGAAGATCTGGTTAGCGCCGGTCCTCTGCAGCTGCCTGCAGAGGGCATCTTCGGCTATCAGGTAGGGGGAATTAATACGAGCGACAAGGTCGAGTTTTCCTTTGCAGCGCAAGGGCACAAGCATCGGCTGTTGTACCGGCCGGGTTTCATTGGGGAGCCCGGGCTCGTGGAAGTTTCGGTGAACGGGCACAAGCTCGACACCGCGCCGGTCACGGTGGATCGGTGGGCGGACGAGCTGGTTTCGATCGAGATCCCCCAGGACTTTCTCAACAAAGAGGGAGAGAACACCCTGTGCTTCGACAACGTGAAATCGCCTCCTGAAAAGGTCCGGTGGGGCATTCGGGACGTTTCGGTGCAGGAGGTTGCGGTCCCCAAGTGCGACGTCGGCGTGGCCATGAAGTATCTGCGTCTCGCCGAAGAGAAATATCAGGAGAGAAAGATCAACGACAGGAACCTGTATGACGCCATCGCCCACTTGAAGCAAGGGGAAGAGTACGTGATCGCCTGTGAAGACCCGGGCGTGCGGAATCTGGTGCTGGAGACCAAGGCCCGGTACGAGGAAGAGCTGAACCAGATGTTCGAGGACTACTTGTTCAATGCGAGGAAGTTCCTCAAAATCAAGGATACGGATGCGGCCCGGTATGAGCTGGAGCAGGTCCTGAGAAAGATTCCAGCCGAGGACGATCCCCGCCATCGGCGGGCAATGGATCTCCTGTAGAAAATCCGGAGAAAGAAATGACACGGTTCCCGTGCTTTCCATGTGGGGAGGCCAGGCATGGCCCTTGAGCGGGAAAAGACGTCGGCCCAGGCCGCGGCCGGTCTGGACGGGAAAGGCTGCGGCCTTCTGTTGGAGCTGCGGGGAGAGCGGCCAGGCCGGATGGTGCCCCTCGATACGGACAGATTCCGAATCGGGTCGGCCAAGGATAACGACCTGGTTCTTAACGAGCGCGGGGTTGCAGCCCATCAGCTCGAGATCCTGCGGACCAGCGACGGGTGGAAGCTGCAGAGAACCGACCCGGACGGAGCGGCGTACCTGAACGGGGAGCCTTTGCAGGAAAGCCTGCTGGAAAAAGGCAGTGTCCTGACGCTGGGGGAGACCACGCTGCGCTACGTATCGCCGGGAGAGACGGTCAGCCAGGAAGAGCTGTGGGCTCCCGTGGGGGGGCGCCGGGCGGCGGCGGACAGAGGAGTCAGACCGGCCGTGAAATGGGCCGGTCTTGCCCTTCTGGTACTCCTGGGGGCAGGCGTGGTCTGGAGCCTGCGATCCCAGCATTCGTCCTTGCCGGACGCGCAGAGGAGGGGCGGCTCCTCGGGCCAGCCAGCACCCGCGGATCGGGCAGCGGATCCAAAGGTCCTCAGGCCTCTTTACGACCGGGGCAAGGACCTTCTTGCAGCCAGGAGGTGGGACGAGGCTGCTGTGGTATTGGCCGGGATCCGGGATGTTGCTCCCAGCTTCCTGGACACCGAAAGCGCGTACCAGGAGGCGCTCCGGGAGAGTGCCAACCTCGAGGTGCTGAACCAAGGCAAGGGGCTGATCACGGAGGGCGAGATCGGCGAGGCGCGCCGGGTGCTCAAGTCCGTCGAGAAGCAGAGCGTCTACTACCGGGAAGTGGAGCGCCTGATTCGGGAAATCGAGGGATCGAGCCTCCAGGTAAGGGTCCGGCTCGCCGAGGAGGCCCTGGCCAGGGGGGACTGGGAAGGGGCCCGCTCCGAGGCTGAGGCGATCTTGGCCAGAGAGCCCGACAACCAGGCTGCCCGGCGTCTCTTGGAGGAAGCCCGCAAGAAGGGGCAGGACGGCCAAGGGGAAGGGGAATCCCGGGGCAGTGCGGGAGGCGGGCAGGAAACTGCCAAGATTCCGCGCGGACAGGATGGCGGCAAGCCTAGGCCTGCCGCGGTCGGAACCCGGGAGGCGACTCGGCCGGCCGCGGGCGGCTCTGTCGTCGAGAGAGCTGTCGAGACTTACTGGAAAGGGGACGCGCAAGGAGCGATTCGCGCCCTGGAGCAGGCCTCGCAGGTTTCTGGCGGCGAGGGGCGAGGGTCGGCCGCGGAGGCTGCGCGAAAAATCGACGAGATCCGGGAAGCGAGCCGCCTGTTCGAGCAGGCGTCAACCCTTGAGGCGGAAGGGCGACCTTTGGAAGCTCTGAAAGCCTGGGAGTCTTTCCTCTCCAAGGACCGGGAGGTTTCCGGGGGCCGGAACAGGGGTGCCTACTTCGAGAGGGCATCGAGCCGGCTGGCCAGGGTCTGCTACGAGCGGGGAAAGAGGGCCTTTGATCGAGAGGACTTGTCCGGGGCTTTCTTGTTCTGGTACATGGCCTCTGCCATGGCTCCGGCCGACCGGGACGTGAAGGCCGGGCTTGCCAAACTCGACGAGATGGCGCAGGAAATCTACCGGGAGGGATACGCCCTTCAGGAAATGAACCCGCGGGAGGCCATAAAGCGATGGAAGCGGGTTCTGGGCATGGTTCCTCCGGATCACCCTTACTACTTGAAGGCCAAGGAACGGATCGCGATTTTGTCCGGAATTCCGTAAAATTCTTGCCGGAGGGGTGGCCCGTCCCTTCGGTGCTGCCTGCCAGGAAAAGGGCGTCCCGCATTTTTGCGACGACGAAACGGACGCGATGGAAGGGCGCGTTCGGCCCTTTCAGGAATCAGACTGAGCAGGTTCCCATCCGGGGCGGAAAAGCCATGCAAGCAAAAACAAAGGCTGTCCTGGCCCGTGCTCCCACCCGGATCGACCTGGCCGGGGGAACCCTCGACATCTGGCCCTTGTACCTCTTTCACCCGGGTTCGGTGACCATCAACGCGGCAATCAGTCTCTGGGCAGAGCTGAAGGCAACGACTCTTTCCAGTCCCCGGCTGGTTGTTCGGGGGGGGGACGGCCGCTTCGTGCACAGCAGCGCCTCCAACAGGCTCAGGGTTCCCGGCTTCGAACTGTACAGGGTCGCACTGGAACACCTGCCAGTCCGTGGCGGGCTTCGTCTTGAGGCCTCGTACAGGGCGCCCCGGGGCTCGGGTCTGGGAGGCTCGTCCTCTCTTCTGGTGGCCCTGTGCGCCGCCCTCGTTCGGCTTCGCGGTGAAGCTCTGACGCGGCAGCGCCTGCTCCATCTCGTGCGAGACCTCGAGACGAGACTGCTCGGCGTCCCGGCGGGAACGCAGGATTTTTATGCGGCTCTCTGGGGAGGCGTGCAGGCGATCCGCTGGGAGCCGGGCGGGCCTGTCCGCCAGAGGATAAGGATCGAGCCGTCGGAGTTGGAAAAGCGGCTCCTTCTTGTCTACACGGGCAAGGCCCGGCATTCCGGGGTAAACAACTGGGAGGTCTTCAAGAAATACCTGGACGGACACAAGGAGGTCCGGGCCCTCCTGGGGAAGATCGCATCCGTGGCGAGAGACATGCACGAGGCCTTGCAAAGCGGCGATTTTGAGGGGGTTGGCCGCCTGATGGCTGAGGAAGCTAGGGCGCGCCGGAGGCTTTCCCCGGGGATCACAACCCCGGAAATCCGGATCCTGGAGTCAGCCCTGGCGCGTCGCGGGGCCAGAGGCATCAAAGTCTGCGGCGCCGGAGGGGGCGGGTGCGTGGTCGTGTACGCGAGCCCGGATCGAAAAAGCGACCTGGCTCGGGTCGCAGCCGAGGCTGGATATGCGGTCGTGCCTTTCAGGATCGCCCGGGAGGGGCTGCAGGTTCGGTCCGCCTCGCCGCCGCCCAGCCAACGTTTGACTCCACGTCGAGGGAGAAACTCATGAGAAAAGGATTTTCGGCTGCAGCGACGGTCCCATGGGTCCTGGTGCTCTTGACTCTCCTTCCCGCGTGCCTGGGAAAACAGGAAGGGATCCAGCGCACGCCGTCGGACACGCTTTACGGCCGGTATCTTTTCTATGTTTCGAGTGTGCAGGGGAATCCTCTTTGCCTGGTCGCCGCGGCAGAACAGATGCCGGCCTCTTCCACAGGGGACGGGCAGAAGGTGCGCTGGCAGGGCTATGTCTGGCTTGTCTTTCCCGGGACGGCGAAGCCCCTGTTCGCGCACAGAGGAAAGGATAAGGGAGATCCGGCGATCCCTTTGTCGTACGCCGAAGAGGCGTTGTTTTTTACGTCTGACCAGGAGCGGTTCGTCTACTACACGGAGGGCGGGAGCGGCGAACTCTTGTTTCTGACCGACACGCTCTTTCCAGACAGGGCCCGGCAGCGGCAGGAGGTCGAAGTGCGGTACGGACTTCAGCCTGCCGAACTGTACTGGAACGACCGCAGGATCGCGGGTTCTGTTTTCTACGAGCTGAAACGGTCGCCCCGAACCGGCAAGAGGTTCTCGGACGGCGTGCTGGAAGGATTTCGGGGGGGGAGCGGCCTCTACCTGCTCCTCTCCCCGAACGAGGAGGTCCTTTGCGTGCAGAGGGAAGTGGACGCCCCGGAGGACGCCCACTGGCTGGCGATACGGCATGACCGGCGGGGAAGATGGGAGGAGACGTACCAGGTTTCTGTCACGGAGGGAGAAACCGTCGAAGTTTCGATTCCCGGATGGCGTGTCTCTGCCACACTGACGCCTGTCACGAGCGTGCAGGTGTCGGGTGACGGCGCTGCGGAGACGGCTGCCGGCATCTGGGCTGCAGGGGCTCAGGAGACTCATCCGCTCTGGAAGGCCCTGGTCGAACTGCCCGAAGCCCGGGTCAAGGCTCCTGCGGATTTTCAGGTGTATCGCGCGAGCGTGCGGGTGGGGTCCGAGGAAGCGAACATGAGCGGTATCGGCATGACCGCCGAACATCCATGACCACCCGGCCCCGAAGGCCCCTTGCGCGCCCTGCCGAGGTGCCAGCAGGGACCTTCCTGGAAGTGCCCGGGATGCTGCCATGAAAACAGGCTTCTTTCAGGTTGAGGCGCGGGAAGCCAGAAGGAGAAAGCGAGAGGTCGTTTTCATCGTTGTGATTCTTCTCGTCCTGGCGGGCCTGGCCGTGGCCGAGTCCCGGTTGAGCCGCAGCCAGGGGGACGTGCCCCTGGTCGACAGCGTCCTGTTCTTCGCCACCATCAACCTGAACATCGTCCTCGTTCTGCTCCTGATCTTTCTCATCCTGCGCAACGTGGTCAAACTGGTGCTGGAGAGGCGGCGACGGATTCTGGGCGCCTCTCTCCGCGCGAAGCTCGTTGCCGCCTTTGTTCTCCTGTCGATCCTTCCCACGTGCCTTCTGTTCTATGTTTCCTGGTTCTTCATTTCCCGCAGCATCGAGATGTGGGTCGAGGGCCAGATCGAGCGTGCACTGGAGGGATCCCTGTCGGTGGCGAGAAGCTATTACAAGGGGCTCGCCCAGGATACCCAGTATTACGCGGCTCAAATTGCGCACGAGATCCTGAGGGAAGGGCTCCTCGATCCGGGCCGGGCCGCAGCGCTCCAGGAATTCCTCAGGCTCAAGGCCCTCGCCTTCAGGATGGACCGGATGGCGCTCTTGGATGGAAACGCTCGGGAGAACGTGGTGGCCTCGGCCTCAGATCGACCCCGGAGATATGAGCCGCCCGAGCCGGAACAGCTGGCGCTGGCTCTCCAGGGACGGGAAGTGTCCAGGATCCGAACCATGGGCTCAGGCGAAGTCGTGGAGGTGCTGATTCCGATCCGAAGGGGGGAAGAGCCTCGCCCCCAAACCGTTCTCGTGATGTGGAGATCGGTTCCGAAGAGTCTCGTGGAGACCATGGCGCAGATCACGGATTCCCTGGAGCACCGGCAGAGACTCACCTTGTACCAGCGGCCGCTCAAGTCCGTGATGTTCATGGCCCTCATTCTCGTCACTCTGCTCATCGTTTTTGGCGCGAGCTGGTTCGGCTTTTATTTGGCCAAGGAGATCACGGTTCCCTTGCAGCGCCTGGCAGGAGGTATCCAGGAAGTGGCGGCCGGGAACCTGGAGCACAGAATCGAATCGGCGGGCGATGACGAATTCGGGATCCTCGTGGACTCCTACAACCGCATGATCGATGATCTGCGCAGGAAGAACGCCGAGGTGCAGGACACGCAGAACCGCCTCCGGGAGACCAACGTGGAGCTCGAGCAGAGGCGCCGGTACATGGAAACGCTTCTGTGGAGCATCGGGGCCGGAGTGGTCTCCCTCGACAGGGACCTGCGGATCCGAACCGTGAACCGATTCTGCGAGACCTTGTTCGGAGTGGAGTCCGGAGCCGTTCTGGGCAGGCCCTACGGCAGCCTGTTCCATGGCGAGGCCCTGCGGCCGATCCGGGAACTCGTCGAGGACGTCGGCCGAAACCGGTGGAAGGGAATGGAACGCCGGTTCTGGCTGCCCGTGGGCGAAGAGGTGCGGAACCTGTCGATTCGCGCCAGCAGCCTCCTGAATGACGAAGGCCAGTGGATGGGGCTGGTTCTGGTGATCGAGGACGACACCGAGCTTTTCCGGGCCCAGCGGGTCGCGGCCTGGCGGGAAGTGGCGAGGAGGATTGCTCATGAAATCAAGAATCCTCTGACGCCCATCCAGCTGTCGGCTCAACGGCTTCAGAAGAAATACGCGTCCCGGTTCGGGGAGGACGGCAAGGTGTTCGAGGAATGCACGAACACGATCATCCGGCAGGTCGAGGAAATGAAAAACCTCGTGAACGAGTTCTCGAGCTTCGCCCGGATGCCGGCGGCAAAGCCGACCTTCGCCGATCTGAACGGGATCGTCCGGGAGGTCCTGGCTCTGTACGAACAGGCGCACCGGGGCGTCGCCTTCAGCTTCGAGGCCGACCCCGGGCTGCCCAGGCTTCTCCTGGACGCAGACCAGATCCGCCGGGTGCTGATCAACCTGCTGGACAACGCGGTGGATGCCACGGGCGGTTTGGGGCGAGTGGAGATCTCGTCGCGGTACGATCCGTTTCTGCACATGGGCGTTCTCGAGGTCGCGGACGATGGATCGGGGATTCCAAGGGAAATCCGGGGCAAGATCTTCGAGCCCTACACCTCGAGCAAGAAGAGCGGGACCGGCCTCGGGCTTGCGATCGTCAAGAGCATCGTTTCGGACCACAACGGATATATACGGGTTCGGGACAACCAGCCCCGGGGCACCCGTTTCGTGCTGGAGTTTCCTGTGCCTTCGGGCTGAAGGATCATGGCGCGAACTTGGGGTTGGCGGGCGTGCCCTTGAGGGAAAAGGTGTAGAACCCCTGATCGTCCCGGTTGCGAAGAAGGCCGTCCACCATGGGTTGATAGGTTGCGGCCAGATCGCCTCCGAGCTTCAGCCTGCCCTTGAGATCCAGGCGGCTCGAGGAGAGCCGGGGCAGGAGATCCGCGGTCCCTTCGACGGAAAGCTGGAGCGTCGGTGATTCGAGGGCCAGACGGTCCAGGTAGGCCTTCTTCTGCTGGAGTCGAACCTCGACGGAGCCTTCGACGTCCTGGAGGTCCGGGGCGGGAAAGCCCAGGAGGGAGAAGTTCCGGCTCGCCCCCTCGGTCAGACGCGCCGAAAGGCTTCCCCGGCCTGTCGCCCAGTTCTCACCCTGGATCGCAAGATGGAGGTTTCCGGAGAAGGAACCTGCCAGACTGGCTTCCTTCATCCCTGCAAGGGGCCCCAGGGAGTCCAGGCGGAGTCCTTTCCAGGCAAGCTTTACCGAGCGCTCGCCTCTCTTCTGGCCAAAGGTCCCGGAAAGGCGTCCCCCGTACAGTCTGGCTTTCATCCGCAACGCAAGGCGCCCGAGCGCCAATCCCGGGAGGGAAGGCCGGATGCGGACCTCCTCGACGGTGAAGGGGGCGCGGTCGGGCGATCCCGGCGGGCCGACACGGACCCCTGAGAGGCGGACCCAAAGCAGAGGCGTCGCCCGAATCTCCGCGGCCGTCAGGGGTCGGCCGACCTGGCCGGAGACCATGGCCAGGAGCCTGTCCTGGACAACCTCGAAGGGAAAGGTGACGAACATGAAATAGAGGGTCAACAGGACCGCTCCAGCGCCGTAGCCCAGAACCTTGAGCTTTCCCTTGACCCCTGCCTTCATCATGGCCTGCTCCCCGGGGCACCGAACATCCCGGCGCTGCGCTTATGTTTTCTTCTCGTAGGTGGACACCTGCAGGGTGACATTGAGCTGATTGCGGTCGTCGAAACGGGTCTTGATGCGAAGGCGTTTGATCTTCAGCAGATGCCCCGAATTCTCGATCTTGTAGGCAAAGTCCACCAGCTTCGGCAGGCTCACGTTCTCCATCTGGATTTCCACGGAGCTTTCGTCGAACTCCTCGTTCAGGGGAATCTTCTTGGGCTTCATGGAGCCGATTTTCTCACGAATGCCCTCCCGGTTGGCCAGATCCTCTATGAAGGAAAGGACCGAGAAATCCTTCTGCGTCTTGTCGAGCCTGGAGCGGACCTCGTCGAGCTGGCGATGGGTCTCCATGTACTGGTCGCGCAAGTGCGTGATCTTGGCGAGGTCCTGCTTTTTCAGCTCGATCTTGCGGCCCAGGTCCTGGTAGCGCGCCGCGATTCCGTCCACAACGAGGTAGCTTACCAGCACGACCAGGGCTGCGGCGGCGGCAGCCAGGGCCCGCCTTTCCCTCGGCGTGATGTTGAGTTTCATCGGCACCGGTTCCTCCGGGTCAGAAGATCTTCTGGGAGAGCTGCACCGTCATGGTGAACTTGACGGTGGACTGATCAACGCTGTCTTTGGCCTCTGCGATATCGGCGCTCTGGAAAAGCCCGGATTTCAGCAGGTTCTGTTTGATCTGCTCCGCCGAGTTGTAGGAGTCTGTCTCTGCCTCGATCCGCACTTTGTCAGCCTCGACCAGCGCGAATTCTCGCACGTCGATTTTCACCTCTGTCGGGACGGCCCGTGTGAACTCCAGGAGCACGTCCAGGGCCGATGGGGCGTCCGGGGCGAGGGGCGCGAACAGGGCGGCCTGCTTTCTTTCCTGGTCGAGCCTTGCCGTCATGGCGGATGTGCGCTGCGCTCCTGGCGGGATGGAGCGAAGATCGGGGAAGATCTGCAGAGCGATTTCATCCACCGAGCGGCTCAGCCGGGCGTGTTCCTGGCTCCGCACGTGGTACTGAAGGCCGAACCGGACGAGGAGGAGAAGGAGCACGACACAGGCAAGGGCCCCGATGGAAAGAGCCTGCTTCTTCAGCTCCTCTCGTTCCGAGACGTACGTGTATTCGCCCGTTCGCAGATTGAATTTCGACGCCGCAACGTCCCGGACCCCGTGGAGGGCAAGCCCCACGCTGACCGCAGCCGAGAGGGCCTCCGGGCCCGGGAAGGCGGGATGGGAACCCACCGGACCGGAGAGCCGCAGGGGAGCGACCTGCTCCAGGCCGAGCTGCTGGGCGAGGTATTCGCAGAACCCCTGGAGGCGGGCGCCGCGGCCGCAGACGAAGAGCCTGGAAATTCGGATGTCCCAGGAGCGGCCGACGCTCATCAGGCTTTGGCGGATGCCCACGAGCAGCGGCTCGAGGCCGCGGCGCAGGCTGTTGGCGATCCACTCTGGTTCGGAATCTCCGGCAGGCGTCGGGGAGGGGAACAGATGGGCCTCTTTTTCCTTCATCTCCCGGGCCCGGGCGGCGGGCACCTGAAGACTCTCCTGGAGGGCCCGGGTGAGGCTGGCGGCGCCCAGGGCCCAGGATCTGCCGAACCGGATTTCTCCGCCCTCGAGAATGGTCAAGGAGGTTTCACGCTCGCCGAAATCGACGATCGCGCAGGGCTCGGCACCGGCCAGGAGGATCTCGCGCCTGAGGTTCGCGAGAGCCAGGAAAGGCGGGACCACTGCGTAGGGGTCGGCGCCCGCGCTGCGGAGCAGGGCGAGGTGCGCCTCGAGAAGTTTCTTCTCCGTGCAGACGGCCAGAATGCGAGCTCCCTGGGAGTCGCTCGCGAGGACCTGATAGTCGAGAAGGACCTCCTCGATCGACTGGGGGATCAACCCCTCCAGCTCGAAGGGCAGAGTCTTTTCGATCCGCTTCCGATCCGAGAAGGGAAGTCGGATGAGCCGTGCGGAAACGTACCTGCCGGGCAAGGAGGCAACGATCCGCTCGCCCCGGATGCCCCGGTCTGCGAAAAGAACCTGCAGAACACTCGAAGCGAGCTGCTCCCAGGGAAGGTCGACCTGGGCCGGGAGGGGATGTTCGGAGAAGTCCAGGAACTGGAACCGAAAAAAGCTCGCCTCGATCCGGGTCATGCGAATGGCGGTTGCGCCGACGTCCAGCCCGATGATGGTCTGCGGCATCCTGTGATCCTGTGCGATGGTTGGCTCCGGGGGAGCAGGGCAGGGAGGCCCGGAGGGAGCCTGCGCCCTCGAATAGCGTACGTTCTTTTATCACGACCCCGAGGACCGGAGCAAGGCCGTCCGACTGATGCGGCAGTGGGGCGGCGGCAAGCGGAGGGCCTTTGGGGTCCTTTGGTCTCCCTGTCAGTCTTCGCGGTAATAGAGAAGCTTGACTCCCTGCAGGGTGCCTTGAACCTGATCCAAAACCATCTCGACCCTGGCCCTGGCCTCTTCGGAACCGCTTTCCGGGTCCCGGACAAGGCCGAAGAAGCCGAGTCGGAAGCACGTGGACTTGACGCCCGTGGACTTCTTGAGGTTCTGCGCAACTGCGGGCACGGAAACCCAGTCTCTGAGCACTGAGTCAAACTCGGCCATGTTCTGGAGGGCGACCGGAGCCTGGTCCGTCCCCTCCGGATGGAGATTCGCGTATATCCGTTCTGAATCGGTCTCGTCCGGATTGCCGGCGCCACCCGGGGGCGCATAGGCCTGGGCGCAGAAGGCGTGCAGTACGGGCAGGGTGGCCGTGTTGATGTTGGTCTGGACGGAATAGGCGGTCAGATGCTGCAGAAGCCTCTGAATGGTGGTTCGGGACATCTGTCGGAACCCGCAAACCAGAGCGATTTCCTCCGATGAATCCAGAAGGCCGTTCTTGGCCAGGTAAGGCTTCCCGTCCGACGGGCAGGCCTCCTCGGCCGAGTCCGGGTTGAGAGCGCCCTGGGCCGTGTTTTCCGTGTCCATCCAGTCCACGAGGTAGCCCGCCAGGTTTTCTGCCTCCTGCAGGGAGATCGGCTGCGAGCCGGCTCCTTGTGCCGCGGAAGCTCCGGAGGCGGATTCTGTTTCGCTTTCGGGCGGCAGGAGGTCCCTTTCGGTCAGAACGTACTGGAGAAGATAGACCAGGCGGAGATACACCTCCTCGGAGGTCTTCTCTCGGTCCGCACCCGGATATTCCACCAGGCCGAACAGACTCAGCTTGCGGTTTTCGTCCACGATGGGGCAGCGGAGGAAGGCGGAGGCCTGGGATGAGGAGGTCTGGCTGAAGGTCGTCTGGGTCGGAAGGGCCGGCTCGATATAGCTGGAGGACTCCGGCAGAGGGACGAGAAGCCTCGGGGCGACGAGCTCCTGATAGCAGCGGCTTTCGCAGTGCCAGCACGCGCTGTCGACGCCGTCGTAGCCTTTGGAGGCCTGGCCGCTCAGGGACAGGGCCTGCACGGCGAGCTGGATGCCGGACTGGGCCGTCCAGTAGGCCTGAAGGCGGTTCTTCTGGTGTGCGGTGAGGGCAAGATACTTCTGTGTGGAATCCGTGAAAGAGACGACGAGGGAGGCCAGAAGAGTGACCACCGCAAGCGCCATGAGCAAGGCAATTCCGCGCCGGCTCCGCAGCGGGCCCGGAACGCGCAGGGAAAAACCGAAAAAGAAATCCGCCATGGAGCGCCTCAGCGCAGGGGTTCGGTCTCGGACTCCGCTTCTTCCTGGCCCGGGACATGTTCCTTCGGCGACCGCTCCGTCTCGGCTGCGCTCGGTGTCTGGACAGGGGCTACAGGCTGCACAGGACCGCCGAGACGGAGAAGAACTTCGCGAGAGAAAGGCAGATCCGTTTTTCGAGAGTCCCGGTAGGTGAGGGTCACTCTGACCCTGCTGGGCAGGGCGTTCCGCTCCTTGGAATTCCACTCTTCTTCCGGGTCCTTGTCCGCAGGGTTCTGGAACGTCTCCACCTGAAAGCCCACCAGGAGATACCCCGGGCCTTTTTCCGGATGGATGCCTGTGGCGACGACATGGGGAAGGGGCTCGTCCCGGCTGTCCCAGTTCCACCTGCCGGCCATGCAGGTTTCCTCCCGGACACCCCAGGCCTCGCGCTTGAGGAGAACCAGCTCCCGACGGGTCTCGCTGAAGCGGGCTGCGTAGCAGACTTCGGCCTGATCGCTCTCCCCCCTGGCGTTCTCCGATCGGGCGTGGCCGTATGTCGTGAAAAAGAGGTCGTCCCGGCGCATGCCGTAGACTTCTTTTTTCTCGACGTAGAAATACGTGGCGGCCCGTGCGGCCGGACCGTTTCCGTTCCAGGTGATGTAAGAGGACGAAAGCTCCCTGGCGAGTTCGTCCAGGACGGCGTGGGCCGTCCGGTACAGTTCGTTTCGGGCCGATACGGACTGGAGGGAGTCGCCGGCGGTTCTCAGGCTTCCGTACACGGCGGACACGACGAGAGCCGTGATCGCAAGGGCGAGCATGACCTCCAGCAGGGTGAGACCTCCCCGCCCGCCTGTCAGCGCAGGTCTGCCGAGCGGTAGAAGCATATGTCCAGCCCCCTGGTGTTCTCTCTGCCGTCCTGACCGGCGGGCCGGCTGGCCCGCCGGGAGCCGGGCTCGGTTTCCCAGGTTACGGAAAGGAAGACGTTGAGGATTTCCGGTGCGAACTCGTTCTCTTCCACTCGGATCTTCCAGTGGAGAAATTCGTAAGGGGGATCAAAGGTGCCTTCCCGAACCTCTCCGGCTCTCGGCAGAAGGTCCTCGAAGCGCGTAAAATTCGCTTCGTACATGAACTCCATGGCCTTCAGGGATGCGATGGCCATGTTCTGGCTGACGGCCTGAGCCCGGATGCCCTGGGCGTGGCCGTAATGGAGCGTGGTCAGGGCGATCCCCAGGATCGCCACGGCAACCAGGACTTCCAGTAACGTGAAGCCGGACCGCGACCCGAACGCACCCGGGTTGGGGCTATTCGAGCGTTTCCTGCACATAATCCTTGTACGACACCTTCCCTTGCCGGATCTCGACGCGTCCGCCGTAACGATGGAGAAAGACGGAATAGCTCCGCCCCTTCCGGTCGGCCAGATGAATCACGAGCGATTCGGCCGTGCCCCGGGGAGAGAACACGTGGGTCAATTGCCCTTTTTCCTGCACCCGCTCGGCACCCTCCGGCGACTCGATGTCGCGGAAGAACACCCCGTCCTTGAGTGCCTGGCAGCGCGTGGCGGCCAGAGGGTCTCCGAGAACTTCGCTCTTTGGGTCCTTGGAGAAGACGATGGCCCATTCCCCCGTGTCCGGATCTTCCCGGGCACCGCACCAGCAGTACCGCTGCTCGTCCAGATCGTAAAGAACGCCGAAAGGCCTGGCATGCGCGACAGCCAGCGAGGAGAGGAGGCCGAGCGTTTCGGCGAGCCTCCGTGCCGAACTCCGAAGGTTGATATCGGTCAGGACCATGATTCGCGGGAACGCGACACCCGCCAGAATGGCCAGGACGAGCAGGACGATGCTGAGCTCGATGAGGGTCAGCCCCTCCGGTCTGCCCCGGGTCCTTGCGCGATGAGTCAATCGAGATTCCAACTTTCCACGTCCCGGTTCTTTCCGTCTCCGCCGGCCTCTCCGTCCGCTCCGTAGCTGAGGAGGTCGTAGTCTCCATGCGCACCCGGGCAAACATATACATACGGATTGCCCCAGGGGTCACGGGGGACTTTCTCGAGATAGCCCGACTCCGGATAGTTGGCCGGAATCTTTCCCGTGGTCGGCCGCGTCACGAGGGCTTCCAGTCCTTGTTCGGTCGAAGGGAAGAAGCCGTTGTCGAGCTTGAAAAGCTCCAGAGCCGTCTGAATCTGGCGGATCTCCACGGCCGCCTTGGTCCTCCTGGCCTGTTCGGGACGGTCGGAAACACGGGTAAAAATGATGGTGGCCAGGATGCCCAGAATGACGATGACGACCATCATCTCGATGAGGGTGATGCCGCTTCGACCGAGAGCCTTCTTGTTCCACATGCTCCTGAACTCCTCTTTCCGCAAGGGACACAAATGGCTTTCCCATTCAGAGACGTTCTATTTGACGATCTGGTTCATCTCGAGAAGGGGCAGCAAGATCGAGATCACGACGAACGCCACAACGAGGGCCATCCCGAGAATCAGGAACGGCTCCAGGAGGCTCATGAGAGTCGACGTGAGCGTTTCGGCTTCCTCTTCGTAAATCTCGGCGACCTTGGTCAGCATCTCTTCCAGTTGGCCGCTCTGCTCCCCGCTGGCGATCATGTGAATGACGATCGGCGGGAAAATCCCGCTTCGCCGCAGAGGTTCCGACAGGGATGCGCCCTCGGTGACCGACTCCCGGGCTCCGGCGATTGCCTGGGCGAAAACCGAGTTGTTGACGACGGCCGTCAGGATATCCATGGCCTTGAGGAGCGGGACCCCGCTGCTCAGGAGGGAGGCCAGAGTCCTGGCGAAGCGAATGATGGTTCCGAGCAGAATCAGGCGGCCGAAGACCGGAATCCGCAACAGCGCGCGGTCGTACACCTCCCTTCCTCTCGGCGTGGTCCGGTAGCGGCGGATACCCCAGAAGGCCAGGGCGACAAGGCCGAGAAGGATGTACCAGTAGGAGCGTACGAAATGGCTCGTCTCGATCAATACGACGGTGGGCAGGGGAAGGGTCTGCTGGAGTTCGGCAAAGATGGCGACGAACTTTGGAATGACGAACGTGAAGAGCACCGAGAGAACGGCCACGCCCACCAGCGTCATGACGGCCGGATACACGAGGGCGCCGATGATTCTCCTTCGGATCCGGACCTGGCTCTCCAGGTAATCGGCGAGCCTGAGGAGCACAAGCTCCAGGGCGCCGCTCGCCTCTCCTGCCCGCACCATGTTGACGTACAGGTCTGGAAAGATGCCGGGAAACTGGGTGAGAGCGTCGGCCAGGGAGCTGCCTTCGTTCACCCGCTCCCGGACCTGGGTGATCGCCTTCTTGAGGCGCTGGTTGTCGATTTGGTCTGCCAGGGCGTTGAGGCTCGTGACCAGGGGGAGACCCGCTTTGAGCAAGGTGCCGAGCTGGCGGGTGAGAATGGCCACGTCCTGGCTGCCTACGCGCTGGAAGAGCCTCTCGAGGGAGACTTCCCGCGACAGCCCGGCCTTGCGCGACTCTTTCTCGAGAAAGATGTCGGTGGGGTAAATTCCGTCCGCCCGGAGTTTCTGGCGGGCCATTCGGGCCGAGTCCGCGTCGACGATGCCCGTCACGGACTTGCCCTGGGCCGTCATGCCTTTGTATTCGAATACTGGCACAGCCGTCTCTTTTGTTTTTCGGCGCGGCCCGGATGAGGGCCCGCCCCCTTTCCCCTGTTCACTCGCGGGAATCCGTCTGCGAGGCCGAGCCTTTTCAGACGATGGTTTCCTGCGTGACCCGCGCCACCTCCTCGATGGAGGTCACACCCCGAAGCACCTTCTCCGCCCCGTCGTCTCGCAGGGTCGTCATCCCCCTCTCGATCGCCGCGCGGCGAATGACATTGGCGTCCACGCCCTTGAGGATGAGGTGCTGGATCTTCTCATCCACGATGAGAAGCTCGTAAATGCCGCTGCGGCCGTAATACCCCGTGCCCGCGCATTTCTGGCACCCTCTCGGTCTGTAGAGGATCCCGTTCGGGATCCTGGCCCTTTCCAGTCGCAGCTCCCGAAGGGCCTCGTCCGTGGGAACGTAGGGTTCCTTGCAGTTGGGGCAAAGGACCCGCACCAAACGCTGGGCCAGAGCGCCGATGAGGGAGGACGAGACGAGGAAAGGCTCGATCCCCATGTCGATCAGCCGCGTGATGGCCGTGGGCGCGTCGTTCGTGTGGAGGGTGCTGAACACGAGATGGCCGGTCAGGGACGCTTGGATGGCGATTTCGGCGGTTTCCAGGTCCCGGATCTCCCCCACCATGATGACGTCCGGGTCCTGCCGGAGGATGGACCGGAGGCCCCGGGCAAACGTGAGGTCGATCTTGGGATTCACCTGGATCTGTCCGATCCCCTGGAGCTGGTACTCGATCGGGTCCTCGACGGTGATGATGTTCTTGTCCGGCGTGTTGATTTCGCTCAGGGCCGCGTACAGGGTCGTGGTCTTGCCCGAGCCCGTGGGCCCGGTCTCGAGCAAAATCCCGTAGGGCATCCGGATGAGCCGGCGCATTTTTTCGAGTTTGTCCCCGGTCATCCCGATCTCGTCGAGTTTGAGCAGGACCTGAGACCGGTCGAGGAGCCGCATGACGATCCTCTCGCCGTGCGCCGTGGGGACGACGGACACGCGGATATCGATGTCCTTGCCCGCGATCTTGATGCGGATCCTGCCGTCCTGGGGGAGCCTTTTTTCGGCGATGTTCAGCCCGGCCATGATCTTCACCCGGGAAACGACGCTGGACTGAAATCGCTTCGGCGGCCGCACCATGTCATAGAGGACGCCGTCGATCCGGAATCGGACCACGAGCTGCCGCTCGAAGGGCTCGATGTGGATGTCGCTGGCCCTCTGCTTGACCGCCTGGTAGAGAATCGAGTTCACGAGCCGGATGATCGGAGCTTCGTCGGCGGCGTCCAGCAGGTCCTTGGGCTCCTCGAATTCGGTCGTCACGAGGTCGATCTGGTCTTCGGAGAGCCCCTCGACCATTTGCTCGGCTGTCTCGGAAATGAGGTCGTAGGCCCGGTTGATCGCGTCCAGGATGGTCGAAGACCGTGCGAGAAGCGGCCTGACGGGCTGCTTGAGCAGGAGCTGCAGGTCGTCCAGAGCCGAAACGTTCAAGGCGTCGGCCACCGCCACCTGGACGGCATCCCCGTCCTTCTTGAGGGGAATGAGTTCGTTGCGCTTGCAGAAATTGATCGGGACCATCCGGAGGAGCTCGAGGTCGAGGGCTTCGTCCGGGATGGCGGGCCAGTAGGGCAGATTCATCTGGCGGCTCAGGGCCTCGCAAATGGCCTCTTCCGAAACGAGCTTGAGGCCGAGGAGCGCTTCGGCCAGCGTGCCGCCTTTTTCTTTGAGCAGGGCGTTGGCAGCCTCGAGCCCTTTCGGGTCCAGGGCTCCTTGCTCCATCAGGATGTCTTCGAGAGGGCGTGCGTCGAAGGGCATGGCCTGTTCCGAATCCGCAAAGACATGATGGGACTATCGGTTCAAAGGATCTTCAGGGCCCGTCCACTCGCTCCGCTCCCTCCACGGTCACGGTGTAGGGCGAGCCGGCCCCGTTGCCCAGCTCCTCCAGACGAAAAGAGGTGTCCGGAGCCGGGGTCAGGTCCTCGGCCGGTGGCGGCTCGGGGACCGTCTCGAGGCGCGGAGCCCCTGCGGGCTCTTTCGGCTCCGGAAAGCCCGAGCTCTCCATGTGGCGATCGGAGATTTCGTGCCTCTCCTTGTACTGGAGCATTTTTCTCTTCTTCTCCTCGTAGAGCTTCTGAACGTCCTGGTCCTCCCGAACCACCGAGGGCGTCAGAAAGATGAGCAGGTTGCTCTTCTCCACGTTCTCCCTCTCGAAGCGGAAGGCCCAGCCGAGCAGGGGGATGTCCTGGAGCCAGGGAATCCCGGACTTCACCTTTTCCACGCGGTCCTCCATCAGGCCGCCCACAACGATCGTCTGCCCGTCCCGCACCAGGACCGTGTTCGAGGCGGTCCGGGTCGAGGTCGTGGGGCCCACGCGGTTGACGTCCTGCCCGATGGGGCTGGAGATGAGAGCCGAAATCTCCTGGTAGAGCTTGAGCTGAATATAGTCCCCTTCCGTGATTTGAGGCGTGAAGCGGAGGGTGATGCCCACGTTCTGGCGCTGAATCTGCGTGATCGTGCTCACGGTCGTCTGGCTGGTGGAGGTGAGAAAAGGCACGTTCCGGCCCACCACGATTTCCGCTTCCTCGTTGTCGATGGCGATGAGATGCGGCGTGGAAAGGATGTTCGCCTTGGTTGAGCTCTGAAGGGCATGGAGGAGAAAGATGTTGGCCGGCAGGAGAATGGTCTTTCCGTCCGCCGTGGTGACCTTCACTCTGTCGAAGACGGCCCCCAGGGTGAGGCCCGTGGTGGTCCCCATGTCCAGAGGGAACAGAGAAGTCAGGGACGTGGAAGATCCCGAAGTGCCGCCGCTCACCGCGGTGCCCAGGCCCGTCAGGCTCTTGACGAGGTCGTTTGTCCCCTGGCCGAAATTCGTGCCACCGATCATGACCTGGTCCACGGTGTCGCCGCTCTGAAGGGGAACCGCTCCGCGGTACTCGAACCCGAGATCCCGGCTGAAGGACGGGTTGACCTCCATGATGACGGCCTCGACATACACCTGCTTTCTCCGGATGTCGAGTTTCTCGATGACGTTGCGCAGGGTCTGGTAGTCCCTCGGCGAGGCGACGATGAGCAGGGCGTTGGCGCCCTTGTCCGCCGTGATGTTCACCTCTCCCTCGAAGGAAGCCATCGTCTTGGCCACGGCAGGGGAGACCTGGGGCGGACTTCCCCCCCCGCCGTTGCCCGACGAAGACCGGACGCCGGATACGAGCTCGGTGAGAACCTTGGCCGTGTCTTCGGCGTTGGCGTATTCCAGATAGTAAACCTGGATATTCCCGTACGCCCTCGGCGTGTCGTAGTCGAGCTTCTGGATGAGATCGCGGATCGAGGCGAGCTGCGTCTCGGTCGTCAGGATGATCAGGGAGTTCGTCCGGTCGTCGGGAATGATTTTGCCCGAAAACTCCGCTTGGCCCGCGGCGGCCCGCGGCTGGGCTTCCTGGGCCGTGCTTGCGGCTCTGGCGCGGGCCCGCCTGGCGGCAGGGCTGGAGGGAGCGCCCGCGGGAGAGGTGGCCTGGAGCAGCTCCTGCAGCTGTTTGGCCAGGATGTCGGCCGAGGCGTACTGGAGAGGAATCACCTCGATGATCATTTCGTCGGCCTTGACGTCGAGCTGATCCAGGATGCGCAGGAGCCGGTCGATATTCGAAGCGGTCTCGGTCACAAGAAGCGTATTCGTGGCTCCATAGAAGTCGATCTGGCTCTCCCGGGACATGAGAGGCTTGAGGACCTTGACCATTTCTTCTGCAGAGACGTACTGAAGGGGGATCAGGCGCGTGACCATGGTGTCGCTGACCGCGGTCTTCTCTCGGCCCACCACGGTCTGAAGGCTTTTTTCGATGGCTTCCTTGCTCGGCACGATCTTGATGACCCGGCCCGCCGGCACGGTGGACAGCCCCTTGAGTTCCAGAATGGATTCGAAGACCCGGTACGCCTCTTCCTTCGAGATTTTCGTCGGGGAAATGACAGTGACCTTTTTCCCCTTGACCTTCTCGTCCAGGATGAAGTTGCGACCGGTGAGTTCGCTGATGAACTTGACAAGAACGGTCAGGTCCACGTCCTGAAAATCCATGGTGACCATGGTGTCGTCTGCCGCGGGCCGCGCCTGCTGGCAGAGCCCGTCAGGCGGGCAATCCAGTCGCAGAAGGGCCGTCAGGCCCAGCAGCAACAAAGCGACGAATTGGAAGAATCCTCTGGTCATGTGGACCCCCTGGTCATGGGCATTGAGGCCACGGCCATCAACGAATCTGGTAGCGGAGGCTTTGCGGGCTGCCCCTGCGGACGACATCCACAGAGAGGCTCTTCTCGCTCCTGAGGTCTTGAAACACCTGGAACGCCTTTTCGGGCGTGGAGAGATCCCGTCCGTTGACGCTTCGAATGACGTCCCCGTTCTGGAGGCCGAGCTTGGCGAAGATGCTGTCTGGTTTGATGGCGAAGACCTTGAAGCCGTCCGGCTTGCCGTCCTGGAAGTTGGGCACGATCCGGATCTGCGTGAGAAGTTGGTTCAGGTTGCTCAGGGCGCTCTCCACTTCCCGTTCGTCCACCAGAAACTCTGACTCGGAGACCATCTTGACTCCCTCGCTTGGCGCTCCTTGCGGGGTTGAGACGGTTCCCAAGGCAACCGGGCCGGACCTGGGCTTGTCTGGTTCTCCTTCCTCCGGGCACTCGAGAACCTCTCTGGCCCCATCCCGAAGAAGAACGACCTTGCAACGGGAGATTTCGATGATTCTGGCCTGTTCGAGCAGAGTGTCGTCGATCTGGTAGAGCTGCTGGGTCTTGGTGGAGCCGTCCTCGATGATGGCAAAGGAATTCTCGCGGGATCCGGACACCGTCCCGATGAGTTTTGCGTTGAGTTCAGCCCTCTTGAGGGGGGCGGAGCTCTTCTGGCCCGTCCCCTCCTCCCCTGCAGCGGTTTCGCCGCTGTAGCGGCTGTTGAACACGTTTCTCCGGATGATGAGGCTGTACGTGTTGATCGACTTTGCTTGGGGCTGCTTAGACGGGCGAATCTCTGCTCTGTCCACAGGCGGCGCGGGCTCTGACTGGCCTGCTAGCCGGGCAAGGATCAGGGTATTGCCGATCCCTGCTGCCAGATAGCAGCAGAGGGCGAGGAACAGGAGATTCTTCACCCAGAGATACCGTTTCCACATGACAGCAAGAAACCGTATGCGCGTTCTGATACTATCTTATCGAAAAAACGACAAAATATCTTGATTCAAATTCGTTCCGGCGGCATTATAGAAATCGGGGATCCGAAATGCAAGGAACATTTTCGCGTGGTTAGACCCGGACCGGGCATGGGGAGTTCAGGGTTCAGTCGTCTCTTCCGCACACCTCTCTTTTCGTGGATCCTGCTGTGCCTGGCAGAGGTTTTAGGGGCCACAGGGTGCAGGAGCCCGCAGCCCACCGCGATCCTCCCTTCGCGGGAGGCCGGCGCCGTGGCAATCCGGCTCGAGTGTGCGGCCACTGCTGAACAGCGGCAGAAAGGCCTGATGTTCCGCACCGATCTCGGGCATGACCAGGGCATGCTTTTTCTGCTCACGGAACAGGAGAGCCCGTCCTTTTGGATGAAAAACACGTTTGTCGCCCTGGATATCCTCTTTCTCGACGCAGAAGGCCGGGTCGTCGATCTCGCCGAAAAGCTCATGCCTTGTCCCGGGGACCCCTGCCCGGTCTACAGGCCCGCCGCACCTTGCCGCTACGCCCTGGAAGTGACCGGCGGCACAGCCATGCGCCACGGGATCAAAAGGGGAGACCGGATCGAGCTTCATCTTCCTGAGGGAACGGACTGCGCTCCACCATGACCTCGGGACGGGCGGAAGGGATTTCCGGGCTCCGGGCCAGCCGCGGAAGCCCGGGGAAAGTCTCTGGCCGTACCAGGGGCCGCACATTCTCAAGGCTATCCCGGGCGAGACGAGGCTCCTGCCAAGCTGGACACATTCGCCCCCTGGCCTCGGTCGGCCGCAAACCGCCGTCGGTCAGGCACAGTCCTCCGGAGGGCCCCGGGAAGGCCGGGCAGGCGAGCCCCGGCGGCAGACGCTCCAGAGCCGTCTCCATGGCATCTTCCCAGTTTGTCGCGGCATGGTCGGTCTCGCCCTTCAGGTCCGTCAGGAGTCCGGCCAGGAGGACAATGGCTATGCAGGCTCCAAGGGTGATTCCGGCAATGATCCCGGATGTCACCCAGACATCGTCGTCCAAGAAGGCTCGAGCCTGGCATGGAGCAAGCGCCACGAGAAGAGAGACGAGGACGGAAAGTGAGGCGACGGGGAAACGGCCTGGATCGCGCATGGCAGTTCCTTTCGAGCAGGCGGCGGCCTTCGCTCGGGTCCGGCGTCTTGACCCCCTTAAGATCCCCCCGAAGCGCTCCAGGGGCAATCCTGCCGGCCCTCACCGGAGACGGTCCCCGGGCTTGGCGCTGTCCGACAGAGTCGCAAGGGCAAGGGAGCGGCCCTGGCCGGCGGCCAGGACCATGCCTTCGGACACAATGCCCCGGATGCGGGTGGGCTTGAGATTCGCCAAGGCCGCGCCGAGGCCCGCCACGACAGTCCTCTCCTCTCCCAGATCCAGCCTGAGCTTGAGAAGTTTGTCCGTGTCCGGGATTTTCTCGGCCTCGAGAATCCGGGCCACCCGTAGGTCGACTCTGTTGAACTCCTCCAGGGTGATCTCTTCCCGGACCTTTGGGGCCTCGGCCTGCGCCGGTCTCTCGCCATCAGCCTGTGTGCGCGCAGTCTGCGGCGGGTCTCTGCGGTTGTCGGCGATCCTGGGATAGAGCGGCTCGGGCTTGCCGACCGGGTTGCCAATCTGCAGCTTGCCCCACTCCAGGAGGTCGCTCCGGCAAGGGGGATCCGTCCGCCCGGTCCAGCCGATCTGGGAGAGAAGCTTGCCGGACCCTTCTGGCAAGAAGGGATAGAGAATGGCCCCAAGAAAACGAAGGCACTCGGCCGCACAGTAAAGAACCGTGTTCAAGCGCTCGTGGAGGCCCTTCTTGTGCAAATCCCACGGGCCCGTACGGTCAACGTACTGGTTCGCGTGCCGGACCGTGTCCCAGATCCTGGAGAGCGCCACGTGGAAGTCCAGGTCTCCCCGGCCGGGGTCGAGGCACTCCTTCACTTTGGGGTAGAGGCCGAGGCAATCGTCCCGGAGGGCCTGGTCCTCCTTCTCGAGGGCGGAAGGTGAGGGAATCCGGCCGTCCCGGTACCGGCGGATCATGGTAAGGACCCTCTGCAGGAGGTTGCCGAGGTCGTTGGCCAGGTCGCGGTTGAAACGTTCCGTGAAGTTCTCCCAGGTGAAGTTTCCGTCTGCGCCGAAGGGGGTTTCCCTGAGCAGGTAATACCGGAGAGCGTCTGAGCCGTAGGCGTCCACGATGTCCAGGGGCCTGACAATGTTCCCCAGGGACTTGCTCATCTTTTCGCCCCTCAGGTAGACGAAGCCGTGGCCGAAGACCATCCGCGGCAGTTCCAGGCCGGCCGACAGCAGCATGGCCGGCCAAACAAGGCAATGGAAGCGGGTGATGTCCTTGCCGATCACGTGGATGTCGGCCGGCCAAGTCCGCCGGAACCGGTCCATGTCCCATCCGTACCCGATGGCGGAGATGTAGTTGACCAGGGCGTCAAACCATACATAGACCACGTGCCGAGGCTCAATGGGAAGGGGAATGCCCCAGTCAAAGGTGGAGCGCGAAATGCTGATGTCTTCGAGGCCCATATCGAGAAGACTGAGGATCTCGTTCTTTCGGATGTCGGGCAGAATCCGGATCCGCCCGTCTTCGATGGCCCGGCGGATCGGGCCGGCGTAGCGGGACAAGGCGAAAAAGTAGTTCTCCTCCTCCAGGGGCCTGGGCTGGGTTCCGTGCTGCGGGCAGACCCCCTTGGGCAGGTCCTTTTCCCGATAGAACGTCTCGCAAGAGTCGCAGTACAGGCCCCGATACGTGCCGGGATAGATGTCTCCGGCCTGGTAGATTTGCGTGAACAGGGCCTGCACGGCCGCCCGGTGCCTGGACTCGGTGGTGCGGATAAAATCGTCGAACGAGATGGAGAGTTTTTTCCAGATGGACAAGAAGGCGTCGGCCATCTGATCGCAGTATGCCTGAGGGGCAAGGCCCCTGGCCTGTGCCTCCTTCTTCACATTGACGCTGTGCTCGTCGTTTCCCATAAGAAAAAAGACTTCTTGCCCTTCAAGCCGGCGGAATCGGGCCAGCGCGTCGGCTCCGATCTTTTCGTATGCGGTGCCGATGTGAGGGAGGTTGTTCACGTAGTCGATCGCCGTGGTGATGAAAAAGGGTTTTCCCGACATCCAAGAACCTTTCTGCCTCGGCATCGGAGCGTGCTACCGACAAAAGAACAAAGGGGAGGTCCGTGGACCGTCCCCTGCTCGCAGGCCGGAAGGCTGTTCCTTTCCCGGCTGGCTCCTGAGGCGCTGCCTTGCTCGTCCCCTTTCTTCTGGATAACGGGAGGTGTGCGGGTCAGCGGGTTGCGGGCCGAATGGTTTTCCCGATGCTGATTTCGCCCCGGTCGATCCGAACGTGAAAGCCGCAGTCCGGGTGGGTGCAGACCCAGGCCTTGTATAAGATCGGCGCTCCGTCCTGACCGAAATCGGAGAGTGGAATGAGCACACCTTGGTTACATTTTTGACACTGCGGAAACCCCGTGAGCGTCAGCCCTCCTTCCATGGTAACCTCCCCTCCATCGAAAGAAAACGCCAGTCCCCCCGTTTGGCCGCCATTGTTTTCGAACCGGGCCAATCTGTCAAGGAAAAGCCCGGTCCCGCGAACGGAACCCGTCTTGCCAAGACCAAGGAAAAAGCAGAAGCGCCCAGTTCCATCTCCCGTCCAGGGACAGGAAATCCTTCCAGTCTCAATCCGACAGGACCGAGTAGCCTCGCCTCCTCAGGTTTCGGGCGAGCGCGGCCAAATCCACGCCCTGGAGGCGGAAGGAATAGCAGGTCCGACCTGTTTCAGACGAAGGGGTGATGCCCACGCTCACGATGCGGGCGCCTTGCTGTTCTAGAAGGCGGCAGAGGGGATCGTAGGCATCCGGATCCATGAGAATGTCGATCCGTTGACTCGCCCCCAGGGCCCTCATAAACTCGATAAAGGCCCGCAGAATGTCCGTAACCGTCAAAATGCCCACGAGGGTCCCGTCTGTCCCCCGCACAGGCAGGCAGCTGATCTTTCTCTCATATAGAATCTGGGCCGCTTCCTCGATGGGCGTGTCCGGGCCGACCAAGATAGGATTGGGCGTCATGATTTTCTTCGCCTTGACGTGTTTGATCCGGTGGTAGGACCTGTGGTCTTTGCGGGAAGGGTCGGAAGGCAGCAAGGCCTCTTTGAGGTCTCGGTCCGTGATGATCCCCACGGGTTTTCCTTCGGAAAGGACCGGAAGATGCCTGATGTCGTTGACCAGCAGGAGATGGAAGGCAAGCGAGACCGGGTCGTCCTGGTCGATCGTGATGACGGTCCGAGTCATCCAGCGGGAAACAGTCACGGCTCCCTCCCGGCGCAGGATTCACGCAATGGTTTCTATCCTCGGGCATACATACCCGATCTTTCTGAGGAAGGCAACGAAATTTCTCAGGAGGGTTTGTCACGGGTTTCCGGCGCAGCTCATCCCGAGTGGACGTTCCGCTGCTTCGGGTTCGGCCCTTGCCGGGAGGGCAGGGGAGGAAGGCCGCCTGCCTGCACCTCCGGCGGCTTGAGAAGGGCTGTTCTTTTCTGGGCTCTGGTCGCGTGCCTGCCTCTGGCATGCAGGCCCGGCCGGTCTTTGGAGGTCGGAGACAGTGTACCGGAGTTCACGGTTTTGCGGCTCTCAGGCGATGCGGTCTCCCTGAAGGACTTTGCCAGCAGGAACATTTTTGTGCACTTTTGGGCGACCTGGTGCCCGCCGTGCCTTGTGGAGCTGCCGGCCCTTGCCAGACTGAACCGCCGGCTGAACCAGGAGGGCATCGTGCTGCTCGCCGTCTGCGTGGACAAGACCGATCCTGGCAAAATCAAGGAGTTTCTGGAGAGGGGGGGCTACGACCTGCCGGTGTACCTGGACCCAGGAGGCCGAGTGGCCGCGTCCTTCGGGACATTCAAGTTTCCGGAAACCTATATCGTCGGTCGTGATGGCACGGTCGTGCGAAAAGTCCTCGGCCCAGGCAACTGGGACGACCCTTCCTGGGAACGTTTTTTGCATTCACTGGCAGAGAAATCTTCATGAGCAGACCCGTTTTCTCTTGACATGCATGGGTCAGGCGGGATAGAGGGCTCACTGAAGGGACTGCCCCGGCCGGGCAATGAGCACTGCGGCGCCGGGCGGATGGGGGTGTGCGAAGAAACCGAGCGAGAAGGAACGGCCAAATGAGACAGATCAGACGGCTTGCCCCAGTGGTCCTGTTGGCGGGCATCGCGGCTCTCGGCATGTTTTGTGCCTATTCGTCGGCCGTCAGCGACGATGGGCAGGAGAGCCGGAGCTCCCTGTACTACATCGTGCGAGAGGGAGATTGCCTCTGGACGATCAGCGATCGGCTGTACCAGGATCCCCTTCGATGGCCTCTGCTGTGGCAGAACAATCCCCACATCACGAATCCGCACTGGATCTATCCGGGCGACCCGATCTACCTGGGATCCTCCCAGGAAGGCCCCGGCCCGGGCGGCCCCGCGGCTTCGGCCGAGCCCAGGGAACCCCAGGAGGAGTTCGTCGGCAAGGGACCCACGGTCCTGCACGTTCAGCGCCGGTTCGCGGATGTAGGGCTCATAGCGGAGGACGGACTGCAAAAGGCAGGGGTGATCCTGGCCGGGCCGGATGAGAGGGCCCTGCTCAGCTTCGGCGATGAAGTCTTTGTTCAATTCGGCCAGGCCGCTGGCGACGGGAAAGGCACCCGATACCAGATTCTCAGGCCGGTCCGGGAGGTGAAGCACCCTGCAACCGGGGCAACGATCGGCACGCTCCACCGGATCCTGGGAACCGTCGAAATCGACGAGGTGGGACCGGACCGGCTCGCCAGGGGGAGAATCGTGGGATCTCAGGATGCGATTGAGGTGGGGGACTGGATCCGCAAAGGCGATATTCTTCCCAAGGAGATCGCCTCCAGGCCCGCGGCGCGGGACGTGACAGGGACGATTGTCGCCACTCTTGGAAACGAGAACGAGGTGGCCCAGCACCAGGTGTGTTTCATCGACAGGGGGATTCAGGACGGAATCGAACCCGGAGACGAATTCTGGGTCTTCCAGGACGGAAAGACCGTCAAGGGCTTTCCGGACGGGAGCGAGGTGACCCTGCCTGCCCGCAAGGTCGGGACCCTGGTCGTGGTCCAGGCGGAAAGCCGTGCATCCACGGCGGTGATCGCCCAGAGCAGCTCTCCTTTACTCGTCGGGGACCGTGTGAAGTCCAAGACCGAATAGGCCAGAGCAGATTCCTTGGATTCCAGGATCCCGCGACTGTGGCTCGCCTCCGCGGCCTACGAGGCCCACCCTTTTCCCACGGAAGCGCTTTTCCGGGCCTTCGGCTCTCCGGAAGGCATCTTTGCCCGGTTTGAGCAAGAAAGCGACAAGGTCGACGGCCTGTCCGGCTCGGCCAGGCGCAGCCTGCTCCTTCGGCCGCTTCCGGCCGAGGTTTCCAAGCACCTGGAGCGCATCGACCGGGACCGGATCCGGCTGGTCTCCTACGAGGATCCGGAATACCCGCTCAGGCTCAGAACGATCTCGGACCCGCCTGCTGTCTTGTTCGTGAAAGGGTCGCTTCTGCCGTCGGATTCTCGGGCCGTGGCCGTGGTCGGATCCCGAAACGCCACGGCTTACGGGGTCTGGGCTTGCCAGTTCCTGGCACAAGGACTCGCTCGAGCCGGATTCTGCGTGGTGAGCGGCATGGCGGTCGGGATCGACGCGGCAGCCCACTGGGCCTGCCTGGAGGCAGGGGGGCGGACGATCGGCGTGCTCGGCACCGGGCTGGACAGAGTGTATCCCAAAGCCAATGCTCCGCTGTTCCATCGCATTCCCGACCAGGGAGCCCTGGTGAGCGAGTTCCCTCTGGGGACGCCTCCGGCCGCGTGGAACTTTCCCCGCCGCAACCGTCTCATCTCCGGGCTGAGTGCGGGTGTCCTGGTGGTGGAGGCCGGCCAGAGGAGCGGAACGGCCATAACGGTTCGGATGGCCCTGGAGCAGGGAAGGGACGTGTTCGCGGTGCCGGGAGATATTCGCTCCCGCGGAAGCAAGGGGCCCCACCGCCTGATTCAGGAGGGCGCCAAGCTCGTTGAGTCGGTCGAGGACATCGTTGCGGAGCTGGAGGGGACCTGCGTCGCGGCAGGGCCGGCCGTTCAAGACGAGGTCTCGGCTCGGCCGGAGGAAGAGACGCCATCCGGCCAATCCTTGTTCGACTTCGAGCGCTCGGGGCTGTCCGACGAGGATGCCCGCGCGCTTCTGGGGCATATCGACGACCGGGGGACGAACCTCGAGTGCCTGGAACGGAGAACGGGCTGGCCCGTCGGCCGGTTGTCCTGGGTCTTGACAGAGCTCGAACTTCTTGGGAAAGTGCGGAGACTGCCCGGAAACCGATATGGGCGCCCAGACTGATCCGCCTTCCTGCTTTCGCGTCTTTCCCCGTTCAGGATGGTGTGGTTCTCTCTCGAACCGGTAGCAGGTGTTCGAGCATGGCTAGAGCGCTGATCGTCGTCGAATCTCCCGCCAAGGCCAAGACCATCTCCCGGTACCTGGACGGGAACGTCTCGGTCCTGGCGACCGTTGGCCACATCAAGGACCTCCCCGAAAGAGAACTCGGCGTCGAGATCGACAACCAGTTCCAGCCCCGCTACGGCGTCATCCCCGGCAAATGGAAGGTCATCAAGGAGCTGCAGTCCGCCGCAGCCAAGGCCGACTCGATCTACCTCGCGCCGGACCCGGACCGGGAGGGCGAGGCCATTGCGTGGCACGTGGCCGAGGAGGTGGACAAGAGCAAGAAGATCTACCGCGTGCTCTTTCATGAAATCACGCGCAACGCTGTCCGAAAGGCCCTGGAAAACCCGTCGACCCTGGACCGGAACAAGTTCGACGCCCAACAGGCCCGGCGGATACTCGACCGGCTCGTGGGGTACCTGATCAGCCCGATCCTCTGGAAGAAAGTGCGCCGCGGCCTGAGCGCCGGTAGGGTGCAATCCGTGGCTGTGCGGCTGGTTTGCGAGCGGGAGGAAGAGATCCGGCGTTTCCAATCCCAGGAGTACTGGACCCTGGATGCCCTCCTTGAGGGATCGCAGCCGCCGCCCTTCCGGGCCAGGCTCGTGCGGGTCGGCAACCGAAAGGTGGAAATCCAGAACAGCGCCGAGGCGTCCCGGTTGAAGGCGCTTCTGGAGAAGGCGTCCTTCCATGTGGTCAAGGTGGAAAAGAAACGGAGGAAGAAGGACCCGCCCCCTCCGTTCATCACGAGCACCCTCCAACAAGAGGCTTCGCGCAAGTACAGGCTCTCGCCCAAGCGGACCATGCAGATTGCCCAAAAGCTCTACGAGGGGGTCTCGTTGGGCAAGGAGGAAGCCCAGGGCCTCATCACCTACATGCGGACCGACTCGACCCGAATGTCCGGGGAGGCGGTCGAACAGGCCGGCCGGTTCGTTCGGGAGCGCTACGGCGAAGGCTATGCCCTGGGATCGCCCCGCCTGTACGCCTCCCGCAAAGGGGTCCAGGACGCCCATGAGGCCATCCGGCCAACGGACGTGTATCGCGAGCCCTCGCGGGTGAAGCCCTATCTTTCCAGGGACGAGCACCGCATCTACGAACTGATCTGGAAGCGGTTCGTTGCCACCCAGATGGCGTGCGCCGAGTTTGATCAGACAACGGTCGAGATCCAGGCCGGAGATTGTCTCTTGCGAGCCAGCGGTTCGGTCCGCATTGCAGACGGGTACCTCAGACTGTACGAGGAAACGACGGAAAACGGCGAAAAGACCGAAGAAATGGACGAAGCGCGCCTGCCCGAGCTGGCAGAGGGAGAGCCATTGAGGCGGCTGGAGATTGTGGCGGAACAGCACTTCACGCAGCCTCCTTCCCGGTACACCGAGAGTTCTCTCATCAAAGAGCTGGAGGAAAAGGGGGTCGGCCGTCCTTCCACGTACGCAGCCATTTTGAGCAACATCCGGGACCGGCATTATGTGGAGCTTCGGGACCGGAGGCTCCACCCCACGGAATTGGGGGAAGTCGTGAACCGGCTTCTCGTGGACCATTTCCCCGACATTCTCAACGTCCAGTTCACCGCCAACATGGAAAGCTTCCTGGACGCCATCGAGTCCGGAGAGAAGGACTGGGTGGAGGTTCTCCGGCAGTTTTACGAGGCCTTTTCGGCCAGCCTCGAAAAGGCCAGGGCCCGAATGGCCGACGTCAAGCGGGAGGGCACGCCCACCGAGGTCTCGTGCGACCGGTGTGGGAAGCCCATGGTGATCCGTTACAGTGCCTCGCAGGCCTACCTGGCCTGCTCGGGCTACCCGAAATGCAGGAACGTCAGATCCTTCGAGAGAGACGAGAACGGGACGATTCGGGTATTGTCAGACGAGGGAAAGGCGGCCGAACCTTGTCCTTCCTGCGGCAAGGTCCTCGAAAAGAAGTACGGACGTTTCGGCCCGTTCTGGGCCTGCACGGGCTTCCCGAAATGCCGCTTCACCCAGCCCCTCGACGCGGTCAAGAACGGGGGGGAGGGCCCGGTGGAATTTTCCGAGGATCCCTGCCCCTTGTGCGGGGGTAGACTCGTGCTGAAGCGCTCCCGTCTGGGGAATCGTTTCTGGGCCTGCGAGAAGTACCCCAAGTGCAAGGGGGCCCGGCCCTTTCCCGTGGGCGTCCGCTGCGATCGCTGCGGTTCCGGCGAGTTCGTCGAGAGAGCGGGAAGGCGCGGCGGGGTTTTCTACTGTTGCTCGGCCTATCCGTCCTGCAAGAATACCTTGCGCTTCAGGCCCGTTGCGAAACCTTGCAGCGCCTGCGGCGCTCCCTATCTGCTGGAAAGACCGCTGCCGGGAGGTGGAAGCCTCTTGTTCTGCCGCGACAGGAAGTGTCCCTCGAACACGGAGAAGCCCGCTGGCCGGGAAAAGCCAAAAGTCGGCTCGAGGCGATGGCAGTCCGGGAAGTCGTGATCATAGGCGGAGGGCTCGCCGGGGCCGAGGCTGCGTGGCAGGCGGTCCGGGCCGGCGTGGCCGCGACCGTGATCGAGATGAAGCCGGTGCGCTTCTCCGCTGCCCACCAATCTCCCTTCCTGGCCGAGCTGGTGTGCTCCAATTCTCTGAAATCCAGGTCCCTGGACCATGCGTCAGGACTCCTGAAAGAGGAGATGCGGCGCCTGGGTTCGGTCATCCTGGAGGCGGCGGAAGCAACGGCCCTGCCTGCAGGAAGCGCTCTCGCTGTGGATCGCGAGTCCTTTTCCAGGCATGTGACGCAGGCCTTGGAGCAGGCCGGCGTGCGCATCGTGAGAAAGGAGGAGACCGAGATTCCAGACACGGGGGGGCCGGTGATCGTCTGCACAGGCCCTCTTTCGTCCCCGGCCATCGCAGGGGCGATCCAGCGTTTGACCGGACACGATTCGATGTCGTTCTACGATGCCATCGCCCCGATCGTGGATGGCGAGACCATCGACTTCGATAAGGTCTTTTGGGCCTCCCGCTACGGAAAGGGCGGAGCCGATTACCTCAACTGTCCCTTGGACAAAGGCCAGTACGAGCGGTTTGTGGAGGAGATCCTTCGGGCCGAAAAGGTCCCGCTCCATCCGTTCGAGTCCGTGCCTCCCTTCGAGGCGTGCATGCCCATCGAGGACCTTGCGGCCCGGGGGCCAGAGACGCTGGCCCACGGCCCCATGCGGCCGACCGGCCTGGTGGATCCGAGGACCGGCCGGAGGCCCTACGCGGTCGTCCAACTGCGCAGGGATGACGCGTGCGGGACGCTCTTCAACATGGTAGGCTTCCAGACCAAGATGACTTATCCCGAGCAGCGGAGGGTCTTCCGTCTGATCCCGGGGCTCGAAAGAGCCGAGTTCCACAGACTGGGAAGCCTTCACCGGAACACGTTCCTCCGTGCGCCCAGGCTCCTTCTGCCGACCCTGCAGTCGAAGGCGAAGCCCCTGGTGTTCTTCGCGGGGCAGCTGACCGGCGTGGAGGGATACGTCGAGTCCGCCGCCACCGGCATCCTGGCAGGCCTGAACGCGGCGCGCCTCGTCCGGGGCCTCGAACCTTCGGTGCCCCCGCGGACCACCGCTCTCGGCTCCCTGGTCTTCTACCTCACCCATGCCGATCCGGAGACCTTTCAGCCCATGCACGTCCATTTCGGACTCTTCCCGCCCGAGGAGTCCGGTCGCGCAGAATCGCGAAAGACCCGCAGACGCCGCGTTGCCGAACGGGCCCTTCGGGATCTCGATCTGTGGGCCCGCACGCTCCTGTGATGGAAGGGGCGCGGGGGACGGATCCTCCCCCCTTTGTCTCGCCTGGGGTTGGGAGTAGAATAGGACTCAAGACCGGCGGCTTTCCAGGTCCGCAGCGAGAGGGTCCCTGCAGGCGGGCCTGCTTGGCCGGCTCGGAGCCCTGATGAACACCAAGACCGCCCACATCAAGAAGCATCTGGCCAAGGTCCACGGGTATTCCGAGAAGGACCTCGACCTCGTCGACAGGGTGGAGGCCTTCACAAGGGGTTTCTTTGCGGGCAAGAAGCGTCTGTCGGGCAAGGATTACCACGAGGACCACAATCTCTCGGTGGCGCCGATCGTTGCAGTGAAAATAGAGCTCGGACTGGCGGAGGTGTGCACGGCCATCCTGCACGATCTGCTCGAGGAGACGAGCTGTACGCCCCGGGACATCGTGGGGCTTTTCGAAGGTTCGGGTCTCGACGGGGAAGAAATCGCGGCCCTGGTGGACGGACTTTCAAAAATCGCGTACCTGGAAGAAGAAATCAATCTGATCTCGGACGTTGAGTATATCCGCAAGCTCATGGCCGCCATTTCGGAAGACCTGAGAACCCTCGTGGTCAAGATCGCAGATGTGGTCCACAATACCCGGGATCTCCGCAGCCTGCCCCGCTACCGGCAGAAGCGATTTGCCATGACCAACCTGGAAATCTGGTCCTGGCTTTGCATGCGTTTCGGAATGGGAAGGTACTTCCGGGAGCTGGCCCGCCATTCTCTCTGGGCTCTGGATCCCAAGGGGTTTTCCCGGATCCAGAAGCAGATCGCGAGCCTCTACACCAGCAACCTGGAAAAGATCCATGTGATCCGCAAGGAGATCGAGTCGAGCCTCGAGGGTGTCGGGTTCCGGGACCACCGGGTGGTCCCGCTCATGCGTCACGTGCACAGCCATTTCATGAAGGAGAGACACCTCAAGGACCTGCGGAGCGTGACCTTCCGGAAGTTCTCGGATCTCGTGGATTTTGAGATCGTTCTTGCCTCAGACGACGAGATGGACTGCTACCGGGCTCTGGGGGTCCTCCACAGGCGCTACCGGGCGATTCCCGGCGAGTTCCAGGACTTCATTTCGGAGAACAAGTACAACCTGTACAGCGCGCTGCACACCAAGACGGTGCGGCTCGAAGACATCCTGAACCTGCGGATCCTCACGCGGGAGATGAAGCGGATCGACGAAGACGGCGTGCTGTACTTCCTGTCGTGCAAGCAGGCCATGTCTCCCCGCTTCCTGGCCTACCAGGAGCTTCTGAAGGGGCTCAAGGAGGAGAAGGAAATCCAGGCCTTTATGGGGCATCTGAAAGACTTTCTGGTGCCCGAGGAAATCGTGGTCATCACGCCCAAGAGGGACCTGGTGTATCTTCCGGCCGGGGCCACCGTTCTCGATTTCGCTTTCCAGATTCACACGGAACTCGGGCTGCGGGCCGAATCCTGCACGATCAACGGCGAGCCCGCGTCGGTGTTCTCGGTCCTCAGGAGCGGCGACCGCGTGGAGGTGGTCCCCTCTTTGGAGCCCTGCGCAAAAGTCTTCTGGAAGGAGCACGTGCTCACGCCCAAGGCAAGGCTGGCCCTGCAGAACCATGCCCACCGGGTGTTTCATCAGTTCGCCTGCGAGGTCGGCAGGACACTGCTCGCCCACCGCGTGGATCCCTACGAGGCTCTCCTGGCCGAATGGATCCGCAGGGACGGCGGGAGGCGCTCGGAGGAGGACGTGCTGGGGATGCTGGGGACCGGCGAAATCGGGCTCGGGGAATTTCTTTCCGCTGCGGGCAGAGAGCAAGGCAAGAAGATGTTTTGGGAGCTCTCCGTGCTTCTGTCCCGCTGGCTGCCAGGCCATCGGGAGAGCCGGCCGCGCGTACGGGTGTTTCCCTCCCAGGTGGCGGTCCGCATGGACCTGTGTTGCTCTGGACAGCGGGTCCCGGAGGGGGCCGTGGGGTACCTGGAGGGCTATACGGTCGTGGTCCACGATCCGCGGTGCAAGATGGGCAACGACCCGAAAGTGCTGGAGCGGTCCTTTGTCGTCGAATGGGCCGAGGAAGAGGAAAGCTATTCCCTGCTGGTCATTTCCGCCGAGGACCAGCCAGGCGTGGTCGCGTCGATCACTTCTCTGCTGTTCGCCCGGCGCATCAACATCAAGAGGATTTCATCGAAAGAGAAAAAGGGGCTGCCTGAAATTCGTTTCGTTCTGAATGCCCAGCGGGTCGATCGGCACCTGCTGGACGAACTGCGAAACCTGCCCGGCGTGGTGCACGTCGCCTGCCAGACCGTCAAGGCCTCCGGTCTGTGAGGGCGCGAGGTCCGGCCCCGGTTGTGGCGGCGGGAAGGGCGAGCAGCAGGAAGAGGGCGATCGGCCCCAGGGGAACGGACAGGCCGAACCAGAGCCAGCCGGAGCGGTTTCGCTTCCGGGCCAGAATGGCGCAGAGGAGGCCGTAGAGCAGGTGACAGAAAAGCAGGGTCGTGATCTGACTCGGCATGGAAGATGTCCCGCGGCCCCCGTGCCCGTCCACACGGCCCTGGCCGGAAGGGTTCCGTTTGTGTCTAGCACAGGGTCGAGGGCCAATCAAGGTCCAGCCCCTGGCTCCTGCGCCCTCAGGCCGCGTCCGGCCTGGGCCCTGCCGGGATCAAGAAGGCGCCGATGCGCAACAGGCCGGCGAGGTCGAAAACGTCTTCCTCCAGGGCCGGCACGATGTAGAGGGGGACCTCGCCCGAGAGCCTGCTCCGGAGATCTTGAAGCCGCTCCGCCTCCCGGGAGGCGAGGCGCAGGCACTGCCGGTAACATGCCATGAGCTGATCGGCCATCTCGGCCGGCAGACCCCGCCTGTTCCGGAGATAGGCGGCGTCCAGCCCCTCCGGATGCGCGAAACTTCGGGCCAGGAAAGAGCTGGTCGAGACGGGCGGTGCATCGCACAGCACGTGCACCTTGTTCACGATGCACGCGCCGAGGGGAAGGCCGCCTTCGCGCAGCCTCCGGAAAAAGAACGAAGCCTCTCCCGCCGCCACGGGATCGGTTCGTGTCACGAGCAGGAAGGCCGTTCCGTCGCTGCGGAGAACCTCGAGCACCTCGTCGGCTCGACTCCGAAAGATGTCGAAGGCGTCGGCCAGCCCGGCGAGAAACTCCGACACGTCTCGGAGGAACTCCGCTCCCGTGACCTTCTCGACCATGCGGAAGACCGTGCCCGTGGTGCGGTGGAAGAACCTCCAGCCCACGCGCCCCATCCGGAACGTCGGCTGCAGGAACCAGCCGCTGATCCTCCTGTCGAAGAACGACTTCACCCGACTCGGCGCTTCCAGAAAGTCGAGGGCGTGGCGTGTGGGAGGAGTGTCGAGGACGATGAGGTCGTAGCGGTTTTCCAGAAAAATCCGGTACAGGGTCTCGGCAGCCAGGTATTCGTGAGAGCCGGCCATGGCTGTGGAAAGGTTCTGGTAGAAGCGGTTGCGCAGAACGTTGTCGCGGACTGCCTCGCTGGGCGCGTACCGGGCGATAACCTCGTCAAAGGCGCCTTTCGTATCAAGCATCATGGCATGCAACGAACCCCTGGGACGAACCCCGCAGGCAAGAAATCTCTCTTCCGGAACCCTCGTCTCGGCGTTGCCGATGGCCGAAAGGCCCAAGGAGGCGGCCAGCCGCCTGGCAGGGTCGATGGTCAGCGCCAAGACCTTCTTGCCGGCAAGGGCCGCCTGCACGGCCAGAGCCGCCGCCACGGTGGTCTTCCCTGTGCCTCCGCTGCCGCAGCAGACGAGAATTCGTTTTTCCTCCAGGAGGGAAGCCAAATCCACCGTCAGGTCTCCTGTGTCCGGCGGGCTTGCCGCGCCTCTGATGTCAGGCATTGGGCCAGCGCTTCCACGAGCAGGCGGGGGCTCTCGACGCCGGGCAGCCATGGCAGGTGGAGGATCTGGTTCGGAAAGACTCTCCGCATCCGCTCGAGGTACCCTTCCTGCAGCTGCCGGCGTTTCCTCCAGGCGTCTGCGCAAGCGAGGAGGTCCATCTCGGTTTGAACGGCTCGGGGCAGGGCCGATTTAACCGATGCGACTTCGGCTTCGACGTGGGCCTTCCACCGGGTGAACCGGTCCAGGGACTCGCCGGAGTAGAAGGGAGGGATCACCTGGTTCACGAAGAGGCAGCCGATGGGCATCCGGAGCTCGAAGCGGCCTTTTTCGTAAAGTTCGACAGCCTCGTTCACCGGCATTTCGGAGGGAAGGGTGACGATATTGAAACTGGTCTTCCGGGGGTCCTGGAGAAGGTCTGCGACCTTCTGGGCTTCCCGGTGGACGAATCCCCTCTTGAGTGTGTTCACGGCCGCCATGGGCATCCTCAGGTAGGAGACGGCATGACCCGTCGCGGGCATGTCGACAATGAAAAGGTCATACCGTGGCCGCGTGGTGCCGGGCAGGGTCTGGTGTTCGAGGTCCCAGATCTTGCCCACAGCCATAAGCTCTTTGAGGCCGGGCGCAACGTTGACGAAGTACTGGTAGAGGGGGCTCCGGAAAATGCGGGCTGCCAGACGCCTGCTCTTGAGAACGAGCTGCAGGTACTCCTCCAGGCCCGAACGGCCGTCGACGTGAAGGCAGGAAAGATTGGGCGCCAGAGGAATCTCCGTGTACGTGGGACCGCCCGGGCTGCCCAAGAGGCCTGGGAGGGTGCCGACCGTGTCCATTTCCACCAGCAGGATTCGTTTTCCTTCCCGGGCGCCCATCCACCCCAAGGCAGCCGCCATGACGCTCTTGCCAACGCCGCCCTTTCCGGCCAGGATGAGCACACGCCTTGACAGAACATCGTCGAGGGTCACCTGAGGCCTGGCTCGGACAGACAGGTCCGACGTTCTGGAGGAAGAGGCTGGTGACGGGGAACGCTGCAACGGTCTGCCCACAAGGAAGTAGGCCGCCCTGCAAAAAGGCCGGCGGGGCAGCGGCAGCCCGGGGGGCTGCTGACCGACCGCCGGCGTCGGCGCAGGGCGAAGGGGTCAGGAGTCGGTAAGCCTTTTCTCGAGTCGGACCACCTGTTGTTCTAGATCCTGGATCTGTTTCTCGATCTCGTCGAGCCCGGTCAGGTGGAAAAAGAAATACCGGATCCGGTCGTCGATTCTCTTCTGGAGGAGATCGAGGGTCTTCTGGGGGGCCGAAATCCAATCCCGCAGAAGCCCGGCCCTTTCCTCCCGCGGATCCCCGGCTCGGTCGATGATCCTCGAAATCTGCTCCTCCGCCTCGGATTTCATGATGGCGATGGATTCCCTGCCTTTTTGGAACAGATCGAGGAGGGATTCCCCTCCCTGCTCCAGAAGCCCCCGCAGCAGGGTGCGGGGCAGAAAGCTCTTGCGGCTTTTTTCCTGCTCGAGCATGATCTGGGTGAACGTGACGTTGGTGAGGTCTTCCTGGGTCCTGTTTTCCACGACCTTGACGTCTTCCCCCCGACGGATCATGCGGGAGATTTCGTCCAGCGTCACATACCGACTCTCCCGCGTATCATAGAGTTTTCGGTTCCCGTACCGCTTGATGATGCGGGGGGTTCCGGCCGGGATGGGTTCCTTCTTGCGTCGTCCCAAGACTTGCCTCTTTCGCAGCCCCTTATGAGCGGCCGGGTGCGGACTGGCTCTCGATCATGCGTAGAAGCACCCTGCGCTCTCTCGGACCGTCGAACTCGCAAAAGAATATGGCCTGCCAGGTGCCCAGGACAAGACGGCCGTCCTCGACGAACAAGGATTCCGACGGGCCGATCAAGGACGCTTTGATGTGCGCGTCGGCGTTCCCTTCCGTGTGGGCGTAGGACCTTGCCTGAGGGACCGTCGACGCGAGATGGTGGACGATGTCCTGCCGCACCGAGGGATCCGCTCCTTCGTTGACGGTGACGGCCGCAGTGGTGTGGGGGACAAACAGAACACAAAGGCCGTTCCGAATGCCGGATCGAGTGACCGCCTCCTGCACGGAGCGGGTGATGTCGATCCACTCGTTCCGTTTGCTGGAACGGAGCTTGAGGGATTCCACTGCCATGGTCGGCCCGATGATCCGGGGGAGAAGCTCGGACGCCTGAGTTCTGGGCGTACGCTAACACACGGTCCCCGGGTGGTCAAGAAGCCGAAACCCTGGCCGAAACCCTGGCTGCAGGGCCACGTCAACCTGGGATGGAAGTGAGTGCATTTTTTCATTTGTGCATTTTCCCCTGACGCGCTGGGACCTTCTGATGCGCTCTCACCACCTGGGCCTGCGGCGGCTGGCCGGCCGCTCCCTGCGCTACGTAGCCGAGTGGCACGGCGAATGGATCGCCCTGCTCGGGTGGCACGCCCCCGCGCTCAAATGCGCACCCCTGGCCCCCCCCATCTGCAGTTTCAGCGTCTGCACCTGATTGCCAATTCGCTCCTTCTCCCCCTTGGTTTCCCTTCCCTCTGTCCTCCCCGCGTCCGTCTTCGGCGACGGCGGCGCATGCGCCTCCGGCGGCTGATCAGGCAATTCGGGATCAGTCCTCCATCTTATGGATACGCGGTGGGCTGGCCTTAATGCCACCTGGCCCGGTGTGCAACCCCCGGGACAACCCCTGCGGGCACGACAGAGCGTGCCCCTCCAACGATGCCAACGAATCCCTGGAGGGACGCGCTCCGTCGCGTCCCTCTTCTCTTCTCCCTGCGAGGACGGTGCCGCCCAATCCGTAAAATGAAGGGCTGACCCTTGGGCAGGTGACTGGGCAGGGGACCGTGGGCAGGCGCGCGGCGAGGGCGGCGACGGACGCGGCCGGGGACGGCCATCGGAGGGAAGGGCGGTCCCGGCTGCGCCGGGCAGCGGGTTTGACAATTCGGGGGGCGTCTTGCATAAGGAAACCCGGGCCCCCGAGACGCGGCCCCTTTTCTCTAAAGACTGCGGAGGGAGGAAGGAGACGACAAGCGTGAGCACCTCCAAGAGCCCTTCGGAGAGGGTTCTCCTGGCCTCGGCCTCTCCCCGAAGGGTCGCTCTTTTGCGAAGCCTGATTGGCACGTTTCGCTCGCTCCCCTGCAACGTGGACGAACAGGTTCTGCCCGGCGAGAGTCCGGCCTCGTATTCCCTGCGCATGGCCGAGGCCAAGGCCCGTTCGGCCCGCGAGCGTCTTCCCGGGGAGGACGAAACGGAGTGGATCATCGGAGCGGACACGATTGTCGTTGTGGACGACGAGATCTTCGGCAAGCCCCTGGACTCGTCCGACGCCAAGAGAATGCTGCGATGCCTGCAGGGAAGATCCCACCAGGTCCTCACCGCAATCTGCATTCTCCATCGAAGGAGCGGAAGGACCTGGAAAGACCTTGTCTCGACCCAAGTGCAGATGAAGCCCCTTTCCGACAGCGAGATCGAAGAGTATATCCGGTCGCGAGAGCCATTCGGAAAGGCCGGGGCCTATGCGATCCAGGGGCTGGGGGGACGCTTCGTCGAAGGGATGGTCGGCTCTTTCACGAATGTCGTCGGCCTCCCGGTCGAGCGGTTGCGCCGCTGGATGGAAGTTCTCGGGATTGTTTCAAGCGAGGCCCCTCAGGAGAACCGGCCTTTGCCCGACTCTTGACGTTGCGGGGGCTCCCCTGGAGCACGTGGGACGGCGTCCTTCTTTTCGCGGAGACAGGAAGAACGATGGGCTCCGAGCTTCGGGAACGCGTGGCTTCAGTGCTGGACAGAATCTGTTGCGCGGCTCGGCGGGCTCACCGCGACCCGGGGGAGGTTCGTCTGGTCGCCGTCACCAAGACCGTCCCTGTTGCCCGCATGAGAGAAGCTGTGGAAGCGGGCGTGACGATTTTCGGGGAGAATTACGTACAGGAAGCCAAGCAGAAGCAGCAGGCCCTGGAGGCGTCCTGCCAATGGCACATGATCGGGCACGTGCAGAAGAACAAGGCCGCCCTTGCAGCGCGCCTTTTCGACGTCGTGGAAACCGTGGACAGCGTCGCCCTGGCCGAGGCCCTGAGCCGGCACGCCGCCTCGACCGGGAAGACCCTTGAAGTCCTCATCCAGGTTAATGTCTCGGGCGAGGCCAGCAAATTCGGCGTTCCCCCAGAGGGCGTCCTGCCCTTGCTTGAACGGATGCTCTCTTTGAAAGGCCTGCGTGTGAGCGGCCTGATGACCCTGCCCCCTTTTTTCGAGGATCCCGAGCGGGTTCGGCCGTATTTTTCGGCGCTCCGGTCTCTGCGGCAGACCCGCCTCGCCAGGGGGGTTCCGGAGGCGTGCCTCCGGGAACTGTCGATGGGGATGTCCTCTGACTTCGAGGTCGCCGTCGAGGAAGGGGCCACGATCGTCCGCGTGGGCAGGGCCCTGTTTGGTCCGAGAGGCTGAGGTTCCCAGGGGAGGATTGGGCTATGAAAAAGAAGCGACCTGCGCAACTCGCCTGCGTCGGTTCGGGCAAGATGGGAGAAGCTCTTGTCCGAGGTCTGCTGGAATCGGGCGCCTTTCGGCCCGATCGGATCCGTGCCGCGGACCGCGATGCCGGCCGACGGGCCGTCATGGAGAAATCCTGCGGCGTATCCACCTTCAGCGACAGCAGCAAGGCTGTCCGTGGAGCGGATCTTGTTCTGCTGGCCGTAAAGCCTCAGGACATGGAGACAGCCCTCGGGGAGATTGCAGGGGCCTTGAGTACCGATGCCGTCGTGGTGAGCATCGCTGCCGGCATTTCCACCGACTGGATCCGCCAGAGACTGGGCGGCCATGCCAAGGTGGTGCGGGCCATGCCGAACGCGGCGGCGCTCGTATGCAAGTCCACGACGGGCTTGTATTATTGCCCTGGGGTCGACGACGCGGAGAAGGAGGAGGTTCGAAGGATCTTCGCAGCCGTCGGGGCCTGCGTGGTCGTTGACAAGGAGGACCACCTCAATATCGTGACAGGGCTGAGCGGGAGCGGTCCTGCCTACGTGTTTCTTCTCATGGAGACTCTTGCGGAGGCGGGGGTGACGCTGGGTCTGAGCCGCGCCGTGTCGGTTGAGCTTGCCCTGCACACGGTTCTGGGAAGCGCTCATCTCGCCCTGGCATCGGGCATGTCTTTCGCGGCATTGCGGGAGATGATTTCCTCCCCTGGCGGGACCACCCTGGCGGCCCTGAAGGTTCTCGAGGAGGGCGCGTTCCGGGGGTTGTTTCTCAGAGCTGTCGAGGCCGCGACCTGTCGGTCCCGGCAGCTCGCCCGCTGAGTCGGGCCTTGCCGCCATGCAGGAGGTTTGGGGCTGTGTCGTCTGTTTCGGCCTCTGACTGCCGAGAGTGCGAAAAGGCCGCCTTCTGGGTGCGCGTCAAACCCCGTTCGCGAAGGGACGAAATCGCAGGACGGTCTGGGGACGGAGCCTGGGAGATCCGGGTTCAGGCCCCGCCCGTCAAAGGCGCAGCCAACGAGAGCTGCCGAAGACTGCTTGCCCGGGCTTTGGATGTCGCCCCGTCCCGGATCCGAATCGAGCGCGGAGAAGGGGCAAGGAGAAAAAAGGTATCTGTGGAAGGCCTGGAACCCGACGAGGCCTGCCGGCGCCTGCTGACTGCGGTCGGCGACGCGACGAACGGGAAAGCTTGAAGAAGAGGACAGGCCGCGGCCTGCGACCGGGGATGGGCCGGCGGCAAGGGCTTTGCGGCCTTTTCTTTTTGCTTTTGTCTTGCAGAGCCTTTAGACTAAAAGAAAGGCAGAAAGGGTACACCGAGCAGTCCGAAAAGGAGAGCCGCCATGCTAGGGGGCATAGGTCCAACGGAATTGATCATTATCTTGTTCATCGTTCTCATCCTGTTCGGAGCCGGGAAGCTGCCCGAAATCGGGGGCGCCCTCGGCAAAGGAATCCGCAATTTCAAGAAAGCCACGCGGGAGCCCGACGAGATCGATATCACTCCGTCCGTGAAAGAGATTCCGGAAGAGGGAACGGAGGGGCTCCCGAAGAAGGAAAAATCCTGACACCCTCACGAAGGGCCGGCCCCCGGCGTCGCGTCGGCAGGTCCGGGGGGTTGTTCTCTCTGTTCCGGCAGTTCTTCCTTCTGGTATCCCAGAATCTCCACGCTGAATTCGGAGACATTCTCCGGCGGATCCGGAAACACGAGCATGAACGGAATCGATTTGCCAGGCTCGATGCTCAGGTTCGACAGGGACGCGCCCGAAGGCCGCTGGAGGATCTCCCGGATGCGGTCCGGCGTGGAGCTCTGGATTTCCTGCCTCTTCAGAATGTTTCCGCAGTAGGCGGTTTGTTCCGCAGCCCGGTCTCCCTTGCCGTCAAAGAGCGTGCCTTTGACCTGAATGAACTTGCACGCCGTTGCGTGGTGGTTCGTCACGTTTCCCTCGATCACGAAAGCTCCGGTTTGCCCCCTGCCGCCGGGAACGAAATAGCTGTTCAAGTCGGAAAACTGGATGCTGCCCGTGTCCCGGCCCCTGCCGGGCAGGAAGGTCCGAATCTTGGAGGACCATGTCTTGAGCGCGTCCCACGGGATGTTCGGGAAGGGACGAAAATACAACAAGACCCCTGCAAGGAGGCCTGCCACCAGAAAGAGCCCTGCCCACCGGAAGGCGCGGCCCCAGCCGGGCCTCGCCATCCTTCTCATGCTCCGCATACGGCGCTGCAGAGAAAAGAGGGGCGATTCCGGGAGGGTTTCCTTCTTGAGCGTCTCTGTCGTGCCGTCCGCCGGTTGCGGGATCGCTCCTTCCCCGTGGATGGGGATATCCCGGGCAGTTGAACCCTCTCCATGAAGGCTTGCGGACCGGGCCGCAGCTCTTCGCTCGTCGGACACCTGGTGAGCCTGCACGACCGCATAAGGGACTTCGTCCCTGGCCAGGAGCGCTTCCAGAGGTAGGCCCTGGAGGAAGCCGCTCTCCTGGCCCGGCCGGGTTCCGAAGGGTTCTCGCGCAGGCCCCTCTTGGAGGTCCTCTTTTCCCTCTGGCTTTGCGCTTTCCTGCTGTCCTCCGCCCTCGTGCGAATAAGAGCGGACGAGGAAGGAAAAGCCGCAGTGGCCGCATTGAATCCGGGTGCCCGAGGCCTGGATGTCCTCGGGCTCAACGGTCGCAGGCATATGGCACTCGGGGCATTCGATGGTCATGACGTTTCGGCTTGCTCTGTTCGGGGCATGGGGTTCGGTCCGCCGGATTGACCGGCCCGAGAACATTTATGATAGCTTTTTTTGGTATCACAAAATGGCAGAAAAGGGAAACCTTTTCCCTTGCCGAACCCAGCCCGCAAGCATCCAGGAGGCCCGCAATCATGGCCAGGGCGAAAGTGGCGGTCCTGAGGACCCATCCGGCGACCGTGATCTCGGATTATCGGAAGCTCCTTCACCTGGCTGAGTACGAGCGATTCCTGCGCAAGGACCGCAAAGTCTGTCTGAAAATCAATGTTTCCTGGCAGCTCTATTTCCCCGGCTGTTCTACCACGCCCTGGCAGCTGGACGGCGTGATCCGCACCCTCCTGGAGGACGGCTTCCCTCGAGAGAATCTGTACGGCTGCCACAACCGCACGGTTGTTGTGGACGGCCGGATCGGAGAGGTCAACAACAAACAAAAGCAGATCGTTGTGGGCAAGTACGGACTCGAGAATGTCCACCTGCAGCCGGAAAAGCTTTCGGAGTTCCGAAAACTGGTCGAAAGGGGCGAGTGGATTCGATACGAGCCCAAGGGGGAGATGCTGACCCTGAACGAGGTGTTTCCAGAGGGTCTGTTCATTCC
>FWPU01000689.1_pt1 | contig 108988 bp, 93 predicted proteins | sample 2228361 | NCBI WGS metagenome assembly FWPU01 (sample SAMEA103939777, study PRJEB20133) | metagenome | reverse complement strand
TCTGTATGTTTCAAATCGTTGTCTGTTTCCCATGTCCCTATCTTACACGATTATTCCCTAAACCTGTGGCAAAGGGGTGCGGAATGTGGGCATTATAGCACACCTGCACGATTTGGGCAGGGAGTCCAGCAACGCGATCGCCGCGGCAATCCGGGAACCAAGCGACCAGCTTCGGCCTCGTACCCATGAGGGCGGAGAGCGCGCGAAGCTCAAGACTGTCCCCATCAGATCCCCCTGGAGGATAAAGCACAATGCAACGAATCACACGATCGGCCTGGCTGTGGATCACGACGCTGCTCCTCGGCGCCTGGATGGCCGGATGCGCTGCGTCAACGCCGGCGCCAGCGCTGCCCACGGCGACGCTCGCCGCAACGGCGCCTCCGCCGCGCGGGCCAGTTGACGACGCCGGCAAGGCGCCCGAGAACCTGCGGGCGCTGCTGGCGCGCCAACTGCATCTGGAAGAAGCAGCGGTGACCATCGCGGCGGCGGAGCCTCAGGAGTGGCCCGACGCCTGCCTGGGGGCCCCTGTCGCTGATGAGATGTGCGCGCAGGTGGTGACTCCCGGCTACAAGGTCACCCTGTCGGCGGCAGGCCAGACCTATACGTTCCATGCCGACCGCGATGGATACCGAAGCCGGCTGGTCGCAGCGCCGAAGGCAGAGATCGGAGAAGCTGTCATCCACTGGAAAGGGTCCATGGATGATGGCTCTTGTCGTCAGGCGACGATCGGCAGCGAAGGGGTGTCCTTCGCGCCGTGCGGCGGCATGGCGATGGGCGGCCATTTCGTTGCGCCGGCGCGACGCAATGCGCTGATGCAACTGGCCGACCGCTACGCTCCGTTCGCAGCGGAGACGGAATACGGCGCGATCGAGCTCGTCGGCCGCGGCGCGACTACAGCGACGCCCGACGAGCAACGCATGCTTGCCCGCTGGGCGCGCACCGCAACCATGGAGGCCGTCGCCGGACAAAGGATGGCCTCCCTCACCTGGCGCGGCCCGGCTGAGATAGGCAGCCCTGACACGTCGCGCTGCGCCAGCCTGGCGATCAGCGGTGGGCAGGCCACCCTGGGCGCGTGCGATGGCTCTGCGACCACGGTAGATCTCGACAAACGCTTGAGCAGCGTGTGGAAAGAGTTCGAGGAACGCCTCGTCCCCTTCGAGTATGCGACCCCCACCGAAGCTCTCATCTTTGAGGGGATGGGGACCGTGGCGGGGGAAGCCTGGCAGCGCGCGGTGCTCGCCTGGGCGCGCGTCACCCATGCCGAGCTGGCCAGCGGTCGCGTCAGCGCCACGGCGCGCACAGCCGCCAGCCTGTTCCCAGGACAACTTTACGATCGAAAGAACGTTTGCACGCACCTGACCGTCCTCGACTATGGGTACGCTTACGCCGAGTTGATCCCTTGCGAAGGGACGGGAACGATCGAGGCGGTCGGCGGATGGCTCGAGACGGAGGAGTTGGTCCAGTTCGATCAGTGGCTCTATGGGCGCGCGCCGCTCTATCTGGACAAGGAATATATCGCCGGCCAGGGCGAGCAGCCCCTGACGGAGCAGGAGATCGCCGAGGCGCGCCAGTGGGCGAGGCGCGTGTGGTCGCGGCTGCAGCCGACCATGCCAACCCCAGGAGAGTGACTCTGCAGAGGAATGGACATGGGAACCTCCGAATCTCGTCTCTGCACGCCGACGCGTCCAGAGTCATGCGTGGACAGCGCTGGCTGATCCAACGATGGCTGTTGCGGCGGCCCGGAACTGGCTCATGTACAGATGGTAATAGAAGCCACGGGCTGCCAGCAGGCTGGCGTGCGCGCCGCGCTCGATCACCGCGCCGTCTCGGATGACCAGCACCTGATCGGCCTCGCGAATTGTGCTCAGGCGATGGGCGATCACGAAGCTCGTCCGGCCGCGCATCAGCCGCCGCAAGGCCTCTTGGAGATGGCGCTCGGTGCGCGTATCGACGCTGCTGGTCGCTTCGTCGAGGATCAGGATGTCGGGATCGGCCAGGATGGCGCGCGCGATGGCGAGCAACTGACGCTGGCCCTGGCTCAGATTGCTGCCTCGCTCGCTGAGCAACGTCTGGTAGCCGTGCGGCAGGCGGCGGATAAACGTGTCGGCGTTGGCCAGGCGCGCCGCGGCGATCACCTCCTCGTCGGTAGCATCCGGCCGCCCGTAGCGGATGTTGTCCATCACGCTGGCGGCGAAGAGGAAGTTGTCCTGCAGCACCAGGCCCAGCCGGCGCCGCAGGTCGTCGCGGCGCAGCTCACGCAGATCGTAGCCATCGATGAGGATGGCGCCGCTGTCGACGTCGTAGAAGCGCGTGAGCAGGTTGATGATGGTGGTCTTGCCCGCGCCCGTCGGCCCGACGAGGGCGATCATCTGTCCGGGGCGGGCGTGCAGGCTCACCTGGCGCAATACGGGGACTCCCGGCGTGTAGCTGAAGCTCACGTTGTCGAAGATCACCTCGCCTTCGACGTGGGGAAGCGGGCGAGCATCCGGCGCGTCCTCCTCCGGCGGCTCGTCGAGGATCTCGAAGACGCGCTCGGCCCCTGCCAGCGCCGATTGGATCGAGTTGAACAACTGGGCGATCTGGTTCAGCGGCCGGCCGAGGCGCCCCGCGTAGTTCACGAAGGCCGCGACTGTGCCCACGGTCGCCGCGCCAGCGACGGCCAGCCATCCCCCGCTGCCTACGACGATGGCCATCCCCAGGTTGTTGACCATGTTCATCAAGGGCCCCATGAACCCGACCAGGATCTGCGCGCGGGTCGCGACGCGCTGAAGCTGACGGTTGACGGTGGTGAACCTGGCTATGGCGTCCTCTTCGCGTCCGTAGGCCTTGACCACGCGTTGGCCGGTGATCGTCTCCTCGATGATGCCGTTCAAGGTGCCGAGCGTCTGCTGTTGTTCGCGGAACCCCTGCCGGGTGTAGCGGGCGACGATGTTGGTCAGCACATAGGTCAACGGCATCACCAACAGCGAGATGATCGCCAGCGGCGCGTTGAGCATGAACATCACCACCACTACGCCAACCAGGCCGACGACGCTGGCCAACAGTTGGGTGACGCTGGTCGACAGGATGTTGCTGATGTTCTCGATGTCGTTGGTCAGGCGGCTCATCAACTCGCCGTGCGGCCGTTGATCGAAGAAGCGCAGGGGCAGGGTCTGCAGCCGGGCGAAGAGGTCGCGCCGCAGATCGCGCACGGTGCGTTGCGCCACGGCGGCCATCATATAGGCTTGTCCCCAGGTGCAGGCGGCGGCGCCCAGGTAGGCGGCGATCATCCAGCCGAGCAGCCGCGCCAGGCCATGCAGGTCGCCTCTCATGATATAGGCGTCGATCGCCCGGCCCATCAGATATGGCCCCAGCAGATCGAGGAGCGATGTCGCGATCGCCAACAGCGCGGTGAGGACGAGCGGCCCCCGCCGTCGCTGCAGATATCCCCACAGGCGGACCAGCGTCCCGCGCGTGTTGCGGGCTTTCTCTCCCTCGCGCAGCAAGCCCATCGGCCCTCCGCCGGGCCGCAGGCCGAAGGGAAGGACTGGCCGCTCGGCGGCGCGCGTGCGAACCGGACCGTTGCGCCTCATCTCAGCCATACGCCTCTGCTCCATTGCCCAGTTGGGATTCGTAGATCTCGCGGTAGATCGGACTGGTCGCCAGTAGCTCGTGGTGCGCGCCCCTCGCGGCGATCTGGCCTCCTTCCAGCACCACGATCTGGTCGGCTTCCAGCACGGTGCTGATGCGCTGGGCGATGATGAATCGCGTGCAGGGGTGAGGGAGGGCCTGCAGCTTCTCGTGGATCTTGGCTTCCGTCTCGATGTCGACGGCGCTCGTGCTGTCGTCGAGGATCAGGACGGCTGGCTGCGTCAGGATCGCGCGCGCGATGGCCAGGCGTTGTTTCTGGCCGCCGGAGAGGTTGACGCCGCGTTGCCCCACCATCGTGTCGTAGCCATCGGGGAAGGACATGATGAACTCGTGCGCCTGCGCGGCCTGCGCGGCGGCCACGATCTCTTCCTCGCTGGCGTCAGGGCGTCCGTAGGCGATGTTCTCGCGGATAGTGCCGCTGAAGAGCACAGTCTCCTGCAGAGCGACGGCAATGTGTCGGCGCAAGGCGGCCTGACAGATCTCGCGCACATCGACGCCGTCCAGCGTCACACGCCCGGCGGTCACATCGTAGAAGCGCGGGACAAGATGCACCAGGCTCGACTTGCCCGCGCCGGTCGTGCCCAGGATTGCTACCGTCTGCCCAGGCTCAGCCACCAGGTTGATCTCTTTGAGCACCGGTTCGCTGTGGTCGCCGCTATAGCTGAAGGTGACGTTTTCGAAGGCCACGCGGCCGCGCGGCTGAATCTCGTCCAGGGCGCCGTCGCGGTCGCGGACCTGTGGCTGGCTTTGCAGCACCTCCTGGATGCGGGCGGCGGAGGCGACCGCGCGCGCCACCTGGATCACCAGCGTGCTGACCATCATCAGCGAGAAGAGGGTCGTCATCAGGTAGTTGACGAAGGCGATGATCTGGCCGACGTGCATCCGTCCGGCGACGACGTGGGCGCCGCCGAACCAGAGCGCCCCGGCGATCCCCAGGTTCATACTCACCATCATGAAGGGCAGGATCACGGCGACCACGCGTGTGACATAGATGGTCTGGTCCATCAGGCGGTCGTTGGCGGATCCGAAGCGCGCCTCCTCGTGCGCCGCGCGCGCGAAGGCCTTGACCACGCGCACGCCGGCCAGGTTCTCTTGCATCACCTCGTTGAGGGCGTCGAGCCGCTCTTGCACCACGGTGTAGAGCGGCGTCGCGCGGCGCACGATCCAGACGATGACGGCCAGCTCGATGGGCATGAGCACGAGGGGCAGGAACGCCAGTTGTGGGCTGGTCAGGATCGCCATCACCAGGCTGCCCACCAGCAGCAGGGGGGCGCGCACCAGGATGCGCAGCATGATGTGGATGGCCTCCTGGACCTGCGTCACGTCATTGGTCAGGCGCGTGATCAGTTGGCCGGTCTCCAGTTCGTCGAGGTTGCCGAAGGAGAGGGTTTGCACCTTGCGGAACAGGCTCTCGCGCAGGTCGGCGCCGAACCCCTGCACCGCCTTCACGGCGAAGATGCCATTGCTCATGCCGCCCACGGCGCCGATCAACGCCAGGCCGATCATCAACAGTCCGCTCTGGATGACCAGGGGGAGGTTCAGTCGGGCGATCCCCTCATCGACGATACGCTGGATCAGCCGCGGCTGCATGAGATCCATCGCCACTTCCAGCAACATCAGCAGCGGCGCCAGGGCCACCCAACGCCTGTACGGTCTCAGGAACCCGAGCAACTGCAGGCTCGCTTTCATCGTTGTCGTCGCGCTCCTTCAACAAGGGGAACATTCGCCGCTGGCGTGCAGCAGGTTGGCGCGAATGCGCGTCAGGAATTGGCGCAACTGGTCGCGTTCTGCGGCGTCGAACCCTGCGAACGTCTCATCATCCATGGTCTGCCACACCGCCTGCACGTCAACGCGCACGGCGCGCCCGGCCTCCGTCAGGTAGACGCGCGATACGCGTTGGTCGTCGGGGTCTGCGCGGCGCGCGACGAACCCAGCCTTTTCCATGCGCTGAATCATTCGGGTGACGGTCGCAGGGGTCACGCGCAGGCGTCTGGCCAGCTCAGTGTGGGTCTGCCCTTCCTGCTCCCAGAGGGCGCGCAGGACAGGCGGCTGTCCGCGATACAGGCCGATCGCCTCCAGGAGGGCATGGGCTCGAGTGTAGTGGAGATGGCAGACCTGGGCGAGGAGAAAATCGAGCGACTCAGGCTCAACAGGAGGGGGCATGGGGCTGACCTCCGCGCATCAAGTAATAAGCTGGCTAATTGTTAGTCGGCTAATTATATGGACACCCGTCTGCGTTGTCAAGTCGTCAGATTGACAGTCGCGATGGGGCTATGCTATACTCACAAATGAAGCTAAATTGCAGAGCACAATGGCGGAGAACCGGACGAGTAGGGTCGTAGCGAGGCTTAGCGAGCCAGGGACTGGTGCAAGCCTGGCGCCAGCGCCGACCGCGAATGGACCGGGGAGTCGCAAGCTGAACGGCGAAACAGGCTGAGTAGGCTGTGCCGGCTGGCTCCCGTTAACGAGCTATCGAGAGGAGGGGCCGCGCGCCGGCCTCTCAAGCAGGGTGGCACCGCGGGAAGGAACTCCCGTCCCTTTGGGGACGGGAGTTTTGATTTGTGCGATCGTCCCACCGAACGACGCACGCCAAGTCCGAGCAAAGGAGAAGCCCCGACATGGAACAGACCAAGATCTTCCTGAACGAACGGGAGATGCCCACGCGCTGGTATAACATCATGGCCGACCTGCCATTCCCGCCAGCGCCAGTGCTGCATCCTGGCACAGGCCAACCGATCGGCCCCCAGGACCTCGCCCCGCTTTTCCCGATGGGGCTGATCATGCAGGAGGTGAGCAGCGACCGCTACATCGAGATCCCCGACGAAGTGTTGGACATTTACAGGCTGTGGCGGCCCACGCCGCTGGTGCGCGCGCGGCGATTGGAGCGGGCGCTCGATACGCCGGCGCACATCTACTACAAGTATGAGGGAGTTTCGCCAGCCGGCAGCCATAAGCCGAATACAGCGGTGGCCCAGGCCTACTACAACAAGGTGGAGGGCACGAAACGCATCACGACCGAGACCGGCGCGGGCCAATGGGGCAGCGCGCTCGCCATGGCGTGCCAGTTCTTCGGGATCGAGTGCAAAGTCTACATGGTCAAGGTCAGCTACCATCAGAAGCCGTATCGCCGCAGCCTGATGCAGACCTGGGGCGCGACGGTGGTGGCCAGCCCAAGCACGGACACGGCGGCTGGTCGTGCGATCCTGGAGCGCGATCCCGATTCTCCCGGCTCGTTGGGGATCGCCATCTCGGAGGCGGTGGAGGACGCGGCCACGCGCGAGGATACGAAGTACAGCCTGGGTTCCGTGCTCAACCATGTGCTCATGCACCAGACGATCATCGGCGAGGAGACGCTCAAGCAGATGGAGATGGCTGGCGAGTACCCGGACGTCGTGATCGGCTGCGTGGGCGGGGGGTCAAACTTCGCGGGGATCGCCTTCCCCTTCGTGCGGGAGAACCTGGTCAATGGCCGTCGCACGCGCATCGTCGCCGTCGAGCCATCGGCCTGTCCGTCGTTGACGCGTGGCATCTACGCCTACGACTTCGGCGACACGGCGCACCTCACGCCGCTGGTGAAGATGCATACCCTGGGCCATAACTTCGTCCCGGCGGGCATCCACGCGGGCGGCCTGCGCTACCACGGCATGGCTCCGCTGGTCAGCCTGCTCTATGACCACAAGCTGATCGAGGCTCGCGCCTACGGCCAGGTCGGCTGTTTCGATGCCGCGGTCCAGTTTGCGCGCGCCGAAGGGTTCGTGCCGGCGCCGGAGTCGTCGCACGCCGTCCGCGCGGCGATCGATGAGGCCCTCGCCGCTCGCGAGGCTGGCGAGCGCCGCGTGGTCGTCTTCAACCTGAGCGGGCATGGCCATTTCGACATGGGCGCCTACGATGCCTACTTCTCCGATAAGCTCATCGATTACGAATATCCCATGGAGCGGATCCAGGCAGCGCTGGCGGAGCTGCCTCAGGTCGCATGAAGGAAAACGGTGAGCGGGAGATCTCTCCCGCTCACCGGCGTGTGATCACAGCATCCCGTGCGACCGATACCAGTCGACTGTCTGACGGATCGTCGCTTCGGGGTCGGTGGCAGGCAGCCCCAGCTCTTCCATCGCTTTGCGGCTGCTGTAGAAGAACGTGTGCGTGGCTAGGCGCAGTTGCTCCGCGCTGAGGGGCAGCCGGCGCGGCCAGGCTCGCTCGAGGACGGCGAGGGCGCCCGCCAACAGCGGCACGAGCCAGGTGGGCGCTTCGACCAGGGGCGGGCGCTGTCCGACGACGCGTGCGACCAGGCGCAGGATCTCGGTGTGGGTGAGGTTGACCCCGCCCAGGATATAGCGCTCGCCGCAGCGGCCGCGTTCGGCGGCGGCGATGTGTCCCGCTGCGACCGCCTCCACGCTCACCAGGTTCATCCCTCCTGGCAGGCTGATCGGCACCCAACGCTGCGCGACCTCGCGCACGAGCGAGCCAGAGATGAAGTTGACATCGCGTGGACCGAGGATCACGCAGGGGTTGACGATGACGGCCGGCAGGCCGCGCGCGATCGCCTTTCTGACCTCTTGCTCTCCCAGGTATTTGCTGTGCCCGTAGTAGAATTGCTCGGGGCGCAGGCTGAACTGCAGCGTCTCGTCGCCCAGCGCGCCAGGGGGCGGCGGGCCGAGCGCGGCCACCGATGAAGTATGCACGACGCGCGCGACCCCCACAGCCAGGGCGGCGGCCATCACCGTGCGCGTGCCCTCGACGTTGATCCGGTACAGGCGATCCAGCCCCGAACGCCAGTAGTCGGCTGTGCCGGCGGCGTGAAAAACCCAATCGCAACCGTCCGTGGCCTGACGCACTGCTTCCTCATCGAGGATATCGCCGATCGCCTCCTCGTAGCACAATCCTTCGAGCGCGTCGAGCCGCGAAGTCGGGCGGCGCAAGATGCGCACGGCGACGCCGCGCGCGGCCAGCGCAGCGACGATATTTGCTCCTACGAAGCCAGTCGCGCCGGTCACAAGTGCTCGCATCTCAGTGCCCTGAAGCCTCCAACGCAAGGATCAAAGTGGTGAGCAACTGATCGGCGTCGGTGATCTGCGGGTCGTAGTAGACGACCACGATGTGCGAACGCTCGACCCACATCTTGTGGACGCCGGGGGCAGATTGGAAGCTGGCGGCCACACGGGCCGCGCAGCTCCCTCATATGGTCACCGCGGATTCGAAGACGGCGAGCGCCTGTCCCGGCTCGGGCGTATCGTAGAAAGCGGTGGCGGTTGGCCATGCCAATGGGCGGGCAGCTTCGGTCACGGCAATGGTGGGGGACGCTGTCGCGGCGGCTGTTGCTGTGGCCGTCGGCGTTGCGGCGGCGGTTGGCGGCGCAGAACTCAGCGGCGTGCAGGCTGTCAGGACGAGGATCGCGATCAAGGCCCCGATGGTATGAGTTCGGGAAGACATGCCGGTTTTCCTCCTATGAGAAGTTGACGCGGTCTGCATCGACTGCAGTGGACGTGCGAGCCGGACGACTGCGCTCGCGATCGTCCACAGCATTCATCAGATCGCGCAGGGGGCGCGCGAAGTAGCCGTGGGCGCAGAACCAGGCGATCGCGTCGGTCAGCGTCTCAGCCAGTGGCCGTGGCTGGAGGCCCAATTCCTCTCTGGCGCGACGGTTGTCGACCCATTGGTTGGCGGCGATCGCCTCGATCAGGTAAGCGGCGGGCGAACCGAGGGACAGGTCGAGCCGCCGGGCCAGGCGCCCGTATAGCAGCAGTGGCCAGGCCAGCAGCTCGATGGGGATGGCCACGTTCGGCCCTGGGATGCCGAGCGCGCGCGCGGCGGCGGCCATCAGCTCCGGCGTCGTCACGTTATGCCCACCCAGAAGATAGCGCGTCCCCGGCTGTCCTCGCGTCAACGCCGCGATATGCGCCGCCGCCGCATCGCGGACGTCAATGACGTTGACGCGCCCGCGCAGGGCCACGCGCGCGCCGACGCGAGCGAGCATCAACAACACGGCGCCCGTGGTCGGCTTGACGTCGCCAGGGCCGAAGACGGCGCTAGGGATGAGGGTCACCGTTTCGATGTCATCGGCTGCGAGCACCGCCTGTTCCTGGATCCATTTGCAGCCCCAATAGGGCTGCGGTCGCTGGCCGGGACGGTAGAAATCTGTCTCCGCGCCCAGGCGGCCGGCGGGGAGGGGACCGATCGTGCTGATCGAGCTGGTGTAGACGAGGCGCTGTACGCCGGCCTGGCGGGCGGCAGCGAGCACATGCTCGATGCGGCGGCGGGCGCGCGCGATATGTTCGGCGACGCGCAGCGGGCGCGTCGGATAGTAGCCCGCCGCGTGGATCACTGCCGCACAGCCAGCCATGGCCTTCGCCAAAGAGTCAGGTTCGTCCAGGTCGCCGATCGCGATCTCGACCGGCAGGCCGGCGAGCGCCGCTTGCGGGCGATGTGGCCGGCAGAAAGCGCGCGTTGCGTGGCCGGCGGCCAGCGCCGCCCGCACGATATGGCTGCCGATGAAGCCGCTGGCGCCCAAGACGAGGACGCGCATCTCCCCCTCGCGTGGACAGGAATGTGGGCGCTATCATAGCATGGAGTGCGCGCGCGATCAATTGGCGCGCCGTCAGGTTATGCTATACTTGTTCCGTTGAGTTGCCGACTGCCGACGCCGTCGCGTGATTTGAAACACCGGAAGCAATGGGGAGTCTGGCTTCTCACGATCCCTCTTTTCGCTGGGGATAGGAGAAGGTGAGGGGAAACATGGAAGGAGGAAGGGCAGATGAAGACTCGCATCACGATCGCGCGCTTGCTGGGCTGGATGATGGGGATCGCCCTGCTGTTGGCCTCGTGTGTGCCGGCGACGCCGCCTCCCGCCCCCGTCAGCGAGGAAGCGGCGCCGACGCCAGCAGGGGCGTCCGCTGCACCCGCGCCCGTCGCGCCCCTGGCGTGGGACGGCCAGGTCATCTACGGCCTGCCTGACCTGGCGGGCCGCAAGGTGGTCGCCGTGACGGAGAACGCCTACATCCCGCTCAACTTCGTCGAACCCAAGACGAACCAGGCGATGGGATGGGAATACGACGCGGTCAACGAGATCTGCCGCCGTCTGCGCTGCGTGGTGGAATGGCAGATCACGTCGTGGGACACAATGATCGCTGCGGTGGCCGCCGGCCAGTTCGATGTGGGCATGGACGGCATCACGATCACCGAGGAGCGCAAGGGGCAGGTCGACTTCTCGGCGCCGTATATGACGAGCCAGCAGTTCATGCTCGTGCGCGCGGACGAGGATCGCTTCACGACGCCGCAGGAGTTCGCTGCCGATGAGACGCTGCTGATCGGCTCGCAGACGGGGACGACCGGTTTCTACACCGCCGTGTATGAGATCCTCGACGGCAATGAGTCGAACCCACGCATCAAGCTCTTCGAGAACTTCGGCGCGTGCGTGCAGGCTCTCCTGGCTGGCGACGTCGACATGGTGCTGATGGACGCCGCGTCGAGCCGGGGATACATCGGCGCCAATCCAGATAAGCTGAAGACGGTGGGCGAGCCGCTGGGGACCGAGGAGTTCGGCTTCATCTTCCCCAAAGGCAGCGACCTGGTCGACCCCTTCAACGCTGCCATCGAGTCGATGCGCAAAGACGGCTACCTCGAATATCTGAACACCAAGTGGTTCTTCCTCTACAGCCCGAGCTGAGCCTTGCGCCAAGCTCGCTACGATGGTTGAGTGGGGTCCCATGAGATGGCTGGCGCGGTTGCCCTACTGGCTGCTGGCGACGATCTTGATCGGCCTGGTGTTGCTCTGGAACATCCTGGCCGACACCGATTATCGCACGATCTTTCAGGCGGTCGTCCAGGGGCTGGGCATCACCCTGTACGTGAGTCTGGTCGCTTACGCGGGCGCCGTCCTCATCGGCCTGGCGATCGGCCTGGCGCGCCTGTCCGGCAACCGCGTCCTGCGCGAGGGGGCGATTTTCTACGTTGAGATCATCCGCGGCGTGCCGATGCTGGTCCTGCTCTACTACATCGCCTTCGTCGGCGCGCCGGGATTGGTCGAGCTGATCCAGGCGATCGGCGGCGGGTTGGTTCGCCTGGGCCTGACGGCGCCCGGCGAGCGCCTGGCCGCCTTCAGCGTGCGCAGCCTCGACTTCACGCTGCGCGCGGTCCTGGCGCTCATCATCGCCTATAGCGCCTTCATCAGTGAGATCTTTCGCGCGGGCATCGAGAGCATCGCGCGCGGCCAGATGGAGGCGGCGCGCAGCCTGGGCATGACCTACGGACAGGCTATGCGCTATGTGATCCTTCCGCAGGCCGTTCGTCGCGTCTTGCCTCCCCTGGGCAACGATTTCATCGCCATGCTCAAGGATTCGGCGTTGGTATCGGTCTTGGGGGTTCAAGACATCACGCAGATGGGCAAGGTCTATGCGACCAGCACCTTCCGTTTCTTCGAGACGTATAACGTGGTCGCCTTTCTCTATCTGGTGATGACCATCGCCCTTTCGATGGGCGTGCGCTATCTGGAACGGCGTCTGCCGAGCGAGCATCATCACTGATGCGCACGAGAGCCTGGTGGACAGGGGCGTTGCTGGCGGCGATGCTGGCGGCGTGGGCGATCCGCCTGTATCGGTTGGACGTGCAGAGCCTCTCCTATGACGAGGCCGTCACCGCTCAGGTGGCTCAGCAGGGACTGGCGGACCTCACGCGCTGGACGGCTGACGATATTCAGCCGCCGCTCTACTACTACGGGATCGCCGGCTGGGTGCGCCTGGTGGGCGCTCGCGAATGGGCGTTGCGTCTGCCGTCGGCGGCCTGGGGGGTGCTCGCGCTCCCCTTGATGGCCATCCTGGGACGACGGCCCTACGGTCGGCGCGGCGGCTTCCTGGCCGCGGCGCTGGCTGCCGGCGCGCCGCTCTATATCTACTACAGCCAGGACGCGCGCATGTACACGCAGCTCACGGCCTTGGGGCTGTTGTCGGCGTACAGCGCGCTGCGCGCGAGCGAGGCGTCCGCCGCGGCCCGTCGCCGCTGGTGGATCACCTTCGCTTTATCTAGCCTCGCGGCTGTTTACACCCACTATTTCGCCTTTTTCCTGTTGGCCGCCTTCGCTGGCGTCGTCTCGGCGCGCTTCCTGGCCTCCCGTTCCTGGCGGGCCTTGAGCGAGCTTGTCGCCAGCCTGGCGGCGATCTTCCTCGCCTATCTCCCCTGGCTGCCCGTGGTCATCAACCGCTACCGTGTGGACGCTTCCTACTGGCAGGGGCAGCTCAAGCTCGACGAGGCGTTGCGTCATGTCTGGCTCAGCTTCACGCTCAATGCGCCGCAGGCGTTGCTGGAGCGCGACGCCGTGCGCCTGGGATGGGGCTTTGCCGCCGTCGTGGCGCTGGCCGCGCTGGGGCTGTCCTGGCGTGGCCGTCGCGCGGCCTGGCCGACCGCCTATCTCCTGGGGTATCTGGCGCTGCCGCTCCTGGGCATCCTGATCCTCTCCTCGCGCACCCCCAAGTTCAACCCTCGTTATCTGATGCTCGCCTCGCCGCCGTTCTGGCTCCTCCTGGCTGGAGGCTTGAGCGCCCTCGTTGCGTATGGGCCGCGGCGTGTGGCCTGGGGCCGGCCGGCGGCCGCTCTCGCTCTGTGCTTTCTGTTCGTCGCGTTTGCCTTGGCCGACCGCGCCTGGTTCCTCGATCCGCGGTTCCTGAAGGCGGATTTTCGCGGCGCAGCCGAACATATCCGGACCCACATGAACGCAGACGAGGCGGTCATCCTCGTCTCCGGACACATGGCGCCCGCCTGGACCTATTACGCGCCGCAGATCCCGGCCGTGCGCCTGCCGCCTATCGATGTGCTCGACGTCAACGCCGTGCTCGACTACACGGTCGGCGACCAGTTGGCCATCGCCCTCGCCGGCAAAAGGGGGGCCTGGCTCGTCCTCTGGCAGGATGAGGTGGTCGATCCCAACGGCGTCGTTGCCGACCTGTTGGAACAGGCTGGGACGGAGGTGCGCGTCAAGCGTTCCTTCTGGAATCTGCGCGTGCGCCGATTCCAGTGGCCTCCTGGTACGACGTTGCGCGGGGCGCCGCCCATCGCCCACGCCGTGCAAGTGGATTTTGGGGGGCGGGTGCGGCTGTTGGGGTTCAGCCAGTTGCCCAACGACGAACTGCATGTGTACTGGCAGGCGCTGGCGCCGTTGACCGAGGACCTCAAGGCGGCGGGCGAGTTGGTGGACGCCGCTGGCCACATCTGGGGGCGCCTGTCCGATCGTCGTCTGGCGGACTACGACTTCCCGACTTTTCGCTGGCGACCTGGCCAGGTGGCGCTGGGGCGTTATGCGCTGCCCGCGGATGGCGGCGCCCCGCCGGGCGAGTATCAGTTGCGTCTGCGCGTCTACATCGACGGCGGCCCGACGCTCGACGTGCTGGATGCGGCGGGCGCGCCCCAGGGACAGGCCGTCTTCCTGATGCCGGTGCGCATCTCGGCACTGACGCCAGCTCCTGACGTCCCCGCCGCGCTCGCCCGCCTTGACCGAACGCTGCTTCCCGGCCTATCCCTGCTGGGGGTGGGCGAGCTGCCGGCCGTCGCGCTCCCTGGCGACGCCCTGACGTTGGAGGTGTGGTGGCGCGCGGACCGCAGCCTGCCTCCCGATCTGGGCCTGCAGGCCTGGTGGCAGCAGGGGGACGCGCGCGTGGACCTGGGGAGCGCATCGTTGACGGGCGACGTCCCTTGGGCGACGCAGCTCTGGCCGATGGGGATGATCGTGCGCGGCCAACGCAGCGTGCGCGCGCCGCGCGCGGGTGCAGCTGGGGAGTGGGTTTTGTACGGACAGATCGTCGCCGTTGATGGCCAACCCCTGAGCGAGCCGATGCGGCTGGGCACCACCCAGCTCCTGGCGGTTGAGCGCGCCTTCACGACGCCGCCGTTGCGCTGGCCAGCGGATGCGGTGTACGATGGGCGCATCCGGCTGTTGGGAGTGGACGCGCCGCCTCGTCTCCACCCGGGCGCGTCGTTGACGGTCGTCGTGGCCTGGCAGGCGGCGCAGACGATCGATGAGTCGTACACGGCGTTCATCCACCTGATTGGCCCGGATGGAAGGCTCGTCGCTCAGAAGGATCGCTTGCCGGTCGGCGGCGCCCGTCCGACCACGAGCTGGCTGCCACGGGAAGTGATCGTTGATCGTTTCGAGCTGGCGTTGCCGAGCGAACTGGCGGCAGGTCGGTACACGCTGGAGATCGGCTGGTACGACGCCGATCGGCCAGGGTTGCCCCGCCTGCGTCTGGCTGATGGCGCCGACGCAGCGCGCGTGGGAGAGATGATCCGTTGAAGTGAGGGAGGAAGGCATGGGCAGGTTCGCAGATAAAGTAGCGCTCGTCACAGGCGCCTCGCGCGGCATCGGGCGAGGCATCGCTCTCTGTCTGGCGGAAGAAGGTGCCGATATCGTCGTCAACTACCGGTCCCACCGTGAGGAGGCGGACGAGGTGGCTGCGCTGATCACCGAGATGGGACGACGCGCCCTGATCTGGCAGGCGGATGTGGCCGATCGCGCCGCCATGGAGGCGATGTTCGCGGCGTCGGTCGCCCACTTCGGCCATCTCGACGTCGCCGTCGCCAACGCCGCCTATTCGGTGCGCGAGCCGGTGTTGGTGGCCTCGTGGGAGGGGGTGCAGCGCACCTGGGAGGTCAGCCAGGCGGGCGTCTTCCACACCTGTCAGCTCGCGGCGCGGCAGATGGTGCGCCAGGTGGAGGGAGGACGGCCGGGGGGCAAGATCGTGATCATCAGCTCGTTGCATGAGGAGGTCGCCTTCCCGGGCTGTGCGGCGTACAACATGGCCAAGGCGGCCATCAACCATTTGGGGCGGACGCTGGCCATCGAGCTGGCGCCTTATCGCATCAACGTCAACGTCATCAACCCGGGTTGGATCGATACGCCGGGCGAGCGGCGCTTCAATACGGAAGAGCGGCTGCAGGAGGGCGGGCGGCGCATCCCCTGGGGCCGCCTGGGCACGCCCCGCGACATCGGCAAGGCGGTCGCGTTCTTGGCCAGCGACGACGCCGACTACATCACCGGCTCCGTCCTGCGCATCGACGGCGGCTACATCCTGGGCATGCAACTGCCGGAGGCGTAACCTTGATCCTTGTCGATGGACACCTTGATCTGGCCATCAACGCGCTGCAATGGAATCGCGATCTGCTGCGCTCCGTCTACACGATTCGCGCCCTCGAGGAGGGGATGCCGGAGCCAGGCCGCGCGCAGGGCACGGTCGCTCTGCCGGAGCTGCGTCGGGGGCGGGTGGCCCTCTGCTTCGCGACGTTGCTCGCGCGTTCGACCGGTCGCCCCGTCCCGCATCTCGACTACCTTTCGACGGCCCAGGCCTACGGCGCCGCGCGCGGCCAGCTCGCCTACTATCGCGCCCTGGAGCAGCAGGGACACGTGCGCATCCTGTGTGGACTTCCTGAGCTGGACGAGCATATCGCGCAGTGGGAGGCCTGGGACGCCGCCGCGCGCGATCCCCAGGCGACGCCGCCTGCGACGTTGCCTCTCGGGCTGATCATCGCCATGGAAGGGGCCGATCCCATCCTCCGCCCCGACCAGTTGGCCGAATGGTGGGAGGCTGGCCTGCGCGTCTTGGGGCCGACCCATTACGGACCGGGGCGGTACGCGGGCGGCACCGGCGTCGAGGAGGGGTTGAGCGAGCTGGGCGCGCCATTGCTGGCCGAGATGGAGCGTTTGGGCGTGATCCTCGACCTCACCCACCTGTCGGACCAGGCGTTCTGGCAGGCGTTGGAGCGGTATCGTGGGCCGGTGCTGGCCAGCCACAACAATTGCCGGGCGTTGGTGCCCCATCAGCGGCAGTTCAGCGACCAGCAGTTGCGGGCGATCTGCGCGCGCGACGGCGTGATCGGCGTCGCCTGCGACGCCTGGATGCTGCAGCCGGGCTGGGTGCGCGGCAAGAGCAGCAACGAGCGCGTCACCCTCGACACGGTGGTCGATCACATCGACCACATCTGCCAGTTGGCTGGCAACAGCCGTCATGCCGCCATCGGCAGCGACCTCGACGGCCTCTTCGGCCGCGAGCAGTCGCCGTGCGACCTCGACACCATCGCCGACCTGCAGAAGCTGGCGGGTCTGCTGGCGCAGCGCGGCTATGCCGAGGCTGACGTCGCTGCCATCCTGCACGGCAACTGGCTGCGCCTGCTGCGGCAGAGTTGGGAGAATCGTGTATAATGGGGATGCTGCCTCAACCCCCCACTTGGTGATCGAGAAAGCCACCCAGCGGGATCCGTCCATCCACTTCAGTCAGGAGGATTCTTATGAACACCAGCAAGACTCTGAGCCGGCGACACTTCCTCAAGCTGAGCGGCGTCGCCATGGGCGCAGCGGCCCTGGCGGCCTGCGCGCCGGCTGCGCCCGCCGCGCCGGCTGGTCAACCGGCCGCTCCGGAAGCCCCCAAGGCCGAGGGAGCTGCGATCACCCTGCGTTATCGCACCTGGCACACCCCGGAAGCGTCCGTCGGGGACAAGGCGTGGTTCGATTGGCTGGCCGAGAACTACCCCAAGGACTCGGGCGGGGTCAAGGTCGAGTTCGAGTACCTGCCCTTCGGCGCCGAGTACCTGCAGAAGGGGTTGGCCGACGCCGCCGCCGGCACGCCGCCCGATCTGTTGCATTCCTCGATCATCTGGGCGCGCGAGTTCTATGATCGCGGAGTGTTGGCCGAGCTGAACGACTATCTCGCCACGACGCCCGAGCTGGCCCCCGATCAGTTCTTCGGCGAAGCCACCAATCGCTACCGCTCCAAGGGGGACAAGTACTACGGCGTCCCCTGGGAAGGCCCGGACTCCGGCATCATCGCCATCAACCAGAACCTGGCTAAGGAGGCTGGCCTCGATCCGCAGGGCGCCGACATCAAGACCTGGGACGATTTCGTCAACGCCGCCAAGGCCATGACCAAGACCGAGGGGGATGAGATCGTCCAGGCGGGCTTCCTGGTCGGCAGCTTCAGCTACATCGAGGGGTTCGCTTCCTGGATGTATAGCAATGGCGGCGCCTTGCACGACAACGACTTCACGCAGGCGACCTTCAACAACGAACGGGGCGCCCAGGTCCTGCAACTGCAGATCGACCTTCTCAACACGCATAAGGTCTCCTTCCCCATCTCGCCCGAGCGCCAGGACAGCCAACTGTTCATGCAGGGCAAGGCGGGCATGATCTACGCGGGCACCTGGTCGACCGCCGAGTTCCTGGGCACGGCGCCGGAGGGCTTCGAGTTCTGGTACATTCTCTTCCCGCAGGGGCCGTTGGGCGCCGGGCCAGGCGCGACGACGTGGTCGAACATGTTCACGCTGCCCAAGAAGGGCAAGAACCTGGAGGCGGCGTGGAACCTCATGAAGTACTGCACCACCCCGCCCGTCGTCATCAAGCGCTTTGAGCTGTCCACGCGCACCACGCCGCTCAAGGCGATCTTCGAAAGCCCCGCCTGGCAGGAGGTGCTCAAGAAGGCGCCGCAGCGCGAGATCACGACCAAGGCCGCGGAGGCTGGCGGCGTCTATCCCTTCTTCCCCTTCTTCACGGAAGCCAACGACGCCATTGGCCCTGAGCTTGAGAAGGCCATCCTCGGCCAGATCGGCGTCGAGGAGGCCCTGGCCGAAGCCGAACGCAAGGTGACCGAGGTCATCAAGCGCCGGGCGGCTGGGGCGTAAGTCAGACGAGCGCGCCAGGGATGGAGGTGGCTCTCCATCCCTGGCGTTTGTGTGTTTCTGGCGTGTGTGCTGCTCCCGGATCGGTTCCCATCTTTGGCTTTCGCGCGGGGGTATTGTGATGGGAGGCTTGTGTTCGTGGCGGAAGGCCCGGGCCAGATGGAAGCGCAACGCCAGACTACTGGATCGTCTCCCTGTCAGGTGTTGATGGGCTACTTTTGCACCGTGGAGGCGCAGAGAAATGCTGAGGAATACAGAAACACTCAGCGGCCTCTGCGGTGGATTTCGCCATCAACACGCAAGGGGAGACCACCGACTATAGAGTGAGGCCGAATATGCCCTCAAACGCTCCCGGTAAGCTCTATGTTCAGCCGCCCTATTGGAAACAGCCGCGCAAATGGATCGCTGGCTACCTCTTCGCGGCGCCAGCCATCACGCTGATCGTCATTTTCTCTCTCGTCTCGATCGCGATCTCGCTCTATGTGAGCTTCTTCCAATACGATGTGATCTCAGAGGTCAGGCCGTTCCTGGGCCTGGGCAACTATCGCGAGGCCCTCTTCCAGGACGAGCTTTTCTGGAGGGCGTTCAAGAACACGGCCCTCTACGTGATCGGCGTGGTCCCTGGGATCACGATCGGCGGGTTCCTGCTCGCGCTGGCCGGCCATAAGGTCAAGCGAGGACGCAGCCTGTTTCGCACGGTCTATTTCCTGCCTTCGATCACGCCCACGGTGGCCATGGCGCTGGTGTGGGTGTGGCTCTATAGCCCGAAGGGGATGATCAACCAGTTGCTCAGCCAGATCGGCATACGCGGCCCCAACTGGCTGTTCGACGTCAACCTGGCCATGCCCTCCGTCATCATCATGAGCATCTGGCTGCACGTGGGCTATTACACCGTCATCTATCTGGCCGGTCTCTCCGACATTCCGCAGGAGTTCTATGACGCCGCGCGCGTGGACGGCGCCAACTGGTGGCAGGAGATCTGGTACGTCACGCTGCCTCTGTTGCGTAACGTGACCCTCTTCGTGACGGTGACGTTGGGCATCGCCGCCTTTCAGGTCTTCGCTCAGGTGTACATCATGACGCGCGGCGGGCCGGGCGACGCGACGGTGACGATGCAGCTCCTGATCTATCGCAACGGCTTCCAGTATTTCCGCATGGGCTACGCGTCGGCGATCTCGTGGCTGCTGTTCGTCGTCATCTTCGCCCTGGCGATGCTCCAACTGCGCGTGAACCGTTCGCAGCAGTTGTTCTGATCGAGGAAGAGGCCCTATGACCGAACGAACGCTTGTCGCTCAAACCGCGTCGCCAGTCGCCGCCCGTTCGTCGCTGCACAAGGCGCTGATCGTCCTGCGCGACGCTATCCTCTATGCCATTCTGATCGGCCTGGCCGTGACGATGCTCTTCCCCTACTATTGGATGGTGGTCAGCTCGGTCAAAGGGCCGCGCGGCTTCACGGCCGATCCCTACTCCCTGTGGCCCAAGACCTTCAGCCTGGAGTCGTTGCGTTACGTGTGGAGCGAGGGGCGCATCGGCATCTACGTGCGCAATAGCTTTTATTACGCGAGCATCGTCCTCGTCGTGCAGACGTTGATCAACTCCCTGGCCGCGTATGCGTTCGCGCGCGTCGACTTCCCCGGCCGCGATGTGCTATTCCTGGCCGTCCTGGCGACGATGATGCTCCCCTACTCGGTGCTGTTGATCCCGACCTACCTGATCGTCTGGCGCATCGGTCTGGCGAACACCGTGCTCGGCGTGATCTTGCCCGGCTTCGCCAGCGCCTATGGCATCTTCATGTTGCGCCAGTTCTTCCTGAACATCCCCTTCGAGCTGGAGGACGCCGCGCGCATCGATGGCTGTAGTCGCCTGCGCATCTATTTGCAGATCATCCTGCCGCTGGCTCAGCCCGCGCTGATCACCCTCGGCCTTTTCACCTTTATCGGCCAGTGGTCGGATTTCACATGGCCGCTCGTCGTCCTCAGCGATTATAAGAAATATCCCATCACCGTCGGGTTGTCCCTCTTCCGCGACGAGCAGTTCGTCTACTACGATCGCACCTTCGCCGCGTCGATGTACGCCACCTTCCCGCTCATCATCCTCTTCCTGCTCGGCCAGCGCTACATCATCGGCGGCATCAGCCTGACCGGCCTGAAGGGATAACCTGTTCGGAGGAGCCGATCCCCCATGTCCAAGACGTTCACCCCGCGCGCCCGCGTCGAGGCTGCCTTGCGCGGCGAGTTCGCCGATTTCGTCCCCTTTACCGTCTACGAGACGCACTTTCCCACCGGCGAAGTCGAACGCCAGTTGCGCAACGATGGCGCCTGCATCGTCCAGCGCTCGCCCGCCGTCTATTCCATGCATCAGCCCAACGTCAGCGAGGAGCGCGTGCACTTCACCGGCGCCGATGGCTATGCTCGCGTGCGCACGATCACGCGCACGCCGTTGGGCGTCCTCACCGCCGTCCACCGCCTGACCCCGGTCGCTGATACTCCCTTCGACCGCGTGATGTCCTGGACGACCTGGCGCGAAGAGTATCCCTTCAAAGGCCCCGACGACTACGCTCCGCTCGAGTTCGCGATCCGCGATCGCCAGTATACGCCCAACTACGAGGACTTCCTGGCCAAACGCGCCATGATGGGCGACGACGCCATCATGCGCGCCAATATCGGCTATTCGCCGCTGCAGGAGATCCTGTACAACCTGATGGGGATGGAGACCTTCGCCATCGAGTGGGCCGAGCGCCGCGAGCGATTGCTCTCGCTCTACGAGGCGCTCACCGAGGACCGGCGCAAGATCTATCCGATCGTGGCGAAGTCGCCCGCGCTGATCGTCAACTACGGCGGCAACGTCAGCCCCGAAGTGATGGGGCGTGAGCGCTTCGAGCGCTATATCCTGCCTCACTACGATGAGGCGGCCGACATCTTGCATGAGCATGGCAAGTTGATCGGGGTGCACTTTGACGCCAACGTGCAGTTGCTGGCGCCAGGCATCGCGCGCTCGCGCATCGATTACGTGGAGGCGTTCACGCCGGCCCCCGGCAGCGATATGACGCTGGCCGAGGCGCGCACAGTCTGGCCCGACAAGGTGCTCTGGATCAACTTCCCCTCGCCCGTGCATGTCCAGCCGATCTCCGTCATTGAGGCGACGACGCGTCGCTTGCTGCGCGAGGCCGCCCCTGGCGATCGCTTCCTGGTCGGCATCACCGAAGATCTGCCGGGCGACCGCTGGCAGGGCAACTTCCAGGCGATCCTGCGCGTCCTGCGTACCGAAGGACGGCTGCCGATCGCAAGCTGACTGAGGAGCACGGAACACCAATGTCGAAGGAGCTGCCTTCTGACCCGATCCGCATCATCGTCATCGGTTGCGGCGGCGGACGCGGCGCCTGGTTCACCCGCCAACTGGCCCGTCACCCCGCCTATCAGGTCGTCGCCCTCGTCGATCGCCTCCCTGGCGCAGCGCGCCTCGTCGCGGAGGGGTGCAACCTGGGAGACGCGCCGATCTACATGGAGGCCGCGCAGGCGCTGGCGGAAGTCCCCTGCGACGCCGTCCTTGTCGCCACGCCCGATGGCGAGCATACAGCCCCGGTCCTGGCTGCGCTGGCGCTCGGCAGGTATGTCTATGTTGAGAAACCATTGGCCATCACCTGGGACGATTGCCAGGCGATCGTGCGCGCCGACGCCGAGGCTGGCCAGCGCACGATGGTTGGCTTCAACCTGCGCTTCGCGCCCCTCTACCGTCGAGCGCACGACCTGATCGCCGACGGCGCCATCGGGCGCGTGTTGACGATCCAGGCCGACGAGTTCTACTACGGCGGGCGCACCTATTTCCGGCGCTGGAATCGCCTGCGGCGCTACAGCGGCGGCCTCTGGATCACCAAGGCCAGCCACGACTTCGACCTCCTCTACTGGCTGGCGGGCGCCGCGCCGACGCGCGTCAGCGCCAGCGCGCGCCTGACCCACTACACGCCCAGGCCCGAGGCGGGACAGCGTTGCCGCGAGTGCCCGATCGAGGCCCAGTGCCCCGACTCCTATCTGCGCGATCCCGACGTCCAATCCGACTTTCGCCGCCAGCTCGACGCCCTGCGCGAGGCGGCTGGCTGGCCTCCGGCCGACCTGTGCCTCTATAATTCGGACAAAGACACGTTTGATCACGGGATCGCGCAGGTCGAATTTGCCAACGACGCCCTGGCGACGTATACCGTCAATGTGGTGGCCCCGTTCACCGATCGGCGCATACGCGTCGGCGGCAGCGAGGGGATGCTGGAGGGGAGCTTGAGTAGCAACGATCTGCTCCTCTGGCGGCGGCGCGCGATCGCTGGTCGCCATGTGCTCGATCCCATCGACGCGCCGCAGCGCATCCCATTGACCGATGCGCCTGGCGCGGCGGGAGGACACGGCGGCGGCGATGACTTCATCCTCGTTGATTTCGCTGCGTTCGTGCGCGGCCAGCCTTCGCATGCCATTGGCCCGGCTGAAGCCTCGGTGGCGATCGCGCTGGGCCTGGCGGCCACGCGCGCGTCCGACAGCGGCCAATCGGTTGCGGTACACTTGACGTAAAGGTGTTCTGCGGCATGTTGGACTATTCCCGAAGGGCGTTGCCCATGCTGCGTGCAGGTCGGGAGGAATCCTGATGTCTCGTCCGCTCCTGGCCGCTGCGATCGGCGCGCCCGACACGACAGCGGTGTTGCGCGCCCTGGAGCAAGCCGCGCGGGTGGCCGATCTGGCCGAGGTGCGCCTCGACTACATGGACGAGTGCGATCTGCCCCGCCTGGTCCGTGAGCGGCCTCTGCCTTTGATTATCACCTGTCGCCCGCGCCGCGAGGGGGGGCGCTATGACGGAGATGAGGCCGCGCGCCTGCGGATCCTGCGCCAGGCTATCGACCTGGGAGTTGAGCACGTTGACGTCGAGTGGGATGCCCTCGCGTGGCTGAGGGACATCGATCGTGGGCAGACGCGCGTGATCGTCTCGCGCCACGACTTTGCCGCCATGCCTGCCGACTTCGTCGCCCACTATGCGATGCTGGCCGCCAGCGCGGCCGACATCGTCAAGGTCGTCGCTACAGCCCACGATGTACGCGATCTCGTCCCGGCCTTTGCGGTCCTGCGCATGGCGCAGCGCCCGACGATCGCGATCGCGATGGGGGAGGCGGGGGTGGCCAGCCGCATTTTGGCGTTGCGCTACCGGGCCTGCTATCTGACCTTCGGCGCGCTGGCGGACGGCGGCACCGCGCCGGGGCAGATCGCGCTCGCTGACCTGCGCGCCATCTATCGTGCGCCTGCGCTCGGCCCGGCGACGCGCGCGCTCGGCCATATCGCGTTGCGGTTGCCCTCGCGCGAGGTCCTGGCTGCTGGCAATGATGCGCTGAGGGCGGCCGGGCTGGATGCTGTATGGGCGCCGCTGGTTGCCGGGCAACTCGATCTCGCGCGCCTGGATGCGCTCGCGGCGCTCGACCTGGCTGGCTGCACGGTCGACGAGCCTTTCGCGGCGCAGGCGGCGCAATTGCCCCTCGCGTTGACATCCACTGCCCGTCGCGCAGGCCGCGTCGATGTCCTCATGCGCACTGCCGACGGCTGGCTGGGCGAGCGCCTGGGTCGGGGGCCGGTCGAGGGGGTGGCGTGGATAGGGGAACAATTGACGAGTGACGAGTGACGATTAATGGTTAATCGTCACTCGTCACTCGTTACTCGTCATCATTGGAGAGAGTTCTGATGACCCGTGCGCGTGTGTATGTCTTTTGGGGGATAAGCGTTTTGGCGGTGGCGCTCGTGCTGGCGTCGTTGGCGGCGGGATGCGGGCCGTTGCGTTCGGAGCCGACGCCGACGCCAACCAAGACGCCGCGTCCGACCTATACTCCTACGCCATTGCCGCCGACGGAGACGCCGACGCCAACGGCAACGCCTACTGCGACGCCGACCGTTACGCCCACGCCGACGCCGGATATTGGCCTGATCGTACCCGCCGATGATCCTGGGGTCTCACCGTTCACGGGATTGCGCCCAGACGATCCTGCTGTCCTCGAACGGCGACCGCTGGCGATCAAGGTGGCGAACACGGCCAACGTGCGTCCCCAATCGGGCTTGAGCCAGGCCGATGTCGTCGTGGAGAGCCGCGTCGAGTTCGATGTCACGCGCTTCACGGTGATCTATCAAAGCCGCGATGCCGCGCGCGTGGGATCGATCCGCAGCGCCCGCTTGATCGACCTTGAGCTGCCGGTGATCTTCGACGCTGTGCTCTGCTTCTCGGGTGGGGTCGAACCGGTGCGTCAGTTGCTGTACAATTCCGATTTCGGCGATCATATCCTGGAGCAGGCGCGCAATGGGTCGGCCTATTATCGCGATCCCAACATCGCTATGCCGCACAATCTGTTCGCCGACACCAGGGTCTTGTGGGAGACGGTGTCAAAACGCGGCTGGAATCAGCGGCCGCAGCCGACGGGGACGTGGGTCTTCTCGGAACGGCCGCCGGAAGGGGGCGAACCGGCCAGTCGAGTCGATATCCCCTATCCAGAAGGGACGGTGACATGGGCCTACGACGTGGCCAGTGGACGGTGGCTGCGTTCGGTGCGCGGCGCGCCGCATGTGGAAGCGACGGACGGGCAGCAACTCACTGCCGCCAACATCGTCGTCATCGGCGCCAACCATGTGCCCACCCTCATCCTGGAACATGGCACCGAGGACATCGGCATCAACCGCTCGATCGAAATTCAGTTGTGGGGGCAAGGGCCGCTCACGATCTTGCGCGATGGCCGGGCGTACGCTGGCATGTGGGTGCGGCCAGAACGCCATGCGCCCTTCCGCTTCGTGGACGCGGCTGGCAATGACCTGCCGCTCAAACCAGGCAACAGTTGGTGGCAGGTGACGCCTTTGGACATGACGACCACGATCACCCCGTGAGCGCCATGAGAGCAGACCTCAGCCCTCGCCGCTGTGTTGCTGGCGGCGGCGAGGGCGTTTTCATCCCCTTTTTAGCTGGCTCTCATCAACGATTAAGCTCAAGGCGCGATCGTATCCTCAGAGCGCCGGGCGAGAGAAGATCGGCCTGGACGTGGGGGCGACAGGCCGGACAGTGCTCAGGCGCAGGGAGTCTCCTCCTTCTCCTCCTGATGAAGGCGGTCCCGAATCGCAAGGTTCGGGACCGCCCCGCATTTTTTCGCCTAGTTAACGGATCGCTGGCCCCGCCAGCCAATCGTACCCGATGTCCGGATCATCGTGAGGGATGCGCCCTTCGTCGCTGGGGTCGTATACGTTCGAGGTCACGTACAGCAGATGGGCCTCGGCGCTGAGGACGCGACAGCCGTGCGCCACGCCCGGAGGGATCTTGAGGACGATCGCAGGGTAGTTGTCGCCCATCAACAGCTCCTGAAGCTGGCGATAGGTGGGGCTGTGCGGGCGCAGGTCGTAGAGGGCTACCTTGAGATTGCCGATGGGCACGTACCACCAGTCGATCTGGCGTTGATGGATATGCCAGGCTTTGACCACGCCGTGGTACATGCGGCTATGGCTGAGCTGCCCGAAGGCGCCAGCCTCGAACAACGGGTCGGTCACGCGAATCAGCTCGCGGAAGAACCCGCGTTCATCGGGATACGTCCGCAGTTCTTTGATCTCCACTCCGTGCAAGTGCGCCATTTCTCCCTGACCTTACCCCTGCGAGAGCAACCTGACCGACCGCGCCGTGGCCCTGATCGTTTGAAGCCGTCTCCGAGCGCTGTCGCCAGGCGATTATAGTCGGCAGGAGAGGGGCCGTCAATCGCATTGGGGAACCCAGTTGACACCTGGGCGGCGGCTCCGTACAATGTCGCCATCGTCAGCGCTTCCGGTTGCTGTGCACCTCGTTGAACGCCTGCCACGGCGGTCAGCGACCCACCTCTATCGTCAGGAAGGAGACGCGCATGAACCACCCCTGGGAATCTTGCCTCACCCTGAGCGTCGTTCATTTCATGGCCTACCCGGAGTGCATGGGAGGAAGCGGCCCGATCGTCGAGACGCTGACCAAGTTGGCCCTGGACGACTTCTTCGGCGCCGCCGAGATCACCTGGATCGAGGATCCTGCTGTGCGAGCGCGCGTGCGCGAGATCGCGGAGCAGAGTCGTTTGCAGTTGGGCTTTGGCGCCCAGCCCATGTTGCTCATGCCCAAACTCAGCCTCAACGACCTGGATGACGCGGGCCGCCGTCGCGCCGTCGATCGGATTCGCGCTGGCATCGACCAGGCCGCCGAGTTGGGATGCGCGCGCCTCGCCTTCCTCGCCGGGCCAGACCCTGGCGACGCCCAACGCGCGCGCGCCCTCGATTTGCTCGCCGATTCTGTCCTCGAACTGTGCCGCTACGGCCGCGAGCGCGGCGTCGCCCTGACGTTGGAGACGTTCGACCGCAGCGTCGACAAGCGATCGCTGATCGGCCCCTCGGATCTGGCTGCCTCCTTCGCCGCCCGCATCCGCGCGGAGTTCCCGGATTTCGGCCTGATGTACGATCTCAGCCACCTGCCCCTCCTCGACGAGTCGGCTCGGACGGCGCTGACCACGCTGCGAGACCATCTGGTCCACATTCACGTCGGCAATTGCGTCAAGGTCGCCGGGCGGCCCGGCTATGGCGACCAGCATCCACGCTTCGGCTTCCCCGGCGGCGAGAACGATGTGCCGCAGTTAACCGAGTTCCTCTCCGCCCTGTTCGCTGTCGGCTACCTGCGCCCCAATTCGGCGCCTGTGCGGCCCTGGGTCGGCTTCGAGGTCAAGCCGCAACCGGGTGAATCCTCTGATCTCATCCTGGCTCATACCAAGCGCACCTGGCGTCAGGCGTGGGCGCAGACGACCGGCGGCTGAGGCGGGTTGATAGAATGAAGATTCGCGAGATTCGCGCGGTAGGGCTGCGCGGGCAGACCCCTGAAGGAGGCTGGAGCAACGAGCTGCGGCCTGACGACTGCGTCCACACCCTGATCGCAGTGATCACCGATGAAGGGGTGATCGGTCTGGGCAGCGTCTTCGCCAACGATGGCCTCGTGCGCGCCGCGCTGGCCGTGCTCGAGCCGCTCTATCGGGACGAGAACGCGCTGGAGCCGGAGCGGGTGAGCGAGAAGCTGCACCAGAACACCTTCTGGCTCGGCCGCGGCGGCTCGATCACCCACGCCATCAGCGGCATCGACATCGCCCTCTGGGACGTGTTGGGCAAGGCGACGGGACAGCCGGTTGGCCGTCTCCTGGGCGGCCGCTATCGCGATCGCGTGCGCCCCTACGCTTCGGTCCTCATGCGCGAGCCGGGGCCGCTCGCTGACGAGCTGCTGCGCCTGAAGGATCAGGGCTTCCGCGCGTTCAAGATGGGATGGGGGCCGTTCGGACGGCATAGCGCCGCCCTGGACGAGGAGATCGTGCGCGCCGCGCGTACGGCCGTTGGCGCCGACGTGTTGCTCATGGTCGACGCGGGCGGCAGCGACGCCTTCTGGGGGCAGAGCTACAAGTGGGCGCTGCGCACGGCGCACATGTTGGCCGACTACGACATCTACTGGTTCGAGGAGCCGCTGAAGCCAGACGCGCTGGCCGACTACGTCCTGCTGCGCCGGCAGGCGCCCGTGCCCATCGCAGGCGGCGAGGTGCTGACGCGTCGCCAGGCATTCCAGCCGTGGTTGCAGGCGGGCGCTTTCGACATCGTGCAGCCCGACGTCACCAAGGTTGGCGGCATCAGCGAGGAGCGCCGCATCGCCTGGATGGCGCAGGAGAACGGCGTGCGCTTCATCCCTCATGGCTGGAACACGGCGGTGGGGTTGGCCGCCGATCTACAACTGGCCTCCGCTTTCCCCGACACCGACCTGGTCGAGTACCTGACGGGGTCGCCCTATGTCGATGAGCTGGCGGCAGGCGGATGGCGCCTGGACGACGACGGCATGCTGGCGATCCCGGAGCGACCAGGGTTGGGATTGGAACTGGACCTCGATGCCCTGTCCCGCTACACGCGAGGAGAGAAATTCCTATGAGCGCTCGCGACGAATACCGTTACAATCGCCTGACCTGGCCGGAAATGAACGAGGCGATCGCTCTGCAGAAGGTGGTCATCCTTCCGACTGGCTCCACCGAGCAACACGGCCCTCATCTGCCTCTCGACGTCGATCTGTTCCTGGTGGAGTCGGTCTGTCTGGAGGTGGGGCGGCGCATCTCCGAGCGCGTGCTGGTGCTGCCGCCTATCCCCTATGGCCTCAACCTGCATCACATCGACTTCCCGGGCACCGTGCATATCGAGCCGGAGGTGTTTATCGCCTTCTGCCTCAACGTCACCAAGAGCGTCGCCTATCACGGCTTCCAGAAGATCCTGCTCGTCAACGGCCATGGCTCCAACTCGCCCCTGGTCGATCTGGTCGCGCGGAAGACGGTGTTGTCCACGCAGTCGCTGTGTTTTGCGACGAACTATTGGAGCTTCGCGTTGTCGGCATTTGCGGAGGTCAAAGAGACGGAGGTGATGGCGCACGCTGACGAATTCGAGACCTCGCTTTACCTGTACCTGGCGAGCGATCGCGTGCGTTTTAACCTGGCTGCGCCCGACTCGGACGTCGTCGGCAAGCACGTGTCATCGGATAGCACGACCCATGTCCGTTTCAACGACTTCTGGGGGCGCTGGACGCGCACGGGGGTGCATGGCGATCCGCGGGCGGCGACGGCGGAAAAGGGACGGGTGATCTTCGAGGCCGCTGTCTCCGGCCTGATCGAGCTGGTTGAGGAGATCCGCGGTTGGCCGATCGCGCCGCGCTCGGACCAGCACAGCAACCCCACGCAATCCCAGATTCGCTGGTGAGCCTGGCGCGCGCCTGTGAATCTGCCGTCTTTTGACAACTAGACGTAAACCATTACACTATAAGGCCTGGGCGGCGCGGCTCCACGGCCCCTCGCCGTGTATCTGACAGCCGTTACCTCCAGGGATTCTGGACCGCCCAATCTCACGAGAGGGAGTAACGATGCCTGAGCCACGCGTCCTTGATGCAGACCAAACGCAGGAGGGTTTGAAGAGCGGAATCGATGTCATCTCTAATGTGGTCAGCGTGACGCTGGGGCCGCGCGGCGGCGTGGTCGCCCATTCCCAGTTCGGCCGCAACGAGACGGAGCTGCTCACCGACGGCGCCACCATCGCGCGCCGCATCATCCAGTTGCCCGAGCGGGAGCGCGATGTGGGGGCCATGCTGATGCGTCACATGGTGTGGCGGATGCGCCAGGACATGGGCGATGGCAGCGTGATCACCGCCGTCCTCACGCAGGCGATCTTGCGCGAGGCGCATCGCCGGATCGCCGCTGGCGCCAACGCGATGATGATCCGCCGCGGCATCGAGCGCGCGTTGCAGGCCGCCTTGCAGGCGCTGCGCGAGATGGCGATCCCCGTCGAAGGCGAGGAGCAGATCGCCGCCCTGGCCACGGCGGTGACGGGCGATGCGGAGATGGGCCGCGTGCTGGGGGAGATTTTTGACATCCTGGGGCCGGAGGGCGCCCTGGTGGTCGAGGAGTATGCCAGCACCTACCTCGAGCGCGAGTACCTCGAGGGTGCACGCTGGAAAGGCAATTATGATTCCCCCTATTACATCAACGACCCCGCGCGGCGTCGCGTCGTCCTGGAGAATCCGCGCATCCTGATCACCGATAGCCGCTTCTCCGAGTTGTCTGACATCCAGAATTTGATGGAGCAGATGATTCGCGAGAAGGCTGGTCCCCTGGCGATCATCGCCTGGGGAATCTCGGGCGTTGCTCTGGGCACCCTGGTGACGAACTCCCAGCGCAAGGTCTTGCCGGCGGTTTCCGTCAAGTTCGGCTTGCTGGGCGAACACCGGCTGCGCGCCCTGGAGGACATGGCGATCATGACGGGCGCGCGCTTCATCACCGAGCAGGCCGGGATGCGTGTGGCGGATGCCACGATCAGCGATCTCGGCCGCGCCCGGCGCATCGAGGTGACTGAGAAGGATTTCACGATCATCGGCGCCCAGGGCGACCCGCAGGCAATCCGTCGGCGCCTGGCGCTCATCCGCGAGCAATATCTGAAGGCGGATAAACCGGAGGAACGCGACCAGTTGCGCGAGCGCGTCAACTGGCTCTCCGGCGGGATCGGCATCCTCAAGATCGGCGCCACCTCGCGCAAGGAGCGCGAGATCAAGAAGGAGCGCGCTCAGGAGGCGGCCAAACTGATCAGCTCCGCGATGGAAGAGGGGGTCGTCCCGGGCGGCGGCGTCGCCTACCTGAACCTGATCGATGCGGTGCGCGCGGTGCCAGCGGAAGGCGACGAGGCCTTCGGCCGCGATGTCCTGGCGGCTGCCCTGCGCGCCCCCGCCGAGCGGATTATCCAGAACGCCGGCTTCTATCCGCCAGTGATCCTCGCAGAGGCGCGACGCAAGGGACGCAATTACGGGTACAATGCCCTGACCGGCGAGATCGTGGATATGATGGAAGCGGGGATCATGGACGCCGCAAAGGTGTTGCGGGTCGCTTTGGAGACGGCAGTCAGCGGCGCGACCATGGCGTTCACCGCTGGCGGCCTGGTTTTGCATCGCAAACCGCAGGAAAGCATCGAGCCATAGCGCTACGCCAGGAGAAAGGACGCAATGGAACGCAAAGTAGATTCGCGCTGGACGATTGTCGGACCCATTTATCCTGGCGGAACCGTCATGGGGTTGGCTGCCTATTCAGGGGAGGAAGGCGATGTCTTCCTGGCTGCCACACAGACGGGAATCTTCCGTTCGGAGGACGGGGGACAAAGCTGGACCGCCGCCAATGAAGGCCTGCCGACGCTCCAGATCAGTTCGCTGGCCTTTGCCCACACAGGGACGGCGATCGCGGGGGGGCTAAACGGCGGCATCGCGATCTCCATCGATCGCGGGCGCTCCTGGTACCCGACGCGCTCGGCGGGGTTAGAGCAGCCAGTGACGGCGTTGACGCCCTCGCCGCGCTACGCGACGGACGCCACGCTGCTGGTGGGAACCGATGGCGGCGGCGTCATGCGCTCCTCTGATCGCGGCAACCACTGGTCGGCGGCCAACTTCCACCTGCCCGATCTCAACGTGTTGGCCCTCGCCTGCGCGCCCGTCTGGGAAGACCACGAGGAGGTGTGGGTCGCGACCGCCGACGGCGTGTACCGCTCGACGAACGGCGGCCGCGCCTGGCGCGGCGCCGGCAAGGGGTTGGAAGGGAAGGTCGTGCAGACGCTGGCGGTCAGCCCGAATTATGAGGAGGACCGAACGATCTTCGCCGGCACGGAGGCCGACGGCATCTATCGATCCACAGACAGCGGACGTTGCTGGGCGCCCAGCGGCGTCGGCTCGCAGGGGGTGACCGTCAACTGCCTGTGGGTTTCGCCGCGTTTCGCGGAGGATCGGATGGTGCTGGCGGGGACCTCGGCGGGGATTCTGCGCTCGTGCGACGGCGGCGATAGCTGGCAGATCGTGTACGATGGCGGCGATCTCATCCTGTCGCTGGCGGGCACGGCCTCTGTCATCTGCGCGGGCACGCTCGAGCAGGGGGTGTTGCGCTCTCAGGATGGCGGATCGACCTGGCAGCTCGCCAACACGGGCCTGGCGGCGCGCGCCTTCCTGCGCACACTGGTCGTCCCCGAACATCCTGGCCTGGTGCTGGCGTTCGGCCCTCAGGAAGGGATCGCGATCAGCATGGATGGCCAGGGCAACTGGCAGGCTGTGCCGGGTCTGGCCGAATACTTGCCGCTGAGCGCGATGGCGGCGGCCAACCAGGGCGCGCGGCGGCCGCCTTTGTTGCTCGTCAGCACGGCCGAAGGCCAGATGTTGCGGTCGACGGACGGCGGCGCGAGCTGGACGTCCACTGCGGTGGGCATCCCCGCTTCCACCATGGTCTGCGACAGCAGCGGCCAGCGCGCCTGGGCCGCGACGGCCGATGGTTACCTCTTCGCGTCGCGCAACGCTGGCCAGTCGTGGGAAGGGCTGCCGCGCGCGCCGTTCGCGGGCGAGTCGGTCCTGGCGGTGACGCCCTCGCCGTATATCGACGAAGACCACACGCTGCTGGTCGGCTCGCTGGCGCAGGATGGCAAGCGGGCGCGACTGTGGCGGTCGCTCGACGATGGTCGCTCCTGGGATCTGGTGGCGGAGACCGCCGTCGATGTGCCGTGGCTGGCGTTGGTCGCGCCGCCGGTGCGCGGGCGTCGACCCTACGATCGCGCCATTTTGGGCGCTGGCCGCGCCTGCATCGTGGCAACCGGACAACAGAAAGACACCTGGATGACGACGCTGGTCGGCGAAGAAGGCGCGTCTGTCCTGTGCCTGGGCGTAGATAGACGGACGCGCGCGGTGTTCGCGGGGACCAACCTGGGCCTCTACCGTTCAACCGATACCGGGCGCACCTGGCATCGTGTGTCAGGCCCTCTCGATGGCCGGCCAATCCTGGACCTGCAAGTGGATGAGGAAGATCGCAGCCTGTTGTTGCTGGCGCCGGGCGGCACTTTGTGGCGGTACCAAATCCACTGATCGCCCTACCACCCCATCGGCATAATACGGTGGGTAGAGACGTTGCAATGCAACGTCTCTACCTCCATCGGTATAATACGGTAGGTAGAGACGTTGCATTGCAACGTCTCTACTCCATCGGCGCGCGTTCGGAACTGCGCGCCGCCTCTCCCCAAATGAAGCTGCGCTGCGCGCTCGTTGGACTGGTCGCCCGTAGATCGCGCGCATCCTGCCCCGCTCCCTTCGATCGGATGACCGTCACAACCCAGTTGTAGCGACGCTGGCGCGCCGTCTCGGGGGGCTGCCACTTCGCTTCCACGCGCCAGCTTGTCCCCTTGGTCCAGTATGCGGGGGGGACGGGCAAATTGTTGTCCTCAGGCCACAGGCGCACGACATACCATTCGTCCTGGTCGAGGATGCCGACCGCCGTCCAGCGCAGGGTTGGCTCGCTGGCGGCGGGGATGAGCGCGCGGTCGGCGGGGCTGAGCAGAGAGGGAGCCGGCCACCGATACTCGCTGGTGGGGATCGGCGTCGGCGTCGGCGTCGGCGTCGGCTCGAGCACGGAGCGGGGCGCGGGGATGATCAGCAGATCGCCCGGACGGATCATCTCGCTGTTGCCCATGCGGTTGGCCTTCTGGATGGCTTCGACGCTCGTCTGGTAACGAAGGGCGATCTCGCTGAGGGTGTCTCCGGGCTGTACGACGTAGTTCAACACAGCGTTGGCTGGCGTCGGCCGGGGCGTCGCCGGGACGTCAGCAGTAGGTGGGGGGATCAGCAGTTCCTGGCCGATCCTGAGCCGATCGGGATTGGTCAGTTGATTGGCTGCGACGATGTCGGCGACGCGCACCCCGTAGAGACGGGCGATATATTGGAGGCTTTCGCCCGACGCCACCACATGGACGATGGGCGTGGGGGTGACGGCGGCAGCGACGGGCGTCGGCGTGGCCGGGAGGTCGGTTGTCACTGGCGTGGCGGTGGGGACCGGCGTCGGCGAGGCGATGGCGATGACGGTCGCCAGCGGCGGAGTGGGCAACCCCAACTGTTGGGGCCATAGAGTGCGCGTCCAAAGCCCCCAGGCGATGACCAGCGCCCCGATCGCAAGCGCCAGGTCAGTCCAGGCGATGCGCCAGCCGCGTCGCGGTTTATCGTCCAGGCGCACGCCGCACATGAAACATGTTTTGGCGCGCCAGGAGACGCGGACGTTGCAGTTGGGGCAACGGCGCTCGATCGGCGGGCGAATCATGCAAGCTCCCCTTGGGCGCGGCGACAGGCGCCCGAATCCGGCCGGCGCGCGCCCTTCTCCGTCGACGTCGTGTGCGGTCTCCTTCTCCCTTGCCGCGACCTCATCGTCACGAACTCCGCCTCTCTTCGGATCCCCACAAGAGCCACCCTACCAGCAGCAAGCTCACTCCGGAGATGATCGCCCCACCGTTGCGAATGGGAGTCCCCGCCATGCGTATCGCAACAGTATGTTCACCAGGGGGCACGTCGATGGTCAAGAGGCCGAATCGCCCTTCCGGGCGGCTGGGCACGACGACGCCATCGACGCGCGCCTGCCAGCCAGGAAACCAGTAGGTCAGGAACTGGACGGTCACCGGCTCAGCAGCCTGGATGCGGCCGACGACGGATGCCCCGCCGATGTAGGTCGTTTGCGCCTGGCCCTGTCCAGCCAGGATCACGATCCGCTCCAGAGGGCGGCCCTCACGCAATGGCGCCAACAGCGGCGAATCGGCAGGCATCTCCTGAGTCCAGGCTGTCATCCCGACCATATCTGGATGCTCTGTCTCGAACTGAACGATGGCCAGGGCGCTTTCATCGGCAGCCGTGATCGGCGTGAACTGGGGGACGACATAAGGCAGGCTGGCGGCCATCAATAACAACGCCGCTGCCGTCGCTGTCGTCCGCCGACTGTCGCTCGGCCAGGCTGTGATGGCGGCGCCGGCCAGCGCCGCCAGGGTGACCGCCGTGGGGGCCAGCAAGCGCCAGGGAAATTGCACGAGCTGCGCCAGCGGCAACATCCGCCAGACTGGCTCGGCCAGGCCCGTCATCCCCCATAATAGCACAAGAGTGGCAACAGCCATAAACAGCACAGGCCCGCGCCAGCGACGACCGAACACGGCAGCGAGGGCCAGCGTCGCGATCGCCACGCCGACCTGAAAGGACATGCCGTCCTGTGGGCCGTCCACCGAGTAGCCGAACCCCCATTGCGCGCTCAGAAACTGATGCGGGTAGACGAAGTGACGTTGATACTGATAGGTGTCATGGACCCATTGCGCCTGCACGATGGAGTCGCGTTCCAGGAGCATGGGGAGGACGAAGATCGCGCTGACGCCGAGGCCCAGCAGCGCCGCCTGCAAAGCTTGCCCGCTGGCGATCAGCAGGCGGCGACGATCGTTTCGCTGATAGCGCCAGAGCGCCCACAGGACGTAGGCGGCCAGCAGGGGAGTGAAGACCAGCCCTGTCACAGTGTGCGTCAGCGTCAAGCCAGCGAACGTCAGCGCCGCCCAGGCCAGCCGCCGCCGCCCCCCGCGCGCGGCCAGGGCGTCGAATGCCAGCAGGGTCAGCGGGTACCAGATGAAAGCCATCGTCTCCGCCAGAGCGCTGCGCACGTAGACATCGGCGAGATGATAGGGCGCGTAGGTGTACGCCACGGCTGCGACCAGCGCCGCTGGCCGCCCCCACCAGCGGCGCGCAAACGCATACATGGCGATCGCCGCGGCCAGGAAGCCGGCGATGTAGGTGGCCTTGACCGCGGCGGTGAAGCCCAGCCCCAACAGATGGAAGCCCTCCGCCAGGTAGTAGGAGAGGGGCGAATAAAACAGCCACAGCGGATAGCCATAGCCGTAAGCGTGATCCATCCCCCAACGCGGCCACCAGGCGCCGTCGCGCAACGCGGCGTCGAACTCTACTAAGAAGAAGACGCTGTGGCGAGCGTCATGGGCGCGGAAAAAGTAACCTGGCGCAAGCAGCGCCGCCCAGGCGCATGTGGTAAGCGCCAGCGTCAGCCACAGCCAACGATCCGCTCTCTGGAGCCGGTCCCTGAGCGATGCCCGCGCGCGCGCCGGCAGATTGGCCATCAGCGACGCTCCGCAGTGCGCAGGAACCAGGCGCGTATGAGCCAGGCCGCTGCGCCGAGCAAGACGGTCGCTCCCGAAATCCATACGCCCGCGCGTCGCACGGGCGTATCCTCGAAGCGCAGGAGCATGAATCCTTCCCCTTCGGGGACGGTGACGATGATGCGCGCCAGCGGGCCATCCTCGCGTGTGACCGGCAGCTCGCGCACGATGCGGCCGTCGCGCCCATCGAGCAGGTACGCCCGCCAGCCGGGGAACCAAAAGATATTGAAGGGGACCTCGCGCGGCCCCCCTTCTGCGTGGAAGAAGAGCTGTTCGTGCGCGCTGCCGATCGCCACCGATCCCACGACCACGGTCTCACGGCTGAGCGCGCTGTAATCGGCCCGCGATTGCACCGCCTGGCCGGCGACCATGACATCGGCCAGGGGGCCCCAGCGCGGCCGTTGCTCTGGATCCACCCAGACGGTCACGCCGGTCATCTCATCGGAGGTGCGCTGGAAGCGCATGAGGGCAGCCAGCGAGACCGGACCCTGGTCGGGCGTCGGTTCGCTGACCTGTACGCGCAGGTAGGGGGCGCTGCCCAGGATGAGCAGCGCGGCCAGGAGGAGAGGAAGCAGATCGATCTCACCAGCCAGGGCGACGCGCCGCCGCAGACGCCGCGCCCCTGTTTCCTCCGCTGTGACCTCTGTCATGGCGCTGGTCGCGGCCAGCGCGCTCAGCGGCAAGATCGCCAGCATCAGATAGCGCCAGGGAAACTGCGCATAGCCAAGGAGGGGGAGGTGTCGCCAGGCCGCGGCCGAGATCGGCAGGGTGAGCAGCACGGCGGCGAGCAACGCGACCTGGAAGAAACGCAGTTCCAGCCGCTGGATTCCTCGCGCGCGCGATGCTGCCCGCAGGGAAAGGACGGCCAGGACAAAGGGGACGGCCCCCAGTTGGAAGCTCAGCCCCCCCAGCGCGCTCTCATCGGGGCCTGGGTGGCTGATCCCGAAACCCCAGGCTGGCGAGAAAAGCTGGTGCGGATAAACGAAGTGTTGCAGCGGATTGTAATACCCTCCATACCATTGGCCCTGGTTAACGAAGCGGCTCTCCAGCAAGGCTGGCAGCCAGAAGATGGCGGAGAGTCCCAGCCCACCGAGGACGCCCAGCGCGGCTGGGATGGCCAGGTGCGCCAGATGGGCCAACAACGGCGGAATCGACGAGAACGACAGCGCGCGCCAGGGCTGCGCCCGGTTGGCCTGGAAGAGGATCAAAAGCAAGATGTAGAGGACGAGCCAGGGAGTGAAGACCAGGGTGACCAGGTTGCTCGTGAACATCAGCGCCGCGTACGCGATGGCCAGTCCACAGATCGCCGTCCAGCGCGGGCGCAGGGTCGCCTCGCGCGCGGCCCAAAGGACAAAAGGCAAGAGGGAGATGGCAACGCTCTCGGCCAGAGCGGCGCGCACGTAAAGGTCCACCAGATGATAGGGAACATAGACGTAGGCGATGGCAGCGACGAGCGCAGCGCCGCGGCCAGCCCAACTGCGCACGAAGCCGTACATGCCCAGCGCGCTGGCCACGATCGACAGGATGAACACGGCTTCCACAGCGCTCTCCCATCCCAACCCCAGGAAGCGGTGGAACAATTCGCCCAGGAATGTGGCCAGCGGGCCGTAGACGACCCAGAACGGATAGCCGTAGCCGAACGTCCAATCTGGCCCCCAGCGCGGGAACCAGATGCCATCGCGTACTGCCTGATCATATTCGAAGAGGAAGTAAACGTTGTGCCGGGCGTCGTGGGCGCTCCAGAAATAGCCAGGCTCCAGGTAGGGCGCGATGGCGAAAAGGCAGAGGGCCAGGAGCAGGAGGATCGTCCGGGCCTCGGCGCGTCGGGCGCGCGCGAGATCGTTATTCGTCGGTAACGTTGACGGGGCCGACGATATCGGCGGAGTGCGGCGCGCGGGTTCAGGGTGCATGAAGGTCCAGCCTGACAAAATCGCTTTCCCCCACGCGCAGACGCTGGCCGGTGCGCCAGTCGTAGAGGCCGAGGTGAATCGCCACGGGCGCAGCTCCTGTCGCCGGCAGCGCGAGCGGGTGCGGATCGATGATGATCTCCCCCTCCCGCCAGGTATTGGTGGGATGCTGATCGTCCTGCGGCTGCTTGTCGCGCTGAGCCACGATCTGGCCCTGGTCATCGACGGCGTGGATGAAGACTGTGTAGTCGAGGTCGATCGGCCGAAGCGCCTGCCAGGTCAGCGTCACCGTCAGCGCGCCGCTCGCGCGCATCTCGCCTTCCACGCGCGCGTCGACCAGCGCGATCTGGTTCTCACCGAGGATCGCGACCGGCTGCGGCGCGGGAGGGGGAGGCGTGAACCTGACATCCAGATACGGGTAGCTGGCGACGATCACCAGCCCGGCGAGGACGCTCGCGCGCGGCCAGGCGCGCAACGGCGGCAGGCGGTCGCTGGCGGCGCCCGCAGCCAGGCTCACCCAGGGCGCGGCGAGCGTGAGCAGTTGCCAGGGGTAGCTGAGCAGACGGGATGCGCCGCTGAGCTGCCAGAGGGGAGCCGCCCAACCGAGGGTGAGCGCGGCCAGCGCGCCGGTCGCCAGAAGGGCAAAGCGGAAGACGGGGCGGCTGGCCGGCGGCTGATCGGCGGCGGGGCGGCCCACGATCAGGGCGAGCAAGGTCAGGCCGAGCGCTAACGCGCCGAGCTGGAAGGCCATCTCGTCTTGCCAGCCCGGACGGCTGGCGCCGTTGCCCCAGACGGGCAGGAGGAGCTGGTAGAGGTACAGGAAATGTTGACCGAAGTCGGGGTTGGCGCCGGCCGCGGCCTGTCGCAGCCAGGGGATCAAGCCGACCATGCCGATGGCCGCGCCCGCTGCCAGGGCGCTCAGCGCGATGAGCGCGGGGCGTCCACGGTTCACGCTCAACTGCATCAAGCTGACCACTACGAGGGCGCAGATGGCCAGGCCAGCCTGCGACCAGAGGAGCAGCGCGGCTGCGATGGCGGTCGCGATCCAGGTCGCGCGCGCTGACGCCCGGCTGGCGCCCCAGAGCGCCCAGGGCGTCAGCCCATACACCCATACCTCGCCCAACGCCCCGCGCAGGTAGGCCGTAGCCAGGGCCCAGGGAAGGAACGTGTAGACGACCGCGGCCAACAAAGCAGCCGACGGCGACAGAAAACGGCGCGCCCAGGCGTACATCCCCCAGCTCCCCAGCGCCAGCCCGCAGGCGAAGGCCAGACGCACCGCGGCCGCGCCGGACATGCCTGCGCGGATGACAAGCGCCGCGAGAAGGAAAGGGACGCGACCATCGCTGCGCCAGGGATCGAACGCCTGGCCGATGTGGGGCGTCCATCCCCAGGGATCGGCCGCGCGCGCTGCATCTTCAGCGTGGTAGATCGGCAAGTACCCGCTGTGGGTCTGGACGAAACCGGGGTACGTGAGGGGAGCCCAGACGATGAGCGCAAGCAGCGTGAGGATGATCCAGTTGTAATCCGCGTAGAGCCTTGACGGCCTGTCCATCACCAGGGCAGTGGAAATGGGCATGGGACAATTATAGCATAAAAGGTTCAGGGACAGGCCTGTACGCTGACGTCGTCCAGGTAGAGCCAGGTGCGTTGGCCGTCGCCGTCGTTGAACGCGTTGAAGTAGATGACCACGTCACGCCCGGCGAAGGGGGTCAGATCAAACGTCCCCATCTGCCAGGCCTGATCATTGCGCAACGTGCGCAGCGCGCGCCCCAGATAACGATAGCTGGCGTCGAGGATGAGGGCTTCCTGGTAATCCTGAGCGCTGTCCTGGCTGCCTGGCCACATCCAGTACCGCAGGGTGATGCGGCGCCCGCTGGGCAGAGCGACGCGCTGGTAAGCGGTAGAATGCGAGTAAGCGTCGCCGAGGTCAGGGGGCACCCCCAGGCGCGCCGCCCGCTGGCCGCCGTGGGCGATCGTCGTGACGTAAGCGCCGCGGCGCGGCGTGGCGCCGAAGGTCCAGCCGGTCGCGCCCTCGAAGCCGCCGTTCACGATCAACTCCTGGCAAAGCCCCGGCGTGGGAGAGGGCGTCGGCGTATTCGTTGGCATTGGCATATTCGTTGGCGTTGGCGTTGGCATATTCGTTGGCATATTCGTTGGCGTTGGCGTTGGCATATTCGTCGGGGTATTCGTTGGCGTTGGCACATTCGTTGGCGTATTCGTTGGCATATTCGTTGGCGTTGGCGTTGACGTCGGCGTGACAGTGTGCCTCGTGCAGGCCAATACGCTCACCTGATCGAGATACATCCAGGTGCGCCGTCCATCGCCGTCGTTGAAGGCGTCGAAGTAGAGGACGATGCGTTGGCCGCGATAGCGAGTGAGGTCGGAGGTATACTGGCGCCACTGGCCGCTGCGGTTCAGTTCACGCACGACTGTGCCTGAATAGCCGTAGCTGCTGTTCAGGATGAGCGCCTCCTGGAAATCGCGATCGCTGTCCTCGCTTTGGGGGCGCATCCAGAAGGAAAGGGTGATCTGGACGGCGTCGACGGGAAGGTCGAGGGTCTGGTAGACCGTCGAGTAGGCGTAGGCGTCCGCCGTGGGCGGCTCGATCCCCAACCGCGCCCCGAAGTTGCCCTGATGGGCGGCATGGGCGGCGTAAGCAGCGCGGCGCGGCGTCGCTCCGAACGACCAGCCTGTCGTCGTCTCGAAGTCGCCGTTGCTGACCAGCTCGCGGCAGGCGCCCGCGATCGGCGTGGCTGTGGGCGAGGGGGTTGCTGTCGGCGAGCGCGTCGCGGTGGGGGAGGGCAGCGTCGTCGTGCTCGGCTCGGCCAGCACTGCGATCGCGCCCAGCGCCGCGCGTGCGTAGGCGGTGACGTAATCAAGGTTGACGGCGCTCAGACGGTCGGTTGTGCGGTGGTAGTTAGGATTACGGTCGCGCGGGATGGCATCGTCGAAGAAGTTCTCGATGGCAAGGAAAGCAGGATAGCCGAAATCCCAGAACGCGCGATGGTCGCTGAAGCGGCTGGCGGTGGTGGTCTTGCGCTCGGGGCGCAGCCCCAACCCGTATGTATCGTTGACGCCGATGAACGCCGTCCCCAGGCCATTGGACGCCGCGCCCGTGCCCGTATGCAGCTCGATCACGCGATCGTTATCGCTGTCCCAGCCGATCATGTCGAGGTCAATGTAGCCGAGGACGCTCTCGCCGCGGCTGCTCAGCAGTTGCGCGTAGGCGACGGAGCCATATTGGCCTTGTTCCTCGCCGGTGAAATGAACGAAACGGATGGTATAGCGAAACCGGTGCGCGCGCAGGATGTCGGCGATGGCCATCGTCGCCGCGACGCCGGTGGCGTTGTCATCGGCGCCGGGCGCGTAGTTGTAGGGATCGTTCGAATTGGAGTCGAGGTGGCCGCCGATGTAGTAGACCTGGTCCGGTCGTTCGACGCCGGGAAGTTCAGCGATGACGTTGCGCCAGCCGGAGCTGCCGTAGTTGTGGTAAGCCACGGTCATGCCGCGCTGTTGGTAGAACTGGTAGATGTAGCGCTCAGCGTCGTGGACGTTATTGGCGTACGAGTAGCGGGTGCGGATCGTCACCGTCTGGTCGCCGATGCGCACGGCGCGTTCGCCGCTGAGATCGGCGATGAGAGGGGAAATGTCGTCGGCGGTCAACTGGGCGACCAGGCTGGCGATGAAGGGATCAGGGGCCGCTGCCGCGGCGACGGCAGGAGCTATGGCTGGCTCGGCGAGCGCGATCGGGTAGTCGGGCAGCAGGGAGAGGGCCAGGCCCTGGGCGGGCAAGTCGAGGACGGCTTGCTCGTCATCGGCGCGCATCAGGAGCTGCTGATCGTCCTCGTACAAAATGGGGCCGGCGGCGCTGGCCAGCGTCGCTGCCTCGGCCACGGCCTTGAGGACGAAGTAATAGCGGCGCCCGGCGGCGTCGGGATCGAGCACGGTCACCGCGAAGCCGGCTTCCGCCAGATCTGCCTGCGCAAGCGCGTCGACGGCGGCGATCAACGTCTCCGTGGCGTCGCCCGGAATGCGCGCGTGCACGCGCGCGCCCGCTTCCACGATCGCAGCGAAGTCGTCGGCTGCGACGGCGTCGATGCGGACGAGGGCGCCGCGATAGCCTGCTGCAGTCTGCACCCCTGGCGCGGGCGTGACCTGGCTTGGCGGTCGCGGGGCGCTCCCCAGCAAAGGAGGGAGGCTCAGCGCGACGATCGTTGTGGCGACGCCGACGATCAATAGCAAAAGGCGAGGGCGCATGGGCCTCCTTTGAGAGAATGTATGGTCATGCCTGCGGCCAGACCTGGCGGAAGACGCGCAGCCAGTTGCCGCCGAGGATCTTCTGGACGACCTCGATCGAGTGTCCGCGCGCGAGCAGGCCGGTCGTGACCTTGGGCAGGTCGACGACGCTGGCGATCTCCGGCGACGCCTCCATGCCGTCGAAGTCGGAGCCGAGGGCGACGTGGTCCGGGCCAGCGACCGCCAGCAGATAGTCAACATGGTCGAGGAAGCGTTCGAGCGTGGCCTGTCCTCGATCGCGCGTGATGAAGTCGGGGACGAAGGTGGCGCCGATGACGCCGCCGCCGGCCGCGATCGCCGAGATCTGCTCGTCGGTGAGGTTGCGCGGGTGATCGCAAAGGGCGCGCGCGTTGGCGTGGGAGGCGATGATCGGCTGCACACTGACTTCCAGCACATCGCGCACCCCCGCTGGCGCCAGGTGCGCGATGTCGAGGACGACCCCCGCCTCGTTGCAGGCGCGCACGAGGGATTCTCCGAAGGGGGTCAATCCGCCGCCGCTGCGCATACAATTGAGGCCATCGGCGGCCGCGTTGCGCCGATTCCAGGTCAGGCCGAGGACGCGCAGCCCCAGGCGATGGAAGATGTGGAAAAGCTCCAGCGAGCCATCGAGCGGTTCGGCCCCTTCCATGCCCAGGATCGCGGCAACCTGTCCGTTGGCGTGCGCGGCGTCGATGTCGGCGGCGGTGCGCGCGAGGATGAGCGGACCGTTCGCCTGCTCGATGGCGGCGTACAGGTGGTAGACCATGCGCAGCGCGTGCGCAGTGGGGGCGTGGACGGCGTAAGCGTCAGGGACGAAGAGGGCGAAGACCTGCGCCGTCATGCCAACCTCTTGCAGGCGCGGCAGGTCGAGGTGCCCCTTTTCCGAGCGCGTCAGGAGGGAACGTTCCCCATCCAGGATGGCAAGCAGCGTATCGCAATGGGCGTCGATGAGGATCGATTGGCGATGTAGAGCGGTGATCTCCATGGCTCAGTCCTTGTGGGAGGGCGATGATACGCGAGACAGGTAGCGCCAGAGGGCGCGCTTGCGCGCGCGTTCCCAGCGCGGCGTGTGGGGGATCTTCTCGCGCAGGGTGATGATCTGGTGGAGGGCGGCGCGAGCTGGCGTCTCGGGCGCCGGCAGGGGAGCTTCCGCCGGAGGCGATGCTATCGGGTCGGCGTCAGAGCGTACTGCCTGCGCGTCGCCAGGAAGCGTGGTCGCCTCCGCGATCGCCAGCGCGCGCAGCTCCTCTTCGAGGCGCAAAGGCAGGGGACGCTGTGCGATGGCGGCGAGGCCGTACGCCGCTGCCTGACGGTTGAGGGCGTCAAGATCGGCGGCGAAGCGCGCGCGAACTCGCTGCCAGGCCAGATCGAGGCGCCGCCGATCGACCTGGGCGTCAGGCCGGTCAGCGAGGGCGGCGCGGCGGGCGCTGATCCAACGCCAACTGTGCAGCACGCGCGCACGCATCTCCGCCAGTTGTCGATCGAGCTTCGCGGTGGGGTCTTCGTCACCTGCTGTTGCTAGCGTGACGATAGGAAGGTGGTCGTCGGTTGCGGATGAAGCAGCGTCAGCGTTCATTGACATGCAATTATAGCCGCTTGGGGGAAGGGAGCAATCGAGCGCTGGTGTATCAGGAAAAAGCGGACCGGCTGGCTCGCGTAGAAGCCAGCCGGTCGCCTGAGTTCGCTTTGAGCGCCATATTCAGGAGCCGGTCGCCCGTGGGGACGTCGAGTCGGCCTGCGAGGCGGCTTGCGGCTGGTCATCGCGGACCTGCTTGCGGAATTCGCGGATGCCTCGTCCCAGGGCGCCACCCAGTTCGCCCAGACGCCCGGCGCCGAAGATGGCGAGGACGATGACCAGGATGATGATCAGCTCGAACGGTCCTAGCTGTGGCATTGTGATAACCCTCCTTTGATGATCGACGGTCCACCACTGCCGTCGCAATCCTCGATGGGCAAATTACCACACCCTGGCCGTTCTGACAAGCAGGGCATGTTATAATCCGGATCGTTGGCGTTGCGTTGGATCGTCGGCGTTGCGTTGGGTAGAGACGTTGCATTGCAACGTCTCTACGGATCGTCGGCGTTGCGTTGGGTAGAGACGTTGCATTGCAACGTCTCTACCTATTCCTATCCTGGGAGGTGTCTGTCATGTTCCCATCTTCCACTGGCCGCGGTGTAGTTGATACCGGCGCCTCGCCCTACGCTCGTTTGCGTCCTGTGCCTGTCTCCGCCGTCCGGTTGCGCGCGGGCTTCTGGAGGCCGCGCCTGGACGCTAACGCGCGCGCGGGCATCCCACAGATGTATCAGCTCCTGGAGGAACACGGCGTCGTCGACAACTTCCGTCGCCTCTACGGCGCCAAAGATGTCCCCCGTCGTGGCCTCCTCTTCAGCGACAGCGATATCTATAAGTGGATGGAAGCCGCTTCGTTCGTCCTGCAGTCGGAGGAGGATGCGCGCTTGCGGAAGATGCTCGACAGCGCGATCGAGGCCATCCTGCCCGCCCAACGCGCCGACGGCTACCTTAACACCTACTTCGTCGATGAGCGGTATCATGAGCGCTACACCCGCTTCGCCACTGATCACGAGCTGTATTGCGCTGGCCATCTCTTTCAGGCCGCCATCGCCCATCATCGCGCCACTGGCTCGACGCGTCTGCTCGATTGCGCCCTGCGCTTCGCCGATCACTTGTGCGAGGTCCTGCCTGCCATCCCTGGCGCCTTCGCTGGCCACCCCGAGATCGAGATGGCGCTGGTAGAATTGTTCCGGGAGACAGGCCAGCGGCGCTATCTCGATCTGGCCAGGATGCTGCTCGACGCCACGCGCTTTACGGAGCTGAGGCAGATCGAAGGGCACGCCGTGCGCGCTCTCTACTTCTGCTGCGGCGGCGCCGATTATTACGCCGAGACGGGCGACCCCGCCTTCCGCGCCTCGCTCGACCGCCAGTGGGAAAGCTTCACGCAGACCAAAGTCTATATCACCGGCGGGGCAGGCGGCCGCTACACGGGCGAATCGTTGGGGCGCCCTTATGAGCTGCCGAACGCGCGCGCGTACGCCGAGACCTGCGCAGCGATCGCCAGCGTCTTTTGGAACTGGCGTCTCCTGGCTCTCGACGGCGACGTCCGCTACGCCGATCTGCTCGAGCGCACCCTGTATAACGGCTTCCTCGCTGGGGTCTCCCTCGACGGCACGCGCTACTTCTACGTCAATCCGCTCGCCTACGATGGCCAGGGCGAGGGAGACCCATGGTACCCCTGGGCGCGACGTGGCCTGTACGAGCGCCAACCCTGGTACGACTGCACGTGCTGTCCGCCCAACGTCGAACGGATGCTGGCCTCGCTGCCCGGCTACTTCTATAGCACGAGCGACGATGGCCTGTGGGTTCATCTCTACGACAACAACGAGCTGACCTGGCGCCTGAGCGATGGTACGCCGTTGCGAGTGACGCAGGAGACCCGCTATCCCTGGCAGGGCGAGGTGGCTTTCACGATCACGCCGGCCGCTCCCACCGAATTTACGCTGCATCTGCGCGTGCCAGAGTGGGCGGAAGGCGCCCGACTATCTCTGAACGGCCAGCCGCTGGATGTCCCCATCGCGCGCGGCGCCTATCTGCCCCTGCGCCGCGTCTGGCGGCCGGGCGATCGTGTGGACCTGGCGTTGCCGATGGCGCCCATCGTCATGGCCAGCCACCCGCGCCTCGCTGAGAATCGCGGCAACGTCGCTCTTGTACGCGGCCCCCTGGTGTATTGTCTGGAGGCGCACGACAACCCCGACTGCTATGTCCTCGATGCTGTGGTTCCCGCCGACGCGTCGATCGCCGTAGAGGAACGGCCGGACCTGCTGGGCGGCGTCGCCGTCTTGCGGGTCGCCGGAGCTGCCCCGGAGCGCCTGCCAGCCTCCCTTTATTTCCCGCGGCCGGCCGAGCGAACGGTGTTGCGTCCAGCGACCTTGACCGCCATCCCCTACTACGCCTGGAACAATCGCGGCCCGTGCGCCATGACCGTCTGGATGCACGATGGGACGGCGGTCAGGTGAACGGCCCTTTTCCCTTGAGGAGGCAATGATGACGAACACACAACGTTTGCGCTACGGTGTCATCGGCTGCGCGAACATCTTGCGGCGCGACCTGATCCGCGGCTTTCGCGCGGCAGCCAACGCCGAGCCGTACGCGATCGCTTCGCGTACCCTGGCCAAAGCCCAACAGTGGGCAGCCGATCTGGGGATCCCTCGCGCCTATGGTTCGTATGAGGAGTTGCTTGCAGATCCTCATATCGACGCCGTCTATATCCCCCTGCCGAATCATCTTCACGGCGAGTGGACGATCAAGGCGGCGCAGGCGGGCAAACATGTCCTCTGCGAGAAACCGCTCGCCCTCGACGCTGCTGAAGCGCAGCACATGGCCGATGCCTGCGCCCAGGCGGGCGTCGTCCTGCTCGAGGCGTTCATGTATCGCTTCCATCCGCAGACGGTTCGCTTACAGCAGTTGGTGGCGGACGAGGTGGTGGGGCCGCTGAAGGTGGTGCGCGGCGGCTTCAGTTTCTTCATGAACTACAACGACAACGTGCGCTGGACGCGCGAGTGGGGCGGCGGCGGGCTGATGGATGTCGGCTGCTACCCCATCAGCCTGACGCGGCTGCTCCTGGGCGCCGAGCCGACGACCGCTTATGCCGCGGCGACGTTCTCTCCCACCGATGTGGATGAGGTGCTGACTGGCCTGTTGCGCTTCCCAGGCGAGCGCCACATGATCTTCGATTGCGCCTTTCGCGCCGCGGGCGGCCAGAGCATGACCTTCATCGGCGAGCGGGGCCGCATCGAGGCGCCCGTCGCGTTCCTGCATGGGCTAGGGCCGACGACGATCACGATCCATCGCGAGGGACGCGTCGAAGCGATCGAATGTGGCCCAGCGGACGAGTATCAGCTCATGATCGAAGCGTTCGGCCGCGCCGTGCTTCAAGGCGAGCCGTTGCCAGTCACACCGGCCGATGCAGTAGGCAACATGCGCGCCATCGACGCGCTCTTGCAGTCGGCGCGTACGGGCGTTCCGGTCTCTTTGTCGACAACTTGATCAGGAGAAAGCCTCATGGACGAATGGCGACAGGCCGCGCTCGGCACCCTGGCCGTCTGGGGCGGCGAGGAGGGGATCGCGATCGCTGGCGCCACGCAGGTCCCGGTGGTGCACAGCGTCGCGTTCGGTTACAAAGACGTCGACCAATGGCTGGACGTCGCGTTGGGGAGGGCGCCGGGCCATATCTACAGCCGCAACACCAACCCGACCGTTCAGGTCTTCGAGGAGAAGGTGCGCCTGTTGGAGGGAGCGGAGGCGGCTACCAGTTTCGCCACGGGCATGGCGGCCATCAGCAACACGCTGTACACCCTGTTGGCCCCTGGCGATCGGGTGGTTTCGGTCAAGGACACCTATGGCGGCACCAACAAGCTCTTCGCGGAGTTCCTGCCCCGCTGGCGGGTCGATGTCGCGCTGTGCGACACGACCGACCACGACGCGATCGAGGCGGAGATCGCCAGGGGCTGTCAGGTGCTCTATCTGGAAAGCCCGACCAACCCCACGCTCAAGGTCGTCGACCTGGCGCGTCTGGCCGCGGCGGGACATCGTGTGGGCGCCATCGTCGTGGTCGACAACACCTTCGCCACGCCGATCAACCAGCGGCCTCTTGAGCTGGGCGCTGACCTGGTGCTGCACAGCGCCACCAAATTCCTGGGGGGCCATGCTGACGCGCTGGGCGGCGTGGTGTGTGGGCCGGCGGAGCTGGTGCAGCGCATCTACCACTATCGCGAGATCAACGGCGCCACCCTGCATCCGATGTCGGCCTACCTGTTGTTGCGTGGGATGAAGACGTTGCACCTGCGCGTGCGTCAACAAAATGAGAGCGCGTTGCGGATCGCGCGATTCCTGCAGGGACATCCCCAGGTTGCCCAGGTCTTCTATCCTGGCCTGGAGACCCATCCCAACCACGCGATCGCCGCGCGCCAGATGCGCGGCTTCGGCGGCGTCCTGAGCTTCATCCTCAAGGGGAATAGCTTCGCGACCGTCCGCGCGTTCTTGCCGCGCCTGCGGTATGCCCACGCGGCGGCCAATCTAGGCTCAGTGGAAACGGTAGCAGGTCCGCCGGCCACGACCAGCCACGTCGAGTGCACGCCAGCGGAGCGTGCGGCGATGGGGATCCCAGAAAGCCTGATCCGTTACTCAGTGGGGATTGAGGACCCGGAGGACCTGATCGCGGACCTCGACCAGGCGTTGCGCCAGATCGCGTGAATCGCGAGCGGGGAAGAGACGAGGGGGGCCTGTCCGAAGCCGATCGATCCCTGGTCCCCCTTGCGTGGCGAGTCCTTCTGGCCGGTCGTTTGTGTCCTCATGGGCGGTCTCCTGACGCCCATGGACGAGCAGTGGATTTTTTCGCACCTGTTCGCAGCGAGTCTCCCGACCCGCTGCCTACGAAGCCGATAGCCCTGTTCGCAGCAGGTCTCCTGACCGGCTGCGCGTGAAGGGCCGTCCATGAACTCCCCTGTTTGCAGCGGGTCTCCCGACCCGCTGCTCATGAAGCCTGTGGCGAGAAACCAGGGGAACGCTGTCGGGGTTATCCGCGCCGATGTGAGTGTGAAGGCGCGCGCGATTCAGCGCTTGAGGGAAGCGCAGCGGATGCAGCGACGCGTATCCGGCAGGATCGCCAGACGTTCAGGGTCGATCGGCTGACCGCAGATTTCGCAGATGCCGTAGCGTCCCGTGCGCGATTTCTCGATCGCGTCCATCAGAGAGGCGATCTTCTCCTGCAAGCGTTCGCGTTCTGCCAGGTTCATTTCCCACTCAGTGAGCATCGTCCCGCCCTGGCCCAGGCCGAAGTCAGGGCGCTCGCTCAGCCATTCTTCGACAATGGCGAGCTTCTCCTTCGCTTCGGCCAGCTCCTGTTCGAGACGGGCGACATCGACTTGTGCTGTTGTCATCACCGCATCCTCCTCTGGCCTTTTGACAGCAGGACGACGACAGAAAATGGTCGGGAGATCCCGACGATGCCATTTGCTGACGGAAAGGAACTTCCAGGCGAGACCTAGGCGCTCAAGGCGCTATTACATGCATCGAAAGGCGCTTCGCGTTCCCTCTCACCTGGACGTGCATTTGGGTTGCCAATCGAATCGTGAACGGGTGGAACAGACAGCGGTCGTGTTAGAGAAGAGACGCGCCAACCTCAGCCGGACGCGGGCGGCGGCGATGGATCAAGCCGCGCGGCTGGGGCCTTTGAACCGGAAGGTGATGCGCCCGCGCGTGAGGTCGTAAGGGGAGAGTTCGATGCGCACGCGATCCCCCAACAGGACCCGGATATAGTGCCGGCGCATCTTGCCTGACAGATAAGCCAGGATCTCATGGCCATTGTCGAGCGCCACGCGAAACGTCGCGTTGGGCAACGCCTCGACGATGGTCCCTTCCACCGAGATTTTCTCTTCAGTCTTTGCCATCGCGCTCTATCGATCCCTTCATCGAGAGAGGAGCGCGTCGCCGTCGTTGCGCTGGAAGGACCCGCCCTCACAGAAAGCTGCAATCCTTCGTGGCCTTCCACGGCGGCCATCAGCTTGCGCCGCGCTCCTGATCAATCAATCCAACTCGGCCCGCTTGCGCGCGGCCCGTCGGGCTTTGCGGATGGCTTTCTTGCGCTTGAGGCGCCGAAGCTCGCTCCGGGGGGTGAACCACCGCTTCTTGCGCACCGTGCTCAGGATGCGCTCCTCAGTTACCGCTTTGCGAAACCGTTTGAGCAGACTATCGCCAGATTCGCCTGGCCGCAATTCGACTGTAATGGGGACTCACCTCCTTCCCGCTGCGACAGGGACCCCTGTCGCTGGATGAAGTCGTTGACGGCGCGCTCTGTCCGATAGCGCCGACCCCTCTGAAACGCCTAACAAAAAGCCCCGGTGAGATCCGATCACCGAGGCTCGTGGGAAGCTGCTCAAGGGCTTGTACAGGCCCCGTCGCGCGCTGGTGTGCCGAATGCTTCGTTGTGATGGAGGTCTACCCCTCCTTCTCAGTTGCCTGGCACATACGCATTTCCCCGACGCCTCAGTGGGCTATTCGTCCGCGACAAAAAACAAGGCGAACGAAAGTTGCCGACTTGAACAAATTATACCCAATTGAGGATGCGCTGTCAAATGGGGTGTGCCAGAGCGCGCGATCGTATCACGATCCTCTGGATTGTGGGACGCGACGCAGCGCGATCCGGAGGATTGCGGTACGGCTGCAGTGACCGGCTAAGGTCGCGAGTCCGGCCCTCGCGCGGCGCGATCGTGGGCGCGCAGCGCGGCTTTGATGCGCCGCCACAGCTCTTGGGCGCTGCGCGCATCTTCCGGACGCAGGTCGTGGGCGCTGTAGCGGGCATGGATGAAGCTCTCGGTCAACGCCGCCAGGTCACGCTCGATCTCCGGCCACTCCGACTCCAGATCATACTCATACTCGCGCGGGGTCTCGGCAGGCTGACGGGGGACGCCGCGGTCGGCCGCGCGACGCGCCGTGGCAAGGTAGAAATAGCGAATCTGTCCGCGCGGATCAAGCCTGCGCAGGCTGAGGAACCCCCAGGAGCTGGACCCGGCGGCCTCTGCAGCGCGTCGGCTCGCCAGCGCTGCGCGCAGCCGTCGGCCGACCGCCTGCGCCTGTCTGTGCCATCCCGTCAACCATCGCTTGATCCACTGCCACCACTGGCGCAACAAGCCCCAGTTCAGGCGCACGCCGCGGCCGCCCAGATAAGCGATCAACGAATAGCCGACGATGCAGATCATGATGATCCATACCAAAGCCCCGCCGATCCAATCGGGCAAGGGGGCGCCCTGCCGAATGACCTCCGTGAGCTCTGGCGGCGCCTCCCGGGGCCGGGATGGGATGTCTTCCTGGCTGAGGCCAAGCAGGCTGAGCAACGCCCCGAACAGGCTCATGATCAGCACCAGCAGCACGTACATCACCTGCATGACGAAGTTGAGGATCAATACCAACAGTTGGGCCAGCATGAAGGAGGAGCCGAACGGCAGCAACGCGGCGACCAGGCCGATCAGCACGATCAACCCAACGCCGATCCGGCCCCAACGCCGCGTGACCTCGGGATCGGCAGGGGTGCCCTCGTATCGCCAGCGCGCCCGCAACACCGCCAGCCTGCCCTGGCTGATCAGCAATAGCCCTCCCAGAAAATAGACGACAAGCGTGATCTGGAACAGAGGCGATAGCCCCAACTGGCTGATGCCGAACAGACGTCCGCTGGCTGGCATCAGCTCCACCCGCGAGATCCCCGCGCACAGGGCCAGCGCCAACCCGCCCCACAGCCAGTGGCTGCTGAAGTCGCGCGACAACTGCGTGCGCGAAGGATGCCTGGCTCGCACCTCGTTCCAATCGGGCGCCCACCCTACGGTCGTCTTGTCGAACAACTCGTCCGGCTTGAGCGACATCTGCTCCAGGATGCCCATCATCAGCGCGCTCTCGCTCCACACGAGGACGGTCAGAAACCCCAGGAAGACAGAGGCGCCGTCCAGGAAGCTCAAGGGATGACGCAACCAGACGCTAAGCTGGGCGCTATCGGGCCACGCTCCGGTGATGGCGAAGGCGAGCACGCGCGCGACGATCAACGTCAGCAGCAACTCGCCCAGCCGGAGGCGCGCCCCGCGTCGCAATCGCCTTTGGGGCGCAGCCAGCCATAACGTCGTGTAGGCCGATTGCGCGGCGACCAGGGCGAGGAAGGGGACCACCAACCCGCGTCCCCATCCGGGATAGATCGCCTGCGCGACGCCCACAAAGCCTGCCCCCAGGCAGGTGACCAACGCGACCACCATCAGGGGGCGGAAGATGCTGCGCAGCCATACGCTGTCGGTCAACGGTTCCGGAACGGTCGTTGCTTCAGAAATCCCTGCTGTCATGATGGCCTCACTCCCTGGGGCGCGGCCCGCCATCGATCCAGATCCTCTTCCTGGATGACCTGATAGGCGGGGAAGCCCAACGAGCGTGCGCGGCGACGGGTCAAGGCGAATTGGAAGGTCGGCTCGATGACCAGGAGGACGGCGTTGAGGCCCGCGCGCTGCAAACGATGGAGGGCGCGGCATGTCTCCTCATCCCCTTGCGGCGTGATGGCGATCACGGTCGCGCCCCAGCCCAGGTTCAGGGTCGCCTGTCCGATCCATGAGGCGAACGGCGCGGTCGCTGAGGTGGTCACCTCGATGCGCGCCAGTACCTCTAATAGTTTGATGAGGTGATTGCGTCCAGCGCGCGGCATGACGGCGGCAGCGCGCCCATCGGCGCTGATCGGGTCGCGCCCATTGGTGATCAACCCCACCGGCTGTCGCTGCTCGATCAGGTGGTGGGCGAGCGAGGCAGCGACGACGATCCCCCATTCGCTGGCCGCGATCAGCCATTGCGGGTCGTATTCGGCGCCGTTCAGATTGAGCAGGATCGCCGTCTCCAGGGAGATCGCCGCGTCGAGCTTGGTGACGAGGAGGCTGTCGCTGTGGGCGCTGGCCTTCCAGTGGATGCGGTGCAGGGGATCGCCGGGATGGTAATCGCGCAGGCCGATCAGGCGCGCCGGGTCTTCGAACAGACGCTGGCGCGTGCGCACGGTCCCAAAAGGCAGATTCGACGTCAACCCCAGCCGCGCCAGTGGGATGATGCGCGGGTACACAGTGATGTGATCCGCTTTCGTCTCCTGGAGCTGCGTCTCGCCGAAGCCGAAGAGATCGCCGGTGTTGAGGGTGAGCGGGCCGAGAGGGTAGTAGCCGCGGTGACGACAGTCGAGCGTGTAGTGGAGCGCGACCTGTCCGCGCCCCGGCACCGTGACGACGCGTCGCACGAAATTGGGGACGTGCAGGGCCAATGGCACCGCTTCGCCGATGCGCAACCAGGGGATGGGCAGGCGGCTGCGGTTGCTGACCTGTAAAGTGACCGGCACCTGCTCATCGAGGAAAGCGTGATCGTTGTAGATGCGCCGCATATCGATCTGGCTGAGCGCCCGGCCAGTCCACCAGCGCGAGACGACCCAGGCGCCGAACAGGACGTAGATGATGTAGAAGATGAATTCCAGGCGCAGCAGGATGAACAGCATGAAGAGCAGGATGATCAGGAATGGGATGTCCATCTCATCTCTTGCCGCAGTGCGGACAATGTCGCGGGTCGGCCAATTCCTCGACCGCTTGCGTACAGACGGCGAAGACTTCCACCCGATCGAGCACTTTCCACTTGCGGACCACCGTCGCTTCCAGGGCCAGATGCTGGCAGTCCGTCTCGCGCAAGATCGCAGGCACGGGACAGTGATCGCATAAGCTCCGCCGCCACGGGCGCGACTCAGGGTTGCGGGCGATCAGGCGGCACTCCTCCGTCTCGCGTCCACGAAAATAATCATAGTGATAGTACCGGCAGTTCACGTGGTTGGCCATCAGCGTTCGCTCGTCAACGGCAGAGGACGATCGCGCCGCAGCAGGTCGTCGATCGTCTCTCGCTCCTGGATCACATGCGCCTGCCCGTCGGCGATCCAGAGCACGGCCGGGCGCAGCGCAGCATTGTAGTTGGATGCCATGCTCAGATGATAGGCTCCTGTCACCGGCACGGCCAGCAGGTCGCCCGCGCGGGCGGGCGGCAAAGAGACTTGCTGGATCATAATGTCCCCACTTTCACAGTATGGCCCAGCGATGGCGACTGTTTCTGTAGCACCCTCTCCGATCCGGTTGACGAGAAGGGCGGCATAGGCGGCCTGATAGAGGGCTGGCCGCGGATTATCGGCCATGCCGCCATCGATGAAGACGTAGGTGCGACCGGGCATGCGCTTGACGCCTCCCACCCGATAGAGGGCGATCCCCGCACGAGCCACCAACGTGCGCCCTGGCTCGATCACCAGGCGCGGCAGCTCGAAGCCGTGACGCTGACACCCGGCGCGCACGGCGGCGCTCAAAGCGGCGATGTAGGGGACGACGGGCGCCGGCGGCGTCTCCGGGCGATAGGGAACCCCCCAGCCGCCGCCGGGGCTAAGCTCGCGCAGGGTGAATCCATCCTCGCGCAAATGGGCCGCAAAGTCCAGCATCACCTCCACAGCTTGCGCGATTGGCTCGGCGTCGAAGACCTGCGAGCCGAGATGGGTGTGCAGGCCGACCAGACGCAAGCAGGGCGATCGCAAGACGCGCCGCGCGGCCGCCTCGGCGATGCCTTCCGCCAGCGGGAACCCGAACTTGGTGTCCACCAGGCCGGTCGTCTGGTAGGCGTGGGTGTGAACATCGATGTTGGGGGTGAGGCGCATCCACACCGCGACCGGCTCGTTGCGCGCGGCCGCCAGCCGCTCCAACCGCGCGATCTCTTGCTCGTTGTCGAGCACGATGCGCCCCAGGCCGCAGTCGAGGGCCTGCGCCAGCTCTGCTTCGCGCTTGTTGTTGCCGTGAAAGTGCATGCGCTCGGGCGGGAACCCGGCGCGCCGGGCGATCGCCAGCTCGCCGCCGGAGACAACATCCAGGCCCAATCCCCGGCGCGCGGCCCATTGCGCGATCGCCGTACACAGGAAGGCCTTGGACGCGTAGGCGACCTCCCACGGCCCAGGGTAGTGGGCGCGCAGCGCGTCGCTATAGGCCGCAACCGCCCCGTCGAGCGTGGCGGCGTCGTACAGGTAAAGAGGCGTCCCGTAGGCGTCGGCCAGAGTCTCCAGGTCGCAGCCGCCGATCTGCAGCCGCCCGCCGACGATGGCCGCGCTCACGGGCAGCAGGTGGGCGAACGGGGTCAGTGGGTCATGCATGGATCGTCCTCATATCGATCAGAGCACTACCAAGACGATGCCGGCCAGCGTCACCACAGCGCCGAGGACGGTGCTCGGGCTGGGGACTTCGCCGAGCAGCAGTATCCCCAGGAGCACGCCGCCCGTCAGCTCCTGGGTGGCGATCAGGTTGACCGAGGTCGCGTGGGCGCGGCGCAAGGCGGCGTTGTAAAGGGTATGGCCCAGCCCCAATGGCAGCACGCCCAGCGCGAGGATGGCGGCGATCTGGCGCGCCCCGTAGCCGGCGGGAGTCAATGAGAGGAGCGCCGTCGGCAGCGCCCACAGAGCGGCCAGGCCATACACAGCGCTGGCGTAGGTCAGGAGCGGATAGCGCGCGCGCTGCGAACGCCCGGCCACCGAGTAGAGGCCATACGTCACCGCCGAGCCGAGGGCGAGCAGGTCGCCGAAGGCCATGCGCGCGGTGAACTGCGGCTCGAAGCCGGCCAGGATCGCGACGCCGACGACGGCCAGAGCTACTCCCATCCAACGGCGGCGCGCGATCGGCTCGCGGAGGAACCAGGCGGAGGCGATGGTGACGAAGATGGGGGAGGTGTAGACCAACGCCAGCGAATGGGCGATCGTGGTGAAGCTCAGCGAGGCGATGTAAAACGCGAAGTGCAGGGCCGTCACCAGCCCAAAGCCCACGAAGCGCGGGCGATCGTCGCGCGCGACGCCGATGGGCTGTCCGCTGAGGCGCGCCCAGAGGAGCACAAAGAGCGCCGCCGACCCCAATCGCCACGTGGTGATCTCATAGGGCGAGAGGGGCGCCGCCCAACGGACGAGGACCGGGCTGGTGGAGAAGAACGCCACCGCGGCGACGGCGTAGAGGAGGCCGGCGCGTTCGTCGCGCGTCATAAACTGGGCTAGCGCGTGGCCGAGAGCGGAGTGGGAGTCTCCGGCGGAGGCGGCGGCGGCGCCTCGATCAATACATACGCCAGCACCATGCTGAGGACAACGAGGAGGCTGATCCCCCAGAAAAGCCACTGTTGCCATCTGCGGATCGTGCTGCGCTGCTGCTTCTTAGCCATCTTGCCTGCTCCTGAACGATCTGCGCGCTATTATACCATCAGGCCTCGAGAAGCGCCTGCGCCTGCGCGATCTGAGCGAGGACCGCCGCGCGCGCGGCGCCGCCGACGCTGTTGCGGCGTTCGGCGGCGCGCTCGTACTCCCACACAGCGTCCACATCATCCGTGAAGAGCGGGGAGATCGCCTGCAATTCGGCAAGGGGCAGGCGGTTGAGGGGCAGGCCCAACTCCTCGGCGCGGCGCACCACCTGGCCGACGATGTGGTGGCTTTGGCGGAATGGCATCCCCTTGCGCACCAGGTAATCGGCGAGGTCGGTGGCGAGGAGGTCAGGGGAAAGGGCTGCCGCCATGCGGTCGGCGTGAATCGTCATCCCGCGCAGCACCGCCGCGGTCACCGGCAGCGCGACAGCCAGCGTGTCGGCGGCGTCAAACAGGCGTTCCTTGTCCTCCTGCAGGTCGGAGTTGTAGGTCAGCGGCAACCCCTTGAGCGTCGTCAGCAGCGCCGTCAGGTCGCCGATGAGCCGTCCGGCTTTGCCGCGCAGCAGCTCGAGCGTGTCGGGGTTCTTCTTCTGGGGCATCAGGCTCGATCCGGTGCTGTGGGCGTCGGACAGCGTGATGAAGCCGTATTCGGCGGTGCACCATAGCGTCAGATCGCCGGCCAGGCGGCTGAGGTGGACGCCGAGGATCGCGGCCCAGCTCAGGAACTCGAGGATGAAATCGCGGTCGGAGACGGTGTCCATGGCGTTGGCGGTGACGCTGGGAAAGCCCAGCTCGCGGGCGAGCAGGGCGCGATCGACGCCGAAGGGGTTGCCCGCGAGCGCGCCCGCGCCCAGGGGGCATTGTTCGGCCCGGCGCATGAGGTCGTCCAGCCGCTCGCGATCGCGCTGCCACATCCAGAAGTAGGCCATCATCCAGAGGGCGAATCGCACCGGCTGCGCGCGTTGGAGATGAGTGTAACCGGGCATCAGGATGTCGACGCCCTCGCTGGCGCGCTCGAGGGCCGCGCGCTGAAGATCGATCAGGGCGGCTCGCAGCCCGGCGGCGGTCGCGCGCAGCCACAGCCGCACATCGGTGACGATCTGGTCGTTGCGCGAGCGACCCGTGTGCAGTTTGCCCGCGGTCTCCGGGCCGATCAGCTCGCCCAGGCGTCGCTCGTTGGCGGTGTGGATGTCTTCGTCGCTGGGCTGGATGAGGAAGGCGCCCGCGGCCCACTCGGCGCGCACGGCCTCCAGCCCTTCGATCAGGCGATCGCGCTCGGCGGCTGTGATCAGCCCCGCCTGGCAGATCGCCCTCGCCCAGGCGATGGAGCCGGTGATGTCGGCGTCCCACAGCCGCTGGTCGAAGCCGATCGAATGAGTGAAGCGCGCGGCCAGCGGATCCTGTCCCTGGCGGAATCTCCCGCCCCATAGCATCGTCATCGCTCCCGTTGCCTCCCTGTCTCAAGGCGGCGCGCGATGACCTCGCGCACCACCCTGGCGTCCGCTGGCAGATAGACGGGCGGGTTGGCGTGGATGGCCTCGACCTCGTCCAGCGTGTCTTCGTGATAGCCGAGCTTGAACTGCGTGAATTTGAGGCCGTGCGCCGTGGAGATCACGACCACGCGCTCGTGGCCCTGGATGATCCCCTGCTGGCGCAGCTTGAAGAGCACAGCCAAAGCGACGCCGGTGTGAGGACAGGTGTACATGCCGCTGAGGTCGGCCTGGGCGGCGGCGTTGGCCAGCTCGTGCTCCGTGGCCTGTTCGACCAGGCCGTCGAACTGCTGGAGGGTCCGCACGGCCTTCTCATAGCTGACGGGATCGCCGATCTGGATCGCCGAGGCCAGCGTCTTCTGCGCCGCAACGACCACCTTCTCGCGAAAGCCCTGCTGGTAGCTCAGATAGAGAGGGTTGGCCTTGGCCGCTTGCGCGGCGACCAGCCGCGGCAGTCGGTCGATCAGCCCCAGCTCCTTCATCATGAGCAACCCCTTGCCCAGCGCGGCGATGTTGCCGAGATTGCCGACTGGGATGACAATCCAGTCGGGCACAGCCCAGTCGAACTGCTGGACGATCTCGATGCCCACGGTCTTCTGGCCTTCGATGCGCAGGGAGTTCATCGAATTAGCCAGGTAGATCGTGTTGTCCTGGGTGACCTCGCGCACGATGCGCATGCAGCCATCGAAATCGGTGTCGAGGGCGAGAACGAGGGCGCCGTTGGCGATGGGCTGGATCAGTTGGGCGTTGCTGACCTTGCCGCGCGGCAGGAAGACGATCGTGGGGATGCCAGCGGCGGCGCCGTAGGCGGCGAGGGCAGCCGAGGTGTCGCCGGTGGAGGCGCACGCCACGGCGCGGATCGGCTGGCCCTGCGCGATCATCTGACGCACAGCGCTGACGAGGACGGTCATGCCCAGGTCTTTGAAGGAGCCGGTGTGGCTATTGCCGCACAATTTGACCCACAGATCGGGGAGGCCGATCTGTTGTCCCAGGCGTTCGGCCCAGAACAGGTTGCTGTGTCCCTCGTACATGGAGACGATGTTGCGGTCGTCGATCGAGGGGAGGACCCATTCCTTTTTGCCCCATACGCCGGAGCCGTAGGGCCATTCGGTGGCGCGAGCGCGGCGCTCGAAGAGTCGCATCCAGGCGGCCGCACTGCGATCGCGCAGCGCGTCGATATCATGGGCGACCTCGAGCAGGCCTCCGCAGTTCGGGCACTGGTAGATCACTTCATATAGAGAATGGCGTCCTGGGCAGCCGCGGATACACTGAAACCATGCCGAATATGCCATCGTACCCCCTGTCCTGTCATGGGATGCGTGCGCGCACTCTACCATTGGGCGCGCCCTTTGTCAACGATCTTCCATCATCAGGAGGTGATCATGGTCGCTGAAGCGTCGCTGTTGCATCGCTTATTTGGGTTGGACGGCAAGGTTGCGCTGATCACCGGCGCCGGCGGCGGCATCGGGCAGGCGTTGGCGCGCGGCCTGGCTGGCGCGGGCGCAACGGTGGTCCTGCACGCGCGCACATTGGACAAGCTGGCCAGCGTCCAGGAGGAGATCACGGCGGCGGGTGGGCGCGCCGTGGCGCTGACCGCCGAGCTGAGCGATCGCGCCGCCGCCCGTCGCCTGGTGGCCGACGCGCATGCTGCCTGCGGGCGGCTCGACATCCTGATCAACTGCGCGGCGACCAACCGACGCAAGCCGATCTCGCAGGTGACGGAAGAGGACTGGGAGTACATCATGGCCGTCAACCTGCGCAGCCTTTACTTCATCAGCCAGGCTGTCCATCCGCTGATGCGCCAACAGGGGGGCGGCAAGATCGTCCACATCGGCTCGATCAACTCGCACTTCGCCCTGGGCAGCGTCAGCGTCTACGGCGCTTCGAAAGGGGCGGTGGCGCAGTTGACGAAGGTCATGGCGGTGGAGTGGGCCAAGGACAACATCCAGGTCAACTGCCTGATCCCTGGATTCGTGCGCACGCCGCTGACCCAGGCGATCTGGGACGATCCCTACAAGGCGGCGTGGCTGCGCGCGCGCATCCCGATGCGGCGGCCAGCCGAGCCGGAAGAGATGGTGGCCCCTGTCCTGCTGCTGGTGGGGCCGGGATCTTCCCATATCACGGGAACGACCCTCATCGTCGATGGGGGGGTGCTGGCCGGAGGATGGTGGGAGCCCGATGAGGCGGTGCGCGGCCTGTGAGCGGCTCCTGCGCCGTTCTGCGGCCTGCTGCAGGTGCTGCTCGTCCCCACGCTCCTGCGTGGGAACGGCTCCTGCGCCGCTCTGCGGCCTGCTGCACGCGCGTCTCGTTCCCACGCTCCTGCGTGGGAACGATTCCTAGGCCGCTCTGCGGCCTGCTGCGAGTGGTGAAATCCCGCCTCTCAGGATAGAATAGAGACATGACCACAATCACTCTCGATCTGACCGCCATCGCTCACGGCGGCGAGGCATTGGGCCGTCACGCCGAGAAAGTCGTCTTCGTCCCCTACGCGCTCCCTGGCGAGCGCGTGCGCGCCCGGATCGTCGAAGAGCGGGCGCGCTGGGCGCGCGCCGACCTCCTGGAGGTGGTGACGATCTCCGAAGATCGCGTCGGGCCGCCCTGTCCCTACTTTGGCCCCGCCCTGTGCGGCGGCTGCCAGTGGCAACACATCGCCTATCCCCGCCAGCTCGTCCTCAAGCGGGAGATCGTAGTCGACCAGTTGCGCCGCCTGGGCCGCTTCGCGGAACCGCCGGTGCAGCCGACCCTTCCTGCCGACGCGCCGTTTGGCTACCTCTGCGACGCACGCCTGATGGTGGGATCGCAGGGGCAGCTCGGCTTTCTGCGGACGGACGGCCGCGAGGTCATCCCCATCGACCGCTGTCTGTTGCTGCATCCGTTGCTGGATGAATTGCACGGGGCGTTGCAGCTTGGCGACGAGGAGGAGCCGGCCGCGGAGCTGGCTGCCTGGCTGGCGCAGATCACCCTGCGCGTCAGCGTCGCCAGCGGCGAGCGGCTGCTGATCTTCGAGGGACGCGAGGACGCGCCGCCCGAGCTGGAAGTGGACCTGCCGGTGTCGTGCGCCTTCCGGTCGCGTTCCGGCCGCGTGCAACCGCTAATTGGCCGCCCCTATCTGGAAGAACAGGTGGCTGGACGTGTCTATCGTGTCTCCGCCGCCAGCCCTTTCCCGCCCCATCCTGCGGGCGCGGCGCTCCTCGTTGCGGCTACGCGTCGCCTCCTCGATCCGCAGCCCAATGATCTTCTGCTGGATGTTCACTGCGGGGTCGGGCTGTTGAGCCTGGCGCTGAGCGACGCGGTCGGCGTGGTGGGCGTCGAGGAGAACGCTGACGCCTGCGACGATTTCGCCTGGAACGCGCGCGACCTGGACGCCGGTCGGGTCGCCTTGCACGAAGGGCCAGCGGCCGAGGTCCTGACGGCGTTGGCTGCGAGCGAAGAGGGGCTGGCGGCGCGCTCGGCGGACCTGGCGATCATCACCCCGCCGCGGCCGGGCGTCGGCGAGGAGACGCTGCGCGCCCTGACCGCGCTGGGACCGCGGCGCATCGTCTACGTCTCCTCTGATCCGGCCGCCCTGGCTCGCGACGCCGCGTCTCTGCAGGACGGCGGCTACCGATTGGCCGAGGTGCAGCCGATCGACCTGTTCCCGCAGACGGCGCGCGTCGCGTCGGTCAGCCGGTGGGAGAAGGTGACGAGTGACGATTGACGATTAACGATTGATGAGTAACGATTAACTTGAAGGAGCGCCTATGTCTGCTCAGATGCGTGCGATCATCAAGGCCAGCCGTACGCCGGGCCTGGAGATGGTGCAGATGCCGGTGCCACGGCCTGGCCCGCGTGAGGTTCTGATCCAGATCAAAGCGGTCTCGATCTGTGGGACCGACCTGCACATCTATGCCTGGGACCCCTGGGCGCGCGAGCGCATCAAGCCGCCCATCGTCGTCGGCCACGAGTTTTGCGGCATCGTGGTTGATCGCGGCGCCGCGGTCGACGAGGTCGAGGTGGGGGCGTATGTCTCCGCCGAGAGCCATATCACCTGCGGCCGTTGTCTTCAGTGTCGTACGGGCCGTCGTCACCTTTGTCAACAGACGCAGATCATCGGCGTCGACCGCGATGGCTGTTTTGCCGAATATGTAGCCCTGCCGGCGGAGAACATCTGGGTAAACCCTCCTGACATGCCGCCGGAGCTGGCGTCTTTACAGGAGAACTTCGGCAATGCGGTCCACACCGCCTTCACGACCAACGTCTCGGCGCGCAACGTGCTGGTTACGGGATGCGGCCCGGTGGGACTGATGGCGATCGCGGTCGTGCGGGCGGCGGGCGCGCGCGCCATCTTTGCCACTGACATCAGCGCGTACCGCCTCGACCTGGCGCGCCGGATGGGCGCCGATTACGCCCTCAACGTGGCGGAGGTCGATGTCGTTGATTTCGTGCGCTCCCACACCGACGGACGGGGGGCCGACGTGCTGTTGGAGATGGCGGGGGCCGCCTCCGCGATCGATCAGGGGTTCCGCGCTCTGGCCGATGGCGGGGAAGCGGCCATGCTCGGCCTGCCCAGCGCGCCCATCGCTTTCGATGTCGCCAACCACATCGTCTTCAAGGGAGCCACGGTCCACGGCGTGGTGGGCCGGCGCATCTGGGAGACCTGGTATCAGGTGCGGGGGCTGCTCTCGTCCGGCGCCGTCGACCTTGCTCCCGTCGTCACCCATCGCTTCCCCTTCGACCAATTCGAGGAGGCGATCCGCGTCATGCGCTCGGGCCAGAGCGGCAAGATCAACCTGTATCTGGAGGCCTGAGCGGCAGACAGCATAGAGAACGGCTCGCGGGGGCTGAAGGTTCGATGCCTTCACCCACCCTCAATAGTCTATCCGTGCGATTGTCTGGAGGTCAAACGATGGCTATGCTTGAAGATAAGTTCGCCTTCATCGATGCCGAGATGGAGCGCTTGCGGCGAGAGGGGTTGTTCATCAACATTCGCGTCATGGGATCGCCGGCCGACGCGCGCATGGTGGTCGATGGCCGTCGCGTGCTCAACCTGTGCACCAACAACTACCTGGGGCTGGCCAACCATCCTCAGATCAAAGCGGCGGCGAAGGAGGCGATCGATCGGTGGGGCGTCGGGCCGGCCGCCGTGCGCACGATCGCAGGGACCCAGGAGTTGCATGTCGAGCTTGAGCGGCGCCTGGCGCATTTCAAGGGGGTCGAGGATGCCCTCTTTGTGCAGTCGGGGTTCTGCGCCAACCAGGCCGTCATTCCGGCGCTGGTTGGCCGTGAGGATGTTATCTTCTCCGATCGTTTGAACCATGCGTCCATCATCGACGGTTGTCGTCTTTCTGGCGCCAAGATCATCGTCTACGAGCACGGCGACGCCGACGACGCGCGCCGCCAGATCGCGACGCATCTGGGGCAATATCGGCGAGGGATGTTGATCACCGATGGCGTCTTCAGCATGGATGGGGACATCGCCCCCCTGAACGAATTGTGCGCGATCGCCGAAGAATATGGTGTGATCACGATGGTCGACGACGCCCACGGCGAGGGGGTGTTGGGACGTGGGGGGCGCGGCATCGTCGACCACTTTGGGCTGCATGGCCGCATTGACGTCGAGATCGGCACCCTGTCCAAGGCGTTCGGTGTGGTAGGGGGCGTCATCGCCGGGCGGCGGCGCATCATCGACTTCGTCCGCCAGAAGGCGCGTCCCTTGCTCTTCTCGAGCGCGACGACGCCGGCGGACACGGCCGCCTGCCTGGCCGCAGTGGACTTGCTGGAAAACTCGACCGAGCTGGTCGATCGGTTGTGGGCCAACACGCGTCGCTTCCAGGCTGAGATGCGGCGTTTGGGGTTCGACCTCGGACGGACGCAGACGCCGATCACGCCGGTGTTGTTGGGAGAGGCGACGCTGGCCCGGCGCTTCTCGCAGCGCCTGTTCGAGGAGGGAGTGTTCGCCATGCCCATCGCCTACCCCACCGTGCCCCTGGGCGCTGCGCGCATCCGGGTGATGATGTCAGCGTCGCTGTCGGAGGCGGACCTGGACGATGGCATTGGCGCCTTTGCGCGCGTCGGAGCGGAGTTAGGAGTGATCCCCTCTGCTTCCGGCTGAATGTAGGGCGGTATGGATTGGCGGTTAATCCCCTATTCCCTGCCATTGCTGTTGACGGCGGCGCTGTCGGCGGCGATTGCGCTGTATAGCTGGCGGCGTCGCCATAACCCGGCGATCATCCCCTTCGCTCTATTGATGGCGGCCATCGCCATCTGGTTGTTGGGCTATGGCCTGTTGCTTTTGTGTACCGACCTCTCGCTGCGCCTCTTTTGGAGCAACGTTCGCGACCTGGGCGTGGTCGCAACGCCGACGTTATGGCTGATCTTCGCGCTGCACTACACAGGGCATTGCCGCCTGCTGCGCAAGCGCTTCCTGACCCTGCTCGCCGTCGAACCGACCCTGACCTGGTTCATTTTGTGGACCAATGACTGGCATCACCTGTTTTATGATTCCGTCGTCTGGGATTGGACGGGGCCGATCCCTGCCTTGCGCGTCACGCAATACGGCATCTGGTTTTGGATCAACATCCTCTATTCCTACGCCTTGCTTCTGATCAGCACCTTGCTCCTTCTCGGCCTCTATCACAACGTTGCCCGGCCGCATCGTCAGCGGACTGCGATCCTGCTCATTTACACCTTCGTGCCATGGCTTGGCAGCCTTCTGTACTTGCTCGGTGTGCGTTTGTATTACCTGGATCCCACGCCCTTTAGCTTCATGCTGGCCGGTTTGGTGATCGGCTGGGGGTTGCTGCGCTACCGGCTCCTAGACATTGTGCCGATCGCCTATGCCTCAGTGATCGCTGGCTTGCGCGATGGGGTGATCTTGTTGGACACGCGCCATTGGGTGGTCGATCTCAACCCGGCGGCGTCACGCCTGTTGAATATAACGCCCGCTCAAGCTGTGGAGCGGCCTCTGGCGCAGGTATGGCCGGTGGGCTGGAGCTTGCTCGCTGGCTGCGACGCGGCGGGGGAGATGCGCTCTCTGGTCACGTTACAGGTCGAAGCCCGGCCGACAGTGTGTGATTTGCACGTATCACCTCTGCGCGACGCTGGCGACCGCCTTGTCCTGGGGCGATTGCTTGTCTTGCACGATGTCACCGAGCGTCAACTGGCTCAGGAGGCGTTGCAGCGAGCGCGCGTGGAGTTGGAGAAGCGCGTGCAGGAACGGACGGCGGAGTTGCTCACTGCCAATGAAGCGCTACGGCATGAGGTTGAGATCCGCAAACGGGCGGAGGCCGCGGAGCGATCGCAGCGCGCGCTGGCCGAAGCGCTGCGCGACGCGACCAGCGCGTTGACCAGCCCGTTGGGGCAAGATGAGGTGCTAGATCGCATCCTGGCGGGGATTGGGCAGGTCATCCCACACGAAGCCGGCACCATCGCGCTGATCGAGGGGGATATGGCGCGCGTCGTGCGCGCGCGAGGGTATCGCGAGCGCCGCCTGGAAGAGCTTGTGTTGCGCGTCCGCCTCCCCATCGCGCGCCTGTCCCATCTGCGTCGCATGATCGAGACCGGGCAGCCGGTCGTGATCCCGGACACGCGCGATCATCCTGACTGGCTCTCGCTGCCTGCCACCGATTGGATCGCCTCGTTCTTGGGGGCGCCCATCCGCGTGGGCGACCAGGTGATCGGGTTCCTCAACCTGGACAGCGCAGTCCCTGGCTTCTTCTCTTCCTCGCAGGTCGAGGCGCTCCAGGCGTTTGCCGATCAGGCCGGCATCGCTCTGGAGCGGGCGCGGCTCTTCGCCCATCTGCGCGACGCCAATGAGCAGTTGCAACGCGCCGTGCAGGCTCGCGATGAGATGATTCAGAACGTCTCACATGAGCTGCGGACGCCGCTGACGCCGATCCACGGCTATATCGAGCTGTTGGAGAGCGGGGCGCTCGGCGCGTTGACTGAAGATCAGAGGCAGGCGCTGCATATCATGCGGGCGCAGGCTCAGCGGCTACGCTTCATGGTGGACCGGCTGTTGATGTTGCAGACGTTCCATCCGGGCCTGCTCCAGTGCATCTCGCTCGATGTGGCGATGTGGATCGATCACTTGCTGCAGGCGTGGCGCCCGCGCCTGGCGGCGGCCGGGATCGCGCTGCATGTGTCCGTAGCCGATGACCTGCCTCCTGTGTTTGCCGATCCTGTCTACCTGGAGCAGGTGATGGACAATCTGCTCGACAACGCCGTAAAGTTCAGCCCTGGGGGCGGCGATGTCTGGATCACGGCCTATCCGAATGGCTGCGAGGCGCGGCTGACCGTCGTCGACCGCGGCATCGGCATCGAGGCCGAGGGCCTCAAGCATCTGTTCGAGCGTTTCCACCAGGTGGATGGCGGGTCGGCGCGACGCTTCGGCGGGTTGGGGATCGGCCTCGCCCTTTGCAAGCTGATCGTCGAGGCGCATGGGGGGCGCATCTGGGCCGAGAGCGCGGGCAAGGGCCGGGGCGCGGCTTTCCATATCGCGCTTCCGGTGTGACTTTGTCCTTTTGACCTTGGGCCTAGCTGTGGTATATTTGCGATGTGGCGTTGTTGAAGACGCCTGCTCCGATCTGAGGCGCCTCCTGTCCCGGATGGCGGAGGCTGCAAAGGCGAAGCCGGTGGCATCGTGTGCGGCGCTGTTGGCCGCCAGGCGATCAGTCCGGCGCTGTCCCGCAACTGTAGGTCAGCTCCCAGGCTGACAAGCCAGGACGCCCGCCTCAGGGGAGCCACTAACCTTCGCGGATTGGGGTTAGGGCGTTGCGAGCGTTGGCACACCCGGTCTGCGTTCCTGCGGCCGGGTTTTTTTGTGTCTCTCGTGGCTTCTCCCCACCGCGCACACGAGGAGGTCATCATGTCGGTCTCGGATTGGAACAGTCGCATCGCGCCACTGGATGAGGCAGCGATGGAGGCCGCACGCGCGCGGCAGGCGGTCCTGACCAAGCCAGCAGGCAGCCTGGGCCGGCTCGAGGCCCTGAGCGTCCAACTGGCGGGCATCGCCCGGCGCTGCCCGCCGCCGGTCCCTGCTCGTAAAGCGGTGATCGTCTTCGCGGGCGATCATGGCGTGGTGGCGCAGGGGGTCAGCGCCTATCCGCAGGCGGTGACGCCGCAGATGGTGCTCAACTTCTTGCGCGGCGGGGCGGCGATCAACGTGCTGGCGCGCCAGGCGGGCGCGCGCATGGTCGTGGTCGACGCGGGCGTGGCCGAGCCGATCCCGGGGATCGCTGGCCTTGTCCAGGGCAAGATCGCCCCCGGCACCGCCGACTTCACCCTTGGCCCGGCGATGACGCGCGCGCAGGCCATCGCCGCGCTCGAGTTGGGGGCGCGCGTGGCGCGCGAGGAGATCGCACGCGGGCTTGATCTGCTGGCCTGCGGGGACATGGGGATCGGCAACACGACGCCGTCGGCCGCGATCACCGCCGTGTGCACCGGCGCGCTCGTGCGCACCGTGACCGGGCCGGGCACTGGCATCGGCGCCGAGGCGCTGCGACACAAGATCTCTGTCATTGAGACAGCGATCGCTCGCAATCAACCAGATCCTACAGATGGCCTTGACGTGCTCAGCAAAGTGGGGGGCTTCGAGATCGGCGCCATCGCCGGAGCGATGCTGGCCGCTGGCGAGGCGCGCGTGCCCGTGGTCGTAGACGGCTTCATCGCGACGGCGGGCGCCCTGATCGCCTGCTTGCTGGCGCCCGCGTTGCGCCCCTACTTAATTGCCGGCCACCGCTCGCAGGAGCCGGGCCATGACATCGCGCTGGCTCACCTGGGGCTCGCGCCGCTCCTCGATTTGGGCTTGCGCCTGGGCGAGGGCACAGGGGCCGTGCTGGCCTTCTATCTCGTGGAAGCTGCCGCGCGCATCCTCAACGAGATGGCGACATTCGCCGAGGCGGGGGTGAGCGAGCGCGCGGACTAGAGCCTATCCGAAAAACGGTTCTGGCTAGTCTCCTGACCAGCCCGGGGCACGGTCAGGAGGCCGTGCCGACACTTCTCGGATAGGTTCTTAGAGGGAAAGGCCCGCGGGCGCCGCTGCCGGGTTGGCTCGAGGCCGTGGCCCTCGGCCAACCCGGCGACCAACCGAGACGCTGGAGTTGAGGCGTTGGTGAATGATCTGCTCAAAGCCGTGAGCTTGCTGACGATCGCGCCGGTGCGCCCGCGTTGGGACGACGGCGCGCCGCTGGGCCGCGCCATGGCCGCGTATCCCCTCGTCGGCCTGGGCATCGGCGGCGCGCTGGCAGCCTGGACCTGGCTGTTGAACTGGCTGATGGCAGGCAACGACGCGCTGGCGAGCGCGCGCGCCGCGCTGATCGTGATCGCCTGGGTCGCGCTCAGCGGCGGGCTGCATCTTGATGGATGGGGCGACGCCTGCGACGGCCTGCTGTCTGCGGTCGACCGCGAGCGGCGGCTGGAGATTCTGCGCGATCCGCGCATGGGCAGCTTCGGCGTGATCGGGATCGTCCTCCTGCTCTTGCTCAAGGCGGCGACGGCGTCTGCCCTGCGCGGCGGCGCGCCCCTGGCCCTGGCCCCGATGTTAGGGCGGTGGGGCGTCGTCCTGGCCGCGTATCGTTGGCCGAGCGCGCGTCCGGGCGGCATGGGGGACCGTTTCCGGCAGGGGCTGGGGCGCCAGCAGGTCGCCCTGGCATCGTTGACCGTCGCCGTCGCGGCGGCGCTGGCTGTCTCGCTGAAGATGATCGCTCCATGGGCGCTGGCGACGGCCCTGCTCGTCGCTCTGGCCAGCACGGAACTCCTGGCGCGCTTCGCCGCTGGACGGCTGGGCGGCCTCACGGGCGACATCTACGGCGCGATCGTCGAGGGGGTCGAGGCAAGCGCGTTGTTGGCATTGGCCTGGCTGGGCTAAAAACCTGTCCGAAGATCTCATCGGGTAGGCGAAGGCATTGCCTTCGCCTGCTCTCTTCAAGGGGGGACATGGTCATGCGGCTTGGTTCAACCTCGTATGTGTATCCGGCCGATATCCTGCCCAACGTCGAGCAGTTGGCGGGCATCGTGGACGACATCGAGCTGGTGTTGTTCGAGGTCGATGAGTACGGCAGCAACCTTCCCGACGCGGCGACCGTCGATCGTCTGCGCCAGTTGGCGGCGGCGCACGATCTCACCTATACTGTCCACCTGCCCCTCGACCTGCGCCTGGCCGATGACGGCGCGGCGAGCGAGGAGCATCCGTCGCTCGTCAAGGCGCGGCGGGTCGTCGAATGCACGCGCGCCCTCGACCCGTGGGGGTTCGTGCTGCACCTGAACGGCGAGGCTCTCCTGGAGCAGCCGACGGCGGCGCAGATCGAGCGCTGGCAGACGCAGGCCCAGCGCTCGTTGGAGATCGTCTGCGGCTGGTTGGACGACCCGCGCCGATTGTGCCTGGAGAACGTCGAGCGTTGGGATCCCGACTTCTTCGCGCCCATCGTGGAAAGCTTGCCGATCAGCCGCTGCATCGACGTGGGACATCTGTGGGTGCAAGGGGTCGATCCCTTGGGGCATTTGAACGCCTGGCTAGAGCGTACCCGCGTCGTCCATCTTCACGGCCTGGCCGAACGCGATCATCGCTCGCTGGCGCATATGTCGCCGCAACAGCTCGATCCGGTGGTCGCCCTCTTGGTCGCGCGCTATCAGGGGGTGGTCACTCTGGAGATGTTCGGCGTGGACGATTTCTTCAGCTCGCGCGCGGCCTGGCAGGCAGCGGTGGCGCGCGTGGGCGCAGTAAACGGAGATTGTCAAGCTTTGTGTAGTAGGCTATAATTGTGGCGTGAGGAGAACGTGAGGTCGGATCGCCCCCTTGCCGAATCGATCATTGGCCTGGATATTGGCGGCACCAAAACCGCCGTCGTCCTGGGAGACGATGGCGGCCGCATCTATCACCGCGTGCAGTTCGCCACCGATCCGGCGCGCGGGTTTGACGCGACCTTCGCGAATCTGTGTCGGCAGATTGAGGCGGCGCGCGCAGTGGCGGCAGACCAGCAGCGGGAGCCGGTCGCCCTTTCCGTCTCGATCGGCGGCCCGCTTGACATCGAGCGCGGGATCATCTATTCCCCCCCCAATCTCCCCGGCTGGGACGCGATCCCCTTAAAGGCGCTTTTGGAAGAGCGGTTTGGGCTGCCCACCTACGTCGAACATGACGGCAACGCTGGCGCCCTGGCTGAGTGGTACTTTGGCGCCGCGCGCGGCGCTCGCAATGTGATCTTCTTGACGATGGGGACCGGCCTGGGCGGAGGGTTGATCCTCAATGGCCAGCTCTACCGCGGCAGTAGCGACCTGGCTGGCGAGGTTGGCCATATGCGCATCGCAGAGACGGGGCCAGTGGCCTATGGCAAGGCTGGATCATGGGAAGCATTCTGCTCGGGGGCCGGCATCGTGCGCCTGGCTGAGTTGCGTTATCCGCAGCGCTGGTCAGCCGACCAGGTCACCGTGCGCGAGCTGGCGGAGCTGGCGAACGCTGGCGACGCGGACGCATTGGCGGTGCTCGCTGAAGCTGGCCGCTATCTGGGGCGTGGCCTTGCGATCTTGATCGACATCCTGAACCCTGAGGTGATCGTGATCGGTTCGCTGGCGGTGCGCCTAGGGGACCTGGTGCTGCGCCCTGCGCATGAGGAGGTGCGCCGCGAGGCGCTGCCGGGCGCAGTCGCGGCCTGTCGTATCGTCCCCGCTGCATTAGGGGAACGGATCGGCGACGTCGCCGCCCTGTGCGCGGCGATCGCCGCTCGGGGAGGCCCGCCGCAACCCTCGTCGACCGCCGCGTAAAAGGGGCCTGCGTGACATGTTCGACCCGCCAGGGTGGACTGAGCTTCCCTTGATCGGCTGGGAGCGCGAGATGTCGCAGCTCCGGTCATGGTATGGGCAGGCCCTGCGAGGGTCGGCGCCGCTGGTGCTGCTCGAAGGAGAAGCCGGGATCGGCAAAAGCCACCTGCTGCGCGCCTTCGCCCGTTGGTGCGGCGAACAGGGAGCGCGAGTGATCCTGGCGACTTGCCGTGAGGCAGATGTCGGCCTCCCCTATGGCGTGTTCATCCGCACTGTGCGCCATTTGATGCGGTCCGTCAGCGCTGCAGCGTTGTCAGCGGCCTTGTCTTCGCCCCAGTTTGGGCCTCACCTCAAGGTCCTCTCTCATCTTATCCCTGGGCTGACGGACATCGTCGCCGTGTCGCTGCGCGGTGCATCGTCCTCTGACCTCGCAGGCTCTGATCATTTCTCCACGGCGCAAGTCCACGCTGCTCTGGTCGATTTGCTGCGCATCGCAGTCCGGGGCCAGCCGCTGGTCATCATCCTGGACGATATGCAATGGATTGATAGCGCCACCCTGACCCTCGGCCAGGTGCTCTATCGTCAGGTGGTTCCCTTGCCTGTATTGATGGTTGGCAGCTACTGTCCCGATGAGGCGCCTCCCAAGCATCCGCTGCACGATTTCCGCGTCCGCCTGTTGCGCATGGGCTTGCTGGCCCGGATGCGTTTGCGCCCTCTCGATGCTGAGTCGATGCGCCGTCTGGCCAGGGCCTTGCTCCCGGATCTCCCCGACCCCGAGCTGGAGAACTGGCAGCAAGAGGGAGAAGATTCGCCAGCCTTGTGGGCGGCGCGCGCGCGGGCCTTTCTCGTCTCTCAGCGAATTGGTCCCTTATTGAACGGCCTGCGCGAGATCAACGAGTGGGTTGTCACCCGCCTGGAGGCGGATGCCCGACATCTTTTGGAGGCCGCCGCGATCTTGGGGATCGAGACGGACGGCGAAACGCTGAGCGCCATCGCTGACGTGCCAGCAGGGCGCGCCCCTGCGTTGCTCAAGGGGTTGATGCGGGCGCGCTTCCTGATCGGCGATGGCGAGCTGTACGCGATCGCTGACACACAATTAGCGCGCACACTGTACGAGATGTTGGGAAGCGAACAGCGCCGCCAGCTTCATCTACGGGCAGGGCAACGCCTGGAGAGCTTGCATCGGGCGCTGCCGCATGTGGCGGCAGCCATGCTGGCGCGTCACTATCGGGAGGCGCGCGTGCCGAACCTGGCGCTGCACTATCTGGCCATGGCTGCCGATTGGGCGCGCCGCTGTCGCGCGTTGCGCGAGGCCGAGGATCTCTATTGGGAAGCCCTGGGACAGGCGGCGGCCCTTGACGATGCATCTGCCCAGACGCAGATCTACGCGGGTCTGGGGGATGTGTATCTGCAAGGAGGGGACCAGATCGCCGCGCGCGGCAACCTGCACGCGGCGTTGGCCAGCGCCGCCTCGAGGGTGCAGCAGGCGATGATTCGCGTGTATCTGGCGCGCAGCCTGGGGGCCTCAGGCGAGTATGACGCCGCGCGCGCCACATTGCTCTCGGCTCAGGAGACTCTGGAGGGGGAGCCTGACGCGCGCGCCCGCGGGGTCATCGAACTGCATCTTGCCTGGGTGGAGGGGCTGTTGGATAATGGTCAGGCCGCTCTGGAATATGCCCAGAGCGCGCTCGCGGACGCCGAACAGGCGCGCGACGATCTCCTGCAAGCGGACGCGGCCCTGCAGTTGGCCTTGTTGTACCATCGACAGCAGATGTTGGATCAGGCGCGCCAGGCATGCCTGTCGAGCGCCCAGATTCGCGAGCGTTTCGGCGATTGGGAAGGCTGCGCGCGCGTTTGGGCGCGCCTCGGTCTCATCGAGTGCGACCGCCAACGGCCCCAGGAGGCGATCGCGTGGCTGGCGCGCAGCGCCGATCTCTACCGCCAGACCGGGGACTCGAACGCCGAGGCGCAAGCGCGCATCCATCTGGCCGAACTCTATGAGGCGGCTGGCGACCTGGCGAAGGCTGTTCACGAGTTCCGGCAGGTGTTGACGCTTCTGGCCGAGGGTTATCGCGCCGATCAGGCCCTCGAACTCCCCCTCTGGACCCATCCTTTCCTCGGATAACTGACTCCTATGACAGACGACCACGCGGCGATCCAGGCCGTATTCTTTGATCTCGAGCGCGCCCTCGCACGCTGCATACGGCCTCGTCAGGAGCTGACGATCGAGGGCGCCCAACGGATGGCGCGCTGGTTGCAGGCGCAAGGGGCAGCCGTTCCCACCGACCTGGCCGAGCAGTGGCTGGCTGCCCGGCGCTTTGCTGCTGCCAAAGCATTTCAGGAGCAGACTGAAAATCCCGCCGACGATGTGCTGGCGTTCGTTTTGCAACTTCATGGCTATCGCGATCTCTCGCAGGACGTTCTGACGCAGGCTGTCGATCTCTTCTTCTGCCCTCAACTGGAGCATTACGAGCTTGCCCCCGGCGCTATGGAGGTGTTGGTCGCGTTGCGTGAGGGTGGCCGGCGGTTGGGATTGATCTGCAATGCCTCCAGCGACCGCTTCATTCAGAATCTGGTCGAGCGCCTGGGGATCCGACCGCACCTCGATCTTGTGCTGACCTCGGCGGCGGCGCGCTGGCGGAAGCCGCGTCGCGAGCTATTCGAGATGGCCCTGCAGCGCGTCGATGCGCTGGGCTACGAGGCGGTGATGGTGGGCGGCGCGCTCGATGTGATGGGCGCACAGGCCGCAGGGATGTGGTCTGTGCTGATCGAACGGCCCGAAGCCGAGAGGCGCGGCGTCCTTGACAGAGGTCAGGCTCAACCGGATGCGACCATCCATTCCTTGCAGGAGTTGCCTGCTCTGATCGAGCGCTGGTCCCGTCAGTGGAGCTGGGGATATGCTGATGAGGACGACGCCGCCGAGGTCGATGATGAAGCGTGAGTATCCAGCCCATCCGCTGGTAGCGGTGGGAGCCATCGTGGTGCGTCAGGATGGCTGCGTCCTCTTGGTGCGACGCGGCCGCCCGCCGCGGCAGGGAGAATGGTCGTTGCCGGGCGGCCTCATCGAACTGGGAGAGACGCTGGCCGACGCCGTGCGCCGCGAAGTTCGCGAGGAATGCGCCATCGAAGTCGAGGTTGGCCCTCTGGTCGGCGCATTCGAGCCGATCGAGCGTGACGACGCTGGCCAGGTGCGGTTCCATTATGTGGTGCTCGATTACCTGGCCAGGTATGCGGCGGGCGAATTGCATCACGCCTCAGACGCCGCCGATGCGGCCTGGGTGGCGCCGGCGCAGCTCGCTGAGTATGGCCTGCGACCGACCACGCTCGCCATGATCGAGCGCGCCCTGGCCTTGGCGCACGCCCCACACCATTAGCATGGTGGTCGTAGAGACGTTGCAGTAGAGACGTTGCACTGCACGTCTCTACCTGAGGATCGCGCGTCGCACGTGGCCGCTGGCTGCCGCCAGACGCTGGCGCGCCTCTTCCACGCCGATATCGGCGAGCGCCATCACCAGCGCGGTCTTGACCTCCCAGCCGCTCGCGTCCAGCAGGGCGCGCGCCTGCTCGGCGCTCACGTTCGCCCCCACCTGCACGATGCGGACCGCGCGCGCCCGTAGTTTGCTGTTGGTGGGCCGGACGTCGACCATCAAGTTGCTGTAGACCTTGCCCAATCGCGCCATGCTCGCTGTGCTCAACATGTTGAGGACCATCTTCTGCGCTGTCCCCGCCTTGAGGCGCGTAGAACCGGTCAATACCTCAGGCCCTGTGACCGGCGCGATGCAGAGATCGACTTCGGCATGGATGGGCGTGTGCGGGTTGCAGACGATGCCGATCGTCGCGGCGCCTGCGGCGCGCGCCGCGCGCAGCGCGCCGATGACCCAGGGCGTGCGACCGCTGGCGGCCAGGCCGACGACCACATCGCGCGCGCCGACCTGGGCCGCGCGCGCCGCCTCCTCGCCAGCGCCCCTATCATCTTCGATGTCTTCGACGGATCCGGCGAGCGCGTCGCGACCGCCAGCGATGATCCCCTGCACCTGCCAGGGAGGGGCGCTGAAGGTCGGCGGACACTCCGATGCGTCGAGGACGCCCAGGCGCCCGCTCGTCCCGGCGCCGAAGTAGAGCAGGCGCCCGCCTCGATTCAGGCGCTCGACGATCACATCAACGGCGCGCGCGATCGTCGGCAGCTCAGCGCGCACCGCTTCGGCCACGCGCGCGTCCTCCTGGTTCATCAACGTCACGATGCCCAGGCTGTCCAGTTGATCCAGATCAGCGGACGCCGGATTGCGTGCTTCGGTGATCAGGGGGATCGTCTCTTCCATGCCGTAACGCCTCCCAGGCCAACAGGGCGGCGCCTTCCGCAGCCGAACGCGTCGGCAGGATCAGGCGCGCGCCGGGGGCGGCAGCCAACACCGCCTCGCGAAAAGGAGCCTGTACCAGCTCGCCAGCCTGCCAGACCGAGCCAGCGAGGACGAGATCGAAACAGCGATGCTCCCACTTGAGCTTGCGAGCCACCGCCAGCGCGGACTCGGCCAGGTGCTCGCCCGCGCGCCGCAGGATCGCCGCGGCGACGGCGTCGCCCGCGCGCGCGACCTCTGTGACGATCGGCGCCAGCGCGGCGAAGCGACGCCACTCAAAGGGGGCGCCATATGTCCAGGCGATCAAATCCTCGGGGGCGCGCAAGCCCAAATGGGCCAATAATCGCTCGCTCAGCGCCGTGGCCGGGCCGCGCCCGTCGGCGGCGCGCACGATAGCGTGCAACCCCTCCAGGCCGATCCAGAAGCCGCCGCCATGATCCGCCAGCAGCGCCCCCCATCCTGCCGCGCGCGCCGTGCGGCCCTGCGCGTCGTAGCCGTAGGCGATCGTCCCCGTCCCAGCGATGACAACGATCCCCAGCAAACGACCTGTTCCAGCGGCCAACGCGCCCGCGGCGTCGTTGTAGATCAACAACTTGGGGAAGGGGTAGATCTTTGCGCGCACCGCGGCGGCCAGGCGCTCGCGCTCAGCGGGGCGATCGATCCCCGCCAGGCACAGGCATATCGCGCTGACGTCGGCGAACGTCTTGCGCGCGCTGGCGACGGCCTGGCTCAGCGCCTCGTGCAGGGCCGCGATCGCCGCTGGCAGGCCGACATCGTTATGGTTGGACGAGGGCGCGATCCCCTGGCTGCAGACCTGTCCCGTCGCATCGACGAGGACCGCGGCCGTCTTGGTCCCACCGCCGTCGACGCCGATCACGTACTTGTCAGGGGAGCGTTGCCCGTCCATGTCGGCCTCGCTTAATTGATGCCATCCAGCTTCTGATGACGTCATTCCTGGGCGCGATGCCCCACGACCTCGAGCGCGACCCTGGCCACCGTGGGCGGATGGAGGAGCATGTTGGCATAGGAGGCGTTGGCCATGGGGCAGGCGCATTCCTTGTGGGCGATCGAACGGCGCAGGCGCGTCATCTCCGCGCCGAACCAGATCGGCGCCAGATCGTAGCCGGTGGCGCGCAGGTTGCCAGCCGGCTCCGCGCGAATGCAGCACGTCCAGATATCGCCGTTGGGGGCGATATGGGCGCTGGCCCAGCCAGCGTAACAGTCGATGACCTGCGTGCGCTGTTCCAGGATACGCCTGGCCAGTTGGTAGTACTGGGCGCGAAACGCCTGCGTCACCCGCGCGATGCCGCGCGCGCCAGCGCGCTGCGCCTCCGCGCTGAGAAAATCGGCGATGGGCGCGTACGCTTCGGCGGACGGGGTGATCCCCCATCCCACGGTGTCGAGTTCGACGCGCTCCTCGGCCACTTCAGTGATGTACGAATCGGGCTGCAATGGCTGCAAGCCGGCGTAGATTTGGCGGAAGCGGTGGATGTTGAAGCTGGAGACGACGGTATGGACGCTGAGCACCAGATTGCGGCATCGCGTTTGCAGCGCCTTCAGCCCCTGCCAGGTCGTCATGGCCCGCTGCCAGTTGCCGGGCACACCGCGAATGTCGTCGTGCTCCTCGCCCACGCCATCGAGGCTGAGGTTGATCCCGATCTGCGATCTGGGCGCCGCGCGGCAGATGCGTTCGACGCGCTCGACGATGCGTTCGCTGAGGAGGCCGTTGGTGGGGATGGTGATGTAGGCAGGGCGGCACTCCTGGTAGGCTGCGATGACCATCTCGTCGAGATCGGCGCGCAGGAATGGCTCGCCGCCGGTGAAGGTGATGTAGACGGGAGTTCGCCCTAGGTGATGGAAGACCTGTCGCCATTCGTCGACCGTCATGTCGTCGTTGGGCTTGCGCCAGACGTCGCAAGTGCGACATTTAGAGTTGCAGCGAAAGGAGACGCTGACGACGATCGAGAAGGGATAGAGTCGCGGCCAGCCGAAGCGGCGGAACGACCAGTAGGCGGGGAGCTTGGGAAGCAGGGAAAGGATCGACATCGGGCGTTGACGGGCAGGCCAGCGGTCCGTGCGCCCTTGGAGCGCTGGCCTGCGGTCGCTGGCAGCTAGCCCAGACGGCGGGCGGCTTTGCCGCTCCACTCCGGGTGTTCGGGGGCGGCCAGGGAGGGACGCCGACGGCCATTGCCCAGGAAGAAGCGTTTGGCGTCCTGAATGCGCTGCGGGGCGCGGCGCCAGGTGTCCCACTGCATCAACCGTCGCGCCAGGCGGCTGGGGCGCAGATAGAAGCGACGGTACGCCTCATGCCATTTGCGTTCCACCAGCTCCGCCGTCAAGGTTCCCAACTGGAAGTGCGCCTTCTCGTCCTGGATCGCCAGGTCGCTCCATTCGTGCGAGAAGATCTCGGCGCCCTCTTCCTCCAGCATCTCCCACAGGCGCGTGCCGGGATAGGGCGCGGCGATCATGAAGTGCGCCAGGTCGGGTTCCAGCTCGAGGGCGAAGCGAATCGTTCGCTCCATCGTCTCCTCGGTCTCGTGGGGCATGCCGAAGATGAAAAAGCCCATTGTTTGCAGTCCGGCGGCCTTCGCGTAGCGGAAAGCGTCGCGCACCATGTCGAGGGTCTGGCCTTTGCGGATCACCTTGTTCAGGATCTCCTGGTCACCTGACTCGACGCCGAAGCCGACGCGCTTGGCGCCGGCGGCTTTCATCAACTGGAAGAGTTCGAGATCGGTGTAATTGACCTTCATGCCGTGGACCGTCACCCACGGCACCTTGTTCAGGCCCTCGGCGATCAGGCGACGGCACAGCTCTTTGGCGCGCTTGAGGTCGCGGTTCCAGATGTCGTCGGTGATGCCGATCTCGGTGGCCTTGAGGTCCTGCACGAGCCAGCGCCATTCGGCGATCACGCTATCGACCGAGCGCAGGCGCCAGGTGTCGCCGGTGATCGGCTTCGAGCAAAAGGTGCACTTGAAGGGACAGCCGCGGCTGGTGACGATGGTGTACGAGCGCGAGCCGGGGATCAACCCGTCGGTGAGGGGTTGCAGGTTGGTGTACTTCTCGATCTTAAAGAGATCGTGGGCGGGCATGGGGATGTTATCGAGGTCGGGGCGCAGGGGGCGCGCCGGGTTATGGACCACCGCGCCGCCATTGCCGTTCAGTTTGCGGTAGGACAGTCCCAGGATCTCCGACCAGGCCGGGTGGGCGAAGAGCCGCGGAGCTGTGCTGCTCTCCTGCACGCCAGCGTCAAGCTCAAGGGCCTGCATGATCTCGATGATCGCGTCCTCGGCCTCGCCGCGCACGACGAGATCGACCTCAGGGCGCTCCATCGATTCTTCTGGCTTCAGGGTGAGGTGCGGTCCCCCCAGGATCGTGACAGCCCCCGTCGCTTTGGCGACGGCTGCCGCCTGCCAGGCCTCGCGGATGAGCGGCGTCGGCGCCGAGATGCCGACGACATCGTAGCGGCCGCGACGCATGACATCGGCCAGCGGCTCCGTCTCGACGGCGGCGTCGTAGATCTCTACGCGATATCCCCCTGCACGCAACGCGCCGGCCAGATACCCCAGCCCCATGTGGATGTGCTGGCGCGAGTTCCAGACCTTCGATTCCGGGCTGGCTAAAAGCACGCGTGTCAAGCAGAACCTCCGTTACATCCTCCGGTAGCCAAATTCCTGTCGATAGCCGATATCCGTGCTGAAACTGGAGACCAGCCGCGCGCGCGCCTGAGACAACGGATGACGCTGCCAGGCGCGCAGCCCGCGTCGGGCGATCTGCCAGGGATGATAGAGCTTGCGACATAACCAGTCGTAAGCCTTCGTCAGCTCGTCGACCGTCATTTGCGCCGGAATATAGGTGACGTGCGTCGTGTCGTAGCGTTCCCATGTCGTGTGCGGGATGATGCGCCCGGCCGCCAGCAGCTCCGCGCGCTGAGCGGTACCGGGATACGGCGTCAGGATGGTGGCGCTGACGCTGTCCAGCTCGCTGGTGCGGATGAAATCCCAGGCGGCCTGGAACGTCTCCAGCGTGTCGCTATCGAAGCCGAAGACGAAGAGGCCGACGACGCCGATGCCGTGCTCGTGGATGCGTCGGATCACGGAGCGCGACTGCGCCACGTCGCCGCGCGCCTTGCCGCCCAGCTCCTTGCGGTTGCCGGGGTTGACCGACTCGAAGCCGATGAAGAACTTGTCGAGATGCGCCTCGCGCGCCAGATCCAGGAGGTCCGGATAGTCGGCCACCATCTGTTCGGCCTGGCAGGTCCAGCCGTGCAGCGGCAGCTTCGCCAGCGCGCGCAGCAGCTCCTCCATGTAGTCCGGGTAGAGCCGGAAGTTGAGGCCGAAGTTGTCGTCGGTCAGGAAGAAACGCTTCAGCCGACGGCGCTCGATCTCTTCGACGACCTCGTCGACGGGCCGCAGGCGCATCTTGCGGCCGGAGACGCGAATGGCGGTGCAGAAGGTGCAACTGCGCGGACAGCCGCGCATGATCTCCAGATAGGGAGTCCAGTAGTTGCGATGTTCGTTCACCTGGCGCAGCACGCGATCCTGAAGCACAGCGACGCCCGAATCGAGCGGCGCCCATTCCTCGTCGACGTACATTTTCTGCAGTGCGCCGCGGTCGAAGTCGGCGATCATCTGCGGCCATGTGCGGTACCCCTCGCCCACGGCCACGGCGTCGGCCCAGGCAGCCACCTCGTCGGGGACGAGTGTGGCGTGGGCGCCGCCGACGACGACCGCCGCCCCCTGCTTCTGGATGCGCTGGCCGATCCGGCGCGCGCGATCAATCAGCAGCGTCTTGGCGCTGATCCCCACCAGATCGTGCGGGCCCAGGCTTGCGATCGGCAACTCCATCAGGTCCTCGTCCCAGATCTCGACGGGGATCGTCTCAGGTACAAGCGAAGCCAGGCGCATCAAGGTGTACGGTTCGCTTGTGCCCTTGCCTAAGAAGCGGCCGTTGCGGCGCGGTTGAATGAGGACGACTTTACGGATCATCTTCCTGGCCTGGCACGGGTCGCGAGGGGCGGCTCACAGCGCGCCCTGGGCTTCTAACTCTTTGCGCAGGCGCGTCTTCTCGCGCGGCGGGAAGATCGTGCGCCAGGCCACGCGGAAGGTGCGCCGGTAGTTGAGCCAGAAGTCTTTGCGGGTGATCGTCTGTACGATGCGGTGAGGCCGCAGGTAGAATTGCCGATAGGCCTTCTTCCACATCTCCTCCTGCAGCTCTGCCGTCAGCCCATCCAGCTCATAGCGAGCGCGTCCATCGAAGAAAACGTAGTCTTCCCAGTCGTTGACCAGCATCCGCCCCCGCTCTTTGACGATCTCATAGACGCGCGTGCCAGGATAGGGCGTCATCATCGAGAAGTTGGCGATCAGGGGGTCCATCTCGCAGGCGAAGTCGATCGTGCGCTGCATCGTCTCGCGCGTGTCGCCGGGCAGCCCGATGATGAAGAACCCGATCGTCTCCAGGCCGACCGCTTTGGCGTTGCGGAACGCCTGCGTGATCGTCTCGTGCTTGATGTGCTTGTCGATCGAGCGCATGATATCGGGATCGCCCGACTCAACGCCGAAGGCGGTGCGCTTGAGGCCAGCCTGCTTCAGTTTGCCTAACAGCTCCTGCGTGGCCAAGTTGGCGCGGATCCCGTTGACGAAGATCCACGGCACGTGGTTGAGCCTGTCCCGGATGAGGAGGTCGGCCAGATTGCTCAGGCGATCCATGCGGATATTGGCGCTGTCGTCGAGGACGCCGATCTCTTCGGCGCCCAGGTTGCGCACCAGATGGCGCCATTCTTCGAGCACATTCTCCGGCGTGCGGGCGCGCCATTTGATGGGCATGATCGATTGCGAGCAGAATGTGCAGCGATAGGGACAGCCGCGGCTGGTGAGGATCGCGAAGGAACGCGCGCCGTCGACGTGGTCCGTGGCGGGCTGCAGGTTGGTGTAGCGATTCATCTTGAACAGATGATACGCCGGCCAGGGCAGCTTGTCCAAATCGCGGATCGCCGCGCGGTCGGGGTTGCGATGCAGCGCGCCGTCGCTCGTCTTGTAGCTGACCCCTTCCATCCCCGACCACAGGTCGCGCGCCGGGTCCATGAGCGCGGCTGTGCTGAAGGTCGGCTGGTCGCGCAGGAAGCTGTCCACCAGGTTGCAGATGTCGATCCAGGCCTCCTCGCCTTCACCGCGCACGACGAGGTCGACCGCTGGCTGACGCAGCGACTCGAAGTCGAGGTCTTCGCTGACGACGCTGGGATGCGGGCCGCCGAGGACGATCGGGATGTCGAGCGTCTGCTTGATCATCGCAGCCGTGCGCCAGGCCTGCTTCACCTGCGGCGTGTTGGCGGTGATGCCGGCGATGTGCGGGCGGAATTCGCGCAGGAAATCGGTCAGCGGCTGGTCTTCGATGTCCGCATCATAGATGCGCACCTCGTCGCCCCGCTCCTCCGAGACCGCGGCCAGGTAAGCCAGCCCGAGGTGGGGCGTGGTGCGGGTATCGATCGGCAGACGGAATCGTGGGTTAATCAAAGCAACGCGCACAGGAGTTCCTCCAATTTGGCAAACGACTGTCTCTTGGTCCGCCGTCGCAGGAACGGGGGACCGACGACCGTGATTATGCCTCCATCTTGAAGAAATGGAGGGCGGCCTTGAGCAGGTCCCAGGGCCTCATCTTGATCGGATGGATGCGATGGTAGACGGCATAACCCTTGAAGAGCTTGTGCAGCCACCAGAAGGCGCCGTCGATGAGGCGATGGTGGGGAAGTCGAATGAGACGTCGGATGAGCGGCTCCAGCCAGGGGAACTCGACGCCGATGGCGAAGAGCCGCTGCAGGTGTTCGATCTGTGTCTTCTCTTTCTCGTCTTCGAAGACGAGGATCGAGCGCTCCCAGGCGATCGAGGAGATGTCATCGAAGGAGCCGACCATCAGGTCGTTCTCCTGGGTGAACTGGCCCAGCTCGGTGCCTGGGTAGGGCTGGAAGAGGAAGGCATGGGCATAGGAGATGCGCGCGGCGGCGTTGAGGCGCATCGTCTCCAGGTCGTCCTCGAGCGTGCTCGTCGGCAAGCCCAGGATGTTGGTCGCCGTGATGTGGATGCCCGCGTTGCGGAACAGGTGGCCCGCTTCGATCATCTCCTCTTTCGTCATGCGGCGCTTGAGCAGCTCAACCCGAATGCGGTCGTTGGCCGCCTCGATGCCCATGCTCACCGTGCTGCAGCCCGCGCGCCGCAGCAGCTCCACTTTGTGGGGGCCGCGCACGATGAGGTTGGCGCGCACGTTGCAGAAGAATGGCAATCCCACCTGACGAGGCCATTTGTCGGCGAACTCCTCCAGCCAGTCGTCGTAGATGATGAACAGATCGTCGAGGAAGATCACCTGCTCCAAGGGGTATCGAGCGCGCACCTGTTGCACTTCTTCGATGACGTTGTCGACGCTGCGTTGGTTCCCGCGCCGTTCGCGTTTGTAGATCTGGTAATACGCGTGGTTGAAGCAGTAGGTGCAATTGTAGGGACAGCCGCGCGACCCCATGAAATGCTTGATCGGCGACTGGCGGCTCGCCGGATGCTTGTCGTAGACCAGAGCGCGATCGGGCATGGGCAATGAATCGAGGTCGCGGATGAGCGGTCGCACGGGATTGCGCACGATCTCATCGTCGATCTTGAACCACCAGTTGGCGATGTCCGGCTTCAGGCCGCCATTGCCCAGGGCGTTGGCCAGGTCTACGATCGGGCCTTCGCCTTCGCCGACGCAGACGCCGTCGATGCCTGGTTCCTGAATGAATTCCGGGAAGAAGGTGGGATGGGGGCCGCCGAAAATGGAGAAGGGAGCCTTGTCGCGCAGCGCGTCGCGGATGCGCAGATTGACTTCCTGGTACCAGCGGTGCGAGCCGGTCATGACGGAGTACGCGACGATGTCCGGCTCATACTCCTGGGCGAATCGCACCGGATCTTCCTGGGCGGCGATGGCCAGGGCGACCTCGTGGCCCGCCTGTTTGAGACAGGCCGAGAGGGACATGATCCCTTGCGGCTCATAATCGATCTGTTTCTCGACAAATAGGACTCGCACGATCATCCCTCCTGAGGCGTCTTGGGGGGCGCGCTCAGAAGCATTATAGGCCCTCGCCGCCGTCTGTCAAATAAGTCTCAATTTCTTGATACAAATTCAGGCGAGGCGATGCGGGCGTCGGCGAGCGTCAGGCGCTGGCGCAGTCTGGCGCCCCGCCGCGGCCGGCGCCCGTGTGTTGCTCGGTTATCCTTTGATGACGGCCACGGGGCGCAGGCGGGCGACCTTGCGGGCGATGCCGGCGGCGGTGGTGACCTCGACGACGCGATCCACGTCCTTGTACGCCGACGGCGCCTCCTCGGCCAGGCCGCCCAGGCTGCCCGCCCGCACGCGCACCCCCTCTGCCTCCAGCTCGCGCCGCAGTTCCTCGCCGCGGATCTGGCGCTTGGCCTGGGCGCGGCTCATCTGGCGCCCAGCGCCATGACAGCTTGAGCCGAAGGTGCTGCGCATGCTCTGCGCTGTGCCGACGAGCACCCAGGACGCTGTGCCCATCGACCCTGGCACCAGCACGGGCTGACCGATGTCCCGCAGGTCGGACGGCAGCGCCAGCGAGCCGGGGCCGAAGGCGCGCGTGGCGCCCTTGCGGTGGACGCACACCCGCACGCGCTTGCCGCCCACCTCGTGTTCTTCGATCTTGGCCATATTATGGGCGATATCGTAGATTTGGAACAGGTCTGGGTTGCGCACCTTGCCGCGCAGCACTTCCTCAAAGGCCTGGCGACACTGGTGGGCCAGCACCTGGCGGTTCGCCCAGGCGTAGTTGGCTGCGGCCTGCATGGCGGCCAGATAGTCTTGTCCCTCGGGGCTGCTCACCGGCACGCTGACCAGCTCGCGATCGGGCAATTCGATCTGGTAACGGCGCATCTCCTTCTGGAACCGATTGACATAATCCGTGCAAACTTGATGGCCGAGGCCGCGCGAGCCGCAGTGGATCTGCACGCACACCTGGCCGGGGAAGAGGCCGAACGCCTCGGCTGCCTCGGCGTCGAACACCTCATCGACGACGTCGATCTCGCAGAAGTGGTTGCCGGCGCCTAGCGTGCCCACCTGATCGCGGCCGCGCTCCTTGGCGCGAGGGGAACACTTGGCCGCGTCGGCGCCGGCCATGCAGCCGCGCTCTTCGGTGCGTTCCAGGTCTGCCTCGCGCGCGAAGCCGCGACGCAGCGCCCAGCGCGCCCCCTGCTCCAGCACCTCATCCAGCTCGCTTGCGCTCAGGCGGATGAAGCCGGTCTCCCCGACGCCGCTGGGGATGTGACGCTGCATGGCCGTCGCCAGATCCTCGAGATCGGCGGCGATCTCTTCGTAGTGGAGGGCCGAGCCTAGCAGGCGCACTCCACAGCAGATGTCATAGCCTACGCCGCCCGGGGAGATGACCCCCTCCGCTGTGTCGGTGGCGACGACGCCGCCGATGGGGAAGCCATAGCCCTGGTGGATATCGGGCATCGCCAGCGCGGGGCCGACGATGCCCGGCAGCGTGGCAGTGTTGACCAGTTGATCGAGCGAACGATCCTCCTGCGCCCTGGCGATGATCTCCTCATCGCCGTAGAGGCGGGCGACCGTGCGCATATCCTGACGATAGCTCTTGGGGATCTCATACACGAACGGCGACACCTGACGCAAATCCGAGCGCGTAACCATCTTCACACCTCCGATCTCCGCGTGAGCGGGCAGAGACAAACTGTCTGGGACCCTTACAGCGGTTGACGACCGGCGAAACCTGCCTCCAGGTCGTGCCAGAAGGCCACACGTTCCTCACCGTAACGCCAGCACAAATAGATCTCGCGCCCGTTGCGGCGGCTGCGAAAATCGATCAGCCCCTGATCGAGGTCTTTCAATTCGCATCCCAGATCGCGGATTGCCTGCATTGCCTCCTGCAGGCGGCGAAACTCTGCCAGAGCCTGGCTGGCGACGCCGCTGCCTCCATTGCTGGCTGCCTTCTGAAGGACGGCAGCCAGTTCAGGCTGCACGGCCAGGACCGCATCGCGCGCCTGCCACATCCTCTCGATCAGGGCGCGCAGGCTCGGCAGCAGGGCGTTGGCCTCTTCCTGGGTAAAGTAGCGTTGTTGCATCCGCTCCTCTTGTCTGAACGACCACAGAGTTAGAAAAACTAGCCCCGAAGGGACAATCCCCTCGGGGCTAAGCGATCAACCCTTTGGCATGGACCCCCGTGCAGGGGAAGGCGTATCCTGTCCCTATGCGGAGGCGGCTCTACATGGGATCAGTGATGCCCGCACGACGCCGGCTCCTCGCCCGTGTGCGTGCGCGCTGTGCGGAACGAGCTGCCGCAGCCGCATGTGGAGACGGCGTTCGGATTCTCGATGTGGAACCCTCCGCCCATCAGGCTGTCGACATAGTCGATGCGCGCTCCGTCGATGTAAAACAGGCTGGTGGGATCGACGATGATGCGGAGGCCGTGTTGCTCGTCGATCGTATCATCCTCGCGTGGTTGATTGTCGAATGTCATCCCATATTGCATGCCGCCGCAGCCGCCGCCCGTCACGAAGACGCGCAGGGCGTGCGTGGCGGTCACTCCCTTCTGAGCCATCACCTCTCGCAACTTCTGCGCTGCTGTCTCAGTTACCGTCACCATTCGTCTGATCCTCCTCCCATCGATCAAATATCATTACACGACTGCTCTCAGCGATCGGGTAAGATCGCATGAAACCGTGAAGACCGTCTGGGGCTGAAGCCGCCAGGCTCCAGCAGTTGCAAGCTGGTTCAGGACCGGCTGCCAGCTCGCGCCGACGGGCTTTGACCTGACTGAGCCGGGCGTTTCAACGCTCGGCGGACGACGTGGGCCTCGACCACGGTTTGGAGCAGAACTACCCAGTGATCGCTCATGCCAGAGCTATTATAACATAGCCGGGGATGAGCGCATCATTCGGTTTGATTGACTCCAATTCGCTTGCCTGGGCGCTTGGCGTTTCACTCGTGCGCCTGGTTGCCGTTGGCGAGCGCGACCTTCTCGAAGCGATACGTGCAGCGCTGGTCGCCAGCGGCCATGCGGCACAGCCGATGCGGCGTGCTCCCCACCAGCAGGTGGCTCAGCGTGGCGTCCATGTGGCACAGTTCCGGATGCTCCTCCGAGACCCCAGCGTACGGACAATTCGAGATGTGCAGGAGGTAAGCGCCGTCCTCTGTGATCTCCCAGCGAGGCAGGTATCCCTTCGCGCTGAGGAACGAGACGATCTCGGTCATGCGTTCCTCGGCGGTCTGCCCTGCGCGTGGCGGCGGCGCGTCCGCAGCGGCGCGCTGGGCGATGCGCTCAAAGATGCCCTTCAGCTCGGCGGGGGGCACGACCGCCTTCACCTCTTCCAGGACCTCATTGGTCAACGCGCGCAGGTTGTTCGGGAATTGCTCCAACGCCGCGTCGGTCAGCGTGTAAATCTGCTGCGGGCGGCCCACGCTGCGTCGTCGGCGCACGGCTGGAATGGTGACAAGGCCCTGCCCTTGCAGGATGTCCAGATGATGACGTACGGAGACAGGTGCCATCCCCAGCTCATCGGCCAACTCCGATACGGAGGCGCCGCCTCGTTCTTTCAAAATCTCCAGAATATGCTTGCGGATCGTTTGCACGATTGCCCCCTTGCGAATGCTCGCGATCACAAAATCCCCCGGCTCCGTCGCGAGTCCTGTTTCCTCATCAGCGAGGAAGTCTATCTTCCGTAATGATTCTAGCACACAGGGCATCTCGTGTCAATTGTGTAATGTTTTTAATATATATGCCTTTGTTGATACAAGTCTCTCAATTGCCAGAGGTGGAAGAGCGCTCCCTCTCGATGACAACCCCCACCGACCGCGCGAAGCGCAGCGCGCCTGGCTTCTCGACCATCACCTGCACCCGTTCGACGCGCTCGTCTTCCAGGCAGATGGCGGCGATCTCCGCCGCCATCTTCTCGACGAGATAGAACTGGGAGCCTTCCACCAACTCGATGATGCGCTTGGTCAGCGTACGGTAGTTGACGGCGTCCTCGATCGCATCGCTGGCGCCCGGCGCGCGCAGGTCGGTGAAGAGGACCAGGTTGATAAGCACATCCTGCCGCGCGCGCCGCTCCTCGGGGTTGATCCCGATCACCGTTCGCAGCAGCAGATCTTTGATATGGATTTGATCGGTCATGCGCCCGCCCCTTCCAGCAGCGCCCGCGCGATCGCCTCCCATTCTTCCTTAAGCGGCTGCGTGGCCGGGGGGCGCCGGGCGCGCGTGTACCAGTAGCGCGCGTTGCTCAGGTCTCCCTCCACGCGGTGCAGATAGGCGTGGACCCACGATCCTTCCGCCGTCTCCGCCTGTTGGGCGAGGCGATGGGCGCTGGCCCAATCCCCTTTGGCTTCATACCAGAGCGCCTGCAGGGGCAAACTGAGATCGGCGGGCGGCGCGTCGGCCGCTAATGAAGCTCTGAAGCTCGATAGATTCATGGCGAGTCTCCTGTTCTGGTTCTGTATTCGGTCCTACACGAAGTGCGTCGGTTTATGCTATAAGGGGGATGTTGGCTCGCTGTGGGTCGGATCTCGGTTGGTTGCGGGAGGCTCCTATGCGGAAGAGATGGGTCATTTTGGTGGTTGTGGTGGTCGCTTTCGGTGGGTTGTCCTTCACCCTGGTCAGCCTGACCTCGTCTCCTGTCCGAGCGCAACCTCTCGCAGCGCCGACCGACTTCGCTTGCAGCGCCGTCGTTGAGATCTCCCAGGCCGAGTGCGCAGCCCTGGTCGACCTTTACAATAGCACGGCTGGCGCCAGTTGGATCACCAGCACCGGCTGGTTGGTCACCGATACTCCCTGCTCCTGGTATGGCGTCGGCTGCGTCAGCGGCCAGGTGCGTCATCTCGTGCTGCCTTTCAATCAGTTGGATGGATCGCTGCCAGAGACGATCGGGGACCTCGTGCACTTGCGTTCGCTCAGGCTGTTCTCGAATCGTTTGACTGGTCCGATCCCGGCGACAGTGGGCAACCTGACGAACCTGGTCGATCTGCAATTGTACGATAATCAATTGAATGGCCTCCTCCCTTCTACGCTAGGAAACCTCACTCAGCTCGAGCGCCTCTATCTGAATGACAATCAGTTGACCGGCTCCATCCCTCCTGAGATCGGGGCGTTGTCTTCCTTGCAGGGTCTGCTGCTCTACAATAACCAGTTGAGCGGCCCTATCCCGCCTGAGTTAGGCAACCTTGCGAACCTGCGCGCCTTGTTGCTCCACGGCAACCAGTTGACCGGCAGCATTCCTCCCGAACTCGCGAATCTGAGCAACCTGGTCTCGCTGCAACTGCATACCAATCAGCTCAGCGGCAGCATCCCGCTTGCGCTGGGGACCCTGATGAACCTGCGCAGCCTGTCCCTTTATGGGAATCAGCTCACCGGCGCCATCCCGCCGGAGCTGGGCCAGCTTGCGAACCTTGATTCGTTGTACCTGAGCCACAACCAGTTGACCGGCCCGATCCCCTCCGAGTTGGGCGCGCTGACGAATCTGACGATCCTCTATCTCCACCACAATCAATTAAGCGGCTCTGTGCCGACGGTCCTGGGCAATCTGACCAGGTTACAGACCCTGCTGCTGAACAACAATCAATTCACTGGCACGATCCCTACCGAACTAGGTTACCTGTCTGCCTTGCGCTCGCTTCACCTCGAGGCCAATCAGCTCAGCGGCGCGATCCCGTCGACATTGGGGCTTTTGATCAATTTGCAGGATCTCTATCTATCTTACAACCGCTTGAGCGGCGCGATCCCGCCCACGCTTGGCAACCTTGCGAATTTGCAGGATTTGGTCCTCAACGACAACCAGCTCACCGGCTCGATCCCACCCCAGTTGGGTGATCTCGCGCAACTCAGGCGTCTAAATCTGTTTAATAACCAGCTCAGCGGCGCGATTCCCCCTGAACTGGGCGGCCTCGCCAACCTGCAGACCCTCTATCTGCATAACAATCAACTGACTGGCTCGTTGCCCGACGCCTTCGGGAACCTGACCGGGCTGAGCCTGCTCTACGTACACACCAATCCGCTCAGTGGGCCGCTGCCGCAGAGCCTCGTCAACCTCTCCCTCTCCGGGTTCCACTTCTACAGCACCAGCCTGTGTACACCGCCCGATCCGGCCTTCCAGGCCTGGTTGGCCACGATCGCCGACGTGCGCGGGACCGACGTCGTCTGCGATGCGACGCCGACGCCAATGCCAACGCCAACGAATACGGCAACGAATGTGCCAACGAATACGCCGACGCCGACGATCACGCCATCGGCCACTGCCTCGCCCGCTGCGACCGCCTCGCCGACGCCAACGCCAACGAATACGCCAACGAATACGGCAACGCCAACGAATACGCCAACGCCAACGCCAACGCCAACGAGTACGGCAACGAATACGCCAATCCCAACGAATACGTCAACGCCGACGATCACGCCATCGGCGACCGCTTCGCCGACGGACACTCCCACCAGCAGCCCGATGGCGATGCCCACGCCCAGCAGTACGCCGCAGCGGGGGCCTACCTATCTACCCTTGATCCAGCGCTAGCCCCGCCCCGGCGCGCTCACTCCGGAACGGGCAGGGCCTGCGCCAGAAGGCCGTAGATCGTCGGGTATGGCAGCGTGTTGGGATCGACCATGGCCGCGACCGTGCGCCTGGCGCTGAGGGCTGTCAACGCCACCGAAAGGACTTGCGCCTGGACCTCGTTGCCGCCGGCGACGATGTAGGTCCCGCTGCGCTCACGGGGGCCATGGCGATGATCACCACGCCCTGGTTCATGCCGGCTTGCGTGATCACGTATTGTCCCCAGGTGGCGTCGGCCGCCGCGGGTGCACGCGCAGGCAGCCAGGCCGCAACGACCAGGACGATCGCAAGCAGCGCCAACATCAACAGAATGTTCCGCTTCTTCATACCGTCTCCTCGCGATGCCGTTCGATCGTTCTTCCGTTCCTTGTTGGCCTCCCGACCGGCTGTGGTGGGGCGGCGGGTCAGGAGACCCGCCGCGAACGAGTTTCTTTGTTGCTTGCCGGTCACCTGATCGGCAAGGGCGATCGAGGCGGCGGGTCAGGAGACCCGCCGAGAACCGAACCTGCTGTGGCCCACGACTCGTCAGGGCAAGGCGCCCTATTGCCGATGGCGGAGCCGGGGCCGCGTCGCCAGATCCGCGCGATGTTTCCAGGCCAGGATCAGCACATTCCCTATCCAGGTCGCCAGCAGATCGGGAATCAACGCCGCGCGCAGATCAAGCCCATTCAGCGCGGGCGGCGTCAGCGCAAAGTAGACGAGCATCCCAACCATCGCCAGCAGCACTGCCCATCCGGCCACATCCACAGACAGAGCCGCCAACGTCAACAGCAAACCCAGCACCGTCGGCCCCTCCCAGATCGTCAGCCCGGTCCACACGCCGAACGTCACGGCCACCGCCTTGCCGCCGCGCCCCCTCAAGAACGGCGACCAGGCATGCCCACAGACCGGCGCCAGAGCGACGACGACCAGGGGCCAGGCGGTCAGTCCCCCCAGCAGGTGGGCGCAGCCCACGGGCGCCGCGCCCTTGAGATAGTCCAGCCACAGCGCGAGCGCTCCCCAGCCACGTCCGCCAGCGCGCAGCACGTTGGCCGCGCCAGGGTTGCCGTCGCCGTAAGCGCGGATGTCCGCGCGCAGCGCCAGACGGCCGATCCAGACAGAGAACGGCAACGCCCCGCTCAGGAACGCGATCGCGATCCATGCTGCCAGCATCATGTACGATCTCCGCGTCGCATGATCCCTATCCAGGCGATGAAGATCCCCATCCCGCAGAAGCCAGCGACGGCTGGCCCTGGCAATCCCCAGAAGAAGAGCTGGCCGATCGTCTGCAACGCCCAGGTGATCCCATAGATGATGATCAATGGGCGTTGTGGTAACTGGCTCGGACGCGTCAGCCACGTCGCCCCCGCCGCCCCAAGCATCCAGCCGATGAAATTGCTCCAGGGGATGCCGAAGTAGCCGCCGGCCTGTTCCCATTGCCAGAAACCCCACGCCGTCATCTGCGGGTCGAGAAACAGATCCCAGGCCGTGAACGCCAATGCGCTGACTACGACCCTCAGCGCGCGATGTCTCTGGCCTATCGCACGATGCGCCACCGCCCACGCTGGCGGCAACATCATCAACCACGCCGCCGGGATCAACAGCGGCACGTTCGCGACCTGCGGCTGCAGGCGATCGGTGTAATGGTAAGCTCCGAAGGGGACCCCCGTCGCCACCCCCACGGCTTCGAGCGCCCACGCCCAAAGGACCACGGTCAGCGCCGCGCGCGCCGTCCGCGCGATCCCCCAGGCGCCCGTCAGAAGCGCCAGGACGGCGCTTGCTTGCAAAATCACGGTTGCAGCCACGCCCCAGCGCAGCGCGTCGTCGCCCACGCTCCAACGCACGATCGGCAGCGCGATCATGGCGAGCGCCCAGGCGACGATGAGCGTTGGATACAGAAGATGGCCTCTCGGTCGCGCGCCAGCGATCACAGGCTACGCCTTTCTCCGCTGGTTGAGTGCGCTCAGGAACTCGAGTACAGCGCCTTCGATCTGCGACCAGGCGGCTTGCTGAGGGTTAAGCAGGTCGTGACCTGCGTCCACTTCCACATAGTGCAAGGGGCCAGGCAGACGTTGCAGGAGCTGGCGCGTGTGCTCGACTCGCACCACCTCGTCGCGCGTGCCCTGGATCACCAGCAGCGGGCCATCTACACGGGGGGCGCGCCGCCAGGCCTTGTCGCCTACTGTCCGCACCTGGTCGACCATCTGCATCGGAATGCGTAGCTCGCGGATCGCTTGCTGCGTGGCCGGATCATCGAGATCGACGTCCGGCAAAAAGTTGCCGATATCCCGGCGCGTCCTGGCGTCATTGAAGTCGATCTTCAGCCAGGCGAAAGGCCGCAGCTCGGGGATGAGCCGTTTCAACAAGGGCCATAGCAGGCGCTGCATACGGCTGCCCAAGCGCCAGAAGGGCGCCAGCAGCACGAGGCCGTCGACCGGCATGCGCGCCGCCTCCGCCACTGCCAGCGCCCCTCCCATCGAATGGCCGATCAACACGAGCGGAGAATATCTCTGGCGCAGCGCTGCAACCGCCTCCGCGACCGCATCTGCCCAGTCGCGCTGGGTGCGCGTGAAAAGGCTTTCGATTTGCGGCCCGAAGCCGGGCAACAGCATCCCTTGTACGGTCCAGCCCGCCCTGTGCAGCGACTCAGCCAGAGGGCGCAGTTCAGCGGGCGTGCCAGGGAACCCGTGGATCAAGAGGGCTGCCTGCGCACCGCCTGTCCAGAGAAAAGGTTGATGCTCTGGCTGATCGAAGGCGTGCGCCAGCTTGACCTCAGTCGCGCGCATGGGACTGCGCCTGCCGATACACTGTCAGCGCCCGCACGCGCGCCAGACGATGATCCACGATCGGCGCCGGATACTCACGCCCGATCACGCAACCAGTCTCCGCCTGCTGGGCAGGCGACATCTGCCAGGGCGCGTGGATGACGTCGGCTGGGACGCGCGCCAGCTCAGGGACCCAGCGACGCACGTAAGCCCCTTCGGGGTCGTAAGAGACGCCCTGTCGCACCGGGCTAAAGACGCGAAAATAGGGCGCCGCGTCGGTCCCCGTGCCGGCGGTCCACTGCCAGCCTCCGTTATTGGCCGCCGGATCGCCGTCGATCAGGTGTTGCATGAACCAACGCTCGCCCCAACGCCAGTCGATCAACAAGTCCTTGCACAGGAACGAGGCCACGATCATGCGCGCGCGGTTGTGCATCCAGCCAGTGGCGGCCAACTGTCGCATGGCGGCGTCGACGACAGGATAGCCGGTGCGGCCCTCACGCCAGGCGGCGAAATCGGCCTCGTCATTGGCCCAGGCGATCCCGTCCAGATCGGAGCGAAACGATCGGCGTCGCACGTGAGGAAAATGGTGCAGGATGTGGATGTAAAACTCGCGCCAGATCAGTTCGTTGAGCCACGCTTCCGCCCCCTGGCGCGCCGCTCCTGTGGGCGCTGACTCGATCGCCGCCAGCGCCGCGCTGACCGCCTGGCGGGCCGAGAGCATGCCGAAACGCAGATAAGGGGACAGGCCGGAGGTCCCCTCGATGTCCAACCGCTGGCGCGCGTGGGCGTAGTCGTAGATCGGGGCCTGCGCTCCTTCTGTGAAGGCCGAGAGCCGACGTTGCGCCTCGGCCTCGCCTGGCGTCCAGGGACAGGCAGGGCTGAGAGCGGGTTGCTCGGGCAGCGGGTCGCTGGGAACGAATCCTGGTCGCGCCAGTCGGTCCGACGTCAATCGGCAAGCCGCAGGAGACGGGATCGGCAGCGCGCGCCAGGCGCGCGCGAACGGCGTGTACACGGTGTAAGGAGCGCCATCGGCTTTGAGCACGGCGCCTGGGGCGTGCACGGTCAGCCCATCGACCAGGCGCAGAGGGAGCGCGCGTCCGACTCGCTCATCGCGCTGGCGCGCGTAGGGGCTGTGGTCGCGTTCGGCGTAGATGGCCTCCGCCCCGCACTCGGCGCGCAGAGCCTGCAGCACGGTGAGTGGATCGCCGCGGCGCACGATCAGCTCGCCGCCGCGGGCGCGCAGATCGGCGGCGAGCGCACGCAGTCCTGCCATCAGAAACGCCAGGCGTTGGTCGCCTACCCACGGGGATCGCCACAACGTCGGGTCGAGCACGAAGACAGGGACCACCAGGTCAGCCGCTGCGCATGCCGTTGCCAAAGCTGGGTTGTCGCTCAGGCGCAGATCCCGCCGTATCCACCACAGCGCGATCGACACAGCTCCCTCTCCCCTTGCTGGATGGCAGGCCTCTACCAGGGCGCGGCGCCAGCCCGACGACGAGCGCCCGCCAGCGCCGATTGGATCATGAGAAACTCGCCCAGGTTGTCCATCGTCAGCAGCCCCACCAGTTGCCCGTTGCGGGTGACCGGCATCGTGTTGCAGCCGCATTCGCGCAGGCGCGTCGACGCTCCTTCCAGCATCTCCGCCCAATCGGTGGTCTCGAAATCCCGACGCATGATCTGCTCGACGCGCGCGGCCTGGCCCTCGCGCGCCAGCGCGGTCAACAGGTCGTTGCGCAGGAGGATGCCCACCACCTGCCCCTCATCGACGACTGGGAAATCGTGTTGCGAGCCGGCCAGGATAAGGTTGACCGAACGCTCCAGGGTGTCGCGTGGCGAGAGGGTCTGGAAATCGGTGATCATGGCGCGGCTGACGGGGATGCCGGAGAGGGAGGTCCGCATCTGTACCATGCTCGCCTCTTGGGCGGCGCCGATCCACACGAAGAAGGCGATGAACACCAGGAAGGGATTGGTGAAGAGGCCGATGAAGCCGAAAAGGATGGCCATGATCTGTCCCAGGTTGGCTGCGATGTGCGTGGCTTGCGTATAGTCAAGCCGGAGCGCCAACAGCGCGCGCACGACGCGCCCGCCATCCATAGGGAAGGCCGGCAGAAGGTTGAAGCCAACCAACCACAGGTTCACGACCAGGAGGCGCTCCAGGAACGCGCCGCGAGTGACGGTGAGCTGGCTGATCGGTTCGAGGAGGCCGGTCACCGACAGCCAGATCCATAAGATGATCGCGATGACGACATTGACGGCCGGCCCGGCCAGCGCCACCCACAGCTCCTGGCGCGGCTCTTCTGGCATGCGCTCCAGCCGCGCCAGGCCGCCGATCGGCAGCAAGGTGATGTCGCGCGTTCGGATGCCGAAGCGCCGCGCGGCCAGGGCGTGGCCGAACTCATGCGCCACCACGCAGGCGAACAACGCCAGGATGAAGGCGATTCCCTCCAATGTGGCGAGGAGGCTTTGCCCATCCAGCCAATGGCTCAACGCCACCCAGCCGATCAGAAGAAGGAAGGTGGCGTGCATATACACGTCGATGTCTGAGATCCTTCCCAGCTTCCATGACCATTTCATAGGTTCCTTGCTCCTCGTCCTGCCTGGCGCCGGACCGCGCATTCTGCAGTCTTTTCAGGATCGACGTTGGGGAGAAGCATCCCCGCTGTCGTCCTCTTTTGTCTATATGCCTTATCCTCCCTTACCTAGACAGCGCCTGTCAGTAGTCTAGCCTCAAGTATCTCATGAGATGCGCCTCCAGAGCTGCTGTCCCCAAACGTCCGACCCCCCGCAAAAACAAAGGCGCAGCAATCGGCTCCCCTTACGCCAATCGCTGCACCTTCGCCAATCGCCAATCGTCAATCGTCAATCGTCAATCGTCAATCGTCAATCGTCAATCGTCAGAATGGAATCTCCTCCTCATCCATCCCCTCCGGCGGCGCTTCCTCTGCTCCGCGGCCAGCCCCAACTGCCGCCATGCCAGCGCCTTCGGGCTCGCGCCCGCCCAAGAAGCGGACGTTGCGCGCGGTCAGTTCGAGGGAGGCTCGCGGCTGGCCATCCTGGCCCATCCAGGACGAGGCGTCGACCTCCCCCTCAACCAGCACCAGGCGCCCTTTTTTGAGGAATTGATGACACGATTCCGCCTGTTTCCCCCATACGCTCACGCGGAACCAGGTGGTCTTCTCTTGATCCTGCCCATTGCGATCAGTCCATCGGCGCGTCGTGGCGACGCTGAAGGAGCACACCGCCTGCCCCGATGGCGTGTAGCGCAATTCTGGATCGCGCCCCAAGTGGCCGACAACGACGGTTCGCTGATACATGGTCCTTTCCTCGCTTTCTTGTGTCTCGTCGTGTGCATGCCGCTGTCCCATCCAGAACATGCTGGCATGAGAAACGGGACAATTCAGGGGACTTCCATCGAAGATAATACCCCAGTTCCTTAGGGCGGTCAAATCCGGCTAGTACGTTTGTTCTACTGACAAACGCCTCCCCAGATCAGCGCGGGCCCGAGGAAGCGAAGCCATCTGACAGCAGTGATAGCCCGGCCGGCCGCAAGGTCAACGCGATCTCCTCTCCCGTCGCTGGCAGCGGGCGTCCCAGAGGGCGAACCTCCAGGGCGAGCGTCTGTCCATTGCAGGCCACGCGCACCTGATAGTGGCCGCCGCGAAACGAGCGCTCGATCACCTGCCCGCGCACGGCATGAGGCGCCTCCTCTTCCGTGGCCAGCGTCGCCGCCTCCGGCCGCACCAGGACAGTCACCTGGGTTCCGGCGGCCACCCCTTGCGCCGCCGGCACGGCCAGCCGCCCGATCTCGGTCTCCACCCATCCGCCCTCGTGGACGCATCCCTCGATCAGGTTGGGGATCCCCAGAAAGCGCGCCACGAACGCGTCCGCCGGATGGCAGTAGACCTCCTCCGGCGTTCCCATCTGCACGATGCGGCCAGCGCGCAGGATCGCCACGCGATCGGCGAGCGCGAACGCCTCCTGCTGGTCGTGCGTGACGTAGAGGGCGGTGACCCGCACCCGCCGCAGGATGCGGCTCAGTTCGTCCAACAGTTGCTCGCGCAGGGCGCGATCGAGCGCTCCCAGCGGCTCGTCCAGCATGAGAAGGCGCGGCTGCGGCGCCAGGCAGCGCGCCAGCGCCACCCGTTGCTGTTCGCCGCCCGATAGCTCGAAGACGCGCCGCCGTTCGTAGCCAGTCAGGCCGACCAGCGCCAGCGTCTCGGCGACGCGCACCTGGACCGCCGATCTCGGCAACCCGTGCATCTCCAGGCCGAATGCCACATTCTGCGCCACATTCAGATGGGGAAAGAGCGCATATTCCTGGAACATCAGCCCGAAGTCGCGCTGGTGCGGCGGCATGTCGGTGATCGTCGCGCCGTCCCAGCGGATCGCGCCCGCGTCGGGCTGCTCCAGCCCAGCGATCAAACGCAGCAAGGTGGTCTTGCCGCATCCGCTCGGACCCAGCAGGGCGACGATCTCGCCTTTCGCCACGCGCAGCGAGACATCGGCCACGGCGGGTGTCCCATTGTAGGTTTTGGAGACGCCGATCAGCTCCAGCATGCAGGCTCCTTATGCGGTCTGGCGTCAAAACTCGCCGATCTCACCCACACGCAGGCGTTCGATCCCGACCAGGCCGATCAGGCAGGCGGCCATCAACAGCGTGCTCATCGCCAGCGCCTGCCCGTAGCTGAGCGCGCCCGGCTGCCCCAGCAGGCGGAAGATGACCACCGGCATCGTGGGCATCTCCGGCCGCGCGATCAACGCCGTCGCTCCGAACTCGCCCAGGCTGATCGTAAAGGCGAAGACGGCGCCAACCAGCACAGCCCGCCCGACGATCGGCAGGTCGATGCGCAACCAGACGCGGGCAGGCGTCGCTCCCAACACCGCTGCCGCCTCACGCAGGCGCGGCTGGAGGCCGCGCAAGATCGGCAGCAGGGAGCGCACCACGAAGGGAAACGCCACCAGCGTGTGTGCCAGCGGGATCAAGGCCGGCGACGTGCGCAGATTGAGCGGCGGCCGGTCGAGCGCCACGATGAAGCCGAACCCCAACGTCACCGCCGAGGTGCCCAGCGGCAGCATGAAAAGGGGATCGAGCAGGCTGCCCAGGCCGCGCCGCGGCCGCGCCAGCAGGTAGGCGCTGATCACCCCCACCAGCAGCGAGAGGCCGACGGTCGCCAGCGCGAACGTCAGCGAATTGCTGATAGCCACGCTCGGAGGGACGAACAGGACCGAGCCGCGTCGATTGATCGACAATTCCTGGAAGTAGCGCAGCGACCATCCCTCCGGTCCCGTCAAGGCGCGCGTGACCAGCGCCAGCAGCGGCGTGATCAGCAAAATCAGCAAAGGCCCCACGCTGATCGCCAGGAACGCTCGCGCGCGCCAGGTGCGCACCGGGCGTTGCGTCGTTCGCTGCGGGCGGAAGTTCAGCGGGGTGATCATGCGCGCCTGTAGCCGCGTATACAACCACATCACCGCGAACGTGATCGCCATTTGCAGCAGCGAGAGCGCGGCGGCGATGGGCAGGCGCAACAGATACACCGCCTGGGTGTAGATCTCCACCTCCAGGGTGGCGAAGCGCGGCCCCCCCAGGATCAGGATCACCCCGAAAGAGGTGAAACAGAAGAGGAAGACGAGCAACGCCGCCGCGGCGATCGCCGGCGCGAGCAGGGGCAACGTCACCCGCTGCCAGGTGCGCCAGCGGTTGGCGCCCAGGACGCGCGCGGCCTCCTCTAAGCGCGGGTCGAGGTTGGCCCAAAAGCCGCCGACGATCCGCACGACCACCGTGGCGTTGTAGAAGACGTGGGCCAGCAGGATGATCCAGATCGTGTGCATCAACGCCAGCGGCGGCGCTCCCAGGCGGGCCAGCCAGTCGTTGACGGCCCCGCGTGGCCCGAGCAGGCTGTTGAAGGCTGCCGCCACCACGAGCGCTGGCAGCACGAAAGGGACGGTCGTGAGCGCGCGCAGGACCTCTTTTCCTGGGAAGCGATAGCGGGCGAAGGCATAGGCTGCTGGCAGCCCCAGCCCTAGCGTCAGCGCAGTCGAAACGGCTGCCTGCCATGTTGTGAACCAGAGGACGCGCCGATAGTATCCATCCTGGGCGAGCGCGCGCCACGGATCGAGATCGAGCCGCCCCTCCGGCGCCAGGCTGATGCGCAGGATCGCCGCCAGGGGGTACAGGAAGAACAGCGCCAGGTAAAGTACGGGCAGGGCGTAGAGGCAGGTCTGTCCCCAGGTCAGCAGGCGATCGCTCGGCGCCCCATGCTTTCCTGAGGGCTGCCGTGCGCCGCTCTGGGACGGAGGCTGTAGCTGGCGTTGGGGGCGGCGCGCCAGGTCGGCTAAAGCCGCGAGTCCAGCTCTGATGGGCTGCAGCGCCGTATTCGGCATGGACAGCTCCTCGTGAAAAAGGCCGCGCGCCGTGGCCATGCGGCCCACCGCTCCCAATAGACTTGTCGCACACAGGACGCAGAAAAGCGCCGGTCTCGCAGATTTGCCTCAGCATTCAGCGTTTATCTGCGTTCATCCGCGTCCCATTCCCCACGATCCTTGTTGCGCAACAACTCTAATGAATCTCAGCGATCCCGGCGGCGCGCGGCGATGAGCTCAGCGCAGGACAGCGGCTGTCCACGCCTCGATCCATTTCTCGCGCCCGGCGTCGATCGCTTCGGCGCTGATCGTAGCGGGCGCCGTCGGGACAACCGCGAAACGCTCGAACACCTCAGGCAGCGCCGCGTGCATGTTCGCCGGATAGACGAACATCTGCAGCGGGATGTCCTCCTGGAACGAGCGGCCGAGCATCCAATCGACCACCTTGCGCGCCAGCTCCGGCTGCCGAGCCCCCTTGAGGACGCCCACGAACTCGATCTGCCGGAAGCTGCCGCCTTCAGGCAGGACGTTGCCGGTTGGCGCCTCATCGAGCGCCTCCTCCGCGAAGTAGACCTCGGCGGCGGGGCTGGTGGCGTAGGAGACGACCAGCGGGCGCGCGCCTTCGCCGGAGCCGCCGCTGAACTGGCCGTAGTAGGCGTCCTCCCAGCCGCTGGTGACGAGCACGTCGTTGGCGCGCAACGAACGCCAGAAGTCCAGGTAGCCGTCTTCGCCGAAGTATGCCACCGTTGTGATCAGAAACGCCAGCCCAGGCGAGGACGTCGCCGGGTTCTCGACCACCAGCAGCCCTTTGTATTCCGGCTTCGTCAGATCTTCGAGCGTGGCTGGCGGCGCCAGTCCCTTCTCCGCGAAGTAGCTCTTGTCGTAGTTGAGGCAAACGTAGCCGAAGTCCACGGGCAGCAGCCGGTTCTGCGGATCGAGCTTCAGGTCATCTGGGATGTCCTTCAGACCAGGGGCCGCGTATGGCTCGAAGATGTCGGCGGTGAGCGCGCGGCTGAGGAAGGTGTTGTCCACGCCGAAGAAGACATCGGCCAGCGGCGCGTTGCGGCTGAGGATCGCCTGGTTGAGGGCGGAGCCGGCGTCGCCCGCTTCGAGGATCTTCAGGGTCGCGCCCGTTTCCGCCTCGAATTGCCGAACCACCTCTTCGCTGACGCTGAAGCTGTCGTGGGTCATAAGCGTGACCTCCGGTCGCGCTGCTGGCGTCGGCGCGACCACAGGGGCGACGCAGGCGGTCAAGGCAAGCAGCAGGATCGGGACCACAAAGGACATAGACCGTCGCATGGTACACCTCCGTTAGAGCAGATCTGTTGTGGCTTTGTTTCAACCACCGTTCTTGCGCTGGACGACCAGCAGAATGCCGTGGGCGAGGCGGACGCGCGCCCGTTCGCCCAGGAGCACATTCGAGATGCCGAGGGTCGATCCGAACCGCAGCGTGCCGCTCGTCAGGGGATACTCCAATCCCTCCGTGTCGATGCCGCGCACTTCGGGCGTCAGCGCGATCAGCGAGACGGTGTCGCCGGGCGCGCCGACGATCTCGATCTGAGACCGCGTCACCCAGGCCGTCTCCGGCCCGTCCGAGAGCGATAGCGCCATGTCCGCCCACTGTTCCTGCGCCAACAGCAGCAGGTTCGCGATCGTCTGATCGAGGCGTCCGCCCATCGCGCCCATCAGATGGACGGCGGCGGCTCCCATCTCTCGGGCTGCGCCGAGCGCCAGCTCGAGGTCGGTCTGGTCCTTGCGCGTGGGGTATACAGCGAAGCGCGTGCCCGCGGCCTCCAGCCGCGCCCGCTCGGCGATCGGGAAGGAATCGAGATCGCCGATGATCAGATCGGGGCGCAGCCCCAACGCCAGCGCGTGGCGCGTGCCGCCGTCGGCGCAGATGATGCGGTCGGCGGGGGATACGTGGGCGCAACAGGCCGCATAGTCGGCGATCACGCCGTTGGCGAAGATCACAGCGCGCATGACCTCTCTCCTCATGCGTAAAGAAACGCCGCCTGGCCGGGATCGGCAGGCGGCGTATGTACGATCTGGTCCTCTGCGTTCCCTACGCCGGCATTACCCAGGTCAGGTTCAAAGGGTCAACGGCAGGCCAGCCATGCTGGAATCCGTCCTCTCAGCCGGGTATCCTCCCAGCTCCCCCAGGACAAGTCAATTGTCGAATTCAGTCTATCATGTCTGCCTGGCGTCGTCAAATGTATGATCTGCATCCTTGACTTGGTCTTGTACTCCAGGTACAATGCGCCGACATTTCAAATCTGCTTGCCCATTGCCGGCCTGGGTGCGCGCTCGCCATGATAGCCAGTCATTGGTTGACGGCGCGTCCAGCCTCAGTTGCAAGCAGGGATCACGCGGCCGGGCCAGCGCAGCCCGGTCGTATTCTGCAAAGGGAGGAAGACAAGCGCATATGGGCACTATGGGATTGACGGTCTTCGAGACCGTCGCGGTATGGGCTGTGTTGATTACGGCGATCCTGGGCCTCCTGTACGCGATCTTCTTGCGCAGCCAGATTCTGCGCGAGGATGCTGGCACCAGGCAGATGCAGGAGATCTGGGATGCGATCCGCCAGGGAGCCGACGCCTATCTCAATCGGCAACTGCGCACGATCCTGCCGTTTATCGCGATTTTGACGGTGGCGCTCTTCCTGAGCGTTTATATCGTCGAGCCAAGCCCGGAGGCCAAGGAGCGTTTTGAGAGCTTTGGCGCCAGCATCCCCTTGATCGTCGGCATCGGCCGCGCGATCGCCTTCGTCATGGGCGCTGGCTTCTCCCTCGCTGTCGGCCAGATCGGCATGCGCATGGCGGTCCAGGCCAACGTGCGCGTGGCGGCTGAGGCGCGTAACTCCTTCGGCGGCGCGCTGCGCATCGCCTACCGCGCTGGCACGATCACCGGCATGTTGACCGACGGCCTTGGCCTTTTCGGCGGCACCATCATCTTCATGATCTTCGGCAAGGCCGCGCCGGACGCCCTCCTCGGCTTCGGCTTCGGCGGCACCCTGCTCGCCCTCTTCATGCGCGTGGGCGGCGGCATCTACACGAAGGCCGCCGACGTCGGCGCTGACCTGGTAGGCAAAGTCGAACAGGACGTCCCCGAGGACGACCCCCGCAACGCGGCCGTGATCGCTGACCTGGTGGGCGACAACGTCGGCGACTGCGCCGGTATGGCTGCTGACATCTTCGAATCGTACGAGGTCACGATCGTCTCCGGCCTGATCCTGGCCCTGGCACTGACCGCGTTCACGGGCCATATCGAGTGGATCCTGTATCCGCTCCTGGTCCGCGGTATCGGCGTGCTCTCCTCGATCATCGGCACTTATCGCGTGAAAGGCGGCGGCGAGGGCGGCAGCGAAGACGCCATGAAAGCGATCTTCTCTGGCTTCCTGACCTCGGCAGCCATCTCAGTCGTGCTCTTCGGCGTCGTCGCTATCCTTTATATGGGCGACGTGCCAGGCGGCTGGTGGCGTCCCTTCCTGTCGACAGCCGTGGGCGTCGGCCTGGCGATCCTCATCGACCGCCTGACCGACTACTTCACCGGCACGCACGCTGCGCCGGTCACCGAGATTCGCAAGAGCACGAGCGGCGGCCCGGCCACGACCATCCTCTCCGGCCTGGGCGTCGGCTACGAGTCCAGCGTGTGGGCCATCCTCGTCATCGCCCTCACCATCCTCGCCTCGATCGTGATTTACAGCGGCACCCCGATCGATCCGGCGTGGGGGGTGAGTGAAAACGCGGCACGTGTAGCGTTCGTCCTCTACGGCGTGGCCATGACCGGCATCGGCATGTTGACGCTGACCGGCAACAACGTGGCCATGGACTCCTTCGGCCCGATCTCCGACAACGCCAACGGCATCGGCGAGATGGCTGGCCTCGATCCCAAGGCGCGTCAGATCATGGCCGACCTGGACGCGGTAGGCAACACCACCAAGGCCATCACTAAGGGGATCGCGATCGGCTCCGCCGTGATCGCTGCCGTCTCCCTCTTCGGCTCCTATATCACGGACGTCACCCGCATCGATCCCACTGCCCTGGCCAGCGGCATCCGCGTCTCCGAGCCATTGGTCTTCGTCGGTTTGTTGATCGGCGGCGCGGTGCCCTGGCTCTTCTCCTCGTTGGCCATCAAGGCGGTCAGCCGCGCGGCGGGCCTGATCGTCGAGGAGGTGCGCCGGCAGTTCCGCATCCCCGGCCTGATGGAAGGCAAGGTCAAGCCAGACTACGGGCAGGCCGTCACCATCTCGACCGTCGCCGCGCAGAAGGAGCTGGTCAGCCTGGCCACGATCGCCGTCGTGACCCCCATCGTCGTCGGCTTGCTGCTGCAGGTTGAGGCCCTGGGCGGCTTCCTGGCGGGCATCATCCTCTCCGGCCAGTTGCTGGCGGTCTTCATGGCCAACGCGGGCGGCGCCTGGGACAACGCCAAGAAGACGATCGAGGATGAGCCGCGCGATCTCAAGGCCAACACTGGCAAAGGCTCCGAGCGCCACAAAGCCAGCGTCGTCGGCGACACGGTGGGCGATCCGCTCAAGGACACGGCTGGCCCCGCGCTCAACCCCATGATCAAGGTCGTCAACCTGGTCAGCCTGATCATTGCCCCCATCATCGTCCAGTACCAGGGGTTAACCTTCGGCAAGGTCCTCATCGCCCTGGTGTTGATCGCCGCGCTGGCCTGGGCGGTCATGAACTCCAAACGCGAGGCGGAGCCGGTGACAGCCGCGGCGAAGCCGGCGGTCGCGCCGACCAAGTAGCCCGCTCTCCCGAAGGGGAAAACGAACGGGGAAGGCGTCTGGCCTTCCCCGTCTTTTTTGGAACCTATCCGATTCTACACCAGCGTCAACCAGACCCAGGCGATCCCCGCCCCTACCGCCGCCCCGACGATCACCTCGAAGGGGGTGTGTCCCAGCAGCTCGCGCAGCCGCTCCTCCGCGACCGGTTGCCCCTGATACATGTCCTCGAGGATGCGGTTGAGGATCGCTGCCTGTTTGCCGGCGGCCCGCCGCACGCCGGCCGCGTCGTACATCACGACCGCGGCCAGGATGCAGGCCACCGCGAAGAGAGCCGATCCCGTGCCCTCGCGGATCCCTACTGCGGTCGCCAGCGCGGTGACGACGGCGGAGTGCGAGCTGGGCATGCCGCCGGTCTGCACCAGGACGCGAAAGTCGATGCGTCGAAAGCGCCGCCAGAAGGCCACCAGCTTGAATGTCTGGACGACGACCCCCGCGAAGATGGGCAGCCACAAGACGGCGTTGCCCCAGACGCCGCTGCCAGAAGCGAGCGCGTTCATGGCTCGGGCCATCCTCCGAACGGCTCGGCAGCGACTTCGCCTCCGGCGGTGGTCAGCAGTTGGCGCACGCGCAGCTCCGCCTGATCGAGCCGCTGGCTGCACAGCGCCGCTAACGCCATGCCGCGCTCGTAGAGAGCCAGCGCTTCTTCTAATCCCTGGCCCCCCTCTTCGAGCTGGCGGACGATCGCTTCCAATTGCTCGTAGGCCTGTTCGAACGAAAGGTCAGCAGCAAGTTGCGCATTGGCGGTAGTTGGTTCCATAGTCCCCTCATCTTACAACCGGATCCGAAAAGCTTCGGCGCGGTCTCCTGACCGTGCCCCTGGCTGGCAGGAAACCAGCCAGAACCGTTCTTCGGATAGGTTCTCATTCGACGCGCGCGCCGAACTCGCCGTCGGCCACGCGCACGCGCAGGGCCTGGCCCGGCGCCGTCTGCTGCGTCGAGCGCACGATCTGGCTCGAATCGGCCAGGCGGACGATGGCGTAGCCGCGCTGCAGCACCTCCAGCGGGCTTAAGCTCTCCAGCCGCGCCTGCGCGCCCTGCAGCCGCGCCCGCTGCAACGTCAGCTCGTAGTGCAGGCGCGCCTGTAGACTGCGCGCGATCTCGTCCACTCGCTGGCGCCGGCTGGCGATCACCGTGAGCGGCGAGCTGCGCTCCAGATCGCGCCGTCGCCGCGCCACCTCCGCGCGGCTGGCCGCCAGTCGCGCGGCCATCGTTCCCGCCAGCCGTTCGCGCAGCTCGGCAATGCGGATGGCCAGCGCCGTCGCGTCGGGCGTCGCGGCTGCGGCTGCGGCCGTGGGCGTCGGCGCGCGCAGGTCAGCGGCGAAGTCCACGAGGGTGAAATCGGTCTCATGGCCGACGCCGCTGATCACGGGAATGGCCGAGGCGGCGACCGCGCGCACGACGCGCTCGTCGTTGAAGGCCCATAGCTCTTCCAGGCTGCCGCCGCCGCGCGCGATGATGAGCACATCGATCGGCTCGCGCGCGCGCGACCACTCGTTGAGGCGGGCGATCGCCTCGACGATCTGCGGCGGCGCCTCCACGCCCTGCACCAGCGTGCTGGCGAGGATGACATCGACGAGGGGATACCGCGTGCTCAATGTGCGCAAGACGTCGCGCAGCGCGGCCGCATCGGCCGAGGTGACGACGCCGATCCGCCGCGGCCAGGAGGGCAACGGCCGCTTGCGCTCGGCGGCAAACGACCCTTCTGCTTCCAGCCGGGCCTTGAGCGCCTCGAACTCCAGGAAGAGCTGCCCCACCCCCGCTGGCTGCAATAAGTCTACATAAAGTTGATACGTTCCCCGCTGCTCATAGACCGACACGGCGCCGTGGACGAGGACCGCGTCACCGCTGCGCGGCTCGGCGCGCAGGCGGGCGGCCTGCGCGCGCCAGATCACGCAACTGAGCGCAGCCCGCGCATCTTTGAGCGTGAAATAACAGTGCCCGGACGCCGCCCGCGTGAAGTTGCTGATCTCCCCTTCCACCCAGACGCTCTGGAGCACATCGTCCTGGAGGAAGAGGCTGTTGATGTAGCTGGTGATCTGAGAGACCGAGTACACGAAAGCCGACATCGTCATACCGGCAGATAGAAGAATGCCATCCCGATGATCGCGTAGACGATCAGAAGCTGGGCGCCTTCCAGCCAGTTGCTCTCGCCGTCCAGCGCGACCAACGCGGCGATCAGAGAGGCGCCGAAGAGGGCGACCAATTCGAACTGATTGAAGACCAGCGTCAGCGGATGGCCGACCAGCAGGCTGATGAAGACGAGCACCGGCGCGACGAACAGGGCAACCTGCAGGCTGGAACCGATCGAGATGCTCAGGCTCAGCTCCATCTGGTTCTTGAGCGCCGTCTGCACTCCTACCAGGTGCTCGGCCACGTTGCCGACCAGGGGGACGATGATGATGCCCAGGAAGAACTCGGAGAGGCCCATCGTCGCCACCGTGTGTTCCACGGCGCCGACCAGGATCTCGCTGAGCCAGGCGATGAAAAGGGTGGCAACCGCCAAGAGTCCAATGGCCCGATAGGGCGCGCCGCGGCCGTGGTCTGCCGACGGAGAGCGCTCCCTCTCCTCTCCGCGGTGATTGAGCGAGAAAAGGACGCCCAAAATATAGATCACGATCATGGCGGCCGCCGCCCCCAGGCTGAGCGCCTCGACCGGGCCGGTGGTCTCCTCCGACGAGAAGAAGAACAGCGAGGGGATGGCCAGGGCGACGATCGACAGGATCATGGTTGTCGCATTGACGCTGGCATGGCTGCGGTCGAATTGCTGGCGGCCGTGACGGATGCCTCCCAAGAGCAAACTCAACCCCATGACGAGCAAGATGTTCCCCAGGATGGAGCCGGTGATCGAGGCCTTCACCAGTTCCACCAGCCCCTCGCGGATCGCGATCACGGTGATGATCAGCTCGGCGGCATTGCCCAGCGTCGCGTTGAGCAGGCCGCCCACGCGTGGGCCGGCCAGTTCCGCCAGCTCCTCGGTCGCCTGTCCCATCCATCCGGCCAGCGGGATGACGCCGATGGCCGCTGCCCAGAAGAGCAGCGAGTCCCCCCATCCCAGGAAGCTGCCGAGAATGGCCAGAGGGACAAAGATCAGCAGCACATTCAGATAGCGCATGCGCGGCTCAGCGTTCTGTGGCGGGCGTCGACCAGAGGGTGGTCGGCGCCGTGGGTGGGACGATCAGGCGCAGCGCGCGCGGCTTCACGCGGATGCGAACCGGCGTCGCGCCCATCGGCTCGGCGTCGAGGTGGACCGGCAACGGTCGCGCGGTCTCGATGATCGCTTCCTTCATCCGGTAGAGACGGACCCGCGGATCGCGCGTATGGCGGCGCAGCAAGATGATCGCGGCGTGATAGATCGTGTCCAGCCAGGAATCTCCTTGAAAGCAAGTCAGATCGAGGCTGCCGTCGTCGAGGCGAGCGGAGGGCGAGATGTGGAGGAAGCTCGCGTAGAGTTCCATGTTGCTCGCCACCGCCAACACGACGCGACGCGGCCGCGCTCGTCGGCCGTCGACGATGATCTCGGCGCGCGTTCCCGCGTAATGGCGTAGACAGGACAGAGCGGAGAGCAGGAACGCGCCGAACCCCAGGCGGCGCTTGAGTTGTGGGAACAGCTCGACTTCCTGGGTGATCGCGGCGTCGATGCCGATGCCTGCCCAACAGATGAAATAGCGGCCCGCCTGCCCCGTTTCAGCGTTGACCAGGTGGCCAAGGTCGATCAGCCGCGGCGCGCCGGCCAGGATCAGTTCCGCCGCCTTATGTAGGGCCGGCGGATGCAGGGGGCCGGGCACCGGCAACCCCAGTTGGCGGGCGAGCACATTGCCCGTGCCGGCGGGCAGCACTCCCAGCGCCGTCCGCGTCCCGGCCAGGCCCTGGACGGCGGAGCCGAGGGTGCCATCTCCTCCCACCACCAGCGCCATCTCGACGCCGTCTGCGGCCGCTGCGCGCGCCAGATCAGCGGCCTCGGCGGCCCCTCGCGTCTCCTCCACCTGAACCGTCCATCCGCGTCGATGCAACAGGCCGACCACCGCGTCGATCTCATCGGCGCCGCGTCCCGAGCCAGCGTATGGGTTGTAGATCAGGATCGATCGCATAAGACGCCGCGACGCTTACGGAGCAGGACCGCGTATGGATGGACAGGTCGCAGGCTCGATTCTACCATACCCCCCCTGACGCTGCAACGGCTCCCTGGGCGGCCGTGCGCCCGTTCTCCCCCACTCTGCTCAGCGCTGTCTGCACCTCATTGAGCCGCCGGTACAGCCCGTTGCGCGCCATCAGCTCGGCGTGCGTGCCCATCTCGGCGATGTGTTTGCCTTCGAGCACGACGATCAGGTCGGCGTTGCGGATGGTCGATAGCCGATGGGCGATGATCAACGTCGTCCGCCCCGCCATGAGCCGCTCCAGCGCCTGCTGGATGAGCAGCTCCGTCTCCGTATCCACCGACGACGTCGCCTCGTCCAGGATCAGCACCGGCGCGTCCTTGAGCACGGCGCGGGCGATCGAGATGCGCTGTTTTTGGCCGCCCGACAGTTTCACGCCGCGTTCGCCGATCAGGGTATCGTAGCCGTTGGGCAGGTTCATGATGAACTCGTGGGCGTTGGCCGCCTGGGCCGCTGCGATCATCTCTGCCTCGCTGGCGTCGGGCCGGCCGAAGAGGATGTTCTCGCGCACGGTGCCGTGGAAGAGGAAGACTTCCTGCAGGACCAGGCTCACCTGTCGGCGCAGGCTGGGCAACGTCAGATCGCGCACGTCACGGCCGTCGAGCAGCACGGCGCCCTCGGTCGGGTCGTAGAAGCGTGGGATCAGGCTGGCCAGCGTCGTCTTGCCCACGCCGGTAGGCCCGACCAGCGCCACCACCGAGCCGGCCGGGATGTCGAGGTTGATGTGCTCGAGCACTGGCATGCCCTCGAGGTAGGCGAAGCTGACATCGCGCAGGGCCAGGTCGCCGCGCGCGCGGCCGGTCAGCTCGATTGCGCCGGGGCGGCTGGCGATCTCGGGCTGTTCGTTGAGCAGCTCGCCGACGCGATCGGCGCTGGCCAGCGCTTCCTGGATCTGCTCCCATGTCCCGCTCAGCGCGCGCACCGGCTGATAGAACAGGTCCAGGTAGAGGAAGAACGCCACCAGGTCAGCGATGGGCAGCGTCTGCTGGAAAGCCAGCCGTCCGCCGAAGTAGATGACGATCACCGTGCCCAGCGACGAGATCAGCTCAACCGAAGGCTCGAAGATCGCCAGCAGTTTGAGCGCTGTCAGCAGCGAGTTGCGGTAGCGCTCGATGTGCTGGCCGATGCGCGCCGCCTCGATCTCCTCGCGCGTGAAGGCTTTGATCTCGCGAATGCCCGACAGGTTGTCGGCCAGGGTGGCGTTCAGCTCGGCCAGTTGGCGTTGCCGCTCGCGGAAGGCCGGGCGCACGTACTTGGCGAAGCTGCGCATAGCGACGACGATGAGCGGCATGGGGATCATCGTCAGCAGCATCAGTTGCCAGCTCATGCTGATCAGCATCGCGCCCACGCCGATCAGGGTGAGCGCGTTCACGAACACCCCGGGGATCGCGTGCGCGATCAGCATCTCGAACCGGTCGGAATCGTTGACCATGCGCGACATCAACTGGCCGGTCTGTTGATCCTCGTAGAAGCGCAGCGTCAGCCGTTGCAGGTGTTCGTAGATCTGGCGTCGGCAATCGGCCACCACGCCCCAGCCGGCGATGTGGGAAGCGTAGTTGTTGACGAAACGCAGGCCCGCCCGCGCCCCATACACGAGCAGCAACAGCAATGCCAGGCGCGTCACATAGGCGATCGACGCCCCGTCGGCCGATGAGGGGCCGGCGGCCGCCTGCTTCTGGACGGCGGCGATCAGCTCGCGCACGATCCAGGGGGTCAGCAGTTGTACGCCGACCAGGGCGATCATCGTCGTCGTCGCCAGCGTCAGGGGGCCGGTGTAGTTGCGAGCGTAAGCGAACACGAAGCGCAGGCTCTTCACGGTTGCAGTCCTTCTCGCATGGAAGTCATGGGCGATGCTTGCGATGAAAGCCTTTGCGGGCGACCTGTCCGTCGCGTCGGGGGCGGATGTCCACTAGCAGGGTGCTCCTGAGGGTAGAGCCTATCCGAAAAGTTTGTTAGCGCGCCAAACCGATGGGACGCGTCCTTGATGAAAATCGGCTCATGGGGTATTCTCGGTTTCATCATACCGCCGAA
>FWPU01000688.1_pt1 | contig 109039 bp, 112 predicted proteins | sample 2228361 | NCBI WGS metagenome assembly FWPU01 (sample SAMEA103939777, study PRJEB20133) | metagenome | reverse complement strand
GCTCGAGTTTCTAACCGGTTATCTCATCGAAAAGGCGCTTAGTGTTGATAACATTTTTGTTTTTCTCGTTATCTTCGACTTCTTCCGTACGCCTGCTCCCTTACAATACAGGGTCCTTTTCTGGGGCGTATTGAGTGCCATAGTGATGCGCGGACTTTTCATATTTCTAGGGTTGGCGTTGCTGGAGAGGTTCCATTGGGTTATTTACGTCTTTGGCGCCTTCCTGGTCTTGGTGGGGATCAAGATGCTCGTTCGTCCCAAGGAAGCCCCTCATCCCGAGCGGAATCCCATCTTCCTCCTCGCCCGCAAGGTCATCCCCAGCGACCCGCGTTACCACGAAGGACGCTTTGTAGTGCACATCGATGGAAAAACGTATGCAACCATGCTGCTCCTCACCCTCCTCTGCGTGGAGGCCACCGACCTTGTCTTCGCCATCGACTCCATCCCGGCCATCTTCGCCGTCACCCGCGACCCCTTTATCGTCTATACTTCCAACGTCTTCGCCATCCTGGGCCTGCGCGCCCTCTACTTCCTCCTCCGGGAGGCCATGAACCGCTTTGTCTACCTCAAAGTGGGTCTCGGCTTCGTCCTGTCCTTCGTGGGCGTAAAGATGTTGCTCAGCGAAACCTATCCGCTCCCCATCGGGGTGTCTCTCTCCGTTGTGGGCGGCATCCTGGCTGTCTCGCTCCTGGCCTCCTTCCTTCGGACCAGGGGTCGCACCTCCTTCCCCGAGGCGGACTGGCCGAAGCCCCGCCCACGTTAGGGGGCCGGCCGTTGCCAGGTCCGCCCGCTTGTCGACGGCGGCCCTGGTTGTTAAAGGAAATCGTGACGCCGGAGGAAGGTCGGCCGCCGGAATGGCCCCTTCGGCTTCCTCGTCCGGCCGCGCTTATGATATAAGCACATTGGTGCAGGGTTCCGAAGGAGGGACGGCGGTGAGGTGTCCGCTCTGCGACATCGCCATGAGGGAGGTGGAGCGCCGCGGAGTCTTGATCGATGTGTGCCCGGAGTGCCGGGGGGTCTGGCTTGACCGCGGCGAACTGGATAAGCTGCTGACGGTTGCCGACCGGGCGCAGTTCGAGGGTTGGGAGGAGTTCGGGAGGCCGCGCCGCCCCGCGGATGAGCACGTGGAAGAGAGGCGGCAACGCCGGCGTGAGGAACGGGTGCCTCCTTACCATGGTGGTGAGGACTACCACCACTCGAGCAGCCATCAGTCCAGGAAGAAAAAGAGTTGGCTGAAGGAGTTCTTCGACTTCGAGTTCGGTGGTGATTGAGTACGAAGGCAAGATGCCACCTTCCCCTGGCTGGGGGCGTCGCCCTTCTGGCTTCCCTCCCCCGGGCGCCGGAGGCGGGGTAGGCGGAGGCCAGTCGCGGAGACGGCCGTTGCCGGGGGGGCGGCCGGGGCTTATCCTCTTGGCTGTATGGCGGGGGAACAAGCCGTCGTTTCCGAGGCCGAGCGGTGCTCGGGCGCCCGCGGGCGGACCGGGGCAGGTGGCGAGGTCGTCGCCGTCGTGGACTTCGGCGCCCAGTACGGGCAGCTCATAGCGCGGCGCATACGCGAGGCGCGCGTTTACTGCCGGGTCTTTCCCCCGACCGTGGCGGCGGCCGAGCTGCAGGAGCTCGGGCCGGCGGGGGTGGTGCTCACGGGCGGCCCGGCCAGCGTCTACGCGCCGGGGGCTCCCACGCTGGATCCGGGCGTCCTGGGTCTGGGCGTGCCGGTGCTGGGCATCTGCTACGGGATGCAGCTCCTGGCCCACCTCCTGGGGGGGCGCGTGGAACGGGGCGAGCGGCGCGAGTACGGCCGGACGGAGCTCGAGGTGCTGGAGGAGAGACGGGACGGGGTTCCCGCCCTCTTCGGCGGCCTCGGGCGGCGGCTCACGGTGTGGATGAGCCACGGCGACCTGGTGCTGGAGCCTCCCCCCGGGTTCCGGGTGCTCGCGCGCACCGAGGGCGCGCCCGTGGCCGCCATGGGGGACCCGGGGCGTCGCCTCTACGGGGTGCAGTTCCACCCGGAGGTGACCCATACGCCGCAGGGGCGGGCCATCCTGGAGAACTTCCTCTACGGGATCTGCGGCTGCCGCGGCACCTGGACCATGGCTTCCTTCTTGGAAACCGCGGTGGAGGCCGTCCGCCGGCAGGTGGGGGACGGCCGGGCGGTCTGCGCCCTGAGCGGCGGGGTGGACTCGGCGGTGGCGGCGGCGCTCGTGCACCGCGCCATCGGCGACCGCCTGACGTGCATCTTCGTGGACCACGGGCTCCTGCGGGAAGGGGAGGCCGAGGAGGTGATCGCGGCCTTTCGCGGCCTCGGCTTCAACCTGCGGGCGGTGCGGGCGGGCGAGCGGTTCCTGGCCGGGCTCCAGGGTGTCGTTGACCCCGAGGAGAAGCGGCGGCGCATCGGGGGGGAGTTCATCCGCGTCTTCGAAGAGGAGGCGGAAAAGCTCGGCCCCGTCGGCTTCCTCGTCCAGGGGACCCTTTACCCCGACGTCATCGAGAGCGGCGCGGGCGCGCACGGCCAGGCGGCCGTCATCAAGACCCACCACAACGTGGGCGGGCTGCCCGAGGAGATGCGCCTGGAGCTCGTGGAACCGCTGCGGGAGCTCTTCAAGGACGAGGTGCGGGAGCTGGGGCGGCGGTTGGGGCTGCCCGAGCGGATCCTGTGGCGCCATCCCTTCCCCGGGCCGGGGCTGGCGGTGCGGGTCATGGGTGAGGTGACCCCGGAAAAGCTGGACCTGGTCCGGCGGGCCGATGCCGTCGTGGTGGAGGAGATCGAGCGGGCCGGCCTCTACCGCGCCGTGTGGCAGGCCTTCGCCGTCCTCACGGCCCAGCGCAGCGTGGGTGTGATGGGTGACGAGCGCACCTACGGCTTCACGGTGGCGGTGCGGGCGGTGACCAGCGAGGACGGCATGACGGCCGATTGGGCGCGGCTTCCTCACGAGGTGCTCGAGCGGATCGCGGCGCGCATCGCCAACGAGGTGCCCCATGTGAGCCGCGTTGTCTACGACGTCACGTCCAAGCCTCCGGGCACCATCGAGTGGGAGTGAGGGCGGGCCGCCGCCTTGCCGGGCGTCTTGTCAGGGCGGGGCGGCGGGCGCTATGATGGCTCTGCACGGCCGCAGGCCGGCGGGGGTGAGGGGAGACGGGGGCGGGACCGCCCGAGGGAGGTCGGCGCTTGAACGAGGAAAACCGGCTTGGCTCCTACCTGCGCTGGCGGCGGCGGTACCAGCGTATCCGTCTGGACGGCGTGCCCTGTCGCTACCACCTGCTCTTTGTTAAGGAGACCCCCGTGGAGCTGGCTCCCGGCGACGGGACCCTGGTCAACCTGAGCCGCGGCGGTCTCTGTTTCGTGACCGACCTCCGGTTGCCCGTGCGGCTGCGGGTGACCACCCGCGTCGAGTTCAGTCTCCATGATCGTCTGCTCGTCCCGGCCGCACGCATCCTCTGGCGGGAGGATGAGGGCGATCGTTACCGGTACGGGGCCGAGTTCATCCCCGGTCCTTTCGCGTCCTACTGGGAGCTTCAGGAGACGCTGAGCAACCTCTTCCTGGACGGCCGGGCCTGACGGGCTGCGGCCGCTCACGGCCCGGCGCGCCGGCGCGGCGGGTGATCTCCGGTGGCGGGGGTGGTGGTTCTGGGCTGCGCGCCTTGGGTGGAGCCCGGGGGTGGCGGTGAGCGCGCCCGCCCGCCTCTGGTCGGCGTGGTGATGGGGAGCGACTCGGACCTGCCGGTGCTGGCCGAGGCCGTCTCGACCCTGGACGAGTTCGGGGTTCCCTGCGAGGTGCGGGTCATGTCGGCCCACCGGACGCCCGCCGACGTGGCGGAATGGGCCGCCGGGGCGGCGGAGCGCGGGCTTGGCGTCATCATCGCGGCGGCGGGCGGGGCGGCGCACCTGGCCGGGGTGGTGGCGGCGCACACCGTGCTGCCTGTGATCGGCGTGCCGGTGGCGGGCCGCGTGCTGGACGGATTGGATTCCCTCCTCTCCATGGCGCAGATGCCTCCGGGGGTGCCCGTGGGCGTGGTGGGAGTGAACGGGGCGCGCAACGCGGCCCTCCTCGCCGTGGCCGTGCTGGCCACGGCCGATCCGGAGCTGCGGCGGCGGCTTCAGGATTTCCGCGCCCGGCAGGCGGCGGGGGTGCGGGAGCGGGACCGGCGGCTCGCCGAGCTCGGGCTGCGGGATTACCTGCGGCAGATGCGGGGCGAGGCGAAACCGGCTTCCCCCGGCGGCCCCGGGGGGGAGGAGGGTTGATCGAGCGCTACACCCTTCCCGCGATGGCGCGCATCTGGAGCGCCGAGAACAGGTTTCGCAAGTGGCTCGAGGTGGAGCTGGCGGTCCTGGAGGGGTGGGCCGAGCTCGGCGCTGTGCCCCGCGAGGCCGTCACCGCCGTGCGCGAGCGGGCCCGGGTGGACCTCGACCGCATCGCCGCCCTCGAGCGCGAGGTGCACCATGATGTCATAGCCTTTGTCACGTCGGTGGCGGAGCAGGTGGGGGAATGGGGACGGTACATCCACCACGGGCTCACGTCCAACGACGTGGTGGACACGGCTCAGGCCCTCCTCCTCAAGGAAGCCGGGGCGGAGCTCGTGGAGGCGGCGCGGCGGCTGGCCGGCGTGCTGGCCGAGCGGGCGCGGGAGCACAGGCACACCATCATGATCGGCCGCACCCACGGGGTGCACGCCGAACCCATCACCCTTGGTCTCAAGCTGGCGCTCTGGTGGGCCGAGACGGGCCGGAACGTGGAGCGCCTGGAGCGGGCCGCGCGGGCGGTGGCCGTGGGCAAGATCTCCGGTTCCGTGGGGACCTATGCCAACGTGCCGCCCTTTGTGGAGGAGCACGCCTGCCGCCGGCTGGGCCTCGAGCCGGAGCCGGTGTCGAACCAGGTTGTGCAGCGGGACAGGCACGCCGAGTTCCTGACCACCCTCGCCGTGGTGGGGGGGAGCCTCGAGAAGTTCGCCACGGAGGTGCGGGGGCTCCAGCGCACGGAGGTGCGCGAGGCCGAGGAGCCCTTCCGCCCGGGGCAGAAGGGTTCCTCCTCCATGCCCCACAAGCGGAACCCGGAAAAGTGCGAGCGGGTGTGCGGGCTCGCGCGCCTGCTCCGGGGCTACGCCGTGAGCGCCCTCGAGAGCCAGGCGCTCTGGCACGAGCGCGACATCTCCCACTCGTCGGTGGAGCGGGTCATCCTGCCGGATGCCACCACCGTCCTCCACTACATGCTGGTCCTCATGGCGGAGATCCTTGGTGACCTGCGGGTGTACCCGGAGCGGATGCGGGCCAACCTGGAGCTGATGGGCGGCCTCGTCTTCTCGCAGAAGGTGATGCTGGCCCTGGTGGAGAAGGGTATGGCGCGGGAGGAGGCCTACCGGATCGTGCAGGGCCACGCCCTGGCGGCTTGGGAGGCCCTCGCCGGCGGGCCGGTGGGAGATCGCGCGGGCGGGTCCGGCGGCGCGTCGGTGGGCGCCCCTGGGCCCGGTGGCGTTATCGAACCCGGCGCCGGGATGGCCGGGGTGCAGGGCCGCGTGCCGGGCTTCCGGGAGCGGGTGGCGGCGGACCCGGCGGTGCGGGCGCTGCTCACGGAGGAGGAGCTGGCGGCGTGCTTCGAGCCGGCGGCGCACCTCCGCCACGTGGACGAGATCTTCGCCCGGCTCAAGCTGTGACGGGCCTTTGACCCGGCGGCGGGGGCCGGCGCGGCGGGCGGTTGGCGCGGAGGCGCCAGGGGCGCGAAGGCGCCGCGCGGTAAAAACGAGTCGGTAATAAATCGAAAGGGGGCCCTACAGATGGAGGCGGTGGAGACGGACGGGGCGCGGGTGCGGCTGCACGAGGGCAAGGCCAAGGTGGTCCTGGACGTGGGCCGGCCCGACGCCGTGCTGCTGGAGTTCAAGGACGAGGCGACGGCCTTCAACGCGCAAAAGCGGGGTGTCATCGGCGGCAAGGGGCCGGTCAACCGGGACATCTCGGCCCTCCTCTTCCGCTACCTGGAGGAGCGGGGCGTGGCCACCCACTACCTCGAGTCCATAGGGGAGCGGGAGATGATGGTGCGGCGGCTGCGCATGATCCCGGTGGAGGTGGTGGTGCGCAACGTGGCGGCCGGCAGCCTGGCCCAGCGCCTGGGGCTCGACGAGGGGCGGCCTCTGGCCCGGCCGGTGGTGGAGTTCTACCTCAAGGACGACCGCCTCGGCGATCCCATGGTGAACGAGTACCACCTGGACGCCCTGGGCATCGCGGAGCCGCGGCTGGCGCGCGAGCTGGCGGCTCTGGCGCTGCGGGTGAACGAGCTGCTGTGCCCCCTCCTCCGGCAGGCCGACCTCGAGCTCATTGACTTCAAACTCGAGTTTGGTCTGAACAGGGAAGGTGGCGTGGTGCTCGGCGACGAGATCTCGCCCGACACGTGCCGCTTCTGGGATGTGGCGACGGGCGAGAAACTCGACAAGGATCGCTTTCGCCGCGACCTCGGGGGCGTGGAGGAGGCCTACCGGGAGGTCCTGCGCCGCGTCCGGGAGACGCTGAGCGCGGTCCATTAGACCCCGTGCGCTCCCCGGTCCCGGAGGTGAGAGGGGGCAACGTGTCACCGTTTCGGGAGGTGGGCGGATTGCTCTGGGAAGCCGACGTGGAGATCCTGCCGAAGCCGGGGGTGCTGGACCCGCAGGGCGAGACGGTGGCGGAAGCGCTCCGCGCGCTCGGCTTCGCCGGGGTGCGGGACGTGCGCGTGGGCCGGCTGATCCGCTTGCGCGTGGAAGCCGCCGACGCCGCCGCAGCCGAGGCCGCTGTGGAGGAGATGTGCCGCCGGCTCCTGGCGAACCCGGTCCTGGAATCCCACCAAGTGACGGTCCGGGAGGTTGAGGTGGAGGAGGCGGCTCGGCGCGGATGACCGGTGGCTGGCTGCCGCAAAGGCGCCGGCCGCTCGGACAGGGGATGGGGCGAGTGAGGTTCGCCGTGGTCGTGTTCCCGGGTTCCAACTGCGACGTGGATGCCTACCACGCCGTGCGGGACGTTCTCGGGGAGGAGGCCGAGTACGTCTGGTATGAGGAGCGGGACTTGGCCGGCTTCGACTGCGTTCTCCTGCCCGGCGGCTTCTCGTACGGCGACTATCTGCGGCCCGGCGCCATCGCCCGTTTCGCCCCCGTGATGGAGGCGGTGCGGGAGTTCGCCGCCCGGGGCGGGCTCGTGCTGGGCATCTGCAACGGGTTTCAGATCCTATGCGAAGCCGGGCTCCTGCCGGGGGCGCTCGTCCGCAACCGGGACCAGCTCTTCCACTGTGAGTGGGTGCACGTGCGCGTGGAGAACGCGCGCACTCCCTTCACGCGGCTTCTCCGCCAGGGGCAGACCCTGCGCCTGCCCATCGCCCACGGCGACGGGCGGTATTACGCCGATCCCGCCACGCTGGCCGAGCTCGAGCGGAACGGCCGGGTCGTCTTCCGCTACTGCGAGCCGGACGGCTCCGTCACCGACCGCGCCAACCCCAACGGCTCCCTGGCGGGCATCGCCGGCATCTGCAACGAGGCCGGCAACGTCCTCGGCATGATGCCCCACCCCGAGCGCGCCGTGGAGGCTCTCCTCGGCGGCACCGACGGGCTCGGCATCTTCCGCTCCCTGGTCTTGCGGTCACCGCTCGCCACCGGCGCACCGAACTCAGGAGTCGGCTCCTCTTGGGCCGTCGGAGCGCGGCGACCAACGCCCAGGCCCCGTCGTCGGCCTGGTCGGGGGTCACCAGGATGCGGAGGATAGCCTCTCTCAGGCGCATGGTCCAGGCGGGATCGTCCCCGCCCTCCGGGATGGCCGCGGCGGCGTCCGCCAGGACTCTTTCGGTTTTGTCCGGCCGGAAGCGGATGTGGCGCAGGTTCTCGTCTTCCCGCCGCAGCCGGATGAGATCCATCTGCATCTCCTCGAGCGCCGCGACTTTGTCCTGTTCCATCGCTTCCGCGAGGGAGTCGAGGATGCGGTCCGCCGTGGCCACCGGCGGCGGCTCTTCGTTCAGATTGGAGAATCCGCCGGCCTGGCCGGCGATGGCGCGGACGGCGGACTCCACCGCGTTCAAACGGTAGCGCTTGTACTTGCGGTTCCGGCTGCAGGGGCACGGTTCGTTGCGGCTGACCGTGAAGAAGGATTCCCCGCGACCAATGAGAGGTCGCTTCGACATGAGACCCAAGACTCCTGCCCGTGGCGCCCTGGCCATTCTGGTCGCCTGCCCAGGCTATGCCCTACGGCCCTACGGTAGGAGCCTTAGGTAGGGCTAGAAGCAGCAGTTCGGAGGGAGCACGACCTAAAGGTATCCTTACTCGTCACCTGCCTTAAGGCCTGATGGGTGAGATAACACGCGGGTGCCCCCATTTACGACACAGGTCGCATTTTCATGTTCGCGCCAGCGGGAGCAGGTGCACCGCAGGGGCCTTGACCAGGGCCGTGACCGGCGCGCCGGGGGCGATCCCCAGGTCGGTGGCCGTGAGGCGCGTCACGAGGGCCGCCAGGGGGAAGCCGCAGTCCACCGTCACGCGGAGGACTGGCCCGCGGGCCTCGATGGCGGCGATGCGGCCGGGCAGGCGGTTGCGGGCGCTTAGGGTCCCCAGGGCCGCCGGGTCGGCGATCTCGTCGGGGATGGCCGGCGGAGCCGCGCCGGCTCCGGACGCTGTCCCGGACGGTCCGCGGGCGGGCCGATGCGCCGCCAGGACCACGTCTTCGGCGCGGATGGCGATCCACACCGGCGCGCCCGGCAACCAGGGTCCCGCGGGGGGTGGCTGCCCCGGAAGGGTGGGTCGCCCGGGGATGGATGCCAAGCAGGCCGTCCCGTCGGCGGCCGGGGATTGCCCAGGCACGGGCTGCCCGTCTAAGGCGGAGGGGGGGAGGGCGGCCAGGAGGGTGCGGCCCGCCGCCTCCACGGCCACCAGGCCCTCGCGGTGTCCCACCACCCGGCCGCGAACGAGGGTGTCCACCCCCACCACCCGTGCCACCTCGGCATCCGCCGGGTGCCGGCAGACTTCCTCCACGCCGCCCTCCTGCCGTATACGCCCGCCTACCAGCACCGCCAGCCGGTCGCCGAGGGAAAGGGCCTCCGTCAGATCGTGGGTCACCAGCAGGATGGGCACCCCGAGCCGCCCCACGAGGCGGCGCAGTTCGGCCAGGATCTCGTCGCGGGCGACGGCGTCCAGACCCGTCAGGGGCTCGTCCAGGACGAGGAGGCGCGGCCCCGGCGCCAGGGCCCGGGCCAGGGCCACCCGCCGCCGCTGGCCGCCGGAGAGGGTGGCGGGCCGCCGGCCGGCCAGGGCCTCCAGCTCCAGGAGGCGCAAGGTCTCCGCCGTGCGCCGGTCCCGCTCGGCGGCGGGCAGGTTCCGCAGCCCGTAGGCCACGTTGGCGGCCACCGAGAGGTGGGGAAAGAGGGCGTCCTCCTGCGCCACGTAGCCGAGGCGCCGCCCCTGCGGGGGCACCCACAGGCCGCGCTCGGCATCGAACCAGGCTTCCCCGCCGAAGAGGATACGGCCCCCCTGCGGGCGCTCGAGCCCTACCAGGCAGCGGAGAAGGGTCGTCTTGCCCGCCCCCGAGGGGCCGAGGAGAACGGTGACGGCGGGCTCCGGCGGAAGGTGAAGGGTGGCCCGGATCTCGGCTCCCGAGCCGGGATAGCGGTGCTCCACCTGCGCGAAAAGGCCGGTGGTCTCAGCCGGCCCGGGCGGTGCGGCATCCCCCGGTGCGGGGGCGGGGGCGCCGGCGGTGCCTAGTCCTGGGGCCATACCGACCACACCCGTCGGCGGAGGGCGTAGGTGAGGGAGAGGACGGCGAAGGACATGACCAGGAGGAAGAGAGCCGTCCGCCCCGCGGCGGCAAAGTCCAGGGCCTGGACGCTGTCATAGAGGGAGATGGAGATAGTCCGTGTCACGCCGGGCAGGTTGCCGCCCACCATTAGCACAACGCCGAACTCGCCCAGGGTGTGGGCGAAGCTCAGCACCAGGGCGGTAACCACTCCCTGCCAGGAAAGGGGTAGGACGACCCGCAGAAAGGTGCTGCAGGGTGAGACGCCGAGGCACCAGGATGCCTCGAGGAGGCGGCGGTCCACGGCGGCGAAGGCCGTCATCAGGGGCTGCACGGCAAAGGGCAGGCTGTAGAGCACCGAGGCCAAGAGGAGACCCTGGAAAGAGAAGGGGAGGAGCCGCCCCGTGAGGGCCTCGTAGGCGGCGCCGAGGGGGCTCCTGGGGCCGAGGGCCAGGAGGACGTAGAAACCCAGCACCGTGGGTGGCAGGACCAGGGGCAGCGCCACCACCGCCTCCACGATCGGCTTCCACCGGCGGGACGAGGAGGCGAGCCAGTGGGCCAAGGGCACCCCCAGGACCAGGAGGATGAAGCTCGTCCAGCAGGCTAGCCGCAGGGAGAGCCAGAGGGCGGGCCAGTCCATAACCCCGCCTCCTCCCCGCCGTCTGTCCGCGGGCCTCCAGCGGCCGGTACCCCGGCGCGCCGCGGCGGAAGGAAGCCGTTCCTTTTGAGGATGGCCCGGCCCTTTTCGCCGAGCAGAAAGGACCGGAAGGCGCGGGCCGCTTCCGGGTCGCGGGCACGGGCCAGGACGGCGCCGCCCTGTTCTAAAGGGGGGTAGGCGGCGAGGGGAAATTCCCAGAAGCGTCCTTGCGCCTGCATGGCGGGCGCCAGGGCGAGGGAGAGGGCGACGACGGCGGCGTCGGCGGCGCCCCCGGCGGCGAAGGCGGCCGCCTGGGCCACGTTTTCGCCCAGGACAAGCTTGGGCCGGACTTGCTCGTAAAGGCCGAGGGTCCGGAGGGCGGCCACGGCCGCGCGCCCGTAGGGGGCGTGCCGGGGGTTGGCGATAGCCAGGCGGCGCAAGCGGGGCGAGCGGAGCACCGCCGCGCCATCCCGTTGCACGGGGAGGGGCGATCCGCGGGGAACCCAGAGGACAAGCCGACCCACGCCGTAGAGAAAGCCGTCCCCCGGCTCGGTCAGCCCCTTTTCCGCCAGCCTGCGCAAGTAGGCGGTGTCGGCGGAGAGGAAGAGGTCGAAGGGGGCGCCGTTCTCGATCTGGGTTGCCAGGTTGCCGGAGGAACCGTAGGTGACCTCCAGGCGCACGTCGGGCCGCCGTACGCGGAAGGCGGCCGCCAGGTCCTCCAGGGCGTACTGCAGGTCGGCGGCGGCCGCCACCCGCACGGGGCGCGGTCGGGCCGCGGACGGGGAGACGCCAGGGGCCTCCGCCCGCGGCCCGGAGCCTCGGTCGGCTGTGCAGCCCGCTGCTGCGAGAGCCATGGTCCAGGCCGCCAGGCTCAGGAAGGCGGCCATGCCCACAGGCGCCAGGAAAGCCGCTCTGCCAAGGGTCCCCGCCGCCCGGCCCAGCGTCCCGGCGGCCGCGCGCGCCCCGCTCATGCCTTCCCCTGCCTTGTCATGTATACACGACGTGTGTCAAGTCTACATTCCACGCTAGCATATGTTATGTTTTCTTTGCAACCGGTTTGCTCCGCCGGCGCAGCCGGTTTGCTCCGCCGGACATTCCGGCCGGTTGCGGCGGCGGAGGGAGCGGCCGTGAAGGGGACGGATTCTCTGCGGAACAATCTGCGGTTGATGCGCAACCGCCTCGGGCTTAGCCAGCAGGAATTGGCCGCTCGGGTGGGGGTTGCACGCCAGACCATCGGGGCGGTGGAGGCGGGACTATACACGCCCTCGGCGGCCCTGGCTCTGCGGCTGGCGCGGGTGCTGGGCTGCCGGGTGGAGGAGGTCTTTTGGCTCGAGGAGGAGCCGGCGGAGGTGGTGGAGGCCGTGCCCGCCGCCGGGCTGGCGGCGGAACTGGGGGCGGGCGCGGTCGGCGCCGATCGGATCCCCGTGTCCCTGGTGCGGGTGGGCGGGCGCTGGGTGGCCCACTCGCTGCTCGGCGAGAGCGGGTTGCGCACGGAACTCGTCCCGGCGGACGGCCAGGTGGTCCCCGAAGAGGCGGCAGGCGGCCGGCAGGTGACCGGAGTCGCCGCGGGCGGGGTGCGGGTTCGCACCCTGGATGACCCGGAGGACCTGGCGAGGTCGGTGTTGCTGGCCGGTTGCACCCCCGCCCTGTCCCTCTGGGCCAGGGCGGCCGAGCGCTGGCACCCGGGACTCAGGGTCAACTGGGTCTTCGCCAACAGCTGGGAAGCGCTGACGGCGCTGGCGGGGGGCGAGGTGCACGGAGCCGGGACCCACCTCTGCCAAGGCGCAACCGGTATCTGCAACATCCCCTTCGTGCGGGCGGCACTGCCGGGGCGGGCCGTGGTTCTGGTCCATCTGGGCGAGTGGGTGGAGGGGCTCCTGGTGCGGCGCGGCAATCCCGCGGGCATCAGGGGAGTGGCTGACCTGGCACGGCCGGGCGTCACCATCGTCAACCGGGAGGCGGGAGCCGGTTCGCGGCGGCTCCTGGAGGACGCCCTGAACGAGGCGGGTGTGCCTCACGGGGCCGTGGCCGGCTTCGACCGGGTGGTGAGGGGGCACCTGCAGGTGGCGCGTGCCGTGGCCGGAGGGGAGGCCGACGCCGGTGTCAGCACCGAGGGGATGGCGCGGGCCTTCGGGCTGGACTTCGTTCCCCTGCGAAGGACGAGCTACGACGTGGCCTTCCTCCGGGACTACGCGGACGAGCCGGCGGTGCAGCAGCTCCTCGGCACCCTGGGTCACCGGCGTGTGCGGCGCCAGCTGGAGGCCGTGGCCGGTTACGACACGGCCCGCACCGGCGAGGTGGAAACCATCCTGCCGTGATCCGAGCCGCGACCCCCCGGGTCCGGTTATGATGTTGAAGGGGTGGCGGGGATGGGCGTGGTGGCGGCGCCGCCGCGGTGGGACAAGGTCGGCCTGACGGAGGACGAGTACCGGCGCATCGTCGCCCTCCTGGGACGGGAGCCCAACGACCTGGAGCTGGGCCTCTTCGGCGTCATGTGGTCCGAGCATTGCAGCTACAAGAGTTCACGGGTGCACCTCCGCCGGCTGCCCAGCGAGGGGGTGCGGGTGCTGGTGGGACCGGGCGAGAACGCCGGCGTCCTGGACATCGGCGACGGCTGGGCCGTGGCGGTCCGCATCGAGAGCCACAACCACCCCTCGGCCATCGAGCCTTACCAGGGGGCGGCCACGGGGGTGGGCGGCATCCTGCGGGACATCTTCACCATGGGCGCGCGGCCGGTGGCGCTGCTGGATTCCCTGCGCTTCGGCCCGCTCGCGGCGGGGCCGGGTGCGACCGGCCGCGGCGCCGGGGGCGGGAAGGGGCCCGGCGGCCGCGGCGCGGCGGGCGGCACGAGTCCGGCCCAGGCGGCGCGCAACCGCTACCTGTTCGCGGGCGTGGTGCGGGGCATCGCCGACTATGGCAACTCGGTGGGCGTGCCCACGGTGGGCGGCGAGGTTCACTTCGAGGAATGCTATGGGGACAACCCCCTGGTCAATGTGATGTGCCTGGGTGTCCTGCGGGCCGACGGCATCGTGCGGGGCCGCGCCGAGGGGGTGGGAAACCCGGTCTACCTGGCGGGGGCGCGCACGGGGCGCGACGGCATCCACGGGGCCAGCCTCCTGGCCTCGCAGGAGTTTGACACGGTGGCGGAGGACATGCGGCCGGCGGTCCAGGTGGGGGATCCCTTCCGGGAAAAGCTCCTCCTGGAGGCGTGCCTGGAGCTGATGGAGACGGGTGCCGCGGCGGGGGTCAACGACCTGGGGGCGGCCGGCATCACCTCGGCGGCGGCGGAGACGGCGGCCCGCGGCGGCACCGGCATCGAGGTGGACGTGGCGCTGGTGCCGCGGCGGGAGGAGGGGATGACACCCTACGAGGTCATGCTTTCCGAATCGCAGGAGCGGATGCTGGTCATCGCGCGGCGGGGCCGGGAGGCCGAGGTGGAGGCCGTCTTTCGCAAATGGGGGCTCGAGGCCACGCCCATCGGGCGGGTGACGGGGGATGGGCTGATGCGGGTGCTCGACGGAGGGCGCCCGGTGGCGGAGGTGCCGGTGCCCGCCCTGACGCGGGAGGCGCCGGCCTACCGGCGGCCGGCGGCGCGGCCGGGCTGGCTCGACGACCTGCGCTCCTTCGACCCGGTTTCCCTGCCGGACCTGGCGCCCGGCGAGGCCGGGCGGGCGCTGCGGACTGTCCTCGCCTCGCCCACCGTGGCCGGCAAGGCCTGGGTCTACCGGCAGTATGACCACATGGTGCGCACCTGCACGGTAGTGACACCGGGGTCCGACGCGGCCGTGCTGCGGGTGCGCGGGGCGCGGACGGGCGTGGCCCTGTCCACCGACGGCAACGGCCGCTACTGCCACCTGGATCCTTTGCTGGGTACGGCCCTGGCGGTGGCCGAGGCGGCCCGCAACGTGGCCTGCGCGGGCGCGCGGCCCGCCGGTCTGACTAACTGCCTCAACTTTGCCAGTCCCGAACGTCCCGAGGTGATGTGGCAGTTCGAGCAAGCCATAGAAGGGATGCGGGCGGCGTGTCTGGCCCTCGGGGTGCCCGTGACGGGCGGCAACGTGAGCTTTTACAATGAGACGGCCGGGCGCGGTATCTATCCGACGCCCGTGATCGGCATGGTGGGTCTTTTGGCGGATCCGGCGCGGGCCGTGCGGTCCGGCTTCGCGGCGGCGGGGGACACGGTGGTGCTGCTGGGCGGTGCGGCGGGCGCCGCGGGAACCGGGGGCGTTAGGGGAGCCGCGCCCGGCGGAGCGGCGGAGGGTGCGGACGGGACGCGGGGCGAGGCGGAGCGGGGCTGGCTGCTTGAGGGTGATCCCCTTGGGCTTGGCGGCTCCGAGTACCTGCGCGTGATCCACGGGGTGGTGGCCGGATGCCCGCCCTCCCTGGATCTGCGGTTGGAGGCGGCCCTCCACGGCCTCCTGGCCGAGGCGGCCGAGGCCGGTCTCCTCCGCTCGGCCCACGACTGCAGCGAGGGCGGGCTCCTGGTGGCGCTGGCGGAGAGCGCCTTCGCGGCGCAGCCGGGCGCAGCGGGAGCCGACGTGGATCTGGCGGTTCTGGCGGGGGACGACGGCAACGGCGCGCCCGCGGGCCCAAGTCGCGGTGCACCCCTTCCCGGCGACCATGGCGCGGCCGCGGAGGGCGTCCTGTCGGCGCGCCTGGACTCCCTCCTCTTCGGGGAAGCCCCGTCGCGCGTCATCGCCACGGTGGAGGGGGAGCGCGTCCCTGAGTTGGCGGCGATGGCGGCGCGCCGCGGGGTTCCCTGCCGGGTGGTGGGGAGGGTGGCCGGCGGGCGCCTGGTGGTTCGGCGCGGCGGCGAGATCCTGGTGGACGAGCCCGTGGCGGAGCTGCGGGAGATCTGGGAGACGGCGCTGGAACGGCGGTTGGCGGCCGCGGGCGAGGGGAGGCGGGACGGGTGACCGACGCGGAGGCACGGGAGGCTTGCGGGGTCTTCGGGGTCTTCGGCCACCCAGACGCGGCGCGGCTCACCTATTACGGCCTCTACGCACTCCAGCACCGGGGCCAGGAGAGCGCCGGCATCGCCACCTCCGACGGGGGGCGGCTTCACCTCAAAAAGGGGATGGGGCTTGTCTCGGAGGTCTTCAACGGCTTCCGCCTGGAGGGCCTAGCCGGCGACCGGGCCCTGGGCCACGTCCGCTACTCCACCACCGGCTCCTCTTCCCTGGCTAACGCCCAGCCGCTTCTCGTCTCCTTCCGCCACGGCGAGATGGCTCTCGCCCACAACGGCAACCTGGTCAACGCCCCCAGCCTGCGCGAGCGTTTCGAGGCCGAGGGCTCCATATTTCAGACCACCTCCGACACGGAGGTGATTGCCCATCTCATGGCCCGGTCGGGGCGCTCCTCCCTGGAAGAATCCCTGTGCCACGCCCTGCGCGAGGTGCACGGCGCCTACGCCCTGGGCGTGCTCACCCCCCAGGCGCTGCTGGCGGCGCGGGATCCCCTGGGCATTCGGCCCCTTTCCCTGGGCCGCATCGGCGAGGCCGTGGTGGTGGCCTCGGAGACGTGCGCCCTGGACGCCGTGGGGGCGGACTACTGGCGCGACGTGGAACCGGGGGAAGTGGTCATCGCCGGTGCCGAGGGGGTGTCGAGCCTCCGCTTTGCCCCCTGGGGGCGGCGGGCCCTGTGCATCTTTGAGTTTGTGTATCTCGCCCGGCCCGATTCGGAGCTGGCCGGCGCCAACGTGCACCTGGTCCGCAAGGAGCTGGGCCGTCTGCTGGCGCGGGACCATCCGGCGCCGGGAGACGTGGTCATCGGCGTGCCCGACTCCAGCATCTCGGCGGCGTCCGGCTTCGCCGAGGAGGCGGGGATCCCCTACGAGATCGGTCTCATCAAGAACCGGTACGTGGGCCGCACCTTCATCCAGCCCACGCCCCAGGGGCGGGCGGCGGGGGTGAGGAGCAAGTTCAACCCGGTGCGCGAGGTGGTGCGGGGCAAGCGCGTGGTGCTGGTGGACGACTCCATCGTGCGGGGAACCACGCTCCGCTACCTCGTCCGCCTCCTCCGGGAAGCCGGGGCGCGCGAGGTGCACGTGCGCATCAGCTCGCCTCCCTACGTGAACCCGTGCTTCTACGGCATCGACACAGCCTCCCGGGGGGAACTGGTGGGCGCCGGGCGGACGGTGGAGGAGATCCGCGCCGCCATCGGCGCCGACAGCCTGGCCTATCTGAGCCTGGAGCGTCTGGCCCGGGCCACGGGCCGGCCCGCGGGCGAATACTGCACCGCCTGCTTCACGGGGGAGTACCTGGTGGCGGTGGATGAGGAGTTGGGCCGGAGCGGCAAGCACGCCCTGGAGGGAAGCCGGCTCGTCCCGGCCCCGGACGGCGACGGCGGGCCTCCGGACGGTGACGGTGCCGCGCCGGGTGGCGGTGCCGCCCTTTCCCCCGAGAGCAAGGCTTTGGAGGGCCTTACTCTGGGTGGCAAGGGCGCCGTGCCGCGCTGACTCAGGCGGGGGCCTGCCAGAGGGCGACCGGCGGTCAAAACCTCTCAGGAGATTCGATCGGCAGCGGAATCATTGGCATTCGGCAGCCACAAGACCTGTGCCTCGTTCTCGACGGAGCCTGCCGCGGCTGATCCTAGCCGTAATCGATAAAACGCACCGACATACCCGGCCGCCGGTCGCTACCTGGACCCCCGGCAGGATGCACAACGGGGGCTAGTGAGAATTTCTCCACCACCCTCGCAAAGGTTGCGGGTGGAATTTTTACCTCTAAAACCGCCAACCGCTCTTGCGGGCAGCACCATCGCCCCTCAAAAGGCTGAAAACTACCACTATCTTATCCTGTTATTCCGATATTACCCTATTACTACAGTCTACCGCCCCGCGTCACCTTTCGTTTATGGCAAATTTTCCACTCCCTTTGCCGTCCATGGCGGTGGAAAAAATGCTCCTAAAGGCAAACTTGTCTTCTTGGTAATTTTCGAATATTATTTAATTCCTATGGACCGGGAAGAAGAGCTGTATAACCTGCACGCCGAGGTGTGCCGGACGCTCGGCCATCCGACCCGGCTCAAGATCGTGTACCTGCTGGGCCAGGGGGAGCTTCCGGCCGGGGAGCTGGCGGCCCGCGCCGGTGTTTCGCCGGCCAACGTCTCCCAACACCTGGCGGCGCTCAAGGCGTTGGGGATCTTGGAAGCGGAGCGGCGGGGAAACCGGCTCTACTACCGGCTGGCCAGCCGGGAGGCGGCGCGGGCCTGCGATCTCATGCGGCGGGTCCTTCTGGAGCGGCTCGAGCGGGAGGCAAGGCTCCTCGGGGCGACCGGCGGTGCGGATGCGTCCGCCTCCGGCGGGAGGCGCCCCGGGCGGGCCGCACCGGGGCGGGCGGCGGAGGGCCAAGAGGGGGCTGTTCTCGGGGTGGGGCGCAACCGAGGCCCGAAGGGAGCCGGATCTGAGTGATGGCGCGGACGGTGGCGGTGCTGGGCGGCGGCGTTGGGGGGCTGGTGGCGGCGCGGGAGCTGAGGAGGAGTCTTGACCCGGCCGACCGGGTGGTGCTGGTGGAGAGGAGCCCGCGGCACGTCTTCGCCCCTTCGCTCCTCTGGCTCCTGGTGGGCGGGCGGCGGGCGGAGCAGATAACGCGCGACCTTTCCCGGCTGCGGACGCGGGGCATCGAGCTCCTGGAGACAGAGGTAAAAGCTCTGGATCCGGAGTCGCTGACGGTGACGACCACGGGCGGGGAGATAAAGGCGGATGCTCTGGTGGTCGGTCTGGGCCTCGAGCGGACGCTCGCCGCGGTGCCGGGTGCCGAGGGGAGGGCCCACGAGTTCTATTCCCTGGAGGGTGCCGAGCGGCTGCGGCGGGCGCTGGCCGGCTTCCCCGGCGGACGGGTGGCCATCGCCGTGCTGGGAACCCCGTACAGCTGCCCGGCGGCACCCTACGAGGCCGCCCTTCTGGTGGAGGAATACCTCCGCCGGCGGGGAAGGCGGGGGGAGGTGGTCGTCTACACCCCGGAGCCCTACCCCATGCCCACCGCCGGACCCGCCGTCGGGCAGGCGCTGCGGGAGCTTCTGGCCGAGCGGGGCATCGCCTTTCACCAGGTGAGGGCGGTGGAGGTGCGGGATGGAGCCCTCGTCCTCGCCGACGGGAGCGAGGCGCCGTGGGACCTCCTCATCGCCATCCCGGTTCACCAGGCCCCGGAGGCGGTGCGGGCTTCCCCGCTGGCGGGTGAGACGGGGCTGGCGGCCGTGGATCCCCGCAGTCTGGCCACCGGCTTCCCGGGCGTCTGGGCTCTGGGCGACGTGGCGGCGCTTCCCTTGCCGGGGCGTCACCGGCCGGAGGTTCCGCTCTCCCTCCCCAAGGCCGGTGTCTTCGCCCACCGGCAGGCCAGGGTAGCGGCGGCGAACGTGGCCGGCTACCTCGAGGGGCGGCGCGGCCCCGCGGAGACCTTCGACGGGATCGGGTTTTGCTTCGTCGAGACGGGCGGGGGCCGGGCCGGCTTCGGGGTGGGGCGCTTCTTCGCCGAGCCGGCGCCGGCGGTGCGGCTTCTGCCTCCGGCGAGGAAATGGCACGGGGGCAAGGTTTTCTTCGAGCGGGCCTGGCTTGCCTGGGTGGCCGGGCGGCCCTGGGGCGAGGCGGCGCTCGGCGTGGCCGAGACCTGGGCGGAGCGGTACCTGGCCGGGGCGTGAGGAAAGGCGGGGGCGGGGAAAGACCGGCCCCGGTGTGCGGCCGGGCTGGTGCACCCCGGGCGGGGCGGCCGAAAAAAGGCTGAGGGAGGTAGTGGAGTGGTGCGGCTGGGACTGGTCATTTACTCCGCGGATGCCGAGAAGGTGTGGAACGCCTTTCGGCTGGGGGTTTTGGCGCTCAAAGAAGGTGACGAGGTGAGCGCCTTCCTTCTGGCCAAGGGGGTGGAGTGCGACCGCTTGGACACGCCCGCGTTCCCCGTCACGGCGCAAATGCGGGAGTTCCTGGACCGGGGGGGACGGATCCTGGCCTGCGGCACCTGCCTCAAATTGCGGGCCAAGGAGGAGACCGAGCTTTGTCCCCTATCGGGTATGGCCGATCTTTACCGGCTCGTGCGGGAATGCGATCGCGTGCTGACCTTTTGACAGGCCTGCCACGAGGGGGGGTACATCCCCGGCAGCTATGGCTGCAGCGGCGCGATGGCGGCCAGAGCCCGGTCCACGGCGGCAGCCGGGTACTCGTAGTCCTCCAGCCGCCCGTGGTTGAAGGCGTCGTAAGCCGCCAGGTCGAAATGGCCGTGCCCGCTCAGGTTGAAGAGGATGACGCGCGGCTCGCCCGCCTCCCGCGCCTCCAGGGCCTCGTCCACGGCGGCGCGTACCGCGTGGGCCGACTCGGGGGCGGGCAGGATTCCCTCGGTGCGGGCGAACTGGAGCGCGGCCTCGAAAACGGCCCGCTGGGGATAGGCCCGCGCCTCCACGATGCCCTCCTCCACTAGCTGGGTGATGATGGGGGCGGCGCCGTGGTAGCGGAGGCCGCCCGCGTGGATGCCCGGCGGGGCGAAGGTGTGGCCCAGGGTGTGCATGCGGAGGAGGGGCGTCATGCCCACCGTGTCGCCGAAGTCGTAGGCCACCCGTCCCTTGGTGAGGGAGGGGCAGGCGGCCGGCTCGACGGCCAGGAGCCGCACCTGCCGGCCCGTGAACCTGTCGGCGGCGAAGGGCAGGGCCAGGCCGCCAAAGTTGGACCCGCCTCCGTGGCAGCCGATGACCACATCCGGATACTCCCCGGCAAGTGCCATCTGTTTTTTGGCCTCGAGCCCGATGACCGTCTGGTGCAGGAGGACGTGGTTGAGCACGCTGCCGAGCGAGTAGTTGGTGTCGGCGCGGCCGGCGGCGTCCTCCACCGCCTCGCTGATGGCGATGCCAAGGCTGCCTAGTGAATCCGGGTCCTCGGCCAGAATGCGGCGCCCCGCCTCGGTCCTCTCGCTGGGGCTCGGGATCACCTCGGCGCCCCAGGATTCCATCATGATGCGGCGGTAGGGCTTTTGCTCGTAGCTCACCCGCACCATGTAGACGGTGCACTCCAGGCCGAAGAAGCGGCAGGCCAGGCTGAGGGCGCTGCCCCACTGACCGGCGCCGGTCTCGGTGGCCAGGCGGCGGATGCCCTGCTGCCGGTTGTAATAGGCCTGGGCCACGGCGGTGTTGGGCTTGTGGCTGCCAGCGGGGCTAACCCCCTCGTACTTGTAGTAGATGTGGGCTGGGGTACCCAGGGCCGCCTCCAGGCGCCGGGCCCGATAAAGCGGCGTTGGCCGCCAAAGACTGTAGATCTCCCGCACTTCCTCGGGGACGGGGATCCACCGCTCGGTGGAAACCTCCTGCTCGATGAGGGCCAGAGGAAAGATAGGGGTGAGGGCGTCCGGCCCCACCGGTTGCTTGGTTGCGGGGTGGAGGGGCGGGGCCGGCCGATGCGGCATGTCCGCCAGCACGTTGTACCAATGGGTCGGGATCTCCGCCTCCGGCAGTACGTACTTGGTGGTCACGCCGGAACCCCCCTCTGGCGAGTGCAGACCGGTCCTCCCTGCGTGCCTGTCGTGCGCCTCTTTCGACATCGCCCGGCAAATCCCTGCTGGGGGCCAGGGAGGAAGCGTCAGAGCTTGGCCGCCAGGGCGGCGAGGAGGGGGGCCAGCACCAGGGCGGGGAGGTAGTTGGCCACCCGCATCCTCCGCAGGTCCAGGAGCTCGATGCCGATGGCCAGGATGAGGAGACCGCCCACCCCCGTCATGGCGGCGATGACCTGGTCGGTGAGAAGGGGCTTCAGGAGAGAGGCCAGCAGGCTGAGACCCCCCTGGAAGCCCAGGACCACCAGGGCCGAGCCCAGCACGCCGGCGCCGAAGGAGGCTGCCAGGGTCAGGGAGGTGAAGCCGTCCATCACCGCCTTCACCGCCAGGATGCGGTAGTCGCCCGTGAGGCCGTCCTGCAGCGAGCCCACCACGGCCATGGGGCCCACGCAAAAGACCAGGCTGGCCGTTACAAGGCCGCGGACGAAGCTGCTGTTCTGGCCGGCCGGCTGTCCCGCGGACGGTGCGCCGGCAGGGTTGGCCTGGAGGGGCGAGGGCGTGGAGCCACGGGGTGCGAGGCGCGGCAGGCGCTCTTCCCAGCGCCGGCCCCAGGCCTCGAGGCGCGTCTCCAGGGCCAGGAGGTCGCCCGCAAGCCCGCCCAGCAGGAGGCTCAGGAGGAGCACGACGGCATTGTCGGCCTGGAGGGCGAGCTTGAGCCCCAGGTACAGGCTGAAGAGCCCCACGGCGTCTATGAGGCGGCGTCGCAGCCCCGGGGGCACGCGGTCCCCGAGCAGCGTGCCGGCGCCCCCGCCGGCCAGCACCGTGGCCGCGTTGATGAGGGTGCCGGTGATCACCCAGCCATCCCACGCATGGCAAGAGCATAGAACACGCGAGGGCGGCGGCAAAATACGGCCGGACCGCCCGGATTTAAACGGCGCGCCGCGCCCGCCAGGCCGGGAGAGCCGGATGGGCACGGCGCGCGGCCGGCCGGGAAGCAGGAGGGGATGTCGGACGTGGAGGGGCGGTTGGTGGCGGTGGAACCGGGTCTTGAGCCGGTGCGCGAGGAGTTGCGGCGGCGCGGCTTCCGCACCGTGGAGCTGCGGGGCGACCCGGGGCGGGTGGATGCCGTGGTGGTGCGGGGTACCGACGAAAACCTCCTCAACCGCCAGGACACCCTGACGCGGGCGCCGGTGGTGGAGGCGGCCGGTCTCACGGCGCGACAGGTGGCCGACGAGGTGGAGCGGCGCCTGCGCTGAGGGTGGCGCCGCCGGTGACGGCGGCTCTCGGGCGGAACGGGCGCGGGGGGCCGCGTCCTTCTTGGGAAGCACGTGTCAGCCCGTCGGTGCGGCTTCCACGTCGGGTTGATCGGCCTCGCCCGCCGCGAGGGTGGGTGACGGGGGTGGGCAGCGCGAGCTGCCGGCCAGGCTGGGGTTCGAGCCGGCCCCGGGCACGGTGACGACCGCGGCCGCCGCCGCTCCAACGCCGGCGGCTATCACCCGCGCCATCCGCACCACCAGGCTCAGGCGGGTGTTCTGGAGCACCACGTACTCCAGGAGGCCGCTCACGTTCACGGTGCCGGTCACGAAGAGCTGACCCACGGGGGGCAGGTCCTTGCGGACGCCGGCGCCCGGGTAGAGGGGGCCGAGGCCGGCCGTTACGGTGCCGACAGCGGCTGGTTCCCCGAGGCAGGCGTCCACGGCCAGGACGGGGTTGCGTGCTTCCCGGGAAGCCAGGACGGGCGCCAGGCGGTCCAGGTTGAGGGCGTGGACCGGTTCGTCCAGGGTGCCCAGCACCTCGACGCCGGGCGGTGCCTCCTCGCTGAGCGCCTGACCCACGAGCGGTCCCAGGGCGTCGCCCGTGGATCGGTCCGTCCCGATGCAGACCACCGTGAGACCGCGGTCGCAACCGGGAACCCGCCGGAGCAGCCGGACGAGATGCCGGGCCAGGAGGTTGCGGGCCTGGGGATGGGCGTGGTCCACCCGGAATTCGCTCTGGGGGGACGGACGTCCCCTCACCTGCCAGCGCATGAGAGCCCCCCTTCAGGTGGTAGCAGTATATGGAAGCAACGGCCGGCGTATGCATGGGGAGCGATGCGGGGACCGGCGCTGGTCGTCGGCTTCGTCGGCTCCGTGGTGGGGGCCGGCTACGCCACCGGGCAGGAGATCTACCTCTTTTTTTCCCGTTACGGGGCGGCCGGGACGGCGGCGGCCCTCCTGGCCACCTGCGGCTTCGCCGTTCTGGGCGGTCGCTTGGCCTCATTCCTGGACGGCGCACCGCAACCGGGCCTGGCATCCGTGCTGCGCCGGCTGGCGGGGCGCCGGGCGGCGCCCTGGTGGGAGGTGGTCACGGCGGGCTACCTCTTCGCGTCCCTGGCCATCATGGAGGCGGCGGGGGATGCCCTGGCCGGCCAGGCCTTGGGCTGGGGACGCGGGCCGGGCGCAGCGTTGCTGGAGGTGGCCGCCGCCCTTCTCCTCCTGCGGGGTGTCGGGGTGGTGCACGCGGCGGGCGGCTTCCTGGCGGCGGTGCTCATCACGCTGACGGTGACCGTGTCCTGGCACGCCCTGGGGGGCATTGCCGGTCTGGCGGCGGCCCTGGCGTCGCGGGCGGGACCGGCCGAGCCGCCGCCGCCTTGGCTCCCCTGGCCGGTCTCCGCCCTCCTCTACGTGTCCTACAACAGTTTTCTGAGTCTGGCCGCTTTGAGCGGTTGGCTGCCCGCTCGCGCCGCCGCCTCTCCCGCCGGCTCGTCCGGCCCGGGAAGTCGCGCCGGTCCGGTTTGGCCCGGGAGCCGGCTCGCCCCCTGGGGCGGTGCGGCGGGCGTGGTTACCGGGCTGCTGGTACTGTTGCTCCACCTGGCCCTTCTGGCCAATCGGGAGCGGGTGGTCGGCAGCCAGGTTCCCCTGGGGGCTTTGACCGCCGACGATCCGGGCCTCTTTGCCGCTTACGCGGTGAATCTGACGGCGGCTCTCCTGGTCCATCTGCTGGTGGTGGGCTACGGGCTGGGAGCCCGGTTGACGGCGGCGCAACCGGGCAGGGCGGGCGCCCTGGCCGTGGCGGCGGCCTTTCCCTTGAGCCTCCTCGGCCTGGCCGAACTGGTGCGCACCGTTTACACGGGTGTGGCCGTCGCCGCTCTGTTTTTGCTCCCGCGTCTGTGGAGCGGGCCGCCCCCGTCCGGCGGACGTGACCGGTGAGCAGGTTTCACCGCGAGAGGGTCGAAGTTCTCAATCATGACGCATTGGCTCGACTGGACGGTGCTGGCCCTGGTGGCGGCGGGGTTTCTCTCCGGCGTACGGGCGGGTTTCTTCCGAGTGGTGCTGCGTCTGGCCGGGCTTTTGGGAGGCGTGGTGCTGGGACTGGCCTGGGCCCCGGCGGTGGGGCGCGCCCTTTACACGGGCACGGGGCTGGCGCGGCGGCTGGACGGCTGGCTTTCCCCCCGCCTTCCGCTGCCGGCCCAGGCCGCCGGACCGGGCGGGATGGGAGCTGCCCCCGTATCCGGGACGGGTTTGGGGCAGGTTCCGGCGGCGCCGGGGACGCCCGCCCTGCCGCTGCCGCCGGGCGTGAGTCTGCCCGCGTGGCTGACGGACATGCTGACCAGCTCCGCCGGCGGGCAGGGCGCCGCGGCTGCGGGACAGGGCGGCATCCTCTCCCAGGTGGCGCTGCTCCTGGTGGACGGGCTAGCCTTTCTCCTCATCCTCCTCGCCGTCCAAGTGGCGGCGGAGATGATGGGGCGCGTGCTCCAGGCGAGCTTGGGGCGCCTGCCGGGGCTGGGGTTGCCTCTCCGCCTGGCGGGGGGTGTCCTGGGCGGGCTCCAGTCGGCCCTCTTGCTCGCCTTTCTGCTGACGGGCGCCGCGCCCGTGGCCGTGGCCCTCTGGCCGGAACTGGGCGAGGCGCGCTCTCTGGCCCTGGCTGGGCGACTGAGTGAGTTGGCCGTCTCCATCTGGCGGCAGGCGGTAGGCTGAGGCGGTTCCCGCCATGGCCTCTCCCCCGCTGCGATTGCGCCTGGGCGATGTGGTCCGGTTGCGGAAGCCCCATCCGTGCGGCGAGGATCGCTGGGAGGTGCTGCGCACCGGCGCCGATGTCCGCATCCGCTGCCTCCGTTGCGGGCGTCTCCTCCTCCTGCCGCGGGCTTCCCTGGAGAAGCGGATCCGCGAGGTGATGCCCCCTGCGGACGGGCTCGGCCCCGTGGACCGATGATTTCGCCGGGCCCGGGTGGGAACAGGGGGCACCCTCGCCGGGCACCGTCAGGGCGCCCTTCGATTGGGACTCGCCTTCCGGCTCGCCTTCGAGGTTCAAGGAGACGCCGACACGGCCCGGCCTTTGTATGGTAGAATTGCGGCCGTCGAAAACCTTCCCGTCCCGCCGGGTAACGGGTGGCGCGAGGTCGGGCTCGCGCCGACAGGAGGCGGGACCGCCAGTCCGAGGGAGGGGGTGTCTTTCGGTGCGCACATACGAGGTCATGCTCGTCACCGATCCGGACCTGGATGCCGAGCAGCAGGACGCCATAGTCGAGCGGGTCACCAAGTTCATCGCCGACGGGGGCGGCACGGTGCGCGAGGTCGAGCGGTGGGGCAGGCGGCGGCTGGCTTACGAGATTGCCGGCCACCGGGATGGTGAGTACACCGTGGTGACCTTCGAGGCCGAGCCGAGGGTTGGTTACGACCTGGAGCGGGTGGTGCGGCTTACGGAGGGCGTCATCCGCCACATCATCGTCCGGCGGGAGGCGTAGGGCCGTGCTCAATGTCGTCGTGCTGGTGGGAAGGCTGGTCAGGGATCCCGAGATCCGGTACACGCCGGCCGGCGTGGCCGTGGGGAGCTTCACCGTGGCGGTGGACAGACCCTTCACCAACCAGCAGGGCGAACGCGAGACCGACTTCGTGGACGTGGTGGTATGGCGCAAGCTGGCGGAAACCTGCGCCAGCCACCTGAGCAAGGGGCGGCTTGTGGGAGTGGAGGGCAGGCTCCAGGTCAGGTCCTACGAGACGCCCGAGGGGCAGCGGCGGCGCGTGGCCGAGGTGGTGGCCAGGGACGTCCGTTTCCTGGACCGCCCGCGGGAGGCCGCGGGAGCCGGTTCGGAGTTGGAGGCGGCGGGGGCGGGCTTCGACCTGCCGGCCGAGGAGCTGCCTTTCTAGAGGTTTCCAAGGGGCAGGGAAACGGGCGAGGGGGACCGGCGGCTCACCGGTGTCCGCGGTCCGACAGAGCCGAGGAAAAGGAGAAGGGCGATGACGGAAGGGGAAGGACAAAAGGGAGGCAAGGGCAGGAAGGGACGGCGACGCCGGCGCAAGATCTGCATCTTTTGCGCCGACCGCGTGGGCTACATTGATTTCAAGGACGTGGCCCGGCTGAGGAAGTTTGTGAACGACCGCGGCAAGATCGTGCCGCGGCGGGCCAGCGGCAATTGCGCCCGGCATCAGCGGCAGGTCACGGCGGCCATCAAACGGGCCCGCATCGTGGCCCTCCTGCCCTTCGTGGCCGAGTAGGGCGGGGCCCCGTCTCGGGGGGCACGGTGCGGGATCCGGACCGGCGCCGGGCCGGACGGGCGACCGGCAGGCGGGGGGCGGCCGGCGGATGAAGGTGATCCTCAGGCAGGACGTGCGCGGGCTGGGTGAGGCTGGCAGTGTGGTGGAGGTGAGCGACGGGTACGCCCGCAACTACCTCCTGCCCCGCGGCCTGGCCGAGGCGGCCACGCCGGAGAGGCTGCGGGAGGTGGCGGCCCGCAGGGAGCAGGAAGCCTCCCGGGCGCGCCGCGCCCGGGAGGAGGCCGAGCGGCTGGCCGCGCGGTTGGAGGGTGCCGTGGTGGTGGTGTCGGCCCGGGTGGGCGCCGCGGGCAGGCTCTTCGGCTCCGTGCAGGCCCAGGACGTGGTCGAGGCCCTGCTGCGCGACGCGGGGACGCGGGTGGGCCGGCGCCAGGTGGAGCTGCCGGAACCCGTCAGGACCCTGGGTGATCACCCGGCCCTGCTGCGTCTTCATCCGGGCGTGACGGCCCGCATCACGGTCAAGGTGGTGCCGAGGGAGTAATGTCGCTGCTCCTGGAGCGGGTGCCGCCCCAAAGCGTGGAGGCCGAGATGTCGGTCCTGGGCTCCATGCTCATCGAGCGGGAGGCCATGCTCCGGGCCGTGGAGTTCCTGACCCCCCAATGCTTCTACCGGGAGGCTCACCGGCGCATCTTCGACGCCATGAGCGGTCTCGCCGAGCGCGGGGAAGCCGTGGACCTCATCACGGTAACCGAGGAACTGCGCCGCCGGGGCGAGCTGGAGGACGTGGGAGGGGTGGACTATCTCACCTCTCTGGCCAACGCCGTGCCAACCGCCGCCAACGTGGAGTACTACGCCCGCATCGTGGAGGAAAAGGCCCTTCTGCGCCGCCTCATCAACGCCGCCGGCGAGATCGCCCGCCAGGCCTACGACGCCCAGGAACCCGCCGACGAGATCCTGGACCGGGCCGAGAACGCCATCTTTGAGGTGGCCCAGCGGCGGCGGGTGCAGACCTATGTTCCTCTCCGGGAGGTCCTCATCGCCGCCTATGAGCACATCGAGCGTCTCCTGGCCCAGCGGGGCCGGATCACCGGCGTGCCCACCGGCTTTGCCGACCTGGACTCTCTCACCAGCGGCCTGCATCCGTCGGAGCTGGTCATCCTGGCGGCGCGCCCCTCCCAGGGCAAGACGGCCTTTTGCCTCAACGTGGCCTGTCACGCCGCCGTCCGGCACGGGGTGCCCGTGGGCGTTTTCAGCCTGGAAATGGCCAAGGAGCAACTGGGCCTCCGCATGCTGTGCGCCGAGGCCCACATCAACAGCCAGCGTCTGCGGACCGGCAACCTGACGGAGGAGGACTGGCCCCGCCTGTCACGGGCCCTCAGCCGTCTGGCGGAGGCCCCCATCTTCATTGACGACACGCCCAACATCTCCCTCCTGGAGTTGCGGGCCAAGGCCCGCCGCCTCAAGGCCGAGCACAACGTGGGCTTGGTGGTGGTGGACTATCTGCAGCTCATCCATTCCCGTTCCCGCCCGGAGAACAGGCAGCAGGAGGTCTCGGAGATCTCCCGTTCCCTCAAGGCCCTGGCACGGGAGTTGCAGGTTCCCGTCCTGGCCCTCTCCCAACTCTCACGGGCCGTGGAGCAGCGGCAGGACAAGCGCCCCGTCCTCTCGGACCTGCGCGAGAGCGGCTCGCTGGAGCAGGACGCCGACGTGGTGGCCTTTCTCTACCACGGCCCCGACGGCGGCCAGCCCCAGGAGAACAACGTGGTGGAACTCATCGTGGCCAAACAGCGCAACGGCCCCACCGGCTCGGTTCAGCTCGTGTTCTTGAAGGAAGTGGGGAGATTCGTTAACCTGGAGAAGCGCCTGCAAGCCTTCTAGGTGCGGGACGCGGCGGCTCCCGCCGACCGGGAGCGGCAATCCCGCGTTCCCCTCCCCGGCACACTTCATCGGCGCACGGAGGCTTTCGGTTGCGACCGGCGACCCTGGTGGTCGTGGGCGCCCAGTGGGGCGACGAGGGCAAGGGCAAGGTGGTGGACTTCCTCTCCGAGCGGGCGGACGTGGTGGTCCGCTACCAAGGAGGGGCCAACGCCGGCCACACCGTGGTGGTGGACGGCGCCGAGTTCCGGCTCAACCTGGTGCCCTCCGGTCTCCTGCGCGGCAAGACCAGCGTCATCGGGAACGGCGTCGTGGTGGACCCCGCCCAGCTCCTGCGCGAGATGGCGGCCCTGCGGGGCGCCGGCTTTGACGTGTCCCGCCTCTTCGTCAGCGATGCCGCCCACCTCATCCTGCCCTATCACCGCCTTCTGGACCGGGCCGAGGAGGAGCGCCGGGGGGATGGACGGCTCGGCACCACGGGGCGCGGCATCGGCCCGGCCTACCGGGACAAGGCGGCGCGGTACGGGGTCAGGGTGGGGGATCTCCTGGAGCCTGAGGTCTTCCGCCGGCGGCTGGCCGATCTCTTGGAGCACGCCAATCATCTGCTGGAGCGCGTCTACCGGCGGGAGGCCGTGGATGCCGAGGCCGTCGCCGCCGAGTATCTGGCCATGGGTGAACGCCTGCGCCCCCACGTGCGCGACACGGCGCTCTTGGTCAATGAGGCCATCGAGCGGGGAGAGCGGGTTCTCTTCGAGGGGGCCCAGGGCACCCTCTTGGACCTGGACCACGGCACGTACCCCTACGTGACCTCCTCCCACCCCGTGGCCGGGGGCGCCTGCATCGGCGCCGGCGTGGGTCCCACGCGCATCGGCCGGGTGCTGGCCGTGGTCAAGGCATACTGCACCCGGGTGGGCGACGGCCCCTTCCCCACGGAGGAAGCCGGACCCGTCGGCGACCGCCTGCGGGAGCGCGGGCGGGAGTACGGTACCACCACGGGGCGCCCGCGGCGCTGCGGCTGGCTCGACCTGCCGGCCCTGCGGTACGCCGTACGGGTGAGCGGCGTCACCGGCTTCGCCGTCACCAAGCTGGACACCCTGACGGGCTTCGATCCGTTGCGGGTGGCCGTGGCCTACGAACTGGACGGCGAACGGCTCACCGAGTGGCCGCGCCACGCCCACCTGTTGGCCCGGTGCCGGCCCGTTTACGCGGAGCTGCCGGGCTGGCACGAGGAGATCGGCGGCGCGCGGCGGGTGGAGGACCTGCCCCGGGCGGCCCGGTCTTTCCTCGAGCTGATCGAGGAAGCCACCGGTGTACCGCTGGATCTCATCTCGGTGGGTCCCGACCGGGCGGACACCATCGTCCGCGCCGATGCCTTCTAGCCGGGATCGGGCGGGGCGGCGCGGCGGCCCGAAAGCGGGCGCCGGGAGGAGGGATCGAACGGTCCGCGGCGAAAAAGAGGGCGCGTTGGAAAACGGCTTGGCGCGGGGGAGGTGACGGCATGGCCATCCTGGCGCCCGGCATCGTGGCGCTCATCACCCTGGTGTTCACCTTGAGGTTGGCGCGCGTGTACGGTACCCGTCGGCGCCCCCACCACCTTTTCTGGGCCGTCTCCATGGCCCAGGCCTGCCTGGCCTCGGCGGCCTACCTCATCAGCGCGGCCCTGGGCGGAGTGCCCCTGCTCTTCAAGGTGTACTACGCCCTTGGCGCCCTCATGGTGGCCTCTTACCTGGGCCTCGGCAGCATCTACCTGGTGGCCGGGCCGGGGCTGGCGCGGGCGAGCCTGGGTTTCGTGCTGGTCCTGACGGTGCTGGGGACGGTGGGGATCTTCGCCGCCCCCGTCAACATGGACGTCCTGGCCACCTTGAACGGCGGCGCGGGCCAGGGGGTGCTGGGCAGCAAGGGGCTTTGGCTTCCCCAACTCATAGCCATGAATACCTTTGGCACCGTGGGCGTGGTGGTGCCGGCCCTTGTATCGGTGGGCCGGGTCGCGCGTCGCGGGGAGCGGCAAAGTGGTGCCGCCGGGGTGGAGCAGTTGGCGCGGGGGCGCGCCACCGCTCTCGGGACCGTTCTCATCGCGGCGGGGGTTTTGGTCAACGCCGCCGCCGGAACGGCGGCCAGGCTGGGGACCGGCGGATTCTGGCTGACCATGGTGGCGGGCTACGCCCTGATGTTCGCCGGCCTCACGGGGGTGGCCCGCGCCGAGGAGAGGCGGCCCGCCTAGCCGCCAAGGCACCCCGGAGTGCGCCGAGTGAGGCGGCCCCCCGCCGCCCGGCGAGGGACTCCGTCGGACCGGGCGGCGGAGCGGGTTCCCGTCGGAGGAGGTTTTGGCCGGTCGGGCCCGCGGGATACTAGGCCCCGGGGGTGGCGTCATGGACGCGCGGCGCGCCTGGGTCCTCTGGGGCAGTGTCGGGGTGGCCGCCCTGCTGCTGGTGGTGGCGCTGGCCCGAACGGGGCGGGAGCCGGCCCGCCGGCCGGCGCCCGGGGACGACGGGGGCATGGGGCGGGAGCCCACCGTTACCCTCTACGACGTGCGCACCAAGGAGCGCCGGCGCCTTCCCCTGGAGGAGTATGTGGCCGGCGTGGTGGCCGGCGAGATGAAGAAGGACTGGCCCGTGGCCGCCCTGGCGGCCCAGGCCATCATCGCCCGCACTTTCACCCTGCAAAAGGTGAGGGAGGGCGGCTCCCGCTACGGCAACGACGTCAGCACCGATGTGAGCGAGTTTCAGGCCTACGCACCTCAGAACATAACGGCCAGCGTGCGGGAGGCGGTCCGCCGCACGCGGGGGATGGTGGTGACGTACGGCGGCAAGTACATCCGCGCCTACTTCCACTCGTGCGCCGGCGGCATCACCGCCACGGCCGCCGAGGGGTTGGAATTCACCCGCGAGCCCACCCCTTACGTCAAGGTGGTGCGGGACCCGCCCTGCGCCGACCCCTCGGTGCAAAGCTGGGAGGCGCGCCTCTCCCGCGCCGAGGTGGCCGCCGCCCTCAGGAAGCTGGGCGCGCCCGCCGGCGACCTGACCGGCGCGGCCGTGGTGAGCCGCGGGCCGTCGGGCAGGGCCACGCGGCTGCGCCTCGGCGAGGCGGTGGTGTCGGCTCCTTCCTTCCGCATGGCCGTCGGGCCGGAGCGGGTCCGTTCCACCCTCATCGAATCCCTGCGCGTGGAGGGGGATACCCTTGTCCTGCGAGGGCGCGGTTTCGGCCACGGGGTGGGCATGTCCCAGTGGGGGGCTCTGGAAAAGGCACGGCGCGGGTGGCGGCCCGAGGACATAATCCGCTACTATTTCCAAGGGGTCCGGATCGAGAAACGCTGGCGTTGAGTCTTTGCCGATGGTGATGCCGGGCGGCGGGAGGTGAGGGTCGCGCGCTCCCTCCTCACCCTGGGCGCCGCGGCCGTGGGTTCCCTCGGCGCGGTGTCGGGGCTCCTCCTGGGACGGGTAGTGGAGACCCCCGTGGCCTGCCTGTGGCCGGTGCTGGCGGGGCTTGCGGCGGCGGCGGCCGGTGCGCGGCTGGGCGGGCGGCTGGACGAGGAGCTGGCGGAATTGGCCTCCGGTCTGGCGCGCCTGGCGGACGGGGCGCCGGGGGTGCGTCTCTACCGGCGCGGTGGGCCGTTGGGCCGGGTGACCGAGGACTTCAACCGGGCCGCCGAGGCCGTGTCCGCCGCTTCCCAGACCCTGCGCGCCGATCGCGAGCGGCTGGCCGCTCTCCTGCGCCACGTGGAGGCCGGCGTGCTCCTGGTGGACGCCCGGGGTGCCGTGGCCGTGGCCAACCCGGCGGCCTGCGCCCTCCTGGGGTGCGATCCGGGAGACATGGGACGGCCCCACATCGAGGTGACCCGCAACCACCACCTGGGGGAGTTGATCGAAAAGGTCCTCCAAAACGGGGAGGCGGCCCGCGCCGAGGTGGTGGTGGCCCGCGGCGAGGAGAGGCGGATCGAGGTGCATGTGGCCCCCATCCTCTCGGAGAGGGGGACGGACGGGGCGGCGGTGCTCCTCTACGACGTGACCGATCGGCAACGGCTGGAGCGTCTGCGGCGGGAGTTCCTGGCCAATGTCTCCCACGAGCTGCGCACGCCCGTCACCGCCATCAAGGGTTTTGCGGAAACCCTGCTGGAGGGGCGTCCCGGACCCGAGGAGGCGCTGCGCATGGTGGGCTTCGTGCACCGGGAGGCGGAGCGGCTGGAGGCCCTGGTGGAGGAACTCCTGGACGTGGTGCGGCTCGAGGCGGCGGAGGGTTCCCTGGCCCGCGCCCGCGTCTCTCTGGCCGCGTTGGTGGGGGAGACGGTGCAGCGCTTCGGCTGGCGGGCCGAGCGGCGGGGGGTGCGGCTGTCGCTGGCCGAACCCCTTCCCGAGGTTGCGGTGGAGGCGGACGGCCAGCGTCTGGAACAGGCCCTCGCCAACCTTTTGGACAATGCCCTCAAGCACACGCCTGCCGGGGGGGCGGTGGAGGTGGGTCTCCGGCGGGACGGGGATGAGGTCCACCTCTGGGTTCGCGACACGGGCGAGGGGATTCCGGCCTCCGAACTCCCCTTTGTCTTCGACCGCTTCTACCGCACGCCGGGGGCGGCGCGCCACGGCGGCATAGGATTGGGCCTGGCCATCGTCAAACAGGTAGCGGAGGCTCACGGTGGTCGCGTGGCGGTGGAGAGCGAGGTGGGCCGAGGGACCACCTTTCACCTCCGTCTCCCCTGTTCCTGAGCTGGCCGGCCCCCGGGAGGGCACGGCGCCGCGTGTCGCACCCGGGCGGCGCCGAGGGTGGTGCAGGCCGGGGTTGCGGTCCGGCCCGACCGCCCCGGCCGGGGCCGGGGTGAGGGTCGGCCGGGTGGGGCGGCGCCGTTGCGCGGTCATCCAAAGATGAAGAGAATAACTCTATACCTGCCGCGGCCGCACCGACGGCGAAGCGAGGGGGGGGGAGGGGCGGCGTGACGCGGGGCGGGTTCCGCAGCGCCCTGGACAGTATTCAGCAGGACCTGCTGCGCATGGGTTCCCTGGTGGATGAGGCCGTCTACCGGGCCGTCAAGTCTCTCCAGGACCGGGACATGGACCTGGCCCGCGCCGTGGTGGAGGGGGACGAGGTCATAGACCGCCTCAACCTGGACATAGAACAGCGGTGCCTGGAGCTCATCGCTCTCCAACAACCCATGGCCGGTGACCTGCGGGCCCTGGGGACGGCCCTCAAGATCTCCTCCGAGCTGGAACGCATGGCCGACAACGCCACGGACATCGCCAAGGTCACCATCCGCCTCGAGGGCCAGCCTCTCATCAAGCCTCTCATAGACATCCCCCGCATGGCCGAGATCGGGCGGGGGATGCTGCGGGACAGTCTGAACGCCTTCGTGCACCGGGACGCGGGGCTGGCCAGGGAGATGATCGAGCGCGACCACGAGGTGGATCACCTCTACCGGCAGATCTTCAGCGAACTGCTGCTCCTCATGATCGAGGACCCGCGCAAGATCACCCAGGGCACGTACCTGCTCTTCGTGGCCAAATATCTGGAGCGCATCGCCGACCACGCCACGAACCTCGGCGAATGGGTCATCTACATGGTCACGGGCCAGCTGCAGGAGCTGAACAACTGAAGCAGTCGCCGCACGCAGGCGGTGTCTGGCCCTAAAGAGTTAGTTTACATAACAATTTTATGGAAGGAAAAAGAGCGAAGCATGTCGAATAGGGCCACGGCGCCGCCCCTTGGGACATGGTTCCAGTGTCCGCGGGACGGCCCTGGGGGAAAATGGCCGATTCGGCGACGGTGGAGGCGGGGGAAGAGGCGCGGCTGTGGGAGATAGTGACCACCGGGCAGGTGCGTGTGGTCCTGCAGCCGGTGCTGAGCCTCGCCGAGGCCAGGGTCGTCGGTTACGAGGCCCTGAGCCGGGGTCCCAGCGGCAGTTCCCTGGAGATGCCGGAGCGCCTCTTCGCCGTGGGGCGCAGCTCACACCTTCTCTACTCCCTGGAGAGGTTGTGCCGGCGCAAGGCTTTTCTCGCCAAGAGCCGCTACCTGAGGCGGGGCGAGTACCTCTTCCTCAACGTGGACCCTTACGTGGTCTACCACGCCAGCCACCAGGCCGACATCACCAAGGAGGTGACGGCGGCCCTGGAGATAGACCCGCGCGAGGTGGTGTTGGAGCTGACGGAGCGGTCCGTCATCAACGACTACTTCCACTTCGCGCGGGCCCTCTTCCACTACACGGGACACGGGTTCCGGGTGGCCGTGGACGACGTGGGCGCCGGTTACGCCAACCTGCGTCTCATCGCCGAGGTGAAGCCCGATTTCATTAAGGTTGACATGTCTCTCGTCCGCGGGATCAACGCGGACACGACCAAGCAGGCCCTCATGGAAACCCTCACGTCCCTCGCGCGAAAGGTGCGCGCCCGCGTGGTGGCGGAAGGGGTGGAAACGGCGGAAGAGCTGCGCACGTTGCTGCACCTGGGCGTGGACTGCGCCCAGGGCTACTTCATCGCCCGCCCGGCCGAGACTCCTCCGGCTGTCTCGCCGGAGGCGCGCGCCGTCCTGGAGCAAGAGACGCGGGGCGGCGGTGATTAAGCGCATAATAACCCGTCGGCGGAGAAAGCCTCATGCGTAGCCATCCTGCGAGAGCGGAACACCTTGCGGGAGGGAGGCGAGCGGGGCGCGCGGCGAGCGTGCCCTTCGTCCGCCGGAGGTTCGGATTGGTCTACGCATCCTTGCTGGTGGGGTGCAGGGAGCGTTCACACTTGCTCGAGGAGCACCTGGCCCGGCATCTCGAGCCGCTGGCCGGCCGGGGCCTGCCCGTGGAGGCGGAGCGTTTTCCGCGGGGGCGGCTCACCTTTTTTCGCGTCGGCCTCGGGGGGCGGCGCAGCCAGGAGGCCGCGCGGATGTTGCGCGGCGCGGTGGCGGGAGCTGTGAGCGAGTTCTCCGTGGGCCCGGTGCTGACCGAGAACCTCCGCCGGACGCTGGCTCGCTGTTACCCGGAGCTCGACGGCCGGGACGTGGAACGGGTGGCCGCCACGGCGTTGGACCGCCTGGGCGCCGCGCTGGAGGCGGCCGGGGACGAGGCGAGGGGTCGGCTGGAGGAATGGTTCTCCCGCCAGCCCGAGATAACGGTGGAGGGATTTGTGCGCTTCCGGCTGGGAGGGCTCCTCCGTGCCCTGACCGAGGCCGCCCACCGGGCGGCGGAGGACTTGCTCGCGGAGAGAGAGGAAGCCGGTTTCGCGGCCGCGCTGCGGGCGGGGCTCGAGACGGCTCCCTTCAGGATGGGGACGGCCCACCTCCACCGCCGGGGTGAAGGATGGTCCCTGGCCGACGAGGCGGGCCGGGTGCCGTCTCTGCCGCCCCACCTCGCCTTGACCGGCCAGGAGGGGCGGATGTCCGGCGGCGAGGACATCCTCCCCGCCGTCCTCTTCTGGCTCAATCCCGCCCGTGTCGTCCTCCACGGCGACGGCCGGCCGCCGCGCTGGGTGGACATCGTCACCGCCGTTTTCGGTAAGAGACTGGAGCGGTGTCGGTGCTGCCCTGGTTGGCTGCCCGCGCGCCGCGAACCGGAAGCCGGCCTCTGACCGGACCTGATGCCGCCGACCGCCCCCGGGTCAGTCCCAGTCGGGTTCGCAGGCTCCGCCGCCGGCCGTGCAGGTTGCGCACGATCCCTCACCGCAGACCGGCTCCTCGGCGCCTCCCCCCGTCACCATGGCCCCCTGCCAGGCGGGGAGCTGCGCCAGGGCACCTCCCGTGGCCCCGCAGGCGGGACATACCGCCTCCTGACGTCGGCTCACGGCCAGGAAAGATTCGAAGCGCGTGCCGCACCTCTCGCACTTGAAGGCGTACGTGGGCAAGCTTTTCACCTCCGTTCCGCCGCCAGTATAGCGCGATCCGCGCCGCTCGGCCCGGCGTCCCCGGCGCGAAGGGCGTCGGACCTGCTCGCTCGAGCGCCGCTCTCCGACAAAAAAGGGGGAACGCCTAGACGCAGCAAGGGGGTGGAGGGGACGGACAGGTTAACCTGGCTCGCCATCCTGCTCGCCGCCGGCGCGCTCTTTTACTCCATGTCCCGCGGCGGAGGGCTTCCTCTCTTCTGGAATCCGCCTTCCCTCGGCATCGTCCTGGGAGGCACGGCCGCCGCCCTCTTCGTCCAGTACAGCCTCTCCCAGGTGCGCAGCGTTGTCAGGGCCGTGATGGACACTTATTTCACCCGGCCGCCCGACGTCACCGCTCTCATCGAGTTCTTTGCCGCGCTGGCGGAGAAGGTCAAGGCGCAGACCGTGCTGGTCGTCGAGGAGGATGCGCGGCGCACGCGGGACCGGTTTCTCCGGCATGGCCTCCAGGCGCTGGCGGACTACCTGCCGCGGGAGGAGCTGGTGGAGCTGCTGGAGCGGGAGCTGGCCTCGCTCATAGACCGCAATCGGCTGGCCCATGGTTTTTTCAAAAGCGCCTCGGTGGTGGCACCCGGCTTCGGCATGCTCGGCACCCTCATCGGCCTCATCCAGATGTTGAGCCGCCTCGATGACCCCACCCAGGTGGGCCCCGGTCTTGCCGTTGCCCTGGTCACGACCTTCTACGGCGCCCTGCTGGCGAACCTGGTGGCGCTTCCTATCTCCGGCAAGGTTCGGTTGCGCGGTGAAGAGGAAGCAAAGGTCAAGACCATGATGATGGACGGGATCCTCTTGTTGGAGTCCGGCGCAACGCCGAGCCAGGTGAGGGACGTCCTGCGCACCCACCTGTCTCCCTTCATGAGGCGCGCCTCCGCCGCGCCCGAGGATCGGGAAGAGGCCCGCGCGGCACCCGGGCGGGTGGACGCCCGTGGTTGACGGTCGTTCGGCGAAGCTCGTGGGAAGCGGATCATCCTCCCGGCGGGCCTGGCGTGAAGAGCCCGAGGAGGGGCTCCCCTCTTACTATCTGACCCTTGCCGACATGATGACCCTCCTGTTCTCCTTCTTTGTCGCCCTTGTTGCGTTTGTCTCCTGGAGCGAGGAAGCCCGGCGCGCCGCCGCCTCCTCGATCCGGTCTTCCCTGCCTGTGTTGGCAGGCACCGCCAGCGGGGGACGGGAGCAGCAGGCAACCCCGGGCCAGGCACCGCCGCGCGATCCGGGGCATCCGGGCACGCCCGGGCCGGAGGCGCCGGCATACCCTCCGGGCGGTCCGGGGGCGCCCGCGCCGACGGCGTCTTCCGGCGAGGAGGGGGCCTCCCGCACCGCCGGCGGCTCGTCCCTCGGCGAACCGGGTCGGCTCCCCGCCGGGGAGGAGGGACTGATCGAGGAGGTGCGGCGAAGGTTGGGAACTCCGGCCGGAGGGGGGGTGGAGGTGCTGCCCCGGCAGGAGGGGGTCCTCATCCGCGTGAGCTCGAGCCTCCTCTTTCCCTCGGGGAGCGACGACCTCCTCCCCGAAGGGCGCCGTCTCCTGCGCGACATCGGGGCGGTGGTGCGGGACGTGCCGAGTCTCGTGCGGGTGGAGGGGCACACGGACGATGTGCCCATCCAGACGGCGCGCTTTCCCTCCAACTGGGAGCTGTCGGCGGGGCGGGCCGTGCGGGTCGTGCGCATCCTCACCGAGGAGGAGGGCGTGGACCCCCGCCGCGTCTTTTTCGCCGGCTACGGGGAATGCCGCCCCGTGGCGGCCAACGTGTCGGACGCCAACCGGCAGCGCAATCGGCGCGTCGAGATCTACCTCCTCTCCGGACGGCCCTGAGGAATCCCCGGCGGCGGCGCTCCGGGTTGCCATGCAGCCCGTTGCGGCGCGGCGGGATCCGGTTCGGCGGGTTGCGCTGCGGCGGGTTCCGGCACGGCGGGGTCCGTTCGGTTCGAGCGAACGCGGTCGGGGAGGAGGCGCAGAAGCCCGGAGAGGGCAGGGCCGGCGTGGTCGATTTCCAACGCGGCCGGACCGCCGTGGCGCGCGGACAGGGTCTCATCCAGGGTCGGGCGGCTCTCCCGATATACCAGACCCGTGACCAGCTCCTGACGCCGCGCTAGCATGGCGAGGACGCCCGCCCGGTCGGCGGGATCGTGGTCGGGATCCTCCTCCAGGCGGTGCAGATGCCGGCGAAACCAATCGTAGTCGCGCGCCCGGTTGAAAGTGACGCAAGGGGAGAAGCAGTTGACGAGGGCAAAGCCGCGGTGGCTGATGGCCTCCCGGAAGAGGCGGACCATTTGGGACGGGTCGCCGGAGAAAGCCTGGGCCACGAAGGTGGCGCCGGCGACCACGGCCAGGGAGAGGGGACGTACGGGCGCCTCGGCCATGCCCTGGGGCGTCGTGCGGGTGACCATGCCGGGCGGTGTCGTGGGGGATGCCTGGCCGGTGGTGAGGGAGTACAGGTTGTTGTCCATCACGAAGTAGGCCAGATCCACGTTGCGCCTTGCCGCGTGGATCAGGTGGCCCACGCCGATGGCGTAGCCGTCCCCGTCGCCGCCCGCCGCCACCACCGTCAGGTCTGGGTTGGCCAGCTTGACGCCGGTGGCCAGGGGAAGGGCCCGCCCGTGAAGAGCCTGGAAACCATAGCTCCGCACGTACTGGGCGAGCTTGCCGGAGCAGCCGATGCCGGCCACCACCACCACCCGCTCCGGGGGCATTTCCATCTCGGCCAGGGCCCGTTCCAGGGACGCCAGCACGGCGTAGTCGCCGCACCCCGGGCACCACGTGGGGCGAAGGGCGTGCAGGTCGCGGGACGTGGGCATGCTCATTCACCTCCGCGCCGGGCTGCGGCCGAAGACTTGGCGCTCCCGCCCGCCCGGCGGTGCCGCGGCCAGGGCGGCCGCGGCCACCTCGGCCGGGAGCAGGGGCCGCCCGTCGTAGCGTCCGTACCCCGGTGAGGTCAGCCCCTGTTCCGCCAGCAGGCGCCGGAGCTGGCCCCCCTGGTTTTGCTCCACTGTCAGCAGGCGCGCACCGGGCGGCACCACCCGTTTCACCCACGCCGCCGGAAAAGGGTGGAGGAGGCGCAGGTGGAGGTGGCCGGCGGCCACCCCGCCTTGCTCCAGGCGACGGCGCGCCTCGGCCAGGCAGCCGCCCGTGGAACCCCAGCCCACCAGCACCACGGCGGGTTCCTCGGGACCGTTGTAGAAACCGCACTGAACCGCCCAGGAACCGCCGTCGGCCGCCCAGGTGAGAAGACCGTCCTCCCGTGCCGCCACCGCCGCCAGCTTGCGGCGCCGCTTGTCCATCTGGGCGCGTCTGGTCTCCGGGTCTTCGGTCTCGCGGCCGGCCTCGTCATGCTCATTGCCCAGGGCGGTGTGCATGAGACCAGGTTGCCCGGGGATGGCCCGGGGAGAGATGCCGTCGGGGGAGAGGGCGTAGCGGCGGAACCGGGCCGGCTGGCGCTCTCCGCCGTCGGGCGACAGGGCCCCTTCCGCCGGGCCCGCGGGAGCGCCCTCGGGCGCGGGCGGCCGGGCCGCGGCCAGGCGGCCGCGGGAGGTGGGGAGGCGCTCCGGCGCTGGCCAGGGGATCGAGGCCAGAGACATCCCCAGATGGAGGTCGGACGCCAGGATGACGGGGCATTGGTAGAGGTCGGCCAGGGTGAGGGCCTCCTGGGCGGCGTGGTAGCAGTCGAGGGTGGAGTGGGGCGCCAGCACCAGCCGCGGGAACTCGCCGTGGGAGCCGTGGAGCATCTGGTCCAGGTCGCCCTGTTCCGTGCGGGTCGGCAGTCCCGTGGCGGGGCCGCCCCGCTGCACGTTCACCACCACCAGCGGCATCTCCGCCATGCCGGCCAGACCCAGGGCCTCCTGCATGAGGGAGAACCCCGGCCCCGACGTGGCCGTCATGGCCCTGGCGCCGGCGAAGGAGGCGCCGATGGCCTGGCACACCGCCGCCAGTTCGTCCTCGGCCTGGACGACCACTCCCCCCAGCGGGGGGAGGAGGGCCTGCAAGCGGTAGAAGATCTCGGTGGCCGGCGTGATGGGATAGGCGGCGAAGTAGCGACAGCCGGCCACGGCGGCGCCCAGCGCCAGAGCCTCGTTGCCCGTCACCAGCAGGCGGTGCGGGGGCAGTCCCTCGCCCTCGGCCGGCGGAGGGGGGGTGTCCCAAGCAAACCCGGGCAACGCGGGTGCGCGCTCCCCGTCGGCCGGCGGGGCCGCGCTGCCGCCGGGGACGTCCCCTGGGGAGGTGGAGGCCGCGGGGGGAGGCGGCAGGAAGGGTGGGAGGGCCGGCAGGTGGCGCCGTGCATGTTCGTGCCCCAGGGCGCAGGCGCGGGCGTTCTGCCGGGCGGCTTCCTCCCCTTTGCGGGCGAAATGGGCCGTGACGGTGGCGAGAAGGGCGGGCAGGGGCAGACCCAGGACGGCGGCGGAGGCGCCCAGCAGCACCATGTTGCGGGCGAGGGGGTTGCCTGCCTGGCGGGCCAGTTCCCGGGCCGGCACAAGGAGGGAGGGGTGACCCTCGGCGGAAGGAGGCTCCGCCTCCTCGGCGTGGAGCAGCACGGCGCCGGGGGCCAGACCCGTCTCGCGGTCGCGCCAAACCCCCGGCGACAGCGCCGCCACCACGTCGGCGGCATCGCCGTGGTGCCCCAGGGGGGCGGCGGCGGCCCGCACGTGGAAGGCGGTGTAGCCGCCCTTGATGAGGGACATGAAGCTCCGGTAACCGAAGACCCAGTAACCCAACCGGTGTAGGCAGGCGGCCATCACCTCGCCGGCCGTTTCGATGCCGGAGCCTTGGTCGCCACCCATCTTCCAGACGGCGTCGCGCAACACCATGGTCGTCGGTGGCTTAGTCTTGGTCGCCGGGCGCCGCCTGATGCCGTCGGCCGGCAGGAGAGGCCGAACCGAAGGCCCGGTGCCCGGGGGCGTGCGTCCGGCGATCGGTGTGGGCGGCAACTATAATGTTGGGGGAGGTGCCGCGCTTTGCGGCCGCGTTCGCGGCTTTTTCCCTTCTTTCTGCTTTTGGCCCTGGCGGGATTGACCTGGCTCCAACTGGCCGGCGTTGGCAGAGTGCTGGACGGTCCGGACTCCCGCCCAGCCCAAACGGAGCGCGAGATCGGCAGGCCGGGCCCGCCTGCCCGCGGCACTCTGCGGGTGGGCATCTGGCAGGCTCCCGCCGGCACCTTCCACCCCCTTCTGGGCGGGAACGCCGCCGATACGGCCATCGGGCACCTTCTCCATGCCAGCCTCCTGCGTCTCCGCAGCGATCTGCGGCTGGAACCTTACCTGGCCCGGGCCTACCTCGTGTCCCCCGACCAGAGGGTCATCGCCTTCGTTTTGGACGAGGGTGCCCGCTGGCAGGACGGCCGGCCCGTGACGGCGCGCGACGCGGTGCGGACGGTGGAGGTCGCCCTGCGCCGCAAGTCCGTTTCCCCCGACCTCCTGGCTGTCCAGGGGGCGGCAGCCTTTGTCGCGGGGAAGGCCACCGCGGTGGCGGGCCTCCGCCCCGTGGGAGACCGGGTCCTCCTGGTGCGGTTGGAACGGCCGTGGGGACCGTCTCTGACCGCCCTGGCCACCCTGCCCCTCCTCAGGTCGGACCACCGCGGGGCGGGACCTCCGCCTGCTTCGGGCCCTTTCGCTCTCGCCCGCGCGGTGAAGGACCGGGACGGTCGTCTCGTGTACGTCGAGCTGGCCGCCAACAAGGGCTTCGTCGGCCGTCCTCCCGGCCTCAAGACCGTCGAGTACGTGCTCCTCCAGGGACGACCCACCGTGCGGGATCTCCGGCAGCTCCGCGTTGACGTGGTGGACGTGCGTCCCGAATACGCCTCCCTCTTGGGGCGCAACGGGTTCCGGCTGGTGGAGGTGCCGCGGGCCGGCTATTACTACGTGGGCTTCAACCTCTACCGTGCCCCGCTCCACGACCGCCGCTTCCGCGAGGCCGTGGCCCACGCCGTGGACACGGACGCCCTGATCCGGATCTTGGCGGCCGGCCGCGCCACCCCCCTGGCCGGCCCGGTGTACCCGGGGTCGTGGGCGGAGGCGCCGGCAAGCGCTCCCACGCGGGCGGACCCGGTTGGGGCCGGGCGCCTGCTGAGTGAGCTGGGCTACACCGACCGGGACGGAGACGGCATCCTCGACAAGGATGGGAGGCCCTTGGTCCTCAACCTGGCCTACGCCCGGGAGGACCCTACTCAGGCGGCGTTGGCGGCCGTCCTCGCCCGGCAGCTGCGGGCCGCCGGGATGCGGGTCTTCGTGCACGATCTCGAGCGCAACGATTTTTTGCGCCTGGTCTTCCGCCGACGCAACTTTGATCTCTACCTGGCCAGCTGGCGCCTGGGAGCCGATCCCACTCTCTCCCGGTTCTTTGCCGAGGACGCGGCCGCCAACGCCGTGGCATTCCGGGCGGGTCGGTTGGAGCAGTTGCTAAAGGCGGCTGACGCCACCGTGGATCCGGCGCGACGGGAGGTCTACTACCGGGCCTTGACGGGGGAGATCAACCGGGAACTGCCCTACCTCTTCCTCTTCGCCCCCAACCAGGTGGTGGCTTTGAGCGGCCGGGTGCGGGGCTACTGGCCAGGCCCCGGGGGCTGGCCCGCCTACGCCGAGAGGTGGCTGGTGGCTTCGTGACGGCCGCGCGCCGGGCCATACGGGCGCGGGGACTGACCAGGTACTTCCGGCGGCCCTTGAGCCGGCCGGGGCTGGCAGGCGCCTTCCTCGACCTCTTCAGCCGCCGGCACGAGACGGTGCGGGCCGTGGACGGCCTGGATCTGGAGGTGGAGCCGGGGGAGGTGGTGGGCTACATCGGCCCCAACGGCGCGGGCAAGAGCACCACCATCAAGCTCTTCACCGGCATCCTGGTGCCGACGGCGGGCGAGATCCAGGTCAACGGCTTCGTGCCCTGGCGGGAGAGACGGCGCTTCGTCCGCACCATCGGCGCCGTCTTCGGCCAGCGGACCCAACTCTGGTGGGACATAGCGGCGCGGGAGTCCTTCCGCCTCCTGGCCCGCATCTATGAGCTCGAGGAGACCGACTTCCGCGCCCAGCTCGGTCTGCTGGCCGAGGTGCTGGATCTGGAGCCCCTGCTCCCGGTACCCGTCCGCAAGCTGAGCCTGGGGCAGCGGATGCGGTGCGAGCTGGCGGCGGCCCTCCTCCACCGCCCGTCCCTGCTCTTCCTTGACGAGCCCACCATTGGCCTTGACGTGCTGGCCAAGGAAGCCGTGCGCGACTTCCTCCGGGAGATGAACCGCCGGCAGGGGACCACCATCTTTCTCACCACCCACGACCTGGGCGACATCGAGGCCGTGTGCCGGCGGGCCGTGGTGCTGGACCGGGGCCGGATCGTCTACGACGGATCCGTGTCCGGGCTGCGCGCACAGGCCCCTTCCGCGTCCGGGCGGCTCCCCACCCTGGAGGAGGCGGTGCGGTCCTTCTACCGGTCGGCCGGTGCGGAAGAGGGCCGAGGGTGAGGGGGGTGTCGCCTGGGCCGACGCCGCAGACGGAGGGGGTCCGGCAGCCGGGAAGGCGGTGGGCCGGCCCGGCGGCCTACACGGAGCTGATCCGCGTGCGCTTTCTCACCATGCTGGCCTACCGGGCCAACTTCTGGACGGGCGCGGCCGTCTATCTCGTGTACATCGCCGTCTATCACTTCCTCTGGCAGGCCGTCTACGACCAGGCGCGGGTCGCCGGCCGCGCGGAGCTCGGCGGCTTCACCGCCGTCCAGATGACCTCGTATCTGGCCGTGGCCTGGACGGCCCGGGCTTTCTGGTTCAACAACCTGGACCGGGAGATGGCGGCCGAGGTGCGGGCCGGCACCGTGGCCGTGGAGCTCTTGCGCCCCTATAACTACCTTTTGTCACGCCTGGCGGGCGCCCTGGGGGAGGGGGTCTTCCGGCTCATCTTCTACGCCGTGCCGGGCTTCCTGCTGGCGGCGATCCTCTTCCCGGTGCGGCTGCCCGCCCTGGGGTGGGGCTGGGTGCCCTTCGCCCTGGCCCTCTTCCTCGGCTTTGCCGTCAATTCCCTGGTAAACGTCCTGTGCGGGCTGGCGGCCTTCTTCTGGCTCAACGTGTCCGGGTTCCTCATCGCCAAGCGCGTGCTGGTGGACGTGCTGGCTGGCGTCTTCGTACCCCTCAACCTGTACCCCGCCTGGGCCCGCGGCGTCCTGACCTGGCTGCCCTTCCAGGCCATCGGCTTTCTGCCGGGGGCGGCCTTCGCCGGCACCCTGCCGGCGGGGGGCTGGGGGCGCCTCCTGGCCGTGCAGGCGGCGTGGGTGGTCGTGCTGGGCTTCGCGAGCGCGGCCGTCTGGGGGGCGGCGCGGCGGCGCCTGGTGGTGCAGGGCGGATGAGGAAGCCGGCGGCGGGCGGGTGGGTGCTGGAGGGCGCCCGGGGGGTGACGGCGGGGAGGGTGCGGGGGCCCTTCGCCTATCCCCGCCTGGCGTTGCTGTACGCGGCCCAGTACTGGAAGGGGCTTATGGCCTACCGTGCCGACTTCTGGGCGGGGCTGGCCACCGACCTGGCCCACCAGGGGGCCTCCCTCCTAGTCATCCTGGTCCTCTTCACCCAGGTGCCGGCGGTGCGCGGCTGGAGCCGGGAGGAGATGATCTTCATCTACGGGTACTTCCTCGTGCCCTTCTCCCTTTTCCACGCCACTGCCGCCAACCTGTGGGATTTCGCCGAACGGTACGTGGTCCACGGTGAGCTGGACCGGCTGCTCCTCCGACCCCTGCCGGTGCTCTTCCAGGTGCTCCTCGAGACCATCGAACTCGAGTCGCTGCCGGGCCTCGGCACGGGAGTGTTCCTCATGGCGTGGGCCGGCGCCCGCCTCGACCTCCACCCCTCGCCGGCGCAGGTCCTGGCCCTCCCGGTCCTGGTGGCGGCCAGCGTCTGCGTCTACTACGGCATCTTCGTGGCCGTGGCGAGCCACGCCTTCTGGGCGGACGGGCGGACGGGTCTCGTCCCCCTCCTCTGGAACCTTAACCACTACGGTCGCTACCCCACCGAGATCTACGGCGGCGTCCTCCGCTTCCTCCTCACGTGGGTGCTGCCCATGGGCTTCGTCGGCTTCTTCCCCGCCGCCGCTCTGCTGCGCCCCGATCGCTGGTGGACCTACGGCCTCCTGGCGCCGCTCGTGGGGGGAGGCATCCTGGTCCTGGGCCTCCTCGTTTGGCGGGCCGGCCTGCGCCGGTACCAGGGCGCCGGCTCCTGAGGTCCGAGCTGTCTTCCGCCGCGCGGGAACGCGCGTCCCCCCCCCCGCTACTGAACGAGAGTTCCGCCGGGGACGGGCACGAGCCGCGCCACCCGCTCCTCCCGGCCGTCGTCGGCGTTGATGTAGACCAGGTAGACGCCGTCCCGGTGGCGCACCGTCACCTCCCAGGCGAGAGTCTCGCGGCCGCCAGGGAGAGGGATGAGGGCCGGCCGCGGGGCGGCTGCCGTAGCCCCCGGCGCGCCACCGAGGGCGCGGGCGCGGGCCTCCTCCGCCGTGAGACGGGGACGGGGTAGGCGACGGTCCCGGTGGGACACATAGTACTGGGTGGCGTCAAAGCCCAGCACGGTGCCGTCGTCGCGCGCCACCGCCACCTTGATCAGGTCGGGGTAGAGGATGACCCGACCCGTGTCGCTCCCGCTGGTCCCCCTCCCCCGGGCGGCGCCGCCCGGGGCACCGCCGGCCGGCGCCGCCCGGGCGAAAGGCGGGGAGGGGGCCGCCGCCGCGTCCGGCATGGCTGCCGTGGCGGCGAAGGCCACCGTCTGAACGCCGCCTTCCCCCGAGGACGACACCGGCACCAGGCCGGTGAAGCCGATCCGCATTAGGAAACGGGCCGCCCTCCCCGCCGCTTCCTCGGGGGTGAGGCGGCTTTGGCCCACGGGGCGATAGCAAAGGAAGAGGAGCACGCGCCCGCCCTGCCGGCTCACGTCGGCGCGGCAGGGCGCAAGCCCCGGTGCGGCCAGGGTTACGGAAAAGGCGGGGAGGCGGCCACCCACCGACGCCGTCTCGCCGCGGGCCCGGTAGCGTCCCAGGGGGGCGAGGAACCGCTCCGCCGTCCGGCGCGCCGCCGCGGCTTCCACACGACCGGGAGGAAGGCCGCGGGGTTTGACCTCCTCCAGGTGGTCCGAGAGGGGTCCGTCGTAGTTGAGGGCCGGCAGGCGCGCCAGCCGCTCCTCCATGCTGCGGAAAGCCTGGATCTGGTCGGGGGGGCCGCCGGCGGCGCGGGCAGCCCGCCCCGCCGTGGGAGCCGGTGCCTGGCGGGCGGCCAGGGTCGTCCAGGGGTGGAGGCGCCCGCGCAGGGACGACTGGAGGGCGTGCAGATGGCGGTTCAGCAGAGAAGCCTCGTCCTCCAGGCGGGCCAGGGTGGAGAGCTGGGCCGGTGACAGGGGCCGCCCGCCCGCCCGCTGCTGAGCCAGGGAACGGGCGTAGTCCCCGACCTGGGCGAGGAACTTGCTCGTTCGCGTCACCGTCCCGGGCGGGAAGGGCAACCGGCCTAGGGCTTCCTGGGCCTGGGCGGCGCGTCCCCAGGCGTCCAGCAGGAGCGTCACCTCCTGCTCCCCGCTGGCGGCGGCCATGGCTTTGCCCAGGGCCAGCTGCATCTGTTCCGAGGCGTCCAGCGCCGCGTGGAATTCCCGCTGGTACACCGCCTCCAGTTGCTGGCGGTAGCGGAGGTGCCACTGGCGCTGGCCGTACGCCCAGAGCCCCAGGGCCAGGCCGGCCACGAGAAGGGGCAGGGCCGCGCGCCTCCAGCGCACCCCCGCCTGTCGTCCGGGTTCCTCGCTCACCGCGCACACCCCCTAGCGGGCGAAGACGTGGCTGCCGATCCAGCGGATGATGGTGCGGGTCCACACCCACGGGTTCACGGCCTTGAAGGGGTTCCAGAAATAGATGGCGCCGTAGGTGGGGTCCCAGCCGTTGAGGGCGTCTTGCGCGGCACGGTAGGAGCTGGCCGAGGGCGTGAGCCGCCAAATGCGGCCGTTGTCCACGCTCTCAAAGGCCCAGGGCTGGAAGATGACGCCGCTCAGGGTGTTGGGGAAGGAAGGGTGACGGACCCGGTTCAGGATGACGGCGGCCACGGCCACCTTGCCCTCGTAGGGCTCCCCCTCGGCTTCCCCCTCGACCACGCGGGCCAGGAGGTCCACGTCATCCCCCCGGGACACGGCCGGAGCGCGCGTGTAGGCGGCGTAAGCGTAGGTGGGCGCCCCCGCCCAGTAGCCCAGGGCGGACCAGGTGGAGGGTCCCACCACGCCGTCGGGTATGAGGCCGTTGGTCCGCTGAAAGTCCAGGACGGCGCGCCAGGTGGCGTAGCCGTAATAGCCGTCTATGGGTCCGCGGTAGTAGCCCCAGTCCCGCAGGGTGGTCTGGACCAGCACCACGTCGCTGCCCGATGTGCCCCACCAGAGCGTTCGCCTGGCCTGGCCCCTGATCTCCCCCTGCGGGGAGAGAGTGAGGGAAGCCGCCAGCAGGACGGCCGTCGCCACCGCCGCGCCGATGACCCAGCGCCACCGCCCGCCCCTGTTTCCCATCGTTTGACTATTGTGGACAGCGGCCTTAGACTTTAGTCCGCGCCCGCCGGCCTCCGTCGGTGCCCGCGCCCGGCGGGGTTGCCCGGGTGGGTCGGGCGCCCGCCGGGGGGTGGTGGGCGGTGGCGGTGGACAGGGAAAAGATCGCGGCCGCCGTGCGCCTGATCCTGGAGGCCATCGGCGAGGACCTGGGCCGGGAGGGGCTCCGGGGCACGCCCGAGCGCGTGGCCGACGCCTACGCGGAGCTCTTCGCGGGTGTGGGGACCGATCCTGAGCTGGAGCTGGACGTCACCTTCGACACCGATCACGAGGAGATCGTCCTCATCCGCGACATCCCCTTCTACTCGGTGTGCGAGCATCACCTGCTGCCCTTCGTGGGCAAGGCCCACGTGGCCTATATTCCCCGGCAGGGGCTCATAACGGGGCTGTCCAAGCTGGCTCGCCTCGTGGAGTCGGTGGCCCGGCGTCCCCAGCTCCAGGAAAGGCTGACGGCCCAGGTGGCCGACGCCCTGATGCGGCGGCTCTCGCCCCTCGGTGCCATGGTGGTGGTGGAGGCCGAGCATCTCTGCATGACCATGCGGGGTGTCCGCAAGCCGGGGGCTGTCACCGTGACGTCGGCGGTGCGGGGCGTCTTCGCCCAGTCGGCGGCCACGCGCGCCGAGGCCATGGCCCTGTTGCGACGCGGCTGAGGACTAGTGGGTGTTGCCTAGTAGAGGTCCTGTAGTATAATTGGCGCCAGATTTTCCGCCTGGCAGCCCGGATTTCCGGGTGGTCCCGGTCGGCCTCTTGGGGGGAGGGGGCTATGGGACTCTGGCAGCGCCTCAAGTCGTGGCGTTTCATCCGCTCCATCTACCGCAACGAGTACCCTGACACGCCGCGCAACCAGGTGCTGGTGATCCTCAACAGCGTGGCCCTGCACCTGCACCCGGTCAAGATCCCGCGCCACGCCGTCAGCGTCAGGTACACGTGGGGTTTGGGCGGCACCTCGCTGCTCATGTTCCTGATCCTCACCGTGACGGGCGTGCTCCTCATGTTCTACTACATACCGTCCATCCCCGAGGCGTATTTCAGCGTCAAGTCCCTGGAGACCAACGTCCTCTACGGCATGTTCCTCCGCAACATGCACCGGTGGACGGCCCACGGCATGGTGCTCATCGTCTTCCTGCACATGTGCCGCGTCTTCTACACCGGCTCCTACAAGCCGCCCCGCGAGTTCAACTGGGTCATCGGTGTGGTGCTGCTCCTCATCACCTTCCTCCTGAGCTTCACCGGGTACCTGTTGCCCTGGGACCAGCTGGCCCTCTGGGCCATCACCGTGGGCACCAACATGGCCGGCGCCACGCCCCCCGCCGAGTACGCGGGCAAGTACATCCGCTTCGCCCTCCTGGGCGGGTACGAGGTGGGGCAGGCCACCCTGGTGCGCTGGTACACCCTCCACGTGTTGGCCCTGCCCCTGGTCTGCATCGCCCTCATGGCCATGCACTTCTGGCGCATCCGCAAGGACGGCGGCATCTCGACGCCCATACCCTACGAGGAATCCGAGCCGCTGGCGGGCGCCGTGCGAGGGGGTGCCGCCCATGGCCGTCCTTGAGAAGGAAGTAAGGCAGGCCCGCCCGCGGCCCGAGGAGCGGGGGGAGGAGGACAAGGTCTTCGTCTGGCCTCATCTCGTTCGCATCGAGATGATAGGGATGCTGGTCTACCTGGTTCTCTTCGCCCTCATGTCCATCTTCATCAACGCGCCCCTGCGCAACCTGGCCAATCCCGAGGTGACGCCCAACCCGGCCAAGGCGCCGTGGTATTTCCTCGGCCTGCAGGAGCTCCTGCTCCACATGCATCCGGCCCTGGCCGGCGTCATCGTGCCGGGCGCCGTCCTGGTCGGCCTGGGCATGATCCCGTATTTCGACACGGACCGGCGGGGAAGCGGCATTTACTTCAGCACCCGCAACGGGCCCCGCATCGCCCTGTTCTCCTTTGCGTACACCATCGCCTGGGAGGTGGGGCTCATCCTCCTGGATGCCCAGGGGGTGGAGGGGGTGAGCGCCGGCGGCATCGCCGCCGTCCTCAAGAGGATCATGCCCTTTCCCGGCGCCGTCGAGGCCGTCATCACCGACATCGTGGTGCCGTCCTTCCTGATGCTCTTCATTCCGGCGCTCCTGGTCGTCATCGTCAAGAAGGTGTGGCGGGCCAACATGCGGGAGGTCATGATCGCCCTCTTCTCCTTCTTCGTGGCCTCCTTCGTGGTGCTGACGCTGATCGGGAGCGCCTTCCGCGGCCACAGCATGAAGCTCTTCTGGCCCTGGCAGGTGGGGGCGCCCGAGGAGCTGATACAGTGAAGCGGGGGAGGCGCGGGGGAGGTGGCGGCCGTGTCTGAGGACGGGGTGCGGGGAGAACGCCGGCTGACGCGCCGGAGCCTCCTGCGCAACGCCATGTGGGGTTCCCTGGGGGTCTTCGCCCTGCAGGGGGCGGGTGCCAGCTTGGCCATGTTCTGGCCCATGAAGGTGACGGGGTTTGGCGGCAAGGTGGTGGCGGGCAAGATGGACGACTTCGCCGTCAACACCGTGACCAAGGTGGCCGACGGCAAGTTCTATCTGGCCCGCATCCCCGAGGGCTTCCTGGCTCTGTACTGGAAGTGCGTGCACCTCGGCTGCACCGTGCCCTGGTCGCCGCCCGAGGACCCGGGCCGCTTCCACTGCCCCTGCCACGGTTCCGTCTACGAGATCACGGGGCAAAAGGTGGCTGGTCCGGCGCCTCGGTCGCTGGACCTCATGGACATAGAGATCACCGAGGACGGGCTCGTGGTGGTGGACACGGGCAAGATTACCAAGCGCCTCGATTACGATCCCAGCCAGGTGACGCCGGCCCGTCGGGGCGCCCGCGGCCCCAAAAAGGCGTAGGGGAGGATGAGCCGTGGCCGTCATGGGTCGTGAGGTGGCGGAACCCGTTGAGCTGCTGTTGGTCCTCATCATCGTGGTGGTCACTCTCGCCTCCCTGGTCTTTGTCCAGCGGTGGATCGAGAGCGGCCGGGATAACGAGGGGTAGGAGGGGACGGGGTGGGCAGGCACTACCTGGTTGTCCTGGTGCTGACATGGCTCTTCGTGGTCATCGTGGGGGCTTACGGCGTGGCGGAGCCCAAGCGCATGGCCCTGGCCGAGCAGCGGCAGCTGCGCGAGTCGCTGGAGCGCGGGCTTGAGCTCTACGCCAGAAACTGTGTCCAGTGCCACGGTCCCCTGGGTGAGGGCTGCGTAGGGATGCCCCTGAACCGGCCCGATTACCGGGACGTGGATCCGACCCAGGAGCGAACCGTCAAGCAGTTCCTCATCCGCACCATCAGCGACGGGCGTGCCGGCACGGGGATTCCCCGCTGGGTGACGCTCCCCGACGGGCGCATGGCTTCCTACACCGCCATGCCGGCCTGGCACAAGGACAAGGGCGGCCCCCTCAACGACATGCACATCAATGACTTGGCCAACTTCATCATGAAGGGCGAATTCGGGGACGTGCCGGGCATGGTGGGCCGGCTTCAGGCCGAGGCGGTGGAGGCCCTCAAGAAAGCCGGGCAGGATCCCGACGAGACGCCCATGCCCGACGCCATAGGCGTGCCGGCGTCCGTGAACGAGCGGGGCAAGGCCCTCTTCGTGGGGCGGGGGTGCGCCGGCTGCCACCGGGTGGGTGCCAAGGGGCCGGTGTATCCCATGGCGCCCGATCTGACCAATCTGGGCCAATGGGGCTTGAGCAAGGACTTCCTCAAGGCCTGGATCAAGAATCCGCCGGCCAAGGAGAACCGCATCCCGGTCCTCTGGACCAATTACGGACCGGCGCTGGACCCCGGCAAGAAGGAGGTCCGTTACAACCCGACCTTCATGCCGGCGGTGGGGGCCACGTTGAGCGACGCCGAGCTGGACGATCTGGTCACCTATCTGCTGGCCGAGAAGAAGCTGCGGTGATGTCCCGGAGCGGCCGGCGGGTAGCGGCTTCTCTCGCGGGGGCGGGGGCTTCCCTTGCGCGGGCGGGGCAGCCAGGCGGGGTGTGGGCGCCGGGGGTCGGCCGCAGCGTGCGGGGTGCGGGAGGGCAATGGTCGGGATGTCGCTGAGATCCTGGGTGGCGGTGGGCGCGCTGGCGGTGGCCTCCGGGACGCTGGTCCGCCTCTCGCTGGAGCTGGGCGTGCCCGCCTTGCGGATGTTGGGGTTTTGGTGTCTGGTGGCCATCGGCCTCCTGGCGGCACGGGCCGCCGCTCGGTCGCAGGAGCGGGCGGCGCGGCGGGAGCTGGCGGCCGTTTTGGCACGACTCGGGGAGGAGGCCGGTGTACGGATTGCTCCGGCACCCGGAGGGCCGGCGGGCAACAGCGCGGGCGGCATGCCCCCGGACGGTGATCCGACCCGCTCGACCGAAGGGGACGCGGTGACGGTGATCGGCCCCGCGGCCGTCGGTGTGCTGGTCTGGGACGGGGTGGCCGATTACGCTCGCGGTCCCTTGGTGCGGCGACGCCTGAAGCGCCTTGCGGCCCGCGCCCAGGCGCTGGCGGCCGAGGCCGGGCGGCGGGCAGAGGCGGCCGGTGTTGCGGTGCCCGTGCGGGGTGCGGCGGTGCTGCTGCGGCGGCGGCCACGCCCGGAGGAACAGGCTGTCCTCCCCGTGCCGCTCCTCAACCCGGAAGGGGTTGGCGCCTGGGTGGCCTCCGCCCTAGTCCGGGGGGAGGGCCTGGCGGCGCGGGATCGCCGGCTGCTGCTGTTGGCGCTGGGCGCCACCGGCGAACGGGAGGCGGCGGACGGTCCCGTGGGCGCCCCCGCCGGGGTGGGGGACTAGTACGCGGGAGCGGGGCGGGTTGCCGGTACGTGACCGTCTAGGCGTTTGCCGCTGGGTGGAGTGTGCTATATAATTGCCAGACGAAGCGGTTTTGCGGGGGAGATGAGCCATGGCGCACCGCATCACCGACGCGTGCATCGGCTGCACCGCCTGCGCCCGGGTGTGCCCGACGGGCGCCATCAGCGGTGACCGGCAGGTGGTCCACGTCATTGACCCGCGGCTGTGCATTGACTGCGACAGTTGCGTGCGCGTATGCCCGGCCACGGCCATCATGGACCAGTTTGATCAATTCAAGGAGCGCGTCGTACGGCGCGCCCTCTGGCCCAAGCCCGTGGTGGACAAGGACCTATGCTCCGGCTGCGAGTTCTGTGTCTCCGTTTGCCCCTTTGGGTGTCTGGAGTTGGAGGGCGATGGCGCCTTCCACGGTACGGCGGTCCTGGCGCGGGCCAACGACTGCGTCGGGTGCGGGCTGTGCGAGAGCGTCTGCATCAAGTCGGCTATCGTGGTGCGGGCGCCGTCCCAGGTGGCCGAGAGCCAGGCCGCCTGACGGGCATACCGGACCGGCCCCGGAGACTCGCCGCCGCGGGAGGCAAGGCGTGCGCCGAGGGCGCGGCTCGCGGCGCGGAGCGGCGTCCTCACCGCGGCATCTTGAGACGCGCATGGACGAGCTGCACCCCCCGGAGCGTCAAATGGGGTTCGAGGCGCATCACTGTGCGGCAGAAGGGGACGACCAGCTCCGCCAAACCTCCCGTGGCCAGGACGGGCGCCTCGCCCAGGCCGCGCCGCACCTCCTCCACCAACCTGTCCACCAGCCCCGCGTGGCCGTAGATCAAACCGGCGCGGATGCTGTCGGCCGTATTGCCGCCCAGCCCCGCGGCGGGCGGGTGCAGCTCCACCCGCGGCAGGAGCGCCGCCGCGGCGCCCAGGGCCGCCAGGGACACCTGCAGGCCGGGAGCGATGGCGCCGCCCACGTAGGCCCCGGCGGGAGAGACGGCGTCCACCGTGGTGGCCGTGCCGAAGTCCACCACCACGGCCGGCGCCCCCGCCAGGTGGACGGCGGCCACGGCGTTCACCAGACGATCCGCGCCCACCGCCTCGGGAGGATGGTAAAGGACCGGCAGGCCGCAGGCGGCGGCGTCCACGAGGAGGCAGTCGGTGCCGAAGGCGGCACGGGCCGCCGCGCGGAGGAGGGGGGCAAGGGGCGGCACCACGCAGGCGGCGGCCACCGCCTTTACGGCGGAGGAAGGTAGGCCGGCCCGGTCGAGGAGCGCCGTCACCTGGAGGAGGAGTTCGTCGGGGGTGGTGTCGCGACGGGTCGGGAGCCGCCAGGCCCCGAGGAGTTGATCTCCTCGGAAGGCGCCCAGCGTCACGTTAGTGTTTCCCACATCGAACGCCAGCAGCATACCCGAGGTAAGTTTACAATGCAGCTGCGTCGGCGGAAGGTTACCTTTGTCGATTTTTGATTGACGTTTGCCGCATCCGGCTAGTAAAATCAGCCCATGCGCTCCGCGGACGAGCCTTCCCGCCGCCGGACACCCTGGCCGGCCTCCGCTGTCCGACCGTCACCCCTACGGTCGAGGGTTATCGCCCTCCTGGCGACGGCGGGGCTGGCGCTGGGGCTGGCGGGATGCGCCGGCGGGCCGGGCGGCGGGGAGGGGCTTCGGTATCAGCTGCAGAGGGGCGCGCGCCACGACTACACCGTGGGCGCCTCCCTCCGCGGCAGCATCGCCGTGACCCCCGAGCAGTCGGCGGGGCAGACCGGTGCGGACCAGAGCCAGGGTGATCAGGCCAGGGCTTCTCAGCAAACGATCCCCGTCCAGGGCAGCCTGGCTTACGATCTCGACCTGCGCGTCGGCGCAGTGGAGGGGGGCGTGGCCGAGATCACCCAGGAGGTCAGGAACGGCAGCGCCGATGTGGCCATGGGTCAGCAGGGGGGACCGCAGACCATACCGCCCATCCGCCTCACGGTGCGGATGGACGAGCTGGGGCGGGTCAGGGATGTCAAGGGGTTGGAGACGCTTCAGGCGGATGTGGCCTTCCTCAATGCCCGGCACTTCCGGGAGATGATGGCTCAGGTCTTTCCCGCCTATCCCCAGCGCCGTGCCCAGCTCAAGCCCGGTGATAAGTGGACGGAGAGCGTCGTTTTAGAAGTCTACGGTGCCGACCAGCCCGTCCGGGGTTCCATTGAAACCGTGTACAAGGGCCTGGAAAAGCGGGAGGGCAGGATGTTGCACCGCCTGGAGAGCAGGGCGGTCTTCCCCGTCAAGATGACCCGCCAGGCGGCCGGCGGGCTCTTTACCATCGAAGGCAAGGACGAGGTGACCACCACCTCCTTTGTGGACCCCGGCGACGGCTTTCCCGTGAGCGCCGCCACCCGCATCGTCTATCGGGCGGACCAGACAGTGGACCAAAACGGCCAAAAGACGAAGATGAAATTCGATCTGGTGACGGAACTGGAGATAGATCGCTACCCGCGTTGATGCCCCGCCCTTCCCATGCGCGTCTGCCGACGCTATAATGGTTTGCGAGTCGGCGCCTGCAGGGCGCGGCGCGAGCGGGAATAGCTCAGTGGTAGAGCGCTTCCTTGCCAAGGAAGAGGTCGCGGGTTCGAGCCCCGTTTCCCGCTCCATCTCCGGCAAGCAAAGCGTGGGATGGCTGCGCAGGCCGCCTGCGCTTCTTTTGATGGGCGGCACGGGACGGCGACGTAGCCAAGGGGCCAAGGCGGAGGTCTGCAAAACCTCTATTCGGCGGTTCGAGTCCGCCCGTCGCCTCCATCCTGGTGTCCGATGCGATGGTTTCCCCCCTTTCCGGATGCGGCCGCCAGGCCGGGTGGAACCCGTGCAGCGGCTGTACGGGTGGGCGGTTAGCTCAGCGGGAGAGCGTTCGGTTGACGTCCGAGAGGTCGCAGGTTCGATCCCTGCACCGCCCACCATGCCAAACCTAAGCGCAACAAGGACTTTAGCGATTGGCCGTGCGGGGGAGCACCTGGACGACCCGGGCAGCAGCGGTACGTAACGGCATCGGATAGCAAGACTTCTCGGAAGCTGGTCTCCTACCTAGGGTGGTCGCCGTCAGAAGCTGGTCCTTACCTCCACCACGTAAGGTGGCAGGTAGAAATAAACATTTCCTTCGCTCCCCTCCTCGCTCTCCTCGCCAGCAGGCTGACATCGCAAAGATCCCCAGGCAGGTCCGTCGCATGAGCCGCCGGACAGCGCCGGCACCATCGAGGTCGTCAGGGTTGAGACCTATTGGTTTGGTGCCCTCTGAACCTGTCTCACGCGCTTACCAATGTCAGGATTTTTGCAAGGACGTCTTCGACCACGTCCGGTGGCGCAGCGCAGATCCTCTCGGCTTGACGTGCTCGCCAGTCCAAGCTCTTGATCTGATCGGACAAGACCGCTCCGGAAAAAGGTAAGCCCGGCGGAAGCACCACCTCAAATGGGTAACCCTTCACCCGCGACGTGATCGGGCAGAACAGGGCCAGCCCGACCTTCCGGTTGTAAACCTTGGGCGAGATCACCAGGGCCGGGCGACGTCCCGCCTGTTCATGTCCCGCCTGCGGGTTGAACTGCAGCCGGACGATTTCGCCCCGTTCGGGCACGTATTGTCCCGCCACTACCAGGCCTCCCGACCCACCGCGTCACCGGTTGGTATTTCTTCGTGAAGGTTGTCCTTGTTCACTCCCGACAGGAGTTCCTGTAGCCTGTACGACCTTAACTGGGCCTTGCGGATGATCAGGCAGCCGTTATCAAAGGTGATGTCAACAGCGGACCCGGCCTCGACTCCGGCCTCCCTGGCGAACGATTTGGGAATTCGCAGCCCCAGGCTGTTGCCCCACTTCTGAATTCTTGTGAACATAATCAGCACCTCCGTATATACAAAGAATATATATCGTCCGCAAAGCGGTGTCAAGACTCGAGTGCCGCCGCCGGTGGTTGTAGAAGGCCTCGATGTACTCAAAGAAGTCTAACAAGCTTGGCAGGCGTCCGAGAGGTCATAGGTTCGATCCTTGCACCGCCCACCATTAAGGGCGCCCGTTTTCCCGCAAATCGAACGAGGTTTTCATCCACGGCGGCGGCACGAAGCGCCACGCGGGATCGGCATCACTTCGTCACGCAGCGCGCTCCTTTTGACGGCTGCCTTGGCAAGTGTGTATACTAGGATGCGCGGTCGGGCGAATAGCTCAGCGGGAGAGCGCTTCCCTTACAAGGAAGAGGCCACAGGTTCGATCCCTGTTTCGCCCACCAGGCGAGCGCCTGTCGCGGACCGGCGCGGGTGGTACCCGGGAGCGGCGCACGCCGCCGTGAGCCGAGCGTGCCGCGGTAGCTCAGTCGGTAGAGCACGGGACTGAAAATCCCGGTGTCGAGGGTTCGATTCCCTCCTGCGGCACCAAGGAAAGCCTAGAGCGACAAGGGATTCCGGAAAACGCAGCTGGTTGCTTACGGCCGCTTCCCTTGGTCATAATCCTCCAAGGTCACATAGCGCCCGGCGCACACCTCCCCCAGACCGCGGCGCACGGCCTCCAGGTCCTCCGGAGACAGGGGCTCCTCTTCCTCGCCCTGTAAGAAGGCCTCCAGGTCCTTCATCCTGGCCCTCGTCCCGGCCGAGGCGGGTATGGATTTTTCTTATGCACCTATTGGTCCGTATTCCCATTCATGGGAATCCTGAGTAATGGCGCGAAAAACAAGTGGTCCGACTGGGGCCGCCTGAAATCCAGTACGTGCTGGGCGAAACGGCAGCTCGCTTGGTGAGGGGCTCAAAACCTTGCTTTTTGCCCTGAGAGCGCCGATAATCGGGCTGCGCCGCTTCGCACGCCCACGCTGTGGTTGTGTTGACAGGCCGTGATGGCGCACGCCTCGGGCGAGTTACGGGTGGGAAGAGTTCCCACCGGAGCGCTGGAGGTCTAAAGCGGCTTGGCCCTCCCGGACAGGGGCCCCTGTAGCTCAGATGGTAGAGCAGCGGACTTTTAATCCGCGGGCCGTGGGTTCGAGTCCCACCAGGGGCACCACTCCAAAGCTCAGAGCGATTGGCCCAGTCGGAATGTTAGCGTCACTCCACCGGTCGGTTGAGCTATTCGGATCAGCACCAGGGCACAGATTCCGACCTCCGTATGATGGTTCAGCTACAAGATTTCCTTCAAGATTTCCTTTGCAATTGCAAGGGTGATTTCCATGGTCATTTCCCAAGAAGGGAGGCTGGAAGCGTATGTCGGTCACGCGGACTGTTAGCCCGGTGCATATGCCGGCGGCAGGTTCGTCGGCACCGCAGTGGCGCGGGGGGAGCGTTTTCTTAGGAGTCGCGTTTTTCGCGCTGGGGCTGGGCGTGGCCGTCGCCGGATCGTTCATGACCGGCGCGGTGAAGGAAAAGGCTTTCACAACCCTTGTCGGGAAGGCGCCTGGCATGACAGGTGGGACGGAGGCCGGCCTGGCGGGGGCCGGCCACGACCACGGCGGGGAGCCGGCGAGCCACGACGGAGGGCGGCCGAACGGCGCGGGACGGGCCCGCGGCGAAGGGTATGGCGGGGCGAAAAAGCTGGGCAAGGCGGAGAAGGGCGACAAGGAAGTGTTGATAGTGGATCTTGGCAAGCAGGGGCCGGTGAAGCGGTTGTTTCAGCCCTGGGTGCAGCGAATTTCCGTCAGCGTCAAGAACGAGCTCCGCGAGGCGCGGCGCCTCGCTGTGGCGGTGGAGGGATGCGACGGACTGCGCTGGCGGTCCCACGTCTACGACGTGAACTGGGACGCCGCCGCCTCCGCCTTCCGCACCCCCGTTCCCGCCGGGAAGTCCTTCACTGTTTCCCTGGTGACGTCCATCCCCGAGAGTCTGCGGGAGCGGCCGGTCGTCTGCCGGGGCCGGATCGAGGCCAGGGATGCCGACGACGGGCGGGTGCTGGTGTCAGCGCCGCTGGAAATCCTCAATTCGCGGGCGGGCGTACCCGCCCTGGTCAGGGCAGGCGTCCCCGGCCTGACCGGCGAAAGGCCGCCGCAAGCCCCTTAGCCGTGGGGAGGTTCGGCAAAGTGAGGAGAGAAGTGATGGATTTACGGGCACGCCAAAGAAAGCATTACTGGATCCAGGGGGGCGGCTATCTCCTGGGATTGCTCCTCTACTTCGGCCCCTTCGCCGTATTGATCCCGGCGGCCTACGCCCTGGCAGGCAAGGCGAGCGCGGGCGGCGGCTGCGACACCCACTTCCGAGTGGAGATCGCCTCCCTGCTTCGGGCCGACGGGTGGACCAAGCTCCTTCAGCGCGATCCCAACGCTCTGACGATGGTTGGGTTTCTGTCCGCCCTCCTGACGGTGGCCTTCCTTTTCGGCCCTCTCTTTTGCGGGCGCGCGTGTCCGGCCGGCGCCCTGCCGTCCTACCTGAGCCGGCTCGTGCCGCGGCGGTGGCAGTTCGACTTCCGCGGCAAGGTGAACGCCACGGCCATCCGCTACGGTTTTCTGTCGGGGTTTGTGGTCCTCCCCCTTCTCGGCCAGACCTACAAGCAGTTCGGCGGCCTGGCCTGCACCTTCTGCAATTTCCGGCTCATGGATTACCTGGTTGTCGGTGCTACAGGAGGGTTCGTCCCGGCGCTTTCGTCCACGTACATCCTCGTCCTGCTCTTTTGGCTGGTGGCCGGCGGGCTCTTCACCGGGGGCGGCCGCGGCTGGTGCGCCTTCTTCTGTCCGGCGGGGGCCGTGCAGGGCCTAGCCCACAGCCTCGGAGCGCGCCTTGGCTGGACTTTTAAGATCCGGTACAACCCGGCGCGGTGCACCAGTTGCCGTACCTGTGTGGGGGTCTGCACCATGCGCGCCATCTCTCCCGCCGCCGCCGGGCAATGGAAGACGCAGCGGGGGGACGGCGTGCTCCTTGATCGCCATGCGTGCATCGCCTGCAACGACTGTGTGGCCGCCTGCCCCCATGGCGCCCTCTCCTATGACATCGGGAGGGTGGAGCCGGCATCCCTCAACACGCCCGGCGTTGTGGTTCCGGATGCGGGGAAGGTGCGGGCATGAGGCGCGGGCCCTTGGCGGCCGTGGGGCCGGCAGGGGTCTCTGCCGCCCGGCTGATTGTGATAGGAAACCGCCTGATCTACTGCCTGATTTTGAAATGGGGCCGGTTGAAGGGGGTAGTGGCGGCGGCGATGCTCGGCCTGTCCGGGTCGCTCACGGCGGGCACCCTACAGCACGCCTTTCTCACCTGCAAGGGAAACTGTTTCCATTGTGGGAGTTGCGCCGTGGCCCTCGGGGGTGCGGTGGCGGCGGGATGGGCGGGTGTCGCGGGCCGGACCGGGGGGCGGAGGCGTTGGATCGGCATGGGCGCGGTGGCGGCCGCCGGGCTCGTCCTGTTCATGCTCCTTTACGCATGGAAGAGCGGGCTCGCCCGGGCATGGCCGGGGGCGTGAAGCACCCCGTCCGGTGATACCGTGAGCCTCACCATGGCTTCGAAGGCGGGGGGTTGCGGCGTCCGGGCCTTGGTCACCGCCGTCGCTGCGGCCGGATCATGAGCTGGGTCGTGCGGGGGTCTTTGGCGGGCTTTGGGCCTGCGCCTTTGGCTGGGGCGCGGCCTAGTTCTTGGGTTGGGTCGTGGCCTGGCTCTGGGGCTGGGGCGCGGCCGGCGTCTTGGGCCGGGGCGGGACGCGCTTTTTCCTGCGGTAGCGCGGGTAGCCGTCATCCTCCAGGTCGAGGATGTTGATGCCGGGTCCGGGATCCGTCACCGTGGGCCGCTTCTTGCGCTTGCGCGTGGAGGCGGGTGCGGAAGGTGAGGCGGGAGGCGCGTCGGAGGCCAGGACCACGCCCGAAAGCTTGACCGTGCGCAGGGCCGTGCCGCGGATCTTGTAGGGGGAGGCCGGGTTCACGTAGCCGGTCACCGTGAGGGTTCCTCCCAGGGCCTGACGCAGGGCAGCGTCCACGTCGGGGGCGCCGGGTTCCAGAACATAGGTGCGGCCGTCGCCGGTGCGGAGCTCGTAATAGGTGGCGGGTATGTGGACCTTGCCCAGCCGGCCCGTCACCACCGTGGAGATCTCGAAGAAGCCGCGCCGTTCCAGGGCGCGGGCGATGGCCAGGGCGGCCTCCGCCCGGGTGGCCGGGTCGCGGGGTCGGGCCCGGTGCCGGGCGTCGGTGGCGAGGAAGCCGGCCTCCACCGCCGTCAGCAGACCCCCCGCCGCCCAGGACGCCGCCAGGTGGGCGTCGGCCACGGCCGCCGGAGGAGCCGCTCCCGCCCGGCCGGGGGAGCCGGGGCGCGGTGCCGCCCCGGCGGAGGTGCGCGCTGTCCCGGTGCTGCCGGACGCCCCTGCCGGGGGAACGGCCGGCGCGGGACCGGGCGGGATGCCGGCCAGGCGGAGGGCCACCAGGGCCAGCTCCTGCCTGGTCACGGCGGCCCCGGGGTGAAAGAGGTCCCCCTGGCCCAGCATGAGGCCCGCGGCTTTGACGACGGCCACGTCGGGCGCGAACCAGGCGGTGGCCGGCACGTCGGCGAAGGAGGGGCGCGGCGCGGCGGCCGGCGCGCTTCCCTCCTGAGGCGCGGCGGTGGCCGGGATCGCACGTCCCTCCTGAGGGGCGGCGGTGGCAGGGATCGCTCCCCCCTCCTGACGGGCGGCGGCGGCCAGGATGCGGGCCAGTTGGGCGCGCGTAAAGGGCGAGGCCGGGCGGAAGTTGCCGTCGGGGAAGCCGGCCATGAGCCCGCGCGCCGCCAGCAGGGCGGCCTCGGGAGCCGCCGGGTGGGAGCGCAGGTCGGCGAACTCGGGCCGGCGGACGGCCACGGCATACATGCCCGGTTCCGTTATGGGGCTCTCCACCCAACCGGCAACCCTGTCCACCCTGCCCCCCACCGGGCGCGCCGCGGCGGGGTCGCCCGCGGTCGGGAGGAGGACGAGGGTCGCCAGCCTGGGGTCGGAGCGCAGGGCCGGCGCCGCGGCGTCGAAGCGCAGCCGCACGAGGAGGGGGGCGGCCGGCCGGGCGGTGAACCCGATCCGGTAAACGGCGCTCACGACGGCCACGGGGAGGGTGGACGGCCGGTTCCCGACCGGGGGGGCTGAGTGGCCGCCGGCCACGGCGTGGACGGTGAGGGAGGTATCGCGGTCCGGGGGGAAGGTGCCCTTGGAGATGGCGAGCGTCACGGCACCGCCGCCGGCCGTAACGTGCCAGGCCTCGTCCCGCAGGGAGAGGACCGCGTCGCCGGGGAAGGAGGCGGTTCTGGGCTCGCCGGAGGACGGCGCGGCGGCTTGGGTGCCGGCATCCGGCTTTTCTTTTTTCCCGGCCCGGGAGGTCCGGCGCCGTCTGCGGCGGCTGGGACGTTCCCCGTCGTCGGCCTGGGCGAGGAGCAAGGCCGCGCCGCCGGCGAGCGACGTCCCGGGCGCCGCCGCCGGCGCCGCCCGGGTTGCCATCCCCGCCGCTGACGCGGACGCCGGTGGGGCGGGCGCCGCTGACGCGATCGCCGTCCCCGCCGCTGACGCGGCGGCCGTGGGCGGCGCGGGCGCGGGTGGCAGGAGGTCGGCCGCCAAAGTCAGGAGGAGGGCCCAAAGGGCCGTCCCCCGGCGGCGGGGCGTGGCCAGGCCGGACGCGCGGTCTCCGGCGCCAGCGGCGCGGCGGGAGGGGCACCGCGGCTTCACCGGAACCGCTCCTCCCGCCAGGGGTCGCCGCGCGGATGGTAGCCGGCCAGCTCCCAAAAGCCGAGGACCTCGCGGTCCAGGAACTCAAGGCCGCGCACCCACTTGGCGCTCTTCCAGAAATAGAGGTGGGGCACCACGAGGCGTACGGGCCAGCCGTGCTCGGGGGTGAGGTCGCGCCCGTCGTGCTTCAGCGCGAAGATGGCATCGTCCCGGAGGAGGTCGTCGGTGCGCAGGTTGGCGGTGAAACCGCCGTCGGCGTGGACCAGGACGAAGCGGGCGGCCGGCAGGGGACGGGCCATCTCCACCAGAACGCGGGCGGGAACCCCCTCCCAGGTGTTGTCCAGGCGGGACCAGCCGGTGACGCAGTGGATGTCGCTCACGGCGGTCACGCGGGGGAGGGCCAGGAACTCCTCGTAACCCAGGGTGTACGGGTTCTCCGCCAGGCCGAAGGCGCGAAAGTCCCACCGCGACGGGTCCACGCGCGGGACGGCGCCGTGGTGCAGCACGGGCCAGCCCCCCACCACCCGCTGGCCGGGCGGCACGCGGGGACGCTCGCCGGACGCACGCCTGGGGTCCTCGCTCATCTCAGGGCTCCCGGAGGGTGCAGCCGCCTGGTCTCTCCCGCCGGGCCTCGGCGCCCCCTGCGGCGGCGAGCGACGGTGCGGCTCGCGGGCCGGACCGGCCGCCCGACAGCCCGATAGGACCAGGAAACCGGTCCCTTTGGCTCAGGCGGCGCACTCCCCCTTGCCTACTTTAACATTGAAGTCCCCATCTTCGCCCCAGTCCCGGTACAGGTCGGGGGCCTCCTCGTAGGGCGGGAGTTCGGCCAGGTCGGCCAGGGCCAGCCGGATGCGGCCCAACCCCCGCACCTCCTCCACGGTCACGGCCACGGTCCTCACCTCCCTTCGCCCGCGGCCGCCGCCTGCGCCTCGCCGTCGGCGGAGGACCCGCCCGCCCCGTCGGCTTCCTCGTCGCCGGTGTCGTCCTGTTGCACCGCGCGGCGGGCCCAGTCGGCGAAGGACTCGCCCGGCCGCCGCTCGGCCCGGAACAGGTCGAAGAGGCGGAAGACGCCGTCGGGCACCCGCTTGGCCGGCAGCCGCAGCACGGGCCGGCCGAAGGCCACGAGACCCTCGCCCACCTGCCCACCCAGGAGGAGTTGGTACAGGGGGGCCTGGTGGCCGTCGGCGCGGGTGGCGGCACCGTGCAGGCCCACGGTGGCGATGTGGTGCTGGCCGCAGGAGTTGGCGCAGCCGCTCACCTTGATGCTGATGCCGCGCAGGTCGTCGGCCAGGCCGTACTCGGGCCGCGCGGCCAACTGCCGGTGCAGCTCCAGGGCCAGGCGGTGAGAGTGGGTGATGGCCAGGTTGCAGGTGTCGGCGCCGGGACAGCCCGTGACGTTGAGGACGTGGCGGGCGCCGGGCTCGCCGAGACCCCCGTCGGCCAGCTCCTCGTACAGCTCGGGCAGGCGCTCCACGCGCACCCAGGGCACGAGGACGTCCTGGGTGGGGGAGGTGCGCAGGAAACCCTCCCCGTAACGGCGGGCGAGCCGCGCGAGGAGGCGGAATTGGTCGGCCGTCAGATCGCCGCCCGGCACCGTGATCCAGGCTGCGGCGTAGCCCTCCTGGCGCTGGGGGAAGGCGTTGGCCCGCGCCCAGGCGCGAAAGGCCGGGTCACCGTCCAGGTCGCGCCACGGTGACTCGTCCCAAGGCGGTTCCAGGGGCGGGACACCGATGGTGAGAGGTGCCGGAGCGAGGGGCGCGGCCGCGCCGGGCCCGGCTTCCACCGCGGGCGGGGCCTCGGCTAGAACGGCGGGCCTCACCGCCGCGGCCAGGCGCCGCTCCCGCAGCACCAGCTCGCGGAAGCGCTGGGGCCCCAGCTTTTCCACCAGGAACTTCAGGCGGGCCTGGTGCAGGTTGTCGCGGTTGCCGAAGCGGTCAAAGACCCGCATGATGGCCTCGGCCGTGGCCAGGAACCGGTCGGCGGGGGTGAACTCCTCCAGGAGCAGGGCGGCCTTGGGGAAGGCGCCCAGCCCTCCCCCGACCCAGACGCGGAAGCCCCGCTCGAGGCCGGCCGGGCCGGGCCGGGTCACGGCCACGGCACCTATGTCGTGCATGCCGCTGGCGGCGCAGTCGGCGGGGCAGCCGGAAAAGGAGGTCTTGAACTTGCGGGGGAAATTTTGGGTCAAGGGGTTTCTCAGGAAGCGGCGAACGTAGCCCCGCGCCAGGGGGCGCACATCGAGGACCTCCTTGGGGCAGATGCCGGCGAGGGGGCAGGCGGTGACGTTGCGGACGGTGTTGCCGCACGCCTCGCGGCTGGTGAGGCCCGCCTCGGCCAGGACGCGAATCACCTCGGGCATCCGTTCGAGGGGAATCCAGTGGAACTGAACGCACTGGCGGGTGGTGACGTGGCCCACACCGTGGGGGGTGAAGTCCTCCGCCACGGCGGCCAGGACCTGGGCGTGGCGCGCGCTCAGGACGCCCAGGGGAATCTTGACGCGGATCATCTGGATGTCGGTCTGCCCGCGGATGCCGTAGACGCCGTTGTTGAGGCGGAAGCGGCGGAACTCCTCCTCGCTCACCTCGCCTCGGCGGCGCGCCGCGATCATGGCGGCGAAGCGGTCGGCCTCGGCCAGGCTCGCCTGATCCGGTTCCGGGAAGAGGACCTCCTCCCTGGGACCGGCCGTTTGTCCTTCCTCCGGTTGGCTCACTGCCATCCCTCCCGTGCAGGCAGGCGCCGGCTCCGAATCGCGCCTCAGGCTACTCTCAGGTTATTCCGAGTAATCCGATTGACAAAATAGGTTTTGACGGATTAACTCTAGCAACGGGAGGCGGCCGTGTCAACACCCGCCGGGGCGGGGTTGTGGGGCGCCGCACCTTGGACTAATCTTGGCGTTGTGGGATTCTCAGCCGGTGCCGGGCGGGAGGGAAGGGTATGCTGCTGACGGAGGAGCAACTGACGCGCTACTCGCGGCAGATCCTTTTGGAGCAGGTGGGGGTGGAGGGCCAGCGGCGCCTGCTCGACGGCCGGGTGCTGGTCATCGGGGCCGGGGGGCTCGGCTCTCCGGCCGCCGTGTACCTGGCGGCGGCGGGGGTGGGCACCATCGGCATCGTGGACGGGGACCGGGTGGACCTGTCCAACCTGCACCGGCAGATCCTGCACTTCGATCACGACCAGGGCCGGCCCAAGGTCCAGTCGGCCCGCCGCCACCTGGAGGACCTCAACCCCGATGTGCGCGTGGTGGCCCACAACAGCGTCCTCACCCGCGAGAACGCGCTGGACATCATCGCCGATTACGACGTGGTGGTGAACGGCTCCGACAACTTCCCCACCCGCTATCTGGTCAACGACGCCTGCGTCTTCCTGGGTAAACCCCTGGTGGATGCCAGTATCCTGCGCTTCGAGGGGCAGGCCACCGTCTACCTGCCGGGCAAGGGCTGTTACCGCTGCCTCTTCCCGGCCCCGCCGCCGGCGGGCATGGTGCCGAGCTGCGCCGAGGCCGGCATCATCGGGGCCGTGGCCGGGCACCTGGGCACCCTTCAGGCCCTGGAGGCGATCAAGATCCTCCTCGGCTTCGGGGAAACCCTGAACGGCCGGCTTCTCCTCTACGACGGCCTCACGGGGCAGTACCGCACCCTGCGGTGGAAGCGCGATCCCGACTGCCCCGTGTGCGGGGACAATCCCAGCGTCACGGAGCTCATTGACTACCACCAGTTCTGCGGCGTGCCGGCGCCGGCGCCCGCGGCCGGGGTCGGGGTGGCGGCCGCGGCGGCCCCCGCCGTCCTGGAGCTGACGGCCGCCGACGTGTACGAGCGGTGGCGGCGGGGCGACGTCCAGTTGGTGGACGTGCGGGAACCGGGGGAGTTCGAGGTGTCCCACGTGCCCGGCGCCATCCTGCTGCCGGCGGGGGAGATCCCGGCCGGCCTGGGGCGCCTGGACGCGGGGCGGGACACGGTGGTGATCTGCCACATCGGCCGGCGGAGCGCCGAGGCCGCGGAGAAGATGCGGCAGCACGGCTTCCGGCGGGTGTGGAACATGCGCGGGGGCATGGTGGCCTGGCTGAACCAGCGCTTCCCGGTGGAGCGGGGCACGGCGGCGGAGGCGGAGGAAGCAGCTCTGCCGTAATCCGCCGGTGGCCGGTGCCCCGCGGCCGGTCGCCGGCGGCGCAGCTTGGGGGCGCGACGCGGTGCGCCGGTGCCGGGGAGCGTGGCTTCCCCTCCTCCCGTCCTGGAGGATGAGGAGGCGGGCGGCTTGGCGACCGGCCTGGGCGGGCGGGAGCGGGGGCGGGAGCGGGGTGGGTGCGGAGGCACCGGACGCGGGGAGGGGAGCGGCCGCGGCGGGGGAGGGCCCGGCGTGGCCCGCCGACCCGGCGACGGCCGTGGAGATGCTGATGGCCCGCTACGGTGACCTGGTCCTGCGCCTGGCCTACCTCCACCTCGGTGACCGGCGCGAGGCCGAGGACGTGAGCCAGGAGGTCTTCCTCAAAGCCTTCCGGGCCTGGGGTGCCCTCCGCGACGCGGGCAGCGTGCGTTCCTGGCTCGCCCGCATCACCGTCAACGCCTGTCGGGACGCCCTGCGGCGCGGCGCGCGGCGCGAGCTGCCCTTCTCCTCTCTCACCGAGCGGTCGGCTCCCGCCGGCGACGAGCCCGATCCGCCCGCCGGCGCACCCGGTGTCGCCCTCCTGGCGGCGGAGGCTCCCGATCCGGCCGACGAGGCCGTGGGGCGCGCCGCCGGGGAAGCCCTGCTGCGCTCGGCCCTCGGTCTGCCCGAGGAGATCCGGCAGGTGGTGTTCCTCTATTACTACTTTGAACTGTCCACGGTGGAGATAGCGCGGGCCCTCGCCTGCCCCGAGGGTACGGTGCGCAGCCGCCTGGCGCGCGGCCGCGACCACCTGCGGCGGGCCCTGGCCGAGAGGGGGTGGGGCGCGTGAGCGGGGACCGGGACGAAGGGCGCGACGAGGGCGTGAGCGCCGGAGAGCCGATGGCGGACGCCGCCGGGCGCCCACCGGACGACGCGGTCCTGGGCGGCCTCCTGCGGAATGCAGCCGACCGGCACCTTTTCGCCGGCCTGGCTTGGCGAGACGAGCTGCGGGACGGCGTTCTGGCTTCCCTCGGCTCCCTCGGCGGCGAAGCCGCCTCCGACGCGGCCTCGCTCCCGTCGGCCGGTGACGAGATCCCGGTCTCGGTGCCTCGCCGGCGGCCATGGGCGGGCCCTTGGCTAGGTTGGGGCGGGTTGGCGGTGGCGGGCGCGGCGGCCGTCCTCATCCTGGTGCTTGCGGGTTCCCTGCGGACCGGCCTGCGCCCTGGATCTCCCGGTCCCGCCACCCTCTCGCGGGCGGACGGGGGGGAGGCCGAGGGGATGACGGACCGTTCCTCCCGGCCTTTGGGAGAGGTGCCGGCTCCCGCCGCGCAGCCGGCGGCGGAGAGCGGAGGCGCCGAGGCGGCCACGTCCGGCTTGGAAAGGCAGCCCGCCGTGGCGGGGAAGAAGCCACCCGGTCCGATCCTGACCGCCACGGCCCGCCTCGAGACCGGCGGCGTGGCGGTGGCGCTGCGCGTGGAAAATGCTCCCTGGGATGCGCCGCCGCCGTTGGAGGTGGCCGTCATCTTCCCCGGCGTGGGAGAGCGCATGGGCGCGGTTGAGGGCTGCGGGCGGGACGGCGACGCCTGGAGCTGCCGCGCTCTTGTCAAAGACGTCCCGGACCGGGCCCGCGCCACATCCGATCTGCGCGTCATCGTCCTCCTGATGCAGCTCCCGGCCGGACAGGGCGGCGCCCCCGCCATCCTGGCGCAGGCCCGGGACGTTTCCGTCTCTCGCTGAACCTGGCCGGGGGCGTCTCCGAACGAAGGGTGGAAACCGCGGGCCGGCGCCGTGGAACCCGCGAGAGGGCGGGGATGGAGCCGGCGGGTCGGTGCGAGGGACGCCTCCGGTCGGCGCGGTCGAAGTCGCGGTTCCGCGCGGGAACGGTGGCGGCCGCACCGGCGTCATAAAAGGGTGGGAGACGGCCCCGGCCGGGGCCGGTCAATCTCGGGGCGGTGAGAAAGCCCGGTGCCGCTCCGGTGGACACACGTCCCAGCGGGAGACCGGGGAGGGGTGGGCGCATGGGGCCGAAGGGACGAGCGATGGTGGTCGTGGTGCTGGCGGCCGCGTTGGGCTTCCTGGCGATTCTGGGTGGGGGCCTGTCGGGCTGGGGGTTGGCGGCCGCCCCGGACGGGAGCCCGTCCGGCGGAGGGTCGGCCGCGGCTGGGAGCGAGCGGCTCGTGAGCGTGGCGGGGGAGGGCGTGGTGCGGATTCGGCCCGACCTGGCACGGCTGCAGGTGGGCGTGGAGACGCGGGCAGCCACGGCGCAGCAGGCCCAGGCCGAGAACGCGCGGCTGACCCAGGCGGTGGTGGACGCCGTCCTGCGCCTCGGTGTGGCCGGGGAGGACGTCCAGACAGCTTGGCTGGGCCTTTCTCCCGAGTACGATTACAGCGGCAAGAGCCCACGACTCAGCGGCTACCGCGCGTTCAACCAGGTGAACGTGACCGTGCGCGATCTGGGGCGCGTGGGCCGGGTGGTGGACGCGGCCGTGGCGGCGGGCGCCAACAACGTGAGCGGGGTCGGCTTCGGGCTGAGCGATGAGGCGGCGGTGCGCAGGCAGGCCCTGGGGAAGGCCGTGGAGGATGCCCGGGCGCGGGCCGAGGCTCTGGCCCGGGCGGCCGGGGTCGCCCTGGGCGAGGTGGTGAGTCTGGCCGAGGCCGAGGCGCCCATGCCGGTACCGGTGTTCAAGCGTGAACTGGCGATGGCGGAGGGGGACGCCTCCTCCCGGACCGTGACGCCTGTGGAGCCGGGCGTGGTCGAGTTCCGGGCGCGGGTGACGGCGGTTTGGGCCCTGCGATGAGAGCGGGGAAGACGAGGCGGGGGGATGCGGGAGAGCGGCGGCGGGGGATGGTGTCGGGTTGCCGGAGGCGGCCGAGCCGCGCCAGCGGGGGTCCGGCCCCTCAGCGCCGGCGCAGCCCCGCCAGGACGTCGGCGGCAAAGCGCAGACAGGCGGCCACCTCGGCCCGCCCGAGAATGGGGTAGTGCTCCCGCACGCCGGCCACGGAGTCGGCTGAAAGGACCTCGGCCAGTCGCTCCAGGACCAAGGCCACAGGCAACTCGGTGCCGTCGAGCCTCACCTGCCCTCCGGCCACGTTCCTGCTCATGACGAGACGACGGCCGATGCGGATCTCCGGACCGTCCGGGTTGTCGGGGAAGCCCCCGGCCGCTGGCGGTTCGTCGGCGCCGGCCAGGGCGACGCCCGCCAGGCGCAGGGCCTGGCCCAGGTCGGGGTGGGCAGCCACGAGCGTGTCGGCGTCGCCCGCCGTGACCGTCCAGGAACCCGGTCGACCGGGCGTGCCGGTGCGGGCCACCCGGAGCGGCGTGCCGGCGGGCGTGGCCGCGGCCGGTGTGGCGCCGGCCTCAGCGCGCCCGCCGGGGCTGGGGTGCCCCCCGGGTGTTCCGGCGGCGGGGGCCGGGGGCGGAGGGGCCGGCGTGTAGTCCGCCGGGGCGGACGGGGCGGGCTGGCCGGTCGGAGGGGACGGCGCCACGCCGGCCAGCGTGAGGGCCAAAACGGCGGCTTCCGCGGGGGTGGAGGCCTGCCGGAAAAGGGAATCTCGGGCGCCGGGTGGCTCGAGATGCCAGGTGGCCAGGGCCACGACGGGCTTGCCCATGCGTCTGGCCAGGGCTATCTCGGAGAGGGTGCCCCAGCCGCCGCCCACCGCCACGCAGGCGTCGGCGGCCCGGACGAGGACGGCGTTGCGGGCCTCACCCAGGCCGGTGGCCACCGCCACGTGAATGTAAGGGTTGGCGGCCAGGCGTTCGGCCCCGGGGAGGATGCCGATCACGAGGGTGCCCGCCCCGGCGGCCCCGCGCGCCGCCGCCTCCATGACGCCCCCCAGGCCGCCGCAGAGGACGACGGCTCCCGCCTCCGCCAGGTGCCGGCCCAATTCCTCAGCCAGGGTGAGATGGACTGGTTGCGCGTCGGCGCCCGCCCCGAGGACGGCCACGTGGGGCCGGTCCTTTAGAGGGCGCCCAGCTCCTGGAGAAGACCGACCTTGGAGATCTCCAGCATGCTGATGATGGTTTGGTACGCCTGGGGCAGGGGTTGGTTGCAAAAGCTCTGGACCCCGCTTTCCGGGTGGTGGACGATCACGAGGACCGTGGCACCCTCCTGCTGGAGGGAGGAGGTGATCTCCTTGAGGAGGCGCTCGGTCTCCATTTCCTTGACACTGCGGTAAGGCAGTACCTTGCCCAACGATGCCTCCCGGTCCCTCCACCGGTCGGGCGGCCGCCCGGATCAGCCCCGCCGGTGGGGCAGCCGGACCTCGCCCTCGGGGTGCCGTGGGCCCGCCGCGCCGAAGGCCCTTAGGTCCTTAGCCTGCCAGATGGCCTTTTCTGTGTCAACCGGTGCGGGGCGCCCGGCGGTCGGAGGACGACGGTCCCGCCGACCGCGGTTCTCGGGCCCGGCCGGAGCCGGTTCGCCGGCAGTTGGCCGGGTCGGGTCGGAGAGGGGCGGCCTGCGTTGCGTGATCAGGCAGCGGCAGAGGATGTTGGACGGCACCTTGGCCTCAACGGGGTGACGGCCAGCACGGCCGTCGTCAGACCGGTGCCTGCGTAGAGGAGGCCGACGATGGGGTGGGATGTGTCCGTGCCCAGGAGTGCGCCGTGCAGGAGGGTCAAGAGGTAGGCGGCCAGGGTGGATCGGTGGAGGAGGAGTGACCAGCGCCCGTCCACCAGTCCTTGGCGCTCAGGCGGTCCAGGAGGTCGAGGACGCGGGCGCGCACGAGATCGCGGATGCGCCGCACCTCCTCCGGCGGCCGGCCATGGGGGTCGGGGAGGCCCCAGTCCTCGTCCACCCTGAGGAAGCCCCCGGGGCACGCCTCGGCGACCCCGCAGCCCATGGTAACGATGAGGGAAGCGTGCGCGGCGTCGGCAGGGGTAAGGAGGCGGGGCCGGCTTCCCGCCAGGTCGAGGCCCAGCTCCCGCATCAGTGCCACAACGTGGGGGTTTGGCTCGGCGGCAGGGACGGTGCCCGCCGAGAAGGCCCGGAAGCGGCTGTCGAGCCCCCGCTCGCGGGCGTGATGGTTGAAAAGGGCTTCCGCCATCAGGCTGCGGCCCGCGTTGTGGATGCACACGAAGAGGATATGCTTCATGGCTTTCCTCCAGTTTACCCTCGCTAGCGTGACTTTGCGGCCCGGACTGGTCCGTAACTTTGCGGCGCGGACTGGCCCGTAACTTTACGGCGCAGACTGGTCCGCGCCCCCGGTATTTCCCGCGCCCCGGGGGTGCGGGGCGCCTCGGCGTACTGCCCCCCTCGCCACGAGCTTCAGTCGAAACCCTGGGGGCAGCACGATCTCCGTTGCCGCCGAATCATTCGGTGACGTTACAGGCACGAAACCGAGATCGTCCACGTCGCAGGCCCAAGGGGCAGCCGGCTCCCCCTTGCAACCCCGTTCCCGCTCGCGGGCGCTGGCCGCCGAAGCCACCGCCACCGCCAGCAGGAGCGCCGCGACCGCCACCGCCACCGCCAGGAGCCCGTTCTGCTCCAACCGTTTTGCCGGACGCTGTCCAGGGCGTCCCGCCCTCGCACCTCGTTCACCTTTCATCCCTCCCCTGTTTGCATCCGCCTCCGCCCGCGCGGCGCGGTGCTCTTTGGGAGAATCCGTCCGCGACGCGCGGGTCCGCTTGTCTTGCGGGCCGCTGCCGTCACTTCCTTTCCCGGCCCGCCCCCAGCATGGGAGATGCCCTTTGGCGTCCGGTTAAAGGGGGATTAAGGCTCCGTTGCGCGGGGTTTCAGGTTCCGTGAAAAGGGATCGGCCGGCGGCGGTTTCACAGGTCTTTAACCGGCCTTTAACGGTTTTTGAAGACGGGTTTCAAGGCTTGTTAACGCTGTCCCCGTATCGTCGCCGCTGGAAGACACCTTTGAAGGGGTGAGGATGTTGGGCGAGCGGCGGAACACGGCGAGGACGGGGCGCGGCGGGAAAAACAGGCGGCGGCCATCGGCGGCGGTGGCGGCGCTGGTCATCCTGGCCACGGCGGTTTTTGGGCCGGCGGGCGCAGCGGCGGAGGAGGCGCGGGTTTTGACGGGGGCGGGGGCCACCTTCCCCTATCCGCTCTACTCCAAGTACTTCGATGCGTACGGGCGGGAAAGGGGGGTACGGGTCAACTACCAGTCCATCGGCAGCGGGGGCGGCATTCGGCAGATCACCGAGGAGACGGTTGACTTTGGCGCCAGCGACGCCCCCATGACGGACGAGCAACTGGCCAAGGCGCCCGGCCCCATCCTCCACATCCCCACGGCCCTGGGGGCGGTGGTGCCGACCTACAACATGCCGGGCAATGTCACGGTCCGCTTCACGGGCGAGGTGCTGGCTGACATTTTCCTTGGCAAGATCAAGAAGTGGAACGATCCGCGCCTGCAGGAGCTGAACCCGGAGCTTTCGTTGCCGGACCAGGACATCGTGGTGGTGCACCGCTCGGACGGCAGCGGCACCACCTACGTCTGGGTTGACTACCTGAGCAAGGTCAGCAAGAAATGGGCGGAGCGGGTGGGCCGCGGCACCTCCGTGAGCTGGCCGGTGGGGCTGGGCGGCAAGGGCAACGAGGGTGTGGCGGGCCTTGTCAAGCGGACGCCCGGCGCCCTCGGGTACGTGGAGCTCATCTACGCCCTCGCGAACAACCTGGACTACGGGGCGGTCCGCAACCGGGCCGGCGAGTTCGTGAAGGCTGACATGGCCAGCGTGTCGCGGGCGGCGGCAGGCGCCCTGGACGACATGCCCGACGACCTGCGGGTCTCCATCACCGACGCGCCGGGCAAGGGCGTCTATCCCGTGAGCGCCTTCACCTATCTCCTCATCTACGCAAACCAGAAGGACGAAGCCAAGGGTCGGGCCGTGGCCAACCTGGCCTGGTGGGTGACCCATGAGGGCCAACGGTACAATGAGGGTCTCCATTACGGCCGCCTGCCGGCCGAGATCATGCCCAAGGTGGAGGCCCGCCTGGCCCTGATCAAATACAGGGGCCAGGTCCTCCTGCCCCAGGCCGCCCGTGGCCGCGGGGCGGGGGTAGGGACGGTGACCCTGGTGATCGGCCGCCGGACGGCCGACGTCAAGGGTCGCACGGCCACCCTGGAGGCGGCGCCCTACATCGCCGCCGGCCGCACCATGGTGCCCGTGCGCGTGGTGGCGGAAGCCCTGGGAGCCCAGGTGCAGTGGGACCCGGTGCGGCGGACCGTGGTCATCCGGGACGGCGACCGCACGGTGGAGCTGACGGTGGGGCAAAAGAGCGGCCGCGTGGCCTCAGGCGGCTCGAGGCGCGCCGTGGCCCTGGAGGCGCCGGCGGCCATCGTGGCCGGCCGGACCTTCGTGCCGGTCCGGTTTGTGAGCGAGGCCCTGGGCTACAAGGTGGTCTGGCAGGCGGAGAGCCGTTCCGTGGTGATCTCCCGGTGAGCGACCGGCTCTTCCGGCTGGTGCTGGGGGCGGGCGGGGCCCTGGTGGCCCTGCTCGCCCTCGACCTCCTCTGCGTCCTGACGCGGGCGGCCTGGCCCTCCTTCCGGCGGTTCGGGCTCGGCTTCCTGACGGGGCGGGCGTGGGACCCGGTGGCCGGCGACTTCGGCGCGTTGCCCCTCATCTGGGGAACCGTCGCCTCGTCGGTGCTGGCATGTCTCGTGGCGGTTCCCCTGGCCCTCGGCGTGGCCGTCTACCTCTCGGAACTGGCGCCGCCCGCCCTGCGGGGCGTGCTCGGCTTCCTGGTGGAGCTGGTGGCGGCCGTGCCCAGCGTCGTCATCGGCCTGTGGGGTCTCTTCGTGGCGGCACCGTGGCTCCTCGAGCACGTGCAGGGTCCCCTGGCCGCGGCTCTGGGGTGGACGCCCTTCTTCGCGGGTCCCCCGCTCGGGGTGGGGATGTTGACGGCGGCCCTCATCCTGGCCTTCATGGTGATCCCCATCATCAGCGCCGTGGCGCGGGAGGTGCTGGCGGCCGTGCCCCGGGAGCAGCGGGAGGCCATGCTGGCCCTGGGCGCCACCCGCTGGGAGACCATCCGCCTGGCAGTCATGCGCTACGGGCGGGCCGGGCTCGTGGGGGCCGTCATGCTGGGCTTGGGCAGGGCCCTGGGGGAGACCATGGCGGTGACCATGGTCATCGGCAACACACCCGCCATATCTCTCTCCCTCCTGGCCCCGGCCCACACGCTGGCGTCGGTCCTGGCCAACGAGTTCACCGAGGCGGTGGAGGACCTGCACCTGGCCGCTCTCATGGAGGTGGGCGTGGTCCTCTTCGGCGTGACGCTGCTCGTGAACGTGGCGGGACGGATCCTGGTTTGGCGGTTGGTGCGGGTCGGCGGGGGAGGGATGAGGATATGAAGGAGGCCGCCGTGGCGGGGACGACGGCGGTGCCGGCGACCTGGACCATGGGGGTCGGGTTCCGGCGGCGTGTCGCCTGGGGACGGTTGGCCGAGGCGGGGGCGGCCGTCAGCGCCCTCCTGGCCGTCCTGCCCCTCCTGTTGCTGCTTGGCTGGCTCCTCTACGAAGGCGTATCCGCGTTGGACCTGGCCTTCTTCACCGAGATGCCGAAGCCGGTGGGGGAACCGGGCGGGGGCATGGCCAACGCCATCGTCGGGTCCTTGGAGGTGCTGGCCATGGCCGCCATGGTGGCGGTGCCGTTGGGAATCCTGGCCGGCGGCTTCCTCGTCGAGGTAGGTGGAGGAGTGGCGGGCAACGTTGTGCGGTTTCTCTGCGACGTGCTCTCGGGGTTGCCGGCCATCGTGATGGGGATCTACGTCTACGCGCTTCTGGTGCAGACCGCCAAGCACTTCTCGGCGGCGGCGGGCGCCCTGTCCCTGGCCATCATCATGCTGCCCATCGTGGCCCGCACGGTGGAGGAAATGCTGCGGCTCGTGCCGGCCTCGCTGCGGGAGGCGGCCTTGGCCTTGGGCGCGCCGCGCTGGAAGGCCTTTGTCTACGTGGCGCTCCCGGCGGCGCGGGCCGGCATCGTAACGGGCTGCCTCGTGGCCCTGGCCCGCGTGGCGGGAGAGGCGGCGCCCCTTCTCTTCACGGCCTTCGGCAACCGCTTCTGGTCCCTGGACCCACGGGAGCCCATCGCCACGTTACCGGTCCAGATCTTCACCTACGCTATCTCCCCCTTTGACGAGTGGCACCGCCAGGCCTGGGCGGGGTCCTTGGTCCTGGTGGGACTGGTGCTGGGGCTGGCGGTGGGGGCCCGCGTCCTGACGCGGGACAGGATGAGGAAAGGAGTGTGAGAGCGGGTGAGCGAGCCGGTCTTGAGTGTTGGAGGGCCAGCCGCGGAGAGCAGCCTGGCGGGGGTGCCGGCCGGTGTAAGGGAGGTGCGGGACGGGAGAGTCGTGCCCGCCACCTCAGGTCTGGCGGCGGGGGGGCTGCATGCCTTCTTCGGGCGCAAGCAGGTGCTGCGCGACATCAGCATGGCGGTGGCGCCGCGGGCGGTGACGGCCGTCATGGGGCCGTCGGGCTGCGGCAAATCCACCTTCATCCGCTGCCTCAACCGGTTGCACGAAACCGTGCCGGGAGCGCGCGTGACGGGGCGGGTGCTGCTGGACGGCGTGGACATCTACGCCTCCGGGATTGACCCCATGGTCGTGCGGCGGCGGGTGGGCATGGTCTTTCAGAAGCCGACGGTCTTTCCTACCCACTCCCTTTTTGACAACGTGGCCATGGGGCTCCGCTTGGGTGGCGTGCCCCGGCGGCTCTGGGCGGAACGGGTGGAAGAGAGCCTGCGGCGGGCGGCCCTCTGGGACGAGGTTAAGGACCGGCTGCGGGACCCGGCCGCGGCCCTCTCCGGCGGCCAGCAGCAGCGCCTCTGCATCGCCCGGGCCATCGCCGTGGAACCGGAGGTCCTCCTCCTGGACGAACCGTGCTCGGCCCTGGACCCCGCCTCGACCCAGCGCATCGAGGACCTGCTGGCGGAGCTCAAGGGCCGCTTCGCCATTCTCATTGTCACCCACAACCTCCAGCAGGCGGCGCGGGTCTCGGATTACGTGGCTTTCTTCCTGAACGGAGAACGGGTGGAGTTCGGGCCTTCGTCCGAGGTCTTCACCCGTCCCCGCGACCCGCGCACGGAGGCGTACCTGACGGGCCGGTTCGGGTGACGCGGCGGGAACCGGGCCCGCGAGGGGCGGAGGGGCTCGCCGCAGGAGAACGGTAGAATGGTACGTGGAGTGGCCGGGCCGGTGGGTGCGCGCGTCCTGGTGGTGGAGGACGAGGAGGCGGTGCGGGAGCTCATCGCCTACAACCTGCGCCTGGCCGGCTTCGACGTGCGGACCGAGGCCGACGGGCGGGGCTGCCGGGCCGCCTTGGAGCGGGAGCGCTTCGATGTGGTCATCCTGGACATCATGCTCCCCGACGACGACGGCTTTCGCCTGTGCCGGCTGCTGCGGCAGGACGGCGGCCCGCCCGTCATCTTTGTCACCGCCCGGGACGGGGAGTCCGACCGCATCCTCGGCCTGGAGCTGGGGGCCGACGACTATGTCACCAAGCCCTTCAGCCCCCGCGAGCTGGTGGCGCGGGTGCGGGCCGTGCTCCGGCGGGCCGGGGGCGCGGCCGCGGCGGCGCCCTTCCGCTTTGGCGACGTGGAGGTGGACCTGGAGGGATGGCGGGTCACGCGCGCCGGGCGGCCCGTACCCCTCTCGCGGCGGGAGATGGAGCTCCTGCGTTTCTTTGTCCTCAACAGGGGGCGGGCCCTGACGCGGCAGCAGATCCTGGACGCCGTGTGGGGGCCGGACTTTTACGGCGAGACGCGGGCCGTGGACGTCTACGTCCACCACCTGCGGTACAAGCTCGAGGCGAATCCGGCCCGCCCGCGGCACTTCGTCACGGTGCCGGGGCTCGGGTACAGGTTCGAGCCGACCCCCCCCGACGAACGGACGGCGGACAGACGGCCGTGAACGGGCGGCGGACCGGGACGGCGGAGCTCCCCCTGCACGGCGGCCGGGCGTTCCGCTGGCTCTTCGAGCGCATGGTGCGCCTGGCGCGGGCCCTCGTCCTGGCGGTGGTGGACGCCGAGGGGGCGGAGGGTGTCCTCCGGCGCGTGAGCGATCCCTTCTGGTTCCAAGCCTTCGGGTGTGCCTTGGGCTTCGACTGGCACTCGAGCGGTCTCACGACCACGGTGGGCGGCGCCGTCAAGGAAGCCTTGCGGGCGGTGGGGCCGGAAATCGGCCTGCACGCCGCCGGTGGCAAGGGCGCCGTGGCGCGGCGGACACCGGTCGAGGTGGAGGCGGTCGCGGAGAGGGTGGGCTTCGACCCGGCCCCCCTGGTGCGGGCCAGCCGCCTGGCGGCCAAGGTGGACACGGCGGCGGTGCAGGACGGCTACGACCTCTATTACCACCTCCTCCTCTTCGACGGCGGCGGCCGCTGGTGCGTGGTCCAGCAGGGGATGAACGCGGCCACGGCCTACGCCCGGCGCTACCACTGGCTGGGGGAGCGGATTTCCTCCTTCGTGGAGGAACCCCATGCCGCCGTGTGCTGTGACCGCCGCGGGGGTGCGGTGCTCAACATGGTGGCAGCCGAGAGCGGCCGCGCTCGGGAGGTGGCCGCAGCCCTGGCGCGCGAGGAACCCGCCCGCCTGCTCGCCGACGTGGCACGTCTGCCGGCCCGGCACAGCGTGAGTCTGGCCGACGTGGACCCGCGGCGGCTCCGCAGCGTTCTCCTCAGCACCTACGAGCGGCAACCGGCCGACTTCGAGGCCCTCCTCGGGCTGCCGGGTGTGGGCCCGGCCACGGTGCGGGCCCTGGCCCTGGTGGCGGAGCTGGCCTACGGCGCCCCCGCCAGCGCCCGCGATCCCGCCCGCTTCTCCTTCGCCCACGGCGGCAAGGACGGCCACCCCTATCCCGTGGACCGCCGCCGTTACGACGAGACGGTGGCCTACCTGGAGGACGCCCTGGCGCGAGCGCGCCTCGGCGACCGCGACCGCGTGGAGGCCCTGCGTCGGCTGGCCCGCCTGGCCGGCTCCCGCTGAGCCGCCGCGGCACCGTGGCGCCGTTCTACGGCGCGTCCCTTCCTGATAGGGATGGTGGGAAAAGGTCGGGGAGGGAATCCTGCCGATGGGCCGGCGGGCCGGCGCCGTGGCGGTGGCGGTGCTCGTGGTGGTGGGGGGTCTTCTGGCGCTGCGCGGCCAGCGACCTCTCCACGAGGGCGGTCCGGCCCCCGCCGCCCCGCGGCTTCCCCCCGTGGTGGTGGACCCGGCCCACGGGGGGATAGACGGCGGCGCCGTCCACGGCCGCATGCTGGAAAAGGACGTGAACCTGGACGTGGGCCTGCGCCTGGCCGAGGCCCTGCGGCGGCGTGGCCTCCCGGCGGTGTTGACCAGGGAGCGGGACGAGCACCTGAGCCTCCGGAGTTACCGGGAGGACCTGCAGCTGCGCTTGGACGTGGCGGCGCGCCACGGCGCCTGGGCCTTGGTGGCCGTCCATGTCAACGCCGCGGCGCATCCCGACGCCCGGGGGTCCCTGGTCCTGTACCAGGAAAAGGAACCCCGCAGCCGGCTCCTGGCGCGGCTTGTGCGAGAGGAGCTGGAGCGCGAGGTCCCCGACCGGCCCAACCTGGCCGACGTGGAGCGGGACCACTACTACTTCGACCGGAGCGCGGTGCCCACCGTGGCCGTGGAGCTGGGCTACATCACGAGCCCCGAGGACCGGCGGCTCCTGCGCAGCCCGGCCTTTCGCCAGCGGCTGGCCGAGGCCGTGGCGCGGGGGCTGGCGCGCGCCTGGAGCACCGGCCTCTTCGGCGCGCCCCCGCCGCCAGGCCCTTAATCCCGTCGGCTGCCGCCTCCCTTGCGGACGCCCTCGAGGCCGTAGTCCGTGCGACCGGTTCCCACCTCCACAGGGAAGTGACCTGTGGGCGCCGAATAGTCCCCTGAGGTGATGGCCCCATGGACGGCGGGGCGACAGGGACCGGGGAGACGACCCCCGCCTCCGCTCCGTCCGAGCGGCGGCGGGTGCGCGTGCTGGTGCGCGGGCTGGTTCAGGGTGTCGGTTTCCGGGCGGCAGCGGCGCGGCGGGCCCGCGAGTTGCGTGTGGACGGCTGGGTGCGAAACCTGCCCGACGGGCGCGTGGAGGCGGTGGCAGAGGGTTCGGCCGAGGCGGTGGAGGAGTTCCTGGCCTTTTGCCGCCGCGGTGCGGCCGGGGCGCGGGTGGACGGCCTCCTTGTCTCCGCCGAGCCCCCCGCGGGCGAGGCAGGCTTCCGCGTGCTGACCGGCTCATGATGCCGCAGGGGACGAAGCCCGGCGCGGGCGGGCGGCAGCGTGAGGGGGAGCGGGGAAAGCGGCGGCGCGGGAGCCGCGACCGGCTGCGGCTGGTGGTCCTCGACCTGGACGGCACGCTCCTGGACGGGCACCGCGCGGTGGCCGCCGCGACGGCGCGGTTGATTCGCCTGGCCGCGGCGCGGGGGGTGCGGTTTCTCCTGGCCAGCGCCCGGCCCCCCTGCTCCATGCTGCCCTTCCACCGCGGCCTCGGGCTGGACGCGCCCCTCTGCTGTTTTAACGGCGCCCTGGTGCAGACGGCTACGGGCGAGACCTGGCTCCGCGAGCCCCTGCCGGCGGCCACGGCCACCGGCCTGGCCCGGTGGTGCGCCGGGCAGGGCCTGTACGCCAAGGTCTTTGGGGAGGATGTCTTTTGGGTGGCCCGGGCCACGGCCGAAACGGTGGCCTACTCGGGCGCTTATCTCGTGCCCTACGCCGAGGTGGGCGACCTGGGGGCGTTCCTGGCGGAGACGGGGATGCGGCCCTACGCCGTGGTCGTCCACACGGAACCAGGCGGCGCCGCCGCCCTGGAGGAGGCCGTCCGCGCCCGGTTCGGGGGCGAGGTGGCGGTGCACGTGCCCAACGATCACGCCGTCCATCTCTCGGCCCCCGCCGCGTCCAAGGTGGCGGCCGCGCGGCTGGTGGCCCGGCGCCTGGGAGTCGCCGCGCGGGAATGCCTGGCCGTGGGCGACGGCGACAACGACGTGGAGCTCATCCGGTGGGCGGGGGTGGGCGCCGCCGTGGCCAATGCCTCGCCGGCGCTGGCGCGGGCGGCGGCCTACGTGGCCGGCGCGCCGGAGTCGGCGGGGGTGGCCGAGGTGCTCCGCCGGTTCCTGGCGCCGGACCCGGGGCCGGACGTGCGTCCGTGAGGCCGGATCTGCGGGAACTGGCGCAGGAGCAGGAGCGGCTGCGGGCCGCCCTGGTGCCGGACGGGTTCCTGCCGGCCAGCCCGTTGCTGGTGGCCGGGTGCGACGTCACCTTTGTTCCCGCTCGCGGCGCCCGTGCCCTGGCCCTGGCCGCCATCGTCGTCATGGATGTCAACGGCGACGGGCCGGGTGAGACCGGCGGCGAGGCGCCGCGCGCGGTGGAGGGGCGGGGGAAAGCCGGCGGCGCGGTGCCGCTGGCGGTGGAGGTGGCCGAGGGGAGCATGGAGGTCACGTTTCCCTACGTGCCCGGTTTCCTCGCCTACCGGGAATTGCCGGCTCTCCTGGCGGCCTACCGGCTCCTGCGCAGCCGGCCCGACGTGTACCTTTTGGACGCGCAAGGTATGGCCCACCCGCGCGGCCTGGGTCTGGCCAGCCATTTCGGCGTATTGACGGGGGAGAGAGCCGTGGGGTGCGCCAAATCATGGCTCTACGGAGCGTACGCGGAGCCGGGGCCGGATCCGTGGTCCTGGTCGCCCCTCCGCGGCGCGGGCGGGGAGGTCGTCGGCGCAGCCGTGCGCCCGGCCCACGGTAGGCGGCTCCTCTTCGTCTCACCGGGGCACCGCGTGGGCCTGGAGGCGGCCCTGGGGTTGGTGCGGCGCACCACCCACGGCCACCGCCTACCCGAGCCGCTGCGTCTGGCTCACCTGCATCTGCAGGCGCGGCGGCGCGAGGCGCTGGGCGGCAGGATTTGCGCTCTGGGGCGGCGAAGTGTTGGCGGTCGGACATGAGGGGGGTGCGGTGGCGGTGGCCGGGCGTCACCGGGGTTGGATGCGTGCCTTGCCGGTGATGGCGGTGGGTCTGGCGCTCCTGGCCGGCGGGTGCGCTTTGGGCAGGAGGGCTGCTCCCGGCGGCGAGGATCCCGCCACGTCGGCGGTTTCGTCCCCTGAGCGCACGGCGCCTGCGGCTTCCTCTCCAAACGGCGCGGGGTCCGAGTCTTCGCCCGCCGGCGACGCTGCGCCCGGTGCCTCGCCGGGCGGGGGCGCAGTGGATGGTGCCTCACCCGGCGGGGGCGCGGCGGACGGGACGGCCGGCGGTCCCGGGGAACGCAAGACCTACAGCGCCCCGCCTCCCATGCAGATAGACCGGGACAAGAAATATGAGGCCACCGTGGAGACCACCAAGGGCACTTTCAAGATCGAGCTCTTTGCCAAGGACGCGCCCAAGACGGTCAACAACTTCGTTTTCCTGGCGCGGGAAGGTTTCTACGACGGCGTGACCTTTCACCGCATCATGCAGGACTTCATGATCCAGACGGGCGACCCCCGCGGTGACGGCACGGGCGGGCCGGGGTACACCTTCGAGGACGAGCTGCCGCCCATCCGCTCCTACGAGCCGGGAATAGTGGCCATGGCCAACGCCGGGCCCAACACCAACGGCAGCCAGTTCTTCATCTGCACCGGCCCCTCCTGTCAGCTCCTGGATCAGACGCCCAACTACACCCAGTTCGGAGAGGTGACGGAGGGTATGGACGTGGTCCAGGCCATCGCCGCCGTTCCCGTCACGGCCGACGACCGCGGGGAGCTCTCCCGGCCCACGGAGGAGGTGCGCATCGTCCGCGTCACCATCCAGGAGCGGTAGACCGGTGGCCGGGCGGCGTCGGGCCTGGAGCGGTTGGGTGGTGGGTGCCGGTGACTGACGCCCAGAGGCCGCGCGTGCTCGTGGTGGACGACGATCCCAAGGTGCTGGACGCCCTCCGGCGGGGGCTCACGGTGCACGGTTACGAGGTCCTGACCAGCGCCGACGGGCTGCAGGCCGTCGAGGTGGCCCAGCGGGAACGCCCCGACCTGGTCATTCTGGACATCATGCTGCCGGGCCTGGACGGGATCGAGGTCTGTCGGCGGTTACGCGCTTTCTCGGCCGCGCCCATCCTCATGCTGACGGCCCGCGACGACGTGGCCGACCGGGTCCAGGGTCTGGACGCCGGCGCCGACGACTACCTGGCCAAACCCTTCGCCCTGGAGGAGCTGCTGGCTCGCCTGCGGGCCCTGCGGCGCCGCGCCCGGCCGGAGGAGACCGAGGTGCTCCGCTTCAGCGACCTGACGGTGGACACGGCCGCCCGCGAGGTGAGGCGCGGCGACCGCCTCCTAGACCTGACGCCCCGTGAGTACGAGCTGCTGCTCTTCTTCCTGCGGCATCCCCGCCGCGTCCTGACGCGGGACGCCCTGCTGGATCGGGTGTGGGGCTTCACCAGCGAGATAGACACCCACGTGCTGGAAGTCTACGTGGGCTACCTCCGGCAAAAGCTCGAGGCCGGCGGCGAACCCCGCCTCATCCACACGGTGCGGGGCACGGGCTACATCCTCCGGGAGCCCTGACCATGTCCCTCCGCTTGCGGCTGACCCTCTGGTACTCGGGCGTACTGGCGGCCACCATGGTGGCGGCGGCGGCCGTGCTCTACGTGCTCCTGGCCCAGGGGCTGACCAGGGAGGCGGAGCGGGCCGTGCAGGCCCAGGCGGAGCAGGTCCACCGCTTTCTGGAGGTCAGGCGGCTGCCCGACGGGCGGGAGGTGGTGCTCCTCCCGCGGGTGGACGTCTTCGCCTCGCCGGACAGTTTCGTCCAGGCCGTGGACACGGTGGGCACCGTGGTGGGGCGGTCCGAAAACCTGGGGCCTCACGCCCTGCCGGTGACGCAGGGCACCCTCACCACCATCCGCACCGCGCGGGCCACCATGGAAAGAGTCCGGGTCGGCAACCAGCTCCTCCTGCTGTACAACCGTCCCATGTTCCCCGAGGGCGTCACCGGCGTCATTCAGGTGGCGCGTACGCTGAATCCCGTGGAGGCGGTGCTCGCGAGGGTGCGGTTCCTCCTCCTGGTGCTGGTGCTGGCTGGCATCGGCTTGGCGGGGGGGCTGGGCATCCTCCTGGCGCGGCACGCCCTGGCCCCCATAGAGCGGGTGACGCACGTGGCGAGGCAGATCGCGTCCTCGGGGGACCTGGCGCGGCGCGTCCGCTACGACGGCCCCGCCGACGAGGTGGGCCGGCTGGCGGCCACCTTCAACGAGATGTTGACGCGGCTGGCCGAGGCCCAGGATCGCCTCGCCCGCGCGCTGGAGGCCCAGCGGCGCTTCGTGGCCGACGCCTCCCACGAGCTGCGCACCCCCCTCACGGCCATCCGCACCAACGCCGAGGTGCTGCGGGCGGGCGGGACCGGCCTCACCGCCGAGGACCGGGACCAGGCCCTGGCGGACATCGTGAGCGAAGCGGAGCGCCTGGGGCGGCTGGTGACCGACCTGCTCACCCTGGCGCGGGCCGACGCCGGCTTTCACCTGGAGATGGGGCGGGTCAATCTGGACCGGATTCTGGGGGAGGTGCACCGCCAGGCCCGGCTCCTGGCCCGGGGCGTGGAGGTGGAGGCCGTGGGCGGGGCCGGCACCGTGCGGGGCAACGCCGACGCCATCAAGCAGCTCCTCCTCATCCTTACCGACAACGCTCTCAAGTACACGCCGCCCGGCGGCCGGGTTCGGCTGGCGGTGGGGCGGGAGGACGGATGGGTGCGTCTGGAGGTGGCCGACACTGGCCGGGGCATCGCCCCGGCCGACCTGCCCCACGTCTTCGAGCGTTTCTACCGGGCTGATCGGGCGCGGACGGCGGGCGGGACCGGCCTCGGCCTCGCCATCGCCCGCTGGATCGTGGACGAGCACGGAGGCCGCATCGAGGTGGAGAGCGAACCCGGCCGCGGCACCGTCTTTCGCATCCTGCTGCCCGCCGCGGAACCACCGGGCCCGGAAGCCGGCCGGAGTTGAGCCGCGCCGCGGAGTTTTTCTTACCGATGGTTTATATTTTTTTAACGCCTTTCTGAGGCGCCGGAGCTACACTAGAGGCAGGATGGCGGTAACGGGGGGCGGAGCCAGGGTGCGGTGTCCTGTTTGCGGCGAATCCACCACATTGGGGATCCTCACGCGGCACCGCGACAGGGAGGCGGGGCTGGAGATCGCCACCCTCTTCTGCTCGCGGTGTTGCGTCGAGTTCACCGTGCACAACGGCTCCCCCGTCCAGGTCACCACCATCTCCGCCGACGGGGAGACCTCCACCTTCTCGCTGCGGGAGAGCGCCCGCAGTGCGACCAGAGACGCGGGACGCGACGCGGGCAGGCTTGCGTCCTAGGACAGGCTGGCCCGGCCATTACGCGAGCGGGGGGCTCCGTGGACGGGGATCAGCTCGTGCCTTTACAGCATGGGTGCTGTATTTGGCGTTGCTGTATAACGTGCTGTATACGGCAGCGCCGGAGGAATCGCTGTAAACGCCCACAGTGGTCAATGCTTCCTCCTGCCCGCCCCGGTCTCGCCGCCGCAGCCGGGACGGGCACGCGCGGCGGCGCCGCGGTGTAGATTGTCGCGGCGGCCGGGTTTCCCCTCGCAGGCGGGTCTGCGCGGTCCTCCACGCCGGGGGCCCTCGGCGGGGAGGACGGCCGGCGGTCGCCGGGAGGGGTGGGGCCGTGTGCGGCATCGCCGGTTGGGTTGATTGGCGGGAGGATCTGACGCGCCAGCGCGCCGTCCTGGAGGCCATGGGGAGCAGGCTCGCCCGGCGCGGTCCCGACGCCGCCGGCCTCTGGCTCTCGGCCCGCTGCGGGCTCGTCCACCGGCGTCTGGCGGTGGTGGACCCCGAGGGCGGCGCCCAGCCCATGGCGCGGGAGCAGGGCGACCGCCGGTGGGTAATCACCTACAACGGGGAGCTCTATAACACAGAGGATCTGCGCCGCGAGCTGGCCGGGCGGGGGCACCGTTTCCGGTCCCGGTCGGACACGGAGGTGCTGCTGGCAGCGTACATGGAGTGGGGGCCGGCGTGCCTCGGGCGGCTGAACGGCATCTTCGCCTTCGGCGTGTGGGACGAGGGGTCCCAGACCCTCTTCCTGGCCCGAGACCGCCTGGGCGTCAAGCCCCTCTTTTACGCCCGCAAGGGAGGCGCCTTCCTCTTCGCCTCCGAGCAAAAGGCGCTCCTCGCCCATCCCCGGCTCAGGGCGGAGGTGGACGAGGAGGGACTCAACGAGATCTTCGCCCTGGGGCCGGGGCGGACACCGGGCCACGGGCTCTTCCGCGGCGTGGCCGAGCTGCGGGCCGGCTGCTGGCTGACGGTGCGGCCCACGGGTGTGAGGCGGGGACGGTACTGGTCCCTGCCCTGCCGCCGCCACCGGGAGGGGCCGGACGAGACGGCGGCCCGGGTCCGCTGGCTCCTCCAGGACGCCGTGGAACGCCAGCTCGTCTCCGACGTGCCCCTGGGCGCCTTTCTCTCGGGAGGCATAGACTCCAGCGCCGTGTCGGCCCTGGCGGCCGCCGCCCTGGCCAGACAAGGCCGCGGTCCCCTCCTCACCTTCTCCGTGGAGTACACGGGGGACGAGCGCTATTTCCGGCCCAACCCTTTCGAGCCCGAGGCCGACGCCCCCTGGGCGCGCAGGGTGGCGGCCTGGCTCGGCAGCCGCCATCGGGCCGTGCGGTTGGACCCAGGCGACCTGGCCGCCACCCTGGACGAGGCCATGACGGCGCGCGACGCTCCCGGCATGGCCGACGTGGACACTTCCCTCTACCTCTTCTGCCGCGAGGTCAAGGGGACGGTGACCGTGGCCCTGTCGGGGGAGGGGGCCGACGAGCTCTTCGGCGGCTACCCCTGGTTTCGTGAGGAAGCCGCGCCGCCCGGCGGCTTCCCCTGGGTGCGGCTGGTGAGGGAACGAGCCGCCCTGCTCGCTCCCTGGTTGCGGGAGATCCTCCGGCCCGAGGAATACGCCGCCGCCCGCTACGCGGCGGCTCTGGCCGAGGTCCCCTCCCTCCCCGGTGAAGGAGAGGGCGACGCCCGTCTTCGGCAGGTGGCGTACCTGAGCCTCACGCGCTTCCTGGCCACCCTGCTGGAACGCAAGGACCGCATGAGCATGGCCAGCGGCCTGGAGGTGCGGGTTCCCTTCCTGGACCACCGCCTGGTGGAGTATGTCTGGAACATACCGTGGGAGATCCGGTCGGCGGACGGCGTGCCGAAGGGCATCCTGCGGCGGGCCCTGGCCAGCATGCTCCCCCGCGATGTTCTGGAGCGGCGCAAGAGCCCCTATCCCAAGGCCCACCATCCGGCCTTCCTGGAGGCGGTGCGGACGCGGTTCCTGGCTCTCCTGGACGACCCCGCCTCGCCCGTCGCCCCGCTCCTGGACGCGCCGCGCCTCCGGACCATGGCCCAGGGCTCCCTGGAGCTGGCGGTGCCCTTCTTCGGCCAACTCATGCGGGGCCCGCAGCTCCTGGCCTACCTGCTCCAGGTGGACGCCTGGCTCCGCGCGTACCGGGTGCGCGTGGTGCTCCGTGAGCCCGGGGGGCGCCGGCGCGGTGCCGCCGTGACCTCCTTCCGCGGGTGAGCGGAGCGGACCGACCCTGCCGGCCGGGCGACACGCCGCGACCGCGGGTGAGCGGAGCGGACCGGCGGGGCGGCCGCGGCAGGCATGCCTCGTTCGCCGTCCCCGGGAAGGTGGTATCATGTCGCAAAGGGTTTCTTCCGTCAGTTCATGCCGGCGGGGTGAGGAGTCCGGGCCATGGGGAAGGCCCTCCTTTTCATTCTCAGCGGACCATCGGGTGTCGGCAAGGCCTCGGTGCTCAACGGCGTCCTGGAGCGCGTGCCCGACCTGTGCAAGGTGGTTACCTACACGACGCGCTCACCCCGCGCCCACGAGGTGCCCGGCCACGACTACAACTTCGTGAGCCGGGAGGAGTTCTTCGCCATGGTGGCCGACGGCCGCATCCAGGAGTATGAGCGCGTCTACGGCGACGACTATTTCTACGGATCGCCGGCCTTCTCCCTCGCAGAGGCCGGCTGCGCAGGCGGCCCGGTCCCTTTCGCCTTCCCCCGCGCGGAAGCCGCGGGGCGGGAGAGCGTTCCCGACCGGATCATCGAGCTGGACTACAAGGGCTTCCGCAAGTATCGGCAACGGTACGCCGACACTGTGTCCATCTTCCTCGTCCCTCCCTCCCTGGAGGTGCTGGAGCGCCGCATCAACAACCGGGGCCGGGTGGACAACCTGGCCGCCCGCCTGGCCAACGCCGTGGAGCAGCTGCGCTACGCGGGGGAATACGATTACGTGGTGGTGAACGAGGACCTGGACGCATGCGTGGAAACGGTGGCGGCCATAGTACGCACGGAGCGCTGCCGGCGGGACCGGGGGGAGCTCCTGCGCTTCGTGGGGGACATGGTGGCCGGCTATTCGCGGGTGTGAGGGCTGTTCGCCGGTGTGAGGGGCGGAAGGCCGCGGCCATGTTCCGCCCGGCAGCCGGGCGGGCTGTCCGGCGGGCGCGGCGAGACGCCCAATGCCGTATACCCCCGGTGGTATACTCGGACGCGCTCTGGTATTTTATTGACAGGGGTTTTGACCGGCCCCTAAAATGCGACTCTAAAGGGGGAGTTGGCGGAATGGCGGGCAACGTCATCGAGGTCAGCGACGCGGACTTCGAAACGGAGGTCATCCAGTCGGACCTGCCGGTGCTGGTGGACTTCTGGGCCGCCTGGTGCGGTCCCTGTCGCATGGTGGCGCCCGTGGTGGAGGAGATCGCGGGCGACTACGCCGGCCGGCTCAAGGTGGCCAAGCTCAACGTGGACGAGAACCGCAGCACGGCCGCCAAGTACGGCATCATGAGCATTCCCACCCTCCTCGTCTTCCGCGACGGGGAGGTCAAGGCGCGCGTCATCGGCTTCCGCCCCAAGGGCGAGCTGGTGCGGAGCATAGAGCAGGTCCTCTGAGGTCGGGAGAGGCCGGCGGGCGGCGCGCGACGGGAGGGATGGCCTTGGTCATACCCGAGGGACTCGAGGTGGGGGTCCGCAGGCGCTCCCCCGCGCCCCTGGTGTTGGTGGCCGTGGTGCTGGCTCTGGCGGCCGTCCTCTGGCGCCTGGGCTCGGACCATACTGGTCTCGACGTCGTGCCCGGATCCCTCCCGGCCGCCGGTGAGGGCCGGGCGGAGGCGGTGACGCCGGGTCTCGAGGGGCTGCCGCAGTCGGCCTCCCTGGCGTGGCAGGTTGCCGCCCGGCTGGATCCGCCCGAGGTGGTGGTCGGGGACCTGGTCACGGTGACGGCGGTCGCCCCGGCCGGAGCGGAGTCCGTGGCGGTGCGCCTGCCGGGCGAGACGGCCTTCCGCCCCATGGAGCGGGCCGGCGACTCCTGGAACGGCGACTTCGGCCTCTGGCGGCTCCGCTTTCGGGTGGGGGACCTGCCGGCCGGCATCGGGCACGTCCTGGTGCGCGCCACCGTATCCGGCCAAACCAAGGAAGCCGACGTCCTCCTCACGGTAAAGTGAGAGGGGCGGGGCGCCGCCCCGGCCGACCCCTGCCTCCGCCGGTGCCGGCGGAGGTAGGCATGGGCGCGGCGCAGGGGGGGTAACGGGGTGGGCATCGCGGCCGAGCTGAGGGTGGAGCGGGCCGAGCCGGAGCTGGTCGAGGCGGCGGCCCTGATCCTGCCCGTTCTCAAGGAAGAGGGCGACGCCACGTGGCGGCGGGTGGACGAAACCCTGACAGGAGCCCTGACCCGCCTGCGGGAGAGCGGCGAGTTCAGCGGGGAGGCGGGGACGGCCGCCACCCTCCACACGTGGGGCCGGCTGAGGGTTGACCGCGTGGTGGCGGTGGGCCTCGGCGAGCGGGGCAGGGTGGATGCCGAGCGCGTCCGGCAGGCGGTGGCTCGCGGCGTCCTGGTTGCCCGCGAGGCCGGCGCCCGGCGGGTGGTGGTGGCCAACGCCGCCGGTGCTTGGCTGAACCCGGCCGAGGCGGCCCGCGCCGCGGGCGAGGGAGCACTTCTGGCTCTCTATCGCTTCGACCGTCATCAGACCAAAAAGGCGGAAAAGCAGGTGGAAGAGGTGGTCCTGGCCGACGCGGGGCTGGACCTGACGGCGGCGGGGGAGCGGGCCCGCGTCCTGGCCGGAGCCACGGCCCTGGCCCGCGACCTGGCCAATGAGCCAGGCAACGAGCTGCCGCCCCGCCGGTTGGCGGAGGAAGCCGAGCGCGTGGCAGCGACCGCCGGGCTGGAGTGCGAGGTCTGGGACGAGACGCGCCTGGCGGCCGAGGAGATGGGCGCCCTCCTGGGGGTGGGCCGCGGTTCCGCCGAGCCGCCGCGGCTCGTCATCCTGCGCTACCGCTGCGGGAGGGAGGGAGCGCCCACCCTGGCCCTGGTCGGCAAAGGGATGACCTTCGACGCGGGCGGCATCTGCCTCAAGCCAGCCGAGGGCATGGAAGACATGAAGATGGACAAGGCCGGCGCGGCGGCCGTCATCGCGGCTCTGCAGGCGGTGGCCGCCCTCCGGCCGGAGCTAGACGTGATGGGCGTGGTGCCCATGGCCGAGAACATGCCCGGCGGCCGGGCCCAGCGGCCGGGGGACGTGGTCCGGGCCTGCAACGGCAAGACCATTGAGGTCATCAACACCGACGCCGAGGGACGGCTCATCCTGGCCGACGCCGTGGCCTGGGCCGCCCGGTCGGGGGCGCGCTGGATCGCCGACGTGGCCACCCTGACGGGGGCCGTGGTCATCGCCCTGGGCAACCAGGCCGCCGCCGTGCTGGGCAACGACGAAGCCCTGCGGCGGGAGGTGGTGGCTGCCGGCGAAGAGGCGGGCGAACGTTACTGGCCCCTCCCCACCTACGAGGAGTACAAAGAACAGTACAAGAGCCACGTGGCCGACCTCAAGAACGTGGGCGGCCGCCCGGCCGGCACCATCACGGGCGGCATGATCATCGGCGAGTTTGCCGGCCAGGTGCCGTGGGTGCACCTGGACATAGCGGGGGTGGCGTGGGTGGACAAAGACAAGGACTACCGGCCCAAGGGCGCCACGGGTTTTGCCACGCGCACCTTGGTTCACCTGGCCGAGCGCTTGGCCGCCGCGCCGGGGCGGGATGGCGCCGCGGCCCTGGCCGCCGGAGGCTTGGGCTGATGGCGCACAAGTTCGATCCGGCCCACGCCGACCGCCTCGACAGCGACGAGCGCCGTTCCTGGCAGCCGCCCGACCTGATCCTGACCGGTCTTGACCTGCGCGAGGGTGAGATCCTCCTGGACGTGGGGTGCGGCTCCGGATACTTCTCCGTGCCCGCCGCCCGGCTGGTGGGTCCCGCCGGCCGCGTCTACGCGGTGGACATATCCCTGGAAATGCTGATGCAGGTAGGCCGGCGCATCTACGCCGAGGGGTTGGTCAACGTGGAGACGGTCCTCTCCCGCGAAACCAACATCCCCCTCCCAGACGCGTGCGCCGACGCCGCCCTGCTCGCCAACGTGCTCCATGAGGCGGAGGACAGGCCGGCCCTCCTGGGGGAGGTGCACCGGCTCGTCCGGCCCGGCGGCCGGCTGCTGGTGGTGGACTGGGTCAAAACGGAAACCCCCGCGGGGCCGCCGGTGGCCGATCGGCTGGAACCCGAAGCGGCGGAGGCGGAGGCGGCCGCCGCGGGCTGGCGCCTGCGGGGACCGGCCGAGGCGGGGCCGTACCACTGGGGGCGCCTCTTCGAGCGCGTGTGACAAAACCCAGACCGCCGCAGGCCCCCGGTTTTTTCGCCGTCGGGAGGTTCGGATTCCGGTGACAGCCGGAGAGGGGATTGTGGGCGCCATGGCCCGCGGCGCGGGCGCGGCGCGGGCGCTGCTGTGTCTCTTCCTTGCGCTGGCGGTGTCGGCCGGCGCGGCGGGCTGCCGGGGCCGCGGAGACGGGCGGGCGCCGGCCGCGGGGCAGGCTGCCGAACGGGCGGCGCCGCGGGGGGCGGGGGCGCCGCCGGGCGGCGGGACGCGGCTCGAGGAACCCCTGCCGGGCGCCCTGGCCGTGGTGCTGGACAACCACCCCGCCGCCCGTCCCCAGGCGGGTCTGGAGCGGGCCGATCTGGTCTATGAGTTGCCGGCGGAAGGGGGCCTCACCAGGTACTTGGCCCTTTTCGCCTCGCGGCCCGTGCCGCGGGTCGGGCCGGTGCGGAGCGCCCGCCCCTATCTCGTGGAATTGGCCAGCTCCCACGGCACGCCCCTGGTCCACGCCGGCGGCAGCGAGGACGCCTATCGTCTCTTGGCGCGGCTGGACCTGCCCCACCTGGACGAGATAAGGAACGCCCGGGAGCTCTTCGCCCGCGACCGTTCCCGCCGCCCGCCCCACAACCTGTACACCTCCAGCGACAGGCTCCTGGCGGGCATGAGCCGGCGCGGCTGGGCGCCGGCGCCCCTTCCGCCCCCGGCCGGGGGGGAACCCCCCGCCGAGGCCGGGGGGGAGGGGGCCGGCGTGGTGCTCACCTACGCCGACTCCCCGGCCTTCCGGTACGTGACGGCCTACCGCTGGGACGGCCGTCGTTACATCAAGGAGGTGGACGGGCGTCCCGCCTTCTCCGAGACGGGCCGCCCCCTGGCGGCGGACACCGTCGTCATCCTGGCGACGCGGGTGAGGCAGACCGGGGACGCCCTCGGGCACGTGGAGGTGGACCTGACCGGGGGAGGAGAGGCTTTGATCCTCCGCGGCGGGCGCGTCTGGGCGGGCCGTTGGTTTCCCGGCCGGGACACCCCCTTCGTCTTTGAGGCGGCCGGCTTCTCCTTCGCGCGCCTGCCGGGCGTCACCTGGATCAACGTGGTCGGTTCCCTCTCCCGGGTGCGGACGGCGCCCTGAGGCGGCCGCTCCGGCTGGCGGCCGGTCTCCCGGGACTGCCGCTTCCGCTGGCGGCCGCTCCCCCGGGACTGCCGCTCCCCCGGGGCGGCCGCCCCGGGGGAGCCACGCCGTGGCTGCGCCTCAGGCCAGGGCGCGGCGGAGGGCGCGGGCATGGAGGAGAAGCATGACACACTGGCCGCCCGCCACGGCCAGGACCGCGCCGCGGATGCCGAGGGCCGGATTCCCGGTGAGAGCCACGAGGAGCAGGGAGCGCACCACCAGGCCGGCGGCGTAGTTGCGCAGCTCGAGGGCCGTGAGGCCCAGGCCGGTGAGGGCGGTGCCCAGGGCATGCTGGAGGTAGGTGAAGGGCGCCGCCACCGCCAGCAGGGCCAGGAGGGGGGCGGCGTCGGCTTCACCGAAGAGGAGGAGGCCGATGACTCCCGGCGCCGTCGCGAAGGCCAGGCCGGCCAGGGCCGCCACCAGCGCCGTGAGGGCGGAGGTGGTCCGCACATGGGCCAGAAGGGCCCGCCGGTCGCCGCGCGCCGAGGCGGCCGCGACGGCCGGGAGCAGGGCGGCCGTCAGGGGGTACACCAGGACCATGGGCAAAAAGAGAGTGGGGAGGACGATGCCGGCGAACTGGCCGTAAAGATCCGTCGCCTCGCGGGGGGTGAAGCCGGCCGTCAGGAGGCGGCGGGGGATGACGGTGGCATCCAGGAGGCCGGTAAGGGAACTGAGCAGGCCGCCCGCCAGGAGGGGGAGAGAGAGGCGGAGAAGGCGGTCCCCGGTCTCCGCCGGCGGCGCGGAGCGGCGCCAGGGGAGGAAGCGCGGCCGCCCCTGCGAGCGGCGATGCCAGCCCAGGAGCCAGAGGCTGCCGGCGGCTTCCCCAACCGCCAGGGCGGCAGCCAGACCACCGGCCACCGCCGCCATGCCGTGGGGAAGGAGGGCCGCCGCCAGAGCGAACATGGCCGCCAGCCGCACCGTCTGCTCCGTCACCTGGGCCCAGGCGGCGGGGGTGAGCTGGTGGAACCCTTGGGCGTACGCGCGCAGGTAGGCGCCGGGCAGAGCGGCCAGGAGGACCAGGGGGGCGAGGCGCACGGCGGGCTCGGTGCGGGGGTCAGTCAGGACGGCGCCGGCCAGGAGAGGGGCCAGGAGCCAGAGGCTTGCCGCGGTGACCGCTCCCGCCGCCGTCAGGAGCACCGCCGTGCGCCGGCGCACGGCGGCCGCAGCCGCGTGATCGCCGCGCGCCTCGGCTTCCGCCACCATCTGGGCCATGGCGCCCGGGAGGCCCAGCAGGGCCAGGGTGATGGCCAGGTTGACGACGGGCACCACCATTTGAAAGAGGCCGATCCCCGTCTCCCCCACCAGCCGGACGAGGAGGATCCGCGAGAGGGATCCCGTCAGGCGAGAGTAAAGGCCGGCCGCCGTCAGGGCCAGGGTGCCGCGGAGGAGCGGCCGGGTGAGCAACCACCATCCCCCCTGCCACCCCGGTCGTTCCTAACCTGTACGGCCCCGGCGGCCGGCCTATGACCCGTGACGGTATTGGCTACCGTGACGCAGGGCTGTTTCCTAGGAGGCCGTGGCGGCGGCGCCGGCGGCTGCGGCCGGGCGTTGGCCGAGCCAGTGCTCGCGGAACTCGCGGCGCAGCCCCTCGATGCCCTTGAAGACGGCCCGTTCGCCGTAGATCCAGCGCAGCATGCTGGGGATGCGCTGCTTGATAAGCTCGGTGGAAACCTGGTCGGGGTCTTCCACCATGGCCGCCAGTTGGGCGAAGACCGTCTCCCGCACAGCCTCGGGGCTCGCGCCCCACTTGATGCGGCGCCTGGCCTGCTCGCCCGCCGGCAGGGGGACGGCCGCCACGGACGGCGCCAAGGGGGCCCCGGCCAGGCGCGCCTCCAGAGCCTCCAGGCGGGCGCGCACCTCGGCCACCTCCACGCGGAGGGCGCGAAGGTCCGTGCGGATCAGCTCCTCCACCGCCTCGACGGCCTGCCGGACGGTTTGGCGGTAGGTCCGGTACTCCTCGTCCATGCGGGCCAGAAGCCCTTCCGCCAGGGTCGGCGCCGGCGCCACCCCCTCCCTGGCAGCCCGCCCGCCGCGGCGCGCCGCCCTGTGCGGCTTCCTTTTCGTGCTTGCCGCCTGTTCCTCCATGCGCCTCACTCCTCCAGCCTTTTATGTTACAGATATGATTACCAACAAGCCGCCGCCCCTATGCTGCACCGTTGTTGACGGCGGAACGTTCCTTGACGGGGGGGATGCGGGCAGATACAATAACCCTCGTTGAAAATCAGGTGCCGGGTCTCCACTTAAAGGGTTGGGGCTTTGTGCGCCCGACTTGTTCCCCCGTGGTGGAGACGACGCACCGTCCGGCCCGTTCCGGCCGGAGCGTGAGGGCAAAGGGGGGCTTTTCTTATGCACGGGAGGGGGCACGAGACGGTCGGCAGGCACATTCTCCTCGACGTATGGGGCGTGGACTACGACAAACTCAACGATCTCAGCCTGATGAAAAAGACCCTCGTGGCGGCGGCGCTGTCCTGCGGCGCCACCATCGTCCGTACGGCTTTTCGGCGGTTTCCCGTCCAGGGGCTGAGCGGCGTGGTCGTGCTGGCGGAGTCCCACATTTCCGTGCACACCCATCCCGAGCACCGGTATGCCTCCTTTGACATCTTCACCTGCGGCCGCACCATCGAGCCGCGGGCGGCCCTCCGTTACATCGTGGAATCCCTGTCGGTGCCGCGCTACTTTGCCCGGGAGTTCGTGCGAGGAGAGGAGGACGGCATCAAGGACGTCCCGCCCGACGGCTGGCAGGCGGGGTTGACCCTGAGCACCCTGGCCGAGCCGGCCGTCAGCCTCGCTCGCTAAAGAGCCGGCTTAGGGGATCGCCAGCACCACCTTGCCCACCTGTCGGCGTTCCTCCAGGTAACGGTGGGCGGCTGCCGCCTCGGTAAGGGGAAAGACGCGGTCCAGGACGGGCCGCACCCGGCCGTTCGCCAAAAGGCCGAGGAGGGTGTCCATCTCCCCGCGGGTTCCCATGAAGGAGCCGAGGAGCGACAGGTGCCGCCGGTAAAACTCACGCAGGGGCAGCTCCACCTCGGTGCCCGAGGTGGCGCCACAGTTGACCAGGCGTCCGCCGTGGGTCAGGAGGCTCAGGGCCAGGGGGAGGGTGGCGCGGCCGGCGTGGTCCACCACCACGTCCACGCCCCGCCCTTCCGTGAGACGCCGCACCGCCTCCAGGGCTTCGCCGGGGGGCATGACGGCCGCGGCGCCCAGGGCCCGCACCCGCTCGGCCTTGGTCTGGTCCGTTACGGTGGCCAGCACCCGCGCGCCCAGAAAGGCGGCCAGCACCACGGTGGCCGAGCCGACGCCGCCGCTTGCGCCCAGGACGAGGACCGTCTCGCCGGGGTGCAGGCGGGCGCGTGCTGTCAGCATGTGCCAGGCGGTGAGAAAGACCAAGGGGAAGGCGGCCGCCTCCGCAGGCGGGAGATCTGCCGGCCGAGGGTGCACGTGGGTGACGGGCACGCTCACGTATTGGGCGCAGCCGCCGTCGCGCTGCCAACCGAGGATGACGTACCGCGGGCAGAGGTTGTCCTCGCCGCGGCGGCAGGCGGGGCAACGGCCGCAGCCAAGGCCGGGATGCACCAGGACCGGGTCGCCCTCGCGCAGCCCCCACTCGCTCAGCTCGACCCCCGGGCCGGCCGCCGCCAGCTCGCCGGCCACATCGGCGCCGGGGATGCGCGGCAGGGCCATGCGGCCCTCCCCCTGGGGGGAACGGTTGCGCAGATCCAGGTGGTTCACACCGCAGGCCCGCACCCGGATCAATACCTCGCCGGCTCCCGGCTCCGGGTCCGGCACCTCCTCCACCTGCAGCACCTCGGGTGGGCCGTGGCGGTGATAGCGCAGGGCCAGCACGGGGAGATCACCTCGCGCCCATTATAGCGTTGCGATGCCGGCGGTCCTCGGCTACCATGAATGCCGAGCCCGGTACATACCCCCATGGGTATCGCGCCGGAGGAGGAGGTGAGGGGCGTTGCCGGCCTACGATTACGAGTGCAAGGACTGCGGTGAGCGTTTCACGCGCCGTGTGGCCGTGGCGGACCGGGACCGGCAGGCGTGCCCGCGGTGTGCTTCCGGGCGGGTGCGACGGCTCCTGTCGGCGCCCATGGTCATGGCCGGGTCCGGCGGTGGCGGCGGCTTCGGGTCCGGCGGTGGTGGCTCGGATGCCGGCGCCGGCGGGTGTGGCGGCGGCGGGTTTGGCTGAGGGATCTAGAGGGGGAGGCGGTCGTCTCCCGCCGGGCGGTGTCGAGCCCATGGTTGCCATCTCGCTCGTGCCGTCATGGAACGAATCTCGCCTGTGCCCTCCCAGGACGAATCCTGCTCGCGCCGTCGCAGGACGAATCTTGCGCGTGTCGTCCTGGGACGAATCGTGCTCGGGCTATCCTGGGACGAAAAAGGAGAAAAAAGGGCGGGCACCACTCCGCGGCCGCGGTGCTCGGAACGGCGCGGGGCGTGAGCACGGTTGAAATGCCCTGGAGGCGTTAATATAATGCTTGCGGTTCCTTCGGCGGCGGCCGGAGTGTCGGAACGGCAGACGGGGCCGACTTAAAATCGGCTGGGCGACGCCCGTGTGGGTTCGAGTCCCACCTCCGGCACCAGGACGGTCTCTGCGCGTTCGGCGGGGCGCCCGGGCTTCAGGATTGCGGGGCGGCGTAGCTCAGGGGTAGAGCAAGCGGTTCATACCCGCTCGGTCGTAGGTTCGAATCCTACCGCCGCTACCAAACCCGTCACCACGGCGCCGGCGGAGCAATGTATCGTCGTTAGCGGGGGCGCGTAGCTCAGCTGGCAGAGCAGCCGACTCTTAATCGGCGGGTCGAGGGTTCGAATCCTTCCGCGCCCACCACTTCAAAGCCTAGAGCTACAAGGGATTCGGGGGCGACAGGTTGATGATAGAATGACAGAGAAAGGCCAAATGTCATTCTCCTGACATTCAGGGGACCAAAAGCGGTGTAAGCCAAGCGAATGACAAACCCCGGCCGCCTTTGTGGGGGTCGGGCCGGGGTTGTCGGTGGGGCCGGTGGGTGACGCCTACCGGCCGTCTTCTTTCGGCAGGACCGCCCGCCGGCCATCCGCAGGTTCTCCTTCGCCTTGGACAGCATGGGGTGCAGTTGGGGGACGTCGTTCTCCTCCCGCGTCACTTCCGCCGCTACCACAATTTGGCTCTCAGGCAGTCATTCTCGCATGCTCGGTGGCGTCAGGTAAATTTGGTCCCGGTTCACAATATGAAAAAGCCGCCCCACCGGGCAGGTGCCCGGCAGGGCGACTTGAGGCCCCGCGCTGCCGGCGCCCGCTTCCCGGCGGGACCAAGGCGGGTGAAAGACACCTGCCCCGCCGCGCTTGCGGCGGACAGCAGGATCACCTCTATGATCCCCGCCCGCCGCAGTGCGGCGTAGAGCCAGCGTTCGAGCGATGGACGCGGCTTCCGTCCAGGTATCCAAAATCACCTCCCCTCAGAGAGCAACTACAAACGTGGGCACTCGCGCCGGCGACCGCAGTATGCGGCCCGTGAAGGGGCTGGGGGGCGTGAAGGGCAAGGCGGCGGCGAAGATGACTATGACGAATTCTGCGACAGCGCCCCAGGGCGGTAATCCGATGATTGAAGCCGCCTGACTCACCGTGCTGTGAGGAAGCGCTGGACCGCGCTGATGAAACGGTCGAGGTCGCCGAGGCGGGTGGCGATGATCTCGTACACCCGTTCGTCGGAGACGCGCTCATACCCATGCACCAGACGGTTGCGGAAGCCGATCATGTCCCGGATGACCTCCACCTCTTCCGCGGTAAAGACGCCGTGTCCGGCCAGATGGTGCAGCGCGTCGCGCCCATCGGCAGGGGCGTAGGAAAACGCCTTCGCGGCCAGGTGGTACAAGGTGTCCAGCATCGCCTCGATGGCAGTCTGCAGGGCGTACTTGGCGCCCCGCACCAGCCACGGGTCGGCTGTGAACCGGTCGCGCGTCACCGAGTCAGCCAGGCTGTGCAGGTCGGCGGCCTGCTCGGCGATGAAAGCCAGCTTCTCCAGAACGCGCTGGGAGTCGACGCTCACTGTCCCAGTGCCTCCCGCAAGGCAAGGCGGTGGCGGTAACCCAGGTCGTGATGCGCTCGCGCCACCCGCTCCACGAAGTCGCCGACCACCTGCTCGGAGCGGCAATACACGAGGAGACCCTCGCGGATCACCTTGAGGGCGAACAGTACCTGTTCCGGCCTGAGCACACTCACGTGGAAGGCATGGCCGGCGATCCGGCCCAGGGCGGCCTCCACCGCCGCCTCCAGGCGGGCGAATCCCCAGCCCGGAGGCTCCTCTATGCCTGGGAAGAGCACCAGTCCCAGGTCCAGATCGCTGTCGGGACGGCATCGGTCCAGGCAGGATCCGAACAGATAAGCGCCCGCCACCTGCCTGAAGCCAGGGAGAATGGCGGTCACCCGTGCCTTCACGTCCTCAAGAGGCACCTGCACTAACGTAGCCACCAAGGCTCACCAAGCGGGATTATATCCCAGAGGGGTGTAACAGGGGTCAAAGAGGTGATCATCGGCGACGGTGAGGCCCGCCGGCGCTATCTTTTGATATGCAACCCGCGGGAGGTGGCACCGTGCAACACGGTTGGGGGCAGTGGCGGTCACATGGGGGCGCGCTCAGGTTTACGGCGGGACGATGACGGTGAGGCCGGGCACGCGACGAAGCTCCTCTGCGTTGAAGGTGGCAACGGGGAGGTCGTGGTGGAGGGCGGTGCCGGCGATGAGCGCATCGCGGTCGCCTATGCGCCTGTTCGCACTGGCGAGACTAGCGTTTAGCTCGGCGGCGCGTTTCGCTTCCTCGGGGCCAAGGGGAAGGATCTCCGCCCGGAAAGCTTCCTGGAAGGCTCTCAAATCCGAGAGCCGCCCGGCCCGCCGGGCCCCGTACTCGAGCTCGTACACGGTGATGACGCTGAGATAAACGGCGGGATGGTCCCGGACCACGTCGTGGAGCCTGGCGCGGCGCCGGAAGTGTTGGACCAGGGCTGACGTGTCGATCAGGACTCCGGCTCCTGCTCGCCCCATGCCTTCCATCCCTCCTCGAGTTCGCGGAACGCCCGCTCTACGGCGGGGTCCTCGCCCCACATCCCGTGGGCTTTCTCCAGGGCCTGGCTCCGCTGCCGGGCGAGCAGGTCTTGCAGCTCGGACAGGGCGGTAAGAACGGCCTCGGACAGGGACTGTTTCCCGGTGTGCAGCGTAACCCAACGGAGCAGTACCCGGTGTTCGGGTTTCGCGTATAGGGTGATCCGGCTTCCTTTCATAGTCACCACCTGTCTGCTAGTGTTACTATATGATAATATGACAACCGCACGTATTACAAGGAAGCTCGCCCGCGCGGTCCCGGCAAGTCAGAAAGAAGATGGTGTCATCCTCCGCGCCAAGAAAATGATTTCCTTGGGTTTTGGCTCCGTGGCTTCCTTCTCTGGTTGGTATCCCTTGAAGGAGGCTCGGCTGGCAAAAATCCCTTTGAATTGCGTTGCCTAGCCGTTTCCCACCAAGCTGGCTGGATGGTCCGGTTGTGGCGTAATATCGCCGTTGGGCGGCGTAGACCACGTAGCGGAGGGGAAGCGCGCGGTGCGAGGCGGCTTCCGGCGATGGGCGGGGGAGTTTGCGCGTGCGACGGCCTTTGCCGCGGCCTTGGCCGTTGCGGCGGCAACAGTCGCCGGCCCTGCGGCGGCGCCGGTGGCTACCAGATCGGCGGCAAGGGTGGCCGACGCTGCGGCACCGGCGAGGCGGGCGGTCGAGGCGTATCCGGAGCCAGTCGGATTCGTCAACGATCTGGCGGGGGCGCTGGCGCCGGCCGAGAGGGAACGCCTGGAGTTGGAACTCCGGGCCCTGGAACGGGAGACGGGCGCGGAGCTGGCCGTGGCGGTGGTGCGGCGGACGGCGCCGGAGACGCCAAAAATGTACGCCGTGAGGCTCTTCGAGCGCTGGGGCCTTGGCAAGCGCGGGCAGGACAACGGCGTCCTCCTCCTCGTGGCGCTGGAAGAGCGGCGGGTGGAGGTGGAGGTGGGTTACGGGCTGGAGGGGGTTCTGCCGGATGCCGTCGTGGGGCGCATCCTCGACGAGGCCGTGGTGCCGCTCCTCCGCCGCGGAGACGTGGCGGGCGGCGTGGCCGCCGGCGTCTCGACCCTCGCGGAACGGATTCGGACGGCGGCGAGGGAGGTGCCGGCGCCGGCCGGGGGAGCCGGGTCGGGGACGCAGGCGGACGGGAGGCCGGGTTCCGGGCGCGGGGACGCAGGCCTGTCGGTTGCCGTTGCGCTTGCCGTTCTTCTGCTTGCGGTTGCGGCTGTGGCGTGGGCGGCGGGGCGGCGCCGGCGGCGGTGCCCGCGCTGCGGCGGCCGGCTGGCGGTAACATGGCAGGTGCTGCGCGAGGCCACGCCCGTCGTGCCGGGGCAGGGCCGGCGTCTGCTGGCGTGCACGCGCTGCGACTACGCCCGGGAGGAGCTTGTCACCATACCGTGGGTTCCGCCGGATGGCGGGTCGGGATGGGGTGACTTCGGGGGCGGCTTCAGGGATGGTTTCGGTTTCCCCGGCGGGCGGGGCGGTAGGCGGGGATGGGGAGGTTTCCGCGGCTTCGGTGGCGGGCGGAGTGGAGGCGGCGGAGCCGGGCGGAGCTGGTGAAGAGGGGGGGAATCCGGGTGCGAAGAGGCATCTGGCTGGGTGTGGCGGTGGTGGCCGTGGCCGTGATCCTGCTTGCCAATGCGGCCCTCACGTATAACCGGCTCGTGGCCATGAGCGAGGGCATTGACGGGCAGTGGGCGCAGGTGGAGAATCAGTTGCAGCGGCGCTACGACCTCATCCCGAACCTGGTCGAGACGGTGAAGGGGGTGGCGGCGCAGGAGCGGAGCCTGGTGGAGAAGGTTACGGAGGCGCGGGCGCGTCTCGCCGGCGCGCGGACGGTGGAGGAGCGGGTGGGCGCGGCCAGCGAGCTCGAGGGGGCCCTGGCCCGGCTGCTCGTCGTGGTGGAGAACTACCCGCAGCTGCGCTCGAGCGAGAGCTTTCGCGCCCTGATGGACGAGCTTGCGGGGACGGAGAACCGCATCGCCGTGGAAAGGATGAGGTACAACGACCTTGTTCGCGCGTACAACAGCACCGTTCGGTCTTTTCCGCTGCGGCTCCTGGCCGGCGCCCTGGGGTTTGCACCCCGATCGTACTTCGAGCCGCCGTCGGCGGCCCGGGAGACGCCGCGGGTGAGGTTCTAGCTCTAGCCCACCACCCGGCACGACGCCGCTCGTGCGTCACAGATCGCGGGCGGTGAGGCGCCGCGCGGCCAACCCCACCGCCGCCGCGGCGTAGGCCGGGGCATAGGCGATCATCCACGGGCTCGGCACCGAGACGGGGCCGAGCGGTCCCAGCGTGCTCTGGACGGGGAAGGGGAGAGGCGGCAGCGCGGCCAGGAGCTGGGCGGCGGCGGCGCGGTAGAGGGCGTCGGTGGGGAGGAGGAGGCTCGCCGCGATGCCCAGCCGGAGCATGGTGTCGTTCCCGACGAGAGCGCCCACCTGCTCCACCATGCCTCCCACCAGGGCCACGGCGAAAAGGGAGGCCACGGCGGCCCCGCCCGCCAGGGTGGGGAGGAGGGTCGAGGCCAGGAGCGCCACGGCCAGCACCACCAGGGGCTGGAGCACGAAGAGGAGGAGGGGCTCCGCCATGAGGGGGAGGTCGGCCGCCAGTTCGCGGCGGATCACGAGGACGAGGGCGGCGTGGAGGAGGGCGGCATAGAGGGCCACCAGGCTGCCGTAGCCGAGGTACTTGCCGGCCACGAGGGAAGCCCGGGGGACCGGCCGCGCGGCCACGGCCAGGATGAGGCCGGACTCGATCTCCCCCGAGATGCTGCCGACGGCGGCGAAGGCGGCCAGGAAGGCGGTGAGGAAGCCGCCGAAGTAGAGGCCGGTGGCCAGGAGCTGGGTGGCGAGGAGGGGGAGGAAGGCGGGCGCCTCGCGGGCCACGTGGCGGGCGGCCGCGTGGACGGCTTCCCAATAAAGAAGAAGGAAACCGGCTGTGAGGACGAGGGTGGCCGCCAGGAGCCGGCGCCGCAGCATCTCCCGCAGGGTGAAGGCCGCCACCGCCCTCACGCGCCCCGCCGCCCTCCGCCGGCGGTGTCCGTGCCCGCGTCGGCTGCCGCCGGCTCGCCCGGCGCATCCGCGCCGGAGGGTCTGGCGGACGCGCCGCCCGGCGTATCTGCACCGGAGGGTGCCGCGGACGCGCCGCCCGGCGTACCTGTGCCGGAGGCTTCCGCGGCAGCGCCGCCCACCAGCTCGACGAAGAGGTCCTCCAGCGTGCGCCGCAAGGGGCGTACCTCGTACACCCGGGCGCCCGCCGCCACCAGGGCCGCCACCAGTGCCGGCACGGCCTCCGCCGCCTCGGTGCCGAAAGGCCGGTCCCCGTCCGCGGCGCGGTCCTCCGCTTCGCCGGCGGCCAAGCCCGTGCCCGGCACGAAGCGCCATCGGCCCACCGTCCCCTGCCCCGCCGCGGTGGCCTGTGTCCCGCCGGCCGGGCCCGTTATCTCCGGGGTGGGAGGATGGGCAGGTCGCCACCCGGCTCGGGCGGCGGCCGCGGCCACGTCGGCCGACGAGAGAGAATCCCAGCCGAGGCGCACCTCCACCTCATCGGCGGGCGGCAGGAGCTCCTCCAGCCGGCCGGCCGCTGCCACCCGGCCCGCCCGCATCACCGCCACGCGGTCGCAGACCATCTCCACCTCCGTCAGCAGGTGGCTGTTGAGAAAGATCGTCTTCCCCTCGCGGCGGAGCTCGCCCAGCAGGCGGCGCACCTCGCGGCGCCCCACTGGGTCCAGGGCCGAGGTGGGCTCGTCCAGAAAGATCACCACGGGGTCGCCCAGGAGGGCCACGGCCAGGCCGAGGCGCTGCTGCATGCCCTTGCTCATGGCGCCCACCCGCAGCCCGCCGGCCCCGGCCAGCCCCACCCGCGCCAGGACGCGCCCGGCCTCGGCGGCGCGGGCCGGACGCTCGATCCCCAGGAGCGCGGCGTGAAAGCCCAGCACCTCCGCGGCGGTGGCCCACTCGGGATAGCGAAAGAGTTCGGGCAAATAGCCCGCGCGGCGCAGCACGGGCGGCCCTGGCCACCGGCCCAGGAGGCGGGCCTCGCCGGCGGTGGGGCGGAGGAGACCCAGGAGGAGGCGGACGAGCGTGCTCTTGCCGGCACCGTTGGGACCAAGGAGGCCGAAGATCTCGCCGCGGCCCACCTCCAGATCCACCTCGAGGCACCCCACCCGCCGGCCGTAGATCTTGGTCAGGCGGCGGGCCGCCACTACGGTCTCGTCCCGTGGGGTCACGGGAGGAGGGAAGCGACGCGCAGGAGGTCGGAGAGGTTCCCGGGACCGGTGACGGCGGTGAGCAGGCCGTCGCGGAGCCAGAGCAGGGTCCCCGCCCCCTCGGGATGCCCTGTCCCGTCCTGCCCGTCACCCTCGTGCCAGGCCCGCCGGCCCGGTTTGGGGGTGGCCTCGGCGGCGACCCCGCCCCCCGGCAGATAGGCGCCGGGCACCCCCTGGACTGTCACCTCCCGCACCGTGCCCCGGGGGGAAGGCACAGGCAGGACGCGCCGCCAGTCGCCCAGGGCGGCCAGCTCTGCCCGCAGGTCGGGAGGCAGGGCGGGTATGCTGAGAAGCGCCACGCGCAACGCGTCGAGATCGGCGCCGGCCGGCGCCTCCCAGCGGGGAGCGGGCGTGCGGAGGACGAAGAGCCCGGGGACGCCGTCCCCCCGCGGATAGGAGATGAGGGCGGCGGGCCCTAGGCGGAGCACCACGGTGGTGCCGTCCAGGGAATCCGGCAGGCGGGCGGCTGCGCCAGCCGCGGCCAGTACGGCGTTGGCGGCGTCGGTGTCGAGGGTGAGGCGCACCGCCGCGGCGTCACGCACCCTGACCTCGGGCCCACCCAGGTCCGCCGGCGTCTCCCGCAGGAGGGGAGGGGCGAAGGGTAGGCGCGCCGCCGCCTCCTCGGCGGCCAGAGGCCCGCTCACCTCGCCTCCCTCCGTCTCGGCTAGGCCCAGGCCGGCCAGGGCTTGGCCCGCCTGCCGGCCCACGCTCTGCCCCAGGGACTGGAGGGCGGCGAGGGCCGCCTCGCTTACGGGCACGATCCGCACTCTCTCGACCCGGAAGACGTCCAACATGTCAGCCAGAACGCCGCGCACGGGCGGAAGGGCCAGCGCGGCCGCCGCCACGGCGGCCGCAACCAGGGCGACGGCCTGCCGCCGGCGCCGCCGCTCGCCCTCGAGGCGCAGGTAAAGCGCCAGTGCCTCCGCATCGGCTTCCATGGTGTCGCCTCCCTGCGGCACCCGTCGCCGCCCGTCCCACCCGGCTGCCGTATCGGCCTAACTTTGCTCCAGACTGCCCGTACGGCCCGTGTCGCGCGGGTCCGGCGCAGCCCCGGCGTGCGTCCGGTTCGGTTTCCCGAGGGAATTATAACTCGCCGCGGCGGCGCCGCCACGCGCCGGGCCGGCGGCAGTGTCCCTGCACAGCGCAGAGCTTTTCGGCGATAGCCCTTTCCTTTTCGGCCGTGGCCCGGATGACCTGGCAGATCATCCGTTGGATGCCGATGACCTTTTCGATGCGGTCACCGGGGTTATCCTCCTGATCGTTGGGAACAGTCTCAAGGATGTCGGCGCTTTTCTTCGCCTTGCGGCACTCTTGCTCAAGGATGCAGGCCAGGGCCTCCTGCTCCGCGGCGACGGCCTCCCAGATGCGCTGCTTGGCATCCTCCACGCTCATTCCTTTTACCTCCTCTGTAATGGGTGTAATGGGGTCGGCGGGACGTCCTATCACATCGGTGGGACGTCCCATCACATGCTATGAGGAAACCAAACCCCATGGTGACATGCCTTCGGACGGTCCTGTCACCGCGGCTCCCGGTCTGCGGATATACTTCTATGGTCCCATAGCGTTATGGAGCCACGATCAAGACCCGCGGGGGGAATCCGCATGGCGAGCGAAGTTCGCTGGATAAGTCATTGCGCCGGCGTGCCCCGGCAGACGGGGCAATGGGTGCCGGTGGTGCGCCACCCCTGTCCACCTTGTCGGCGGTGCATTCCCGCCGCCTGCCCTCCGCCCTGTCCGACTCTGAAGATGCTTGACGACGCCGCCCGCCGGCGGATCATCGAGGCGATCGCGGCGGAGCAGGAGGCCATGGCCGGTATCCTCGAGGTTCTCCTGGCAAAGCTCCGCAAGACAGCCGACCTGCTCGGCGGTCCGCCGGACTGCGTCCCTTTGCATGATAGGATGCGGTTGGTAGGGCATCTGGAAAAGGTCATCGCGGGCGAGATCCTGGCTATCTCGGAGAAGGAGAGGGCGATGCGCGACCTGCTCCGGGCCTTGCTTGAGCCGTCGCCGTGCGCCCGGCGCGACGGTGCTTATGGCGTCTGAGCGTTCCGGGTTTCTTGTCTCGCCGACGAGTTGGGGGTGGAACCGGGGCGGGGTAATGTCGTGCACCCTGCCAGTAAGGCGCCACCTCCCTCGTGACAGCCTCAGGCGCCACACTCGGCGCGGGAAGGCGCACGGCCCACGCACGGGCGGCAGTACGGCGGAGTCCCGCTACCGGGAGCGGCGGCCATAAGCGCCAGGGTAAGACGCCGTGCGGGAGGCGGTCGCGCGGCTCACTCCCAGCCCGTACCGTGGGGGCGGCCGCGCAGGTACTGGGCGGGCCAGGGTGCGGTGGCGTCGTGGCCCAGCTCGTGAGCGGCGCGCAGCGGCCAGGTGGGCTCCCGCAGGAGCTGCCGGCCCAACAGGACGAGGTCAGCCTTACCCTCGCGCACGATGACTTCGGCCTGCGCCGGGCGGGTTATGAGGCCCACCGCCCCGGTGGCGATCCCCGCTTCGCGCCTGATGCGCTCGGCGAAGGGGAACTGGTATCCCGGCGCGGCCGGGATGGGCACCCGCGGCAGCAGGCCGCCCGAGGAGCAGTCCACCAGGTCCACGCCCAGTCCGGCCAGGCGGCGGGCGAGTTCCACCGACTGCTCCAGGTCCCACCCGCCCGGCACCCAGTCGGTGGACGAGATGCGCACCAGGATGGGAAGCCGCTCCGGCCACACCCGCCGGATGGCGGCCACCACCTCGCACAGGAGGCGGACCCTGTTCTCGAAGCAGCCGCCGTAAGCGTCGGCGCGCCGGTTGGAGAGGGGCGAGAGGAACTCGTGGAGAAGATAGCCATGGGCCGCGTGCACCTCCACCACCTCGAAGCCGCCGGCCAGCGCCCGCTGCGCCGCCGCGGCGAAGGCGCGCACAACCGCGGCAATGCCGGTTTCGTCCAGCGGTTCGGGCACGGGGTAGCCCTCGTCAAAAGGGATGGGGTTCGGCCCAACCACGGGCCAGCCACCCTGCTCCGGCGGCACCGGCCCCCGTCCCTCCCAGGGGCGCCACGTTGACGCCTTGCGCCCGGCGTGAGCGAGCTGCACCCCCGGCACTGCTCCGCACGCGCGGACGAAGTGCGCCACCCGCGCCAGCGCCTCTGCCTGGCGGTCGTTCCAGAGCCCAAGGTCGTGGGGGCTGATGCGGCCCCGTGCCTCCACCGCAGTGGCTTCGACGAGCACAAGGGCCGCCCCGCCCGCCGCCCGTGCCCCGTAGTGGACAAGATGCCACTCCCCCGCTACGCCATCCCTGGCCTCGCACGAGTACTGGCACATTGGCGACATGGCTATGCGGTTTCGCAGGGTTACGTCCCGTAGCCGCAGCGGGGCAAAGAGGTGGACGCCGGTCATCGGTCCGTGAAATTGCGTGGACCGCGTCTCTCTGTGCACACGCCGTGTCTTCGCTCTCGGGGCCTGCTTCTCCTGCTCGGGCTGTGCTGGCGGGTGGGAGGCGAGGTGCCACCTCTGGCCACGTCGGCTTCCCTCACGCGCCGCTATGGCGTGCCCCTGCCCCCGAGCGTCTACCAAGCTTCCTCGTCCGGGAAACGGCTAACGTACCGCACCCCCTGCCTCGGCCCGGCCATCATGGGTGCGACCGTCTCCCGCCAGCGGAGGTAGTGGTCGGTCCGCTGGTGGGCCTGGAAGTCCTCCGGACTCCGGTAGACCTCGTAAAGAAAGAAGCGAGTCGGGTCGTCCTCCCCCTGAAGAACATCGAAGCGGACGTTGCCCGGTTCCCGCCGGGTGAGGCGGGCATTCTCGAGAGTAGCGGCAAGAAAGGCGCTTTCATCACCCGGTCGCACGTACGCCGTCACGCACACCACGTACACGGTCACCCCTCCCCGCCAAATTATTCGGCGTTTGCCGGAGTCCGTCCTGCTACCTGCGGGCTCCCCGCGGGGAGGAACCGTGCGGGTTAATCTCCTGCGCCCCTGCCTGTAACAGATGCGGCGGTCTAGCCGTTAAAACGAAGAGTGGAGCCGGTAGGGGAATCGCGTTCGTCTGACCTTGAAGGTGATCCCATGAGGGTGCTACCCTCTATTCGCCTCCCGGCTCCGCAAAGAGGTGAGAGGAGATGAGGCACAGGGCTCTCCTATTGGGGCTGCTACTGTTCGCGGCACTGACCCTCGTCGAGCCCTTTCCGCGAGGTGCTTGGATGTAGTCAGGAAGAAGTGGCTCCTGACAGACACACGGTGTTTATGAAATCCGTGGCGGGCATTGTCGGCGCGGTCTCAGGGTGAATATTATAGGTCGACACAGCCGTCTGCGGGCCGGTAGCGCTACCTACCGGCCATTCCCCATTGCGCAGACGTGCTCGTATGTGCTCTAACGCATTGGGGCTGACCCCCCTGGGAAGCCAGAGTCCGCGTGTTCCACGGTGATCGGCAACCTGCATTCGCCCCTCACGACGGTCGGAATGACGTCAGCGGAGTTCTTACGGCAGGATCCCCATGTGACCTTGAGCCTGCCTGAGGTAGCGGAGCGGTGGCTCGGATGGAGGAAATCCCGAGGTAAGGTCGAATTTTGGTATTTGGGTTCGCCAAGGAATGAGCGCCTCGACGTTGCAACCATTGCTCGCCAGTTTAGGTCATTCGTCAGACCCTGTGCGCTCTGGAGGGGGTTTCTGTGCCGTCCTCGGGCGTTGGCCTCGAGGACTGGGAAAGACGCCTCGACGCAGCCCTCCGCCAGGTCGAGTTCGTCGGCGATGTGCCCCTGGACGAGCAGGACGTGGCCTTTCTTGGTGCGTGCCTGTCTCGTGTCCTGACCTCTGGCGGCCTTGCAGCGGTGATATCGCGGGCGCCGGCCAGCCTTGTGTCTTTTCTTGTATGGGTGGGGATCCTGGATTACCGCGGTGGCGAGTACTGGTCCGCTGTGGAACGGCGGCTACCTGGTTGCCGGATCGACGACGGCGACGACCTAGGCCGTGCGTTCCTCAGGCTGCTGCCCCGGTTCGGTTTGGCCTCCTTTGCGGTGGACCGCTCGCATCGCTACGTTACCCCCATCCTCCTTCACGGCCTGATACCCAACGCGTGTATTGGCGACCTCTACCAATTCATCACACGTCTTATCGAAAGAGACCTTATGAACCCGGATGACCCGGAAGAGATCGTCTACGATCTCGGCCTCCGGCGGGAACGGGAGCAGCGGCGTTCCGCCTTCGAGTCGCGGCTGAGCCGGGTCGCGGTCCAACGGCATCGCGTCTGGCGAAACAAGCAAATGCTGGGCGAGGTCGCCGAGATCCTCTCCGCGAAAAACATCCTCGAAGGCCGCATTCCACTCGAGGACCTGCCGACCGATCCGGGGCGCCGTCTCCGCGAGATCGAAACAACGTTGCACCGTCTGGACGGTAAGATCGTTGACCTCCAGAGACAACGGGACGCCTGCCTGAAGACGCTGCGCAGCTTGGCAGACGATCACCGTCGGCTATTGCAACGGGCTGGAGAAATCCGGGAACACCTTGATGAAGCATCCGGGTGGAAACTCCTGAAACAGAGACAAGCGGAGTTGGGTGAGAAACGGTCTCGCTTGGCGCAGTACATACAGGAAGAGGGAAGGCAGGTGTTGGGCAGGCCGTGGACGGAAGAGGACACCGCCCGGCTGGTACACATTGACCTGTCTGATCTAATTCGACAGGTCAGCGCGCAGGAGGAGGCCCTCCTACGGTGCGATCGCCTCCAAGGCGATATGGATGAGGCAGCAACTGCTCAGCGGGCCGCAGGTCGGAACCTGGCCGCTTGGCTCCTGGGGCTGGCTGCGGTCGGCGTTGTCCTAATGATTCCGGCTCTGATACCAACTCCAGCCTACATCTGGCGGCTGCTGGCCTTACCGGTTCTCCTCCCCGTCGCCGCTTGGCGCTGCCATCGATTCTGGCGAATCCGTTCCCACTATGCCAAGCAACGAGCCTTGGCGCAACAGGAAATTGATAACCGAGTGTGTCAAGAGGTTCCGGGGGAAATTTTTTGGAAATTGACCTCGTGCCTGAATTTGTCATTCGTTGAGCTAGTCTTTCCCCGTTGGTC